>JGI24698J34947_10000195_pt1 | contig 24539 bp, 18 predicted proteins | sample TergutMp193P3_FD_34947 | JGI IMG/M metagenome (IMG submission 34947) | reverse complement strand
TCACTTTCTCGGCGTCGAAGACCCTCTTCAGCACCGCCTCGGCGTTAGGCCGCAGCAGCTTCAATTCCCTCGCGGTAACAACAATCGGTATCATTATTTCAGGCTGTACCGGGATCTTCTGCTTCACACATTCCGCGGCGGCCAGGGCAATGGCCTCAACCTGCATGTCGTAGATCTCGGGGTAAGTCACCGCGAGACGGCAGCCCCTGTGACCCAGCATGGGGTTCTGTTCGTGGAGCTTATCGATCTTCGGCTGGAGGGAAGCCACCGGAACCTTTAGGTATTCGGCCAGCTCCGCGGTTTCCTCGGGCGTATGCGGGACGAATTCATGGAGAGGGGGATCCAATAATCTGATGACAACCGGTTTCCCTTCCATTGCTTTGAAAATGCCAAAGAAATCTTTCTTCTGCAACGGGAGGATTTTTTTTAGGGCTTCCTCGCGTTCCTCTTTCGTAGCGGCCACGATCATCGCGCGGAAGTGGATAAGTTTTTCCTTGTCAAAGAACATGTGCTCGGTCCGGCAAAGCCCGACGCCCTGCGCGCCGAACTGGAAGGCGCGCTTGGCATCTTCAGGCTGGTCGGCGTTAGTCCAAACCTCAAAGCCCTTGAGGTTCCCGCGTTTAGCCTTCGCGCGGAATTCATCGCACCAGGTGAGGAAGGTGAGCATGTCCTTTTCTTTTGAAATATCGGGACGTACCAACGGAAGCTGCCCCTCGAAAACCTCGCCGGTTGATCCGTCGATAGTGATCCAGTCACCTTCGTAAAAAACCTTTGAGCCGATGGTCATGGTCTTGTCCTGAACAATTGCGTCCTTTGCCCCGGCAACGCACGGCTTCCCCATGCCCCTGGCGACTACCGCTGCGTGGCTCGTCTTGCCGCCCGTCGAGGTGAGAATGCCCTGGGAAGCGACCATGCCTCCTATGTCCTCGGGGCTTGTATCCTTGCGCACAAGAAGAACCTTTTCGTTATTTTTATGCCACTCTTCGGCTTCATGGGCCGTGAAAACAATCCTTCCGCAGGCGGCACCGGGCGAAGCGTCAATCCCTTTGGTAATGGCTCTGGCGGCCTTTCTGGCGTTAACATCGATCATCGGGTGGAGAAGCTGATCGATATGAGCGGGAGTTACCCTGCGCACAGCCATTTCCTTTGTGATGAGCTTTTCCGCCACCATGTCAACCGCGGTCTTAACCGCCGCCGTGCCGGTGCGCTTGGCATTCCGGGTTTGCAGTATGAAGAGTTTCCCCTGCTGGACCGTAAACTCCATGTCCTGCATGTCGCGGAAATGACCTTCAAGTTTGTTCTTGATGGCTACAAGTTGATCGTAGATCGCCTTGTTTTCCTTCGCCAGTGCGGTGATTTTTTCCGGGGTACGAATACCGGCCACAACGTCTTCCCCCTGGGCGTTCATCAGGTATTCGCCGTAGAATTCTTTTTCCCCGGTTGCGGGATCACGGCTGAAGCAAACCCCCGTGCCGGAATCGTCGCCGAAGTTGCCGAAAACCATGGACTGAACATTTACAGCCGTCCCCTTGACATTTCTGATATCTTCATGCTGGCGGTACTTGATAGCCCTCTCGTTCATCCAGGAACCGAAGACCGCGTTAATTGAACCCCAAAGCTGGTCAAGAGGATTCTGGGGGAAATCCTTTTTGGCGCTGGCTTTGACTATCTTCTTGTACTCGCCAACCAGTCTTTCAAGATCCCCCTCGGTGAGTTCCGTATCAAGTTTAATTCCCCGCTCTATCTTTATGGTCTGTATTGCCTCTTCAAATTTTTTGTCGGGAACTTCCATAACCACATCCCCGTACATCTGGATGAAACGGCGGTAGGCGTCCCAGGCGAACCGGGGATTACCGGTCTTCGCCGCGAGGCCCTTCACCGATTTATCGTTCATGCCCAGGTTTAGAATGGTATCCATCATGCCGGGCATGGAGACCGGTGCGCCTGAACGGACGGAGACAAGCAGGGGATCGTCTGGATCACCAAGCTTTTTGCCCATGGTTTTTTCCAGTCTATCCAGAACCGTGAGGACTTCTTTTTCGAGGCCCGCCGGGTATTTTTTGCCGTTCGCGTAAAAAGCGGCGCATACATCGGTCGAGATGGTAAAGCCCGGCGGGACAGGTATCCCCAGGTTAGTCATCTCGGCCAAATTGGCTCCCTTGCCGCCAAGGGTATTCTTCATCGCCGCGTCGCCTTCGGCCTTCCCGTTAGCGAAGAAATAAATGTTTTTTATTGTAGACATTAATTTGAACCTCCGTATTCATGCTGGTCTTATAATACAACTTATATGAGAAAAAATAAAGGGGCATGTAACCACGTATCATACGACGGCAGGCAAAAAATGACCCGGCCGTTTTTGGCCGGGTTTAGCGAATAAGGCTATTTCGGGCTTTCGTCCGCCGCCGCCTTATCCAGTGGCGAATCACTGTTGGATATATATAATATAGCCCATTCTGGGTGTATTGTCAAGAAAATAGATTTGGTAATATAAATAGAAGGGCATGAACTACCTTGAGCTGCCTGTTTACAAACACAAAGACCTGATTCTCGCGGCGCTGGAAAAAAGCCAGGCGATTGTGGTGGAGAGCCCCACCGGCTCCGGGAAGACGACCCAACTGCCGGTGATACTGCACCAGGCGGGCTACGCGAAAAGAGGGGCTATCGGGGTGACCCAGCCCCGGCGCATAGCGGCGCTTTCAGTGAGCGAGTTTATTGCCCGCCAGATGGGGTGCGCCCTGGGCGGCCTTGTGGGCTACAAGATGCGCTTCGAGGACAAGACTTCCCGTGACACGCAAATCAAGATCATGACCGACGGGATTCTGCTACAGGAGATGAAACTGGACCCCTGGCTTTCAAAGTACGACTGCCTTGTGGTGGACGAAGCCCATGAGAGGAGCCTTAACATCGACTTCATCCTCGGCCTTTTAAAGAGGGTTCTGGAAGCCCGCAGGGATTTCAAGGTGATTGTGTCGTCGGCTACGATTAACGCCGAGGTCTTCTCCGAGTACTTCGGGGAATGTCCGATTGTAAAGATCGACGCCCAGACCTTTCCCGTGACCCTCATTTATGATCCGCCGGCCTCAAGCCCCGCCGCTTCCAGCTTTGCCGGAAGCGGCGCTTCCAGAGGAAGCGACGTTGCGGCGGAACTGGTGCTTTCGAAGATTACCGCCATCACCGAGCGTTGGATCAGCGAAAATCGAGGCGGGAAAAAAGACGGGGACGGGGGGGATATTCTCATCTTCCTCCCCGGTGAAAAGATGATCAAGGACTGCATGTCCGGCCTTGCCTTCTCTCCCGCCGGCCAGTACCTCCACCTCCTGCCGTTATACGGAAGGCTCGGCAAGGAAGAGCAGGAACGGGTTTTTGAGCCGCCGCCAAAAGGCAAAACAAAGGCGATAATCTCCACGAACATCGCCGAGACCTCGGTGACCATCGACGGGATTACGGCGGTGATAGACTCGGGGCTTTCAAAGCTCAATTACTACAACCCCAGGACCTTCACGTCGAGTCTAGTCGAGGCGCCGATCTCCAAGGCCTCCGCGAACCAGCGCAAAGGCCGGGCAGGCCGCACACGGGAAGGCGTGTGCTACCGGCTTTACAGCCGCAAGGACTTCGAGAACCGGCCGCTTTTCACCACCGAGGAAATTTACCGCACCGACCTTTCGGAAGTGGTTTTGCGCATGGCGGATCTCGGCATTACCTCGTTCGAGGAATTCGACTTTATCTCAGCTCCTTCAAGGGAGGGACTGTTAGCCGCAATCGAAACCCTGAATCTGCTTGACGCTCTTGAAAGTGACCACTCCCTCTCAAACACCGGACGCCTCATGACCGAGTTTCCCCTGTCGCCGCGGCACTCAAGGATCATCGTCGAGGCGATTTTAAAATACCCGGACGTTATCAAAGAAACAATAATAGCGGTGTCCTTTCTTTCCACCCAGAGCCCCTATATACTGCCGCCGGGAGAGGAACTGGACGCGCGCAAGGCCCACCACCGCTTCAGGGACGAAGACGGCGACTTCGTGTCGTACCTCAAACTGTACGAGGCTTACATGGGCTCTCCGCTTAAACAGAAGTTCTGCGAGAAAAATTACCTGGACGAAAGGGCCATGGCAGAAATCGCCAACGTGGCAAGCCAGCTCCAGGAGATCGTTTCGGCCCTGAAGATCCCCCTTCTTGGCGGGGGGAGCAGGGAAGATTACCTCTGCGCGGTGGCGAGGGGGCTTATTCAGTTTGTCTGTGTCAGGGACGGACGGGAACTTTACCGAAGCCTCACCGCGGATCGTATTCTGATTCACCCCGGCTCGGTCATGTTCAGGATGAACCCCCAGTTCATTGTTGCCGGGGAAATCGTCAGGACCACGCGGATGTACGCCATGTCGGTAAGCCCGCTCTCTTTCAAAACGCTGGAGAAGATAAGCCCCGCCCTGGTTTCCGGTCTCGGCGTGTACACAGCCGGGAGAGAGAGGGAGCCGGCGTCCATACCGGCGACAAAGCAGGCGGCCTCACCGTACACAAAATCGCGGCCCAGGGACTTTACCAACAACATCAAGATTGGCAGCGAGGTCTTTGAGATAGAAACCGTAAAGGGGAAGAAGCAGGTNACTCTCCCCTGGGAGAAACTGAAAAAGGTGATCCCGCAGATCGGAAGTGAAACCGCTTCAATGTACAAAAACCTTCGCGCCGTGATCATTCTGGAAGGAAAGTATAGGCTCCTCGGCGGGGAAAAACTTCGCCTGATTTTTTCACTGCTTCCTTCGCTGGAAATAGAGGACGCGCCTGACAGGAAATGGTTCAGCAAGGAAAGGTTCAATTCCTCGTCAAACCTGGACGGGCTTTTAGCTATTCTGCCAAACCTTGTAAAACCCGCGCTCTGGAAGCAGGGGAAAAAAGAGCTGGGCTTTATCTGCCTTTTCACGGACGGGAACGGGAATTACTGGTCAGGCTGCTCGCGGGGTTTTAACACGAGCCTCAATGAGAGTCTCGCGAGCGTAGAGACCCTGATTGACGAACTGGGCGATGGCGTTGATATTGAAAAAAAGCATATCGTTAACCAGACCTACCGCAGGCTTGCGGATTACCTTAGCTTTTAGGAGCCTAAAAAGGTGACTGTCACCTTTTTGGAAATGAGTTATAATGCTTTTATGAAGATACTTGTTACTCCCACTTCTTTTACGCCCGATTCCGATACCCAGGCGATGAAAAAACTGAAAGCGTTTTCCTCTTCGTTGGTTTTCAACCCCACCGGAAAGCCCCTCTCCGAAGACGCGCTTATACCACTGCTTGACGGCTGCGACGGCTGTATCGCCGGACTTGACCACTACACCGCGAAGGTGATCCAAAACGCCAAGAGCCTCAAGGTGATTTCCCGTTACGGCGTGGGCGTGGATCAGGTCGACCTCGCGGCGGCGAAGGCGAACAACGTCGTCGTTTGCAATACGCCCGGCGCGAACTCCCAGGCCGTCGCCGACCTCACCTTCGGTCTGCTCATCTGCCTGGCCCGCAAGGTGCACATCCTCGACAAAAAAATGCGCGAAGGAGAGTGGACGCGCTCCAGCGGCGTTGAGCTGTACGGTAAGACAATCGGCATTCAGGGCCTTGGCGCGGTAGGCAAGGCCGTGGCGAAGAGGGCACTGGGTTTCTCCATGAGGATACTGGCCTACGACCCCATTATCGATCTAAAATACACTGAGGCAAACGGCGTCATTTCAGCCGATTTTGACACGGTGATCCGCGAGGCGGACTTCCTCTGCCTTCACATGCCCCTCACCGGTGAAACCAGAGGCGTTATCTCATCCGGCGTGATGAAAGCCATGAAAAAAGGCGCCATCATCGTAAACACCGCCCGCGGCGGCCTAATCGACGAGGCTGCGGCGTACGAACTCCTCGTCTCCGGCCATCTTGGCGGGATGGGCCTGGACGTCTACGATGAGGAGCCGCCAAAAAAAACGCCGCTCCTCGACCTCGAAAACGTCGTGCTGACCCCTCACACGGCCGCCCACACCGCCGAGGCGACCGCGAACATGGGCGACATGTCGGTGCAGAACCTCATCGACGTGCTTACCGGCAAGGACTGTCAGTATGTGATATAGGGGAGTAAAGGAATAGAAAACAAAAACCATATTTTCATTAACCTTATCCAATTTCATAGTATCCTATATCATAATAGTATGGTAACCTTATAACGGCTTGTTTATCCGCCATTTACAGGAGATATTATGAAAAAGCTTTTTTTGCTTTTGGCGCCGGTCATGATTTTCACCGCCTGTGAAATTGTCTTTATTCCCGGTAACTCCGGTACCCCAGGCACTCCCGGTACCCCAGGCACTCCCGGTACCCCAGGCACTCCCGGTAATCCCAGCAACCCCAGCAACCCAAATAACACCCAGTCCAGGCAGTTCTGGGCGCAAGATTTTCGCAATAATACATTCTATACGCTGACAGCCCAAAAACTGGCGGAAGGCACATATTGCACGATCTGGGTAGAAACCGGAAACAGCCGCGCGACTGTCGCTGTCGCGGAGTCAATGGCAAGAGCTTATGACCAGGATATCTATCCAAAAATGAAGGCTGTCTTCAGCTCTGATAATCTGGAATATGAAGGAAATAGCTTCGAGGATACCATGGAATTTGCTGATTTCTACGGTGATCAAGACCACAAACTCTGCATTCTCCTTTTGGATATACGGGACGGTTTTAACGGTACCACAAATACGGGCTATGTCGGCGGTTACTTCTTTAGCGGTGATTTTTACGAAAGTGCGTCTTTACCCAATAATATGAAATCCAACGAGCGTGACATGATATCTATAGATACCTACCCGTCAACGCCCGGAGACCCCGATTCGAATAAAACGCTTGCCCATGAAATGCAGCACATGATGAATTTTATTCACGATGTGGCTATAAGAGACGCTCTTTCGGATACATGGCTTAACGAAGGGCTCTCGGCGGCGGCTGAATGGGTTTACGCCGGTACCGCTGATACCGATCGCCTGGCATGGTACAATTCACCCCAACAGGGGTCGCGGATCACCACCGGAAACAATTTTTTTGTATGGGATCAATACAATAATACCAATACCAATTTGGATGATTACGCCACCGTCAGTCTTTTCTTCCAGTGGCTCAGGCTCCAGTCAGGCGGCGGTTCGAATATTTACAGGGCTATCAGCGGTTCATCATATTCCGATCACAACGCGGTAGTCGGCGCAATAAACGGTTATAACGATTGGCCAACCCTGCTTAAAACATGGCTTGCGGCTAACTATATCAACGCTCCCACCGGCCGTTACGGCTACATGAACGACAGCGTTCTAAAGAACGTCAAAGCAAGAACAGTGCCCTCGGGAACAAGAAGCGTCAATCTCTATCCCGGCGAAGGCGTTTACAGCATTACCAACAGTTCCGGCAGCACGCAGAATCCGACAGGAAACATCAGGTACGCGGGTTTAAACAAGAGTTCCGGCGCTGTGAGTGACACCGCTGTTTTCGCATCCGGCGCTCTGCTTACATACAACATCAATACCAATTTGGAAGGCCGGCCGGAAGCCGGTGTTACCACAGGCATTGCCGCAAGCGTGTCGGCGATTCCCGAAAGCCTGTTTGTGGGGACCGGTTTATCAGGTCCATTCAAGATCGACGCGAGGAGCATGCTCAGGCGTAACGGGTATGAGGAATATATTCCGCGCCTGCGTTTGAACACGGGAGATAAAGACAATTGAAAAAGCCGGCCCTTCGCGCTTTTATCCTCGCGCTGCTTTTTTTTGGCATTGCGGCGGCTTTGCCGGCCCTGGCCAAAAAAGAAGCAAAAAATGACGCGGAACAGGACAACGTTACGCCAAATACAGGTTTAATCGCCATGGAACAAAACCCTTTAGTGCAGGTCACAGGCAGGGTACGGCTCGTCGGAAACGAACCGTTTACCGAACTGGTCATTACCGGAGAAAACAGGGACTGGTATATAGAAAAAGACGAGGCGGATAAGCTAAAGGAGCTGCAACAACGGACTGTAACTGTCGAAGGCATCCAAACCGTGACAACCCTCTATTGGGCAAACGGCCTTCCGGCGGGCAATCGTTACTCGCTAAAAGACATAAGGATTATAGAGATAGAATGACAAGCCGCCTGTCAGAAAAATTCGCGGAGCTGTTCCTTCCAGTTGCCCCCCTTCTGGATAATGGCCTTAACCCCCAGTTCCTTGAGACGTTGAGCCCGCTCTTCATTGGCGCTGCTTGTAACCGCGATAATGGTCATTGAGTAAGAGGCAAAGAGAAGACGCTTGATCAGTTCCTCGCCGCTCATGTCCATTAACTCCAATCCGCAGATAACGCAGGACACTTTGCGGGACTCAACCGCGTCCAGCACATCTTCACCCCGGTCAAAGCCTTTGCTTTCAAGCCCCAATTCCGCCAGGAAAATCCCCATGACTTTGCGAAAGAACCCGCTATTATCAACATGAATGACGAACATTTTTACTCCCAAACCTTAAGTGACGCTCCGCGCCTGTCACCGTATTTGTTTGTCAATTATATCACACCTATAAAACAAGAAGCAACATATTTTTAAAAGGTGTAAAAGGTGACTGTCACCTTTCCAGCTCTTCAAAAGCCTCGACAAGAAAACGATTCAATAAAACCAGCCCGCTCTTTGTGAGGGCGCATTTGTCCTTACGAAAAAAGCCGCGGGAGCGCCAGGCGGCTATGGTTTTTGGGATGCAGTCCTCAATGTTCAGGCCAAAACGGCGGCGGAACAGGGCATCGTCGGGGCCTTCGATATATCGAAAACCCATGAGAAGCGTTTCCCTTATGAGGGACATTTTGTCCAATTCCTCAATCAGCGGCTTGTACCCGCTGTCTTCGGAAAACCCGCAGCCCTCGGCCTCAAGCCAGCGATCCACGTCGGGCTGAATCGTATAGCGAAACCCCTTTTCATTGTTTATAATCGTCGCGGACGCGGCCGGCCCCAGCGCCAGCCAGTCCCTCATGCGCCAATACCTGATATTGTGCTGCGACTCCCTGCCGTCAAGGCTGAAATTGGAGACCTCGTACTGGCCGTAACCGGCTTTCTCCAGGGCGTCCCTGCCGAGGAGCCAGAGCGAATCGGCCTCGTCGCCTCGCGGCAGGGGTGCGGTCAGGGTGGTTTCGCTTTCCAGGGTAAGGGCGTAAAGGGAAACATGGGCGGGAGCGTAACTTATTGCCATGTCAATATCATTAAGGAGTGCCCTCTCGTCCTGGAAGGGAAGGCCTGTTATTAAATCCACGGAAAGCGCGCCGGGGAAATATCCGGCGGCCAGGGCTAGACGCTCAGCCGCCGTCCCGCCAATTCGTCTGACCGCAAACCTTGAAGGCTCGTGAAAAGTCTGCACCCCAAGAGAAAGCCTTGTAACGCTGCCTGAGCGGGCGGCGGCAAGGAAGGCCTCATCGGCCGATTCGGGATTTGCCTCAACGGTGATTTCCGCCGGGGGAGGCGCGAAGGCGGTGATGAGTTCCGAGAGCCCGGCCAGCAGTCTAGCGACGCTTTTGTCGCCAAGGACGGACGGCGTGCCGCCGCCAATGTACAGGGTGGGGACGCTGTCCGGCCTGAATTTTTCAAAGAGCCGCTTCCCTTCCTCAAGGAGGACTTCAACAAAACGCTCAAGCCTTGAATCATCGCCCTTTACCGCGGTCGAATAAAAATCGCAATAATCACAGGCCCCGGCGCAGAAAGGAACATGGACGTATAAAGACGCCTCGTGGCGCGAAGAACCCTGCCGGGGTTCTTCGCGCCACGGATTAAACGCGGCCAAAGCGGTTAAAGGGCCAGTAGCGGAAAAGGGCCTTGCCGGAGATGTTGGCAATCGGAACAGGGCCCCATGTTCTTGAATCGTTGATATTGCCCCTGTCGTCAGAGAGAACAAAGCATTCGTTCTCTCCCAGAACCACACTCTCCATGCTCCCGAAAAACGGCAGTGACGAATCCCAGAGAGAAGGTACTTGCGGTATTTCCAGGGTATAGTCGTAATCGGTGACTTCGAATTCCGTCAGGCTGTACGAGCTTCCCTTCGTCCTCACCCGGATCACAAAATTGGTCATCGTAATTTCGTCCCCTGGAAGTCCGATTATCCTCTTTACGAACATGTCCTCTTTTCGCTCCGTCAAACTCACCCGCTGAATCGTAAAGAAGCGTACCACACCGTCCAGGATGCTGAGAAAAATATTCGGTCTTTTCTCCCTGAACATATCCACCAGCACAACATTGCCGCGCCGGAAAGGAAGGGGATCCTTTGCCAGTTCAGGACCGTATATCAACGAATAAAAATTGTATGAGGAAAAGATAAACCGTTCCCCCGAAACGAAGTTAGGCGCCATTGTGTCGTTTCGCATAACCCTCATCGAGAAAAACATTGATGTAATCGCAGCGTAAAAAACGGAAAAGACAAGTACGCCGATTATTATCCAGCGTTTTCTGTGTTTTTGGCTTTTCTGATCAACATAGGAGTAATACCTTCGCCCCTTACCTTTGCCGGCCATAAACGTTACCTTATAAAACCAAAGCGCCCAAGAGCGCCGAAACGACGGGTTGAAAAATCCCCCGGCCAATAAATAATTGAGCCCCTGCCAAGAATTTTGGAACTCATCACCGGACCGAAATAACGGCCGTCCCTGGAATTATCCCGGTTATCCCCAAGCGGCAATATCCGCGACTCAGGCACGAATCTGCCCTGGGTGTGCTGCGCCAGAAGAATCGAGTAACGGCTTTCATGCGGATACGCCCCGCGCAGGACCTCCAGACGGGCCTTGTCGTGGGCAAGATAGTCGGGGTACAAAATATAGGGCGCGCGGAGCGCGAGCGCCTGAAGGTAGAGCGGAACCGGAAGGCCCAAATCCCTGCTGTAGGCCGAGGCTTTCCCGGCCGCCTCAAGCGCGGGATACTCATCCTGCGCCATAAGGCGGCTCACGTTATGCGTCAAGCCGTGGGAGGCGGCAAATTCCCTTTCATCAAACCAGCGGCTTTCCCCGGCCGGGCGGATGCGCATGTTCCCCCTCTCCTCAATAAACCAGTCGCCTCCCGTGCCCACCGCCCGTTTGATAAGAAAATGCGCCTTTGGTTCGCCGCTCTCATCCCGGTCGATGTCAACCAGGGAAAGCGTAAGCATGTAGATGATCCTCTGGGCTACGTCAAAAGCCGTGCCGCGGGAAATATACGACGGATTCTCAAAAATGATAACCTCATTCCGTCTGGGTTTGACAGGGCTTGGAATCTTTCCGAGTCCGGGAAGCAGTTCCGGGCCGAAGATGAGCTTGTTCACAAAAATCCTGTCCCCGATGAGGAGGGTATCGATCATGGAACCGGAAGGAATCTGATACGCCTGAAAGAGATACTGGTTGATGAGGAGAACCATCCCGGCCGCCCACAGAAAAGCCTCCACCCAGTCCAGTACGACGTTCTTTTTCTTTTGCTTCTCCTTCTTTATGCGCCTCGACATTTTACGCAAGGTGAGAAGGTTCTCGGTAAAGCCCTGGACACGGCCAAAAAAATCGCATCTCTCCTGTTTGGCTGAGGATGTTTTTTTTGTTTTACCCAGGGTACCGGTTGAAGAATTCATCAAGCAATACCACCGTTTATTTGTTTCGATCGTTCTACCCAGTCAGGTTGATTCGGGAACGGCGGTATGACAAATGAAAAGGATGTTTTTTGATTCGCATTACTTATAAGAAAGTCCCCAAGAGATATAATATCCATGCCAATTAGCATATCAGCCTCTCCTCCGATTTTTGCAATGGTTACTCTTCTTGATACCAATAGTAGATTATTTGGCAATGAAATGTGAACCAGTACCACAGGGGCATCTGCCTCGCTATTTACACCTTTAATCCTGACTGTATCTATTGGTGATAACCTGAGTTGCTGGGCAACATAAGGCGTAATAACTGAATTGGTTGCCCNTGTGTCCCAGATTGCTTCAATACGGATNCCTTTATTTGGCGGNGAAGAAGAGATACTAAATAAGGATACATAAGTCTTAATTGCCCTGACCCTGGAATTGAACTCTATCCGGAAAGCCAGTGATTTTTGATTAGACATACACAAGACTCGAAAAACGCTGTATCCGATCTTCCGGGTCTTCAGTAATATTTTTAATCATAAATTCTCCAAGAGTACATTTGGCTTCCATGGCTCCGGCGTATGCCTGTTCATCCGAGTCATATGCACCGATAACCTGGTCCCCGGAGATAACTATATATTTCCCCATGTATTTCTCTTGNAGGGTACTTAGGTTATTCTCGTANTATACCATTTCTTTATCAAACATAGCTGTCTCCTCAGATAACTATATAATCCCCTTTTAAAAATTTCAAGTACGAGCATACTTTTTGACACAACGAACCACACAAATCCCGTATCGTTGAACCTTCGGTTTGCGATACGCCACGAACAAAAAACTTGCAAATCCGCCCAAACCGTGATATAAATAATATATGACCACCCGCCAACAATTCTTAAAAAACTTTCACAAGACCGCCCCGCTTGGCACGCTGTTTGCTCTACCCCCCCTACATTACGCTTTTGCTTGAAGGTATACGAATAAAAAGCAAAAAAAGGATTGTATTAACTATAGCTGGCATTCTTTTGGCTGTTGCCTGTTTGTTCTGGTTAGTTTCTTTTATATTTGAATTGCTTTCTGATAGAGATCCTATGTTTTTGTGGTGGGAGCCTCTCGCCGTTCTCCATTTACCATATTACTTAGTCTTCGCAATCATTATGCTTGTCCGGTCTTTCAAAAAGGCTGAAACAGAAGCATAAAACAATGGACAAAGAAGGAGTCATAACATGAAAAAGGCAATTTTCACTGTTATTATGTTTGCGTTTGTCGCACAGGTGATGCTGTTGGCGCAGCAGGCAACATTTGTCAGTCTCTACACACTGTTAAGAGATTGGGACAGCAACAAAATAAGGGTCAAAGAACTCTATCACAACAAGACAGTACAGACAGCTGGGGAAGTATCAATAGTAAATGCCGATGGTTCCATAGTGTTATCGGTTGAAGCCATGGAATTGTGGGCAATGAGTATGTTGGGGGCGGGTCTTAGAACTACTTCTATAAGTGTAAATTTTAACTCATCGGAAAGGTCGAAACTGGCAAACTTGTATAAAGAGCAATTTATAAATATCACGGGTGTTAATGACGGTGATCGTAATGTTATCAATCGTGCCGTCATTGGAACCGCGCCAGCCACGACAGCCCAGCCAACCCCCGCGCCGAACAATACAGAGCAGGCCAGGACCGCTAATGAAAGGGGTTTAGCGTTTTTTAATGAAGAACCCCGCGGCAAGCCGCAGGGTATCTTCGTTGGATAGGAAATTTATTGTACTCTCCCCCGCGCAAGCGGGTTCTTGGGCCATACCCCAGTTACAGTTTTTCAACCTTCTTGTAAGGTGCTGTAACCTTAACCGCTGCAAGCAGCGGGGTATGGACCCCGCCTTCCAATCAATCGAAAACGCCCGGACAGGAGAACGCTTAACACCCTTGTCTTGCCCGTAACGCAAGACGATCTGAAAGAAACAACCAAACAGAGGAAAAGGAAAGAAATATCTGGGGGTATGCGGTAATTTAACCGCTTTCGGCTGTAAGATGTCAAAAGATTACGGATTTGACGGCGTTGTCGCTATCGTTCCAAAAACCGAACTTATCGCTCATTATTAAAAAACGCTTGGCGCGGTAATGATAAGCAAACGGAGAATGGCTATTTATGAGGAAAAAGCAAAAATCTTGCTGGATAAATATTTTCCCGAAACGGAGGAGGAATTATGATCTTTATAGACACTGATGAGAAATTTAACTGGCTTTTGGAAGCGTTTGAAAGCGATTGTTTTCATGTTGTCAGCAGAAAATTGACCAAAGAAGACAAAGAAGAAATCAGCAGGGAAATCGCCGAGTATCGGGCAGCGCACCCGAAAACCCCTGCTAAAGAAGCGGTTTCAACATAGGCTTATCGAAAAACCGTATCTGCTACCTTTTCAGTGCGTGGTAAAAAACTAAACCCGCAGCTCCACCCGCTCCTGTTTTTTATCGAGGTTAAACGCAATCTTCTTTCCCCTAACGAGTGCCTCGTAGTCGCCCCTGAAGCCTTCGAAGGCCGCTTCTCCGCGCTCGTCGGTTTTGATGGTTGCCGTGGTCCACCACTCGCCCCGGATTTTCGCCATGAGCGCGTCGTATGCGGGTTTGGGGCTGTTGTCTTTGCGGAGGAGGCCGGCGGGGGCGCCCAGCCATTTGCCGTCTTTGGGGTCCCAGTTGGTGATTGCCTCCACGGCCGGGTGCGCAAAGAGCGTCTCGTACATCTCAACCAACTCGCTGGCCTGGCGTTCCTCCCCTTCGGAGGTAGTCGGCCATTCGGGTATTTTGTAATCGTTGAGGTCAACGATGTGGGCCGGCATGATGTGGCCGGAAACGATGGTGTTCTCGGTGAAGTGCAGGGGAAGGCCGAAATGTGCGTAACGTTCGAGAATCTCCTCGAGCCACGCAAGCCCCCTGTAGCCCTGGTGCTGGTGGGTTTGCAGGCCGATGGTGTCGATAGGCGCGCCCGCCTGGAGGCAGCCGTCGATGAGGATCTCGTAATTTGTGCTGAGGTCGAAATCGTTGATGAGGAGCGACGCGCCGGGATTCGCCTCTTTCGCGGCGGCGAAAACCTCTTTTACCATTTTCACGCGGCCCAGCTCCTTGCAGATTCTCGTAATGGCGTTGTCGTACTTGTCAAAAATCGGCATGATCACCACTTCGTTAATCACGTCCCACTTGTCGATGAGGCCCCGGAAAACGCCCACGTCCCGGCGTATGCGGTCAAGCTGCTTCCTCGTGATTTCCGCGTTGGAATAATTCATCAGCCAGGGAGCGCAGGCAGTATGCCAGCAGAGGGGATGGCCTTTGGTAACGATCCCACGTTCGGCGTAGTACTTCGCGGCGGCGATGGTTCTCTTTTCGTCCGGCTTCCCCTCTTCCGCTTCGTAGCGGCCCCAGTAAAAGGGCAAGGTCGCGTAGTTGCAGAGGGCGAAGATCCGGTCAAGGAGCTCCTTCTGGCCGGCCCTTTCTTTTTCGTCAAAGGCGCCGCCATCGGGCTTCCCGCCCGCGTAATTCACCGCGTCGAAACCGCCTGAGCCGAAGAGGAACTCGTGCCGCGTTTGGCGCAACTCCACGGTTTCCGCCGCAAGCGGGCTTCCGTCGGCTTTCCTGAAACAGAGCCTCGTCCTGCTTTTGCGATGGCTGAATTTTTCCGGGCTCACCATAAACTCCTGTTATTCGCAAGCGCCGCGATTCGTTATTCCTTCACGCCGCCCACGTTGAGGCCGACGACGAAGTAGCGCTGCATGAACGGGTAAACAACAAGGATGGGCGCGGCGGCGATTACGGTAATCGCGGCGCGTATGCTCAGGGGCGTTACCATAGTTGATTGTTGCGCCATTGCCATTCCCTGGGCTTCACTGGCAGTCCGGCCTGACGACTGGCTCGCCTGGAGGTATTCCATCAACTTGTACTGAAGGGTATGCAGATTCACATTACCGGAATTGTAGATCATCGTGTCAAACCATGAATTCCATGAGCCGACAGCAATGAAAAGCCCTATCGTCGCCAGTACGGGAAGGCAAAGGGGCAGAACGATACGGACAAAGATATAGAAATCCCCGTAGCCGTCCATACGCGCGGATTCGACGATACTCTCGGGAATGGTACGCATATAAGTTCGCATGACAACAAAATTAAAGGCGTTGACAATCCCCGGAACTATGTACACCCAGAAAGAATTATACATGCCCAGGTTCCGAATCAGGAGAAACGTGGGAATAAGCCCCGCGTTCACATACATGGAAAGTATAAGAACCATTGTAAAGGGTTTTCGCAGAACAAATTCGTTCCTTGAAAGGGCAAAGGCAATCATGGCGTTAAAAAAAACGCCGGTGACAAGGTTAATCAAAGTCCTTGCCACGGAAACAACGAAGGCGCGCGGAATGGCATCCGTGCGGAAAAGCGTCTGGTAATTATACATACTGAATTTTCTTGGCCAGAAAGTAATGCCCCCGCGAATCGCGTCCAAAGCGTCGTTAAGCGATATGACTATGGTATTCCAGAAAGGGTAGAGCGTGATAAAGGCAAGCAGGATCAAAAAAGCGGTGTTAAGGGTATGAAAAACAATGTTTTCGATTTTTGACGCGGTGTATGCTTTCATATCAAACGCTCCTCACCGGCCCTCTTGGCGATTTCGTTGGCGGTAAATATGAGAATAATGTTTATGACATTCTTGAACATACCGGCGGCCGTAGCAAGTGAGAAATTATTGCGGCTCAGGCCGTAAACAAGGACGTATATGTCTATCGTGTCCGACACGTCCGTTATAAGTCCGTTTCGCAGAAGGTACTGCAGCTCGAAACCGGCGTCCAGGATGCGCCCGACGCTCATTATAAGCAAAATGATAATGGTCGGTTTTATGCAGGGAAGGGTTATGCGCCACATCTTCTGGTAACGGTTGGCGCCGTCAATATCGGCGGCCTCGTATAAATTGGGATCTATACCGGCCATTGCCGCGAGGTAGATGATCGTATTCCAGCCGACTTCCTTCCAGACGTAGGTAGCGCCGATTATGCCCCAGAAGTACTTTGGCTCGGCAAGCCAGAATACCGGCTCTTTGATAAAGCCCATGGCCATAAACACGCTGTTTATCGCTCCGCCGTCCGGGGTAAGCATTGAAGACACAAGGCTGGTAACTATGACCCATGAGAGAAAGTGGGGAAGGTAAGAGATCGTCTGAATGGCGCGTTTAAAAAGTATTTTCTTGACTTCATTCAATAAAAGCGCGAAACCTATCGCGGTTATAAACCCGAGGGTGGTATTTATGACGCTCATCGCGATGGTGTTTCTTATGGTCAGTAAAAACCGTTGATCCTCAAACAGAAACCTGAACCAGTATAAACCTACCCATTCCTGCGCGGCAAACTTCCTTGATGCCCTGAAATTCTGAAACGCCATGGTCCAGCCCCAGAGGGGAACGTAGGTAAAGAGTATGATGTAAAGAATTATGGGAAGGCTCATGTAGAGGAGCTGGCGCTGGCGGCCCAGTTTATGAATAAAGTATTTTCCACCGGAAGTTGCATGAGCAGGCATTTTTTCCCTCTGTATTGGATGCGGAAGTTGTCGATAAACGGAGGCAGCCGCCTTTCGGCGGACTGCCTCTTATTATGCTACGTTAGCTCCTCTCTCTGATGCGTTGGTTGAGCTGTTGCTGCATATACTGCTCGTATACGGCGATGTTGTTGGTAACGGTCATCTCCCTTATATACGCGTCCCACAGGCTGTCAAACTGGGCGGTAGGCGCCAGGATCATCTGCGGCAGAAGCCGTTTCATGGTCTCCTCACAGCGTGAAAGGGCAATTTGGGCCGGCGAGCCGTCAGGGGCATTCGGCATGCTCCATGTCGGGAACCATATTGAGTTCTTCAGGGGTTCCGCAGCCATCATCTGGGCGTAGCCTCCGACTCCGTAAGCGTTGAAGAGTTCCCTGTCTTCCGGTCTCAGCATGGCTTCCCTTTCAGGATAGTAGAAGGAAAGGTCGGTGGGATAACCATCCGAGAAAGAGCCTTCTATCTTGGGGGCCATACCAGCCCACAATTCCGCGCGGTTTGCGTCACGCCAGGTTCGGCTGTCCCAGTTCGCGCGCTGCTGTTCTGTGCGGTAGGGAACGCGCTGGGCATTGTACTGCCAGTCTTCGCCTTCAATACCCCACCATATCGTGCGTTGGATATCTTCCGCGAGGTAATCGTTCAGGAAACGGATTATCCTTACCGGGTCTTTCGCGCTGACGGAAATACCCAGGCCGCGGCCGATATTGGGATAGGATTCGGTGCGGTAGCGGGGGGCGATATTCGCGTCAAATACGATCGGAAGGGGCGCCATGGTGCGGATATGCTCGTTACGGTCGGTTTTCGCCGCTTCCGCGGTATCGAACTGCCATTGCTGGCCGAACAGACCCAAGACCCTCCCGGCGGCTATTTTCGCCAGGTACTGGTCGTGGTTATCGGTGAAGCTGGTCCTGTCGATCAGGCCCTGCTTGTCAAATTCGTTGAGCATCCTGAACCAGCGCTTGGAAATATCGTTGGTAAAGAAGTTCCTGTACTCATGGGTTGTCGGATTAACAATACCGTTCCCCTCGTTGGGATAACCCGCGAGGAAGTTGGGCGGATTCCACAGCTCGAACGCGCGCCAATCGTAGGTAAGAATCGTAAAGGGGATAGTCGGCTGGCCGCCAATGGTCGGGTTATTCCTGTAATAGTTCTGGATCATGCTGAAGAACTGATCGACTGTGGCGATTTTGGGGTAGCCTGCGTCTTTAAGCACGGCCTTTTGAACCCAGAACGCCGACCCGTTGTAGTTGGGGCTTTGTTCCACGCCATGGATGACGCCGTAGTCGATAAGGTGGTAAATGTGGCCGTCCGGGGATTTCATCATATTCCACGCGTCGGCGTAATGGGCCTTAATCCTGGGCCCGTACTGCTCGATCAGGGTTTCCAGCGGTATACAAGCGCCCTGATCGATAAAGAAGGTCTCGTTAATATCAAGTATATCCGGGAAAAGGTTGCCCGCGACCATGGTTCCCCGTCTTTGGGTACGATCCCCGACAAGGATGTCCCAGTTGAAAGTAACACCCAGCCTATCCTGAATAAACCGGTACATTTTATTGCCGGCTGTAGGCCGCGGAGAGCCCGCCGCGTCCCTGAATACCGATAATTCAATCGGATAGTAGGGGTTCGTCGGAGTGGCCGTCTGAGTGCCCCCGCCCGCGAATACCATTGAGGATACCATAACGATACCCACAATCACCAGAATCAATCTCTTCATAAAATCCTCCTGTAAAATTAAAAGAAATATCTTCAAAACAGCCGGTATCCCTCTACGTGATTCATCCAAAATAGAGATAAATCCAGCCGTCATGAACCTAAGATATCTTACAATTTTGTACCCAGATGCTAAAAATGTCAACTAAAAAGTGCTAAAAAATGCAAACCTCTGATTTGCCGGTATGATTGTAATTGTTGCCAAACATATCAAATCGGCGCGGCGAAGCGGGCTAGCCTTGAGGGCAGCTCGATGGGCGTTGAACTATTCTAAAGGTGAAACCTCTTTTTACACAACGCCCATATGCTGCCCTCAAGGCTCCCCGCTCTCGCCGCGACAAAGATATGTCAGACAACAAAGCGAACAAGCAGACAATCAGGGTTTTCTAAGAGTGGAATTCTCCATATCACCCCGCAAGCGGGCCAATTTATCTGTTTTTAATGATATTTCATTGTGAAATGGTGATTATGCCCTCTTCCCCCATGCAAAAAACACTGATTTGCCGGGAAGCTAACATATAAATTACCTGACTAATATATTTAAGCGGGCGCGGGTGATGCCTTAGCGAGAGCCTCTGGAATTCTCCGGTTTCCGAAGACGTGTGGAATATGTAAAACCCTAACGGGGGAAGGTGGCCTGACTACTTAAACGCCAAGCCCTCAAGGTTAATCTGTTCTTACTGATTTAAGTAGTCAGGCGGCTTCGGAACCGGGTTCTACAGGTAGCTCTCGCTAAGGCATCACCCGGCCCGTTTTGTATATTTTATACTATTATTTATGTACTTATCATCCCGGCAAATCAGGATTTTATCATTATCTCCAGTAAATGCCTTGTATTTAACGTTATTATGGATTATGATATGAAAACTAAGGTGGTTCTACAAAAATGACTGACAAAGAACTCCTGCTTGAAATCTCAGCTTTGAATCTGGCCGGAAAGATTGAGGATCTGAGCGACGACAAGATGAATCAGTACGAGCAGTTATTGATCTTGTTTATTGAGGGCTTTCCGGAGATCGAGCAAAAAATTAAAACAGCCCTGGAAGCGAAAGACAAGGAATCACTTGCGGCAAACCTTGAAGAGATGTGTACGATGCTGGAGAAAATTCAGGCGGACGAGCTTGCCTCGCAAGGCCGCGAGTTCGTCAACGTGCTGAAGAAATTCGATTATGAGCATGAAAAAATCGAAGCCTTCGTCACGGGCTTTTTGGGGTCGGCGGCCATGCTGTCAATAGACATACAAATGGCGAAGTACCTGGGAAAACAAACACAGGCGGACTATATAGAGAGAAAGAAGGAGAACTCGGCCCCCAAAAACGCGGATGAAAAGCTTATATTGGCGGTGGATGACGCGGCGATTTCCCTGACCATGCTTAAAAAGAGCCTGGCGGATGAGCCGTACAAACTGACCTGCGTGACCTCCGGCGAGAGCGCGCTGCAGTTTCTCAAGAACAACGACCCGGACCTGTTCATTCTGGATATCGAAATGCCTAAAATGAACGGGTACGAGCTCGCCGCGAAAATCAGGGAAAACGGGCATTACGCGCCTATCATTTTCCTGACAGGCAACGCCACAAAGGGCTATTTAATGAAAGCCATACAGGCCGGGGCGTCGGATTTTATCGGAAAACCTATCGATAAAAAGTATCTATCTAACAAGATATACAAACACCTCTTTTTAAGAAATGCGTAGCGACGTAAAAAACCGAATACTCATCGTGGACGATGAGAAGACGAATATTGAGATTCTCAGCAGCATCTTGAGCCCTGAGTATACCGTTTATATGACGAAGAGCGGCTCCGGCGCCATAGACCTGGCCAACAAGCATTTACCGGACCTCATTTTACTGGATATACTCATGCCGGATATGGACGGCTTTGACGTGCTGGCGGCGCTGAAAGCCTCGGAGAAGACCAAAGATATCCCCGTTATTTTCATCACCGGGCTTGACAGCGTCGCGGACGAGGAAAAAGGGCTGTCCCAGGGCGCCGCGGATTTCATACACAAGCCTTTCAGTAACAGTATCGTTCAGTCAAGGGTCAGGAATCAAATTCAGCTTGTCAATCAGATCCGCGAGCTTGTCAAGCTCCAGGGGGATCTGGAATCGGCGGTTAAAACAGCCGAAGCCGCCAATCAGACGAAATCGGCGTTTCTGGCGAAGATGAGCCATGAAATACGCACGCCCATGAACGCCATCATCGGCATCTCGGAAATCCAGCTCCAGAACAAAACCCATTCGCCNGAAACAAAGGACGCGTTTGCCAGAATATTTAATTCAGGCGATTTGCTCCTCGGCATTATCAACGACATACTCGACATGTCCAAGATTGAGGCGGGGAAACTGGAACTGACGCCGGCAAAATACGATGTCGCAAGCCTCATCAACGACACCGTCTTTCTGAATATGATAAAATACGAAAACAAGCCCATCGACTTTGTCCTTGACGTGGATGAAAAGGTCCCGGCGGCGTTGTTCGGCGACGAATTGCGCATCAAGCAGATTCTAAATAATTTATTGAGCAACGCTTTCAAGTACACAAACTCAGGCGAGGTGAAGCTCTCTGTCTCCGCGGAAACCGCCGCGGCGGTTTCCGCGGCGGCATCGGAAATTTCCACCGTGGAAATTTCCGGCGGTGAAAAAGCCGATGATGTGACGCTCGTTTTCCGTGTTGCCGACACCGGGCAGGGAATGACACCCGAGCAACTGGAAAAACTGGGCGATGAATATTCACGTTTTAATCAGGAAGCCAACAGGATGACAGAGGGCACCGGCCTGGGCATGAGCATAACACTGAATTTGATACGCATGATGAACGGCGAGATGCAGGCCGATAGCGAGCCCGGTAAAGGCTCGCTGTTTACGATACGGCTGCGGCAGGGCAATGTCGGGGCGCCGCCTTTGGGCAGGGAAGTAACGGATAAACTGAAACAATTCCGCTCAAACTACGAAGCGAAAACAAAGAAAACCGAGATTGTGCATGGAGGCATACATCATTCAAGGATCCTTGTCGTTGATGATATGGATATGAACCTGTATGTCGCAAAAGGAATGCTTGCGCCTTACGATTTACAGATTGAAACAGCTACAAGCGGGCCCGAGGCAATTGAGAAGGTTAAGCGCAACAAGTACGATCTTGTGTTTATGGATCACATGATGCCGAAAATGGACGGCATTGAAGCGACCGCCGAGATCAGAAAGCTCGGGGAAGAATACGATAAGCTCCCCATCATCGCGTTAACGGCTAACGCGGTTGCCGGCATGAGGGAAATGTTTCTGGCCAACGGATTCAACGGTTTTATATCGAAGCCCATCGCCGTTCAGGAACTGGATAAAGTTCTCAAGGAATGGCTGTCGCTTGAAAAAGCCGCAGCCGGCGGCGGAGCGGAAACGGCGGAACCGGCGAAAGTAGATGCATTCGACGCCTTTATTGGCGGGATTTCAAAAATAAACGAAATAAACGTGGAGATCGGGCTCAGCCGTTTCCCGGGCATGAATGAAGTATACCGCATAACTGTGGAGATGTTTTATAAAAAACTCCTTCCGGAATGCGATAACATGACCGCTTTTTTGGCCGCGAAAGACCCTGAAAGTTTCGCAATCTCCATTCACGCGATGAAATCATCCCTTGCCACCGTCGGCGCGATGCGGCTGTCGGAAGCCGCGGCTGAACTGGAAGCCGCTTCAAAAAATCGCGAAATTGATTTTTGCCAGGAAAAATTCCCGGTGTTAAGGGATAAGCTTTTGGCGCTGCAAAAAAAGTTATCCGCTATATTCGAAGTAGCGAAGGATTCGCGGGAAAAAGAGCCGGGGGACATGAACCGTCTGCGGGAAGACGCACAAAAAGCGATAGCGGCCGGCGAAGCGTTTGATGACGACACAGGTACGGAAATAATAAAAGCCCTGCTGCCTTACGATTTTGGCGGCGAAAACAACGGTTTGCTTGAGAGCGCGCTGGCCGCGTTTGAAAGTTTTGATTTTGAAAACGCCGTCACGACTCTAAAGAAAATAGAGTGAACCTATGCGTACAAAAAACCAGGCCGTCTGCATTGCCGCCGCCGCGTTAATCCTGTTTTCGGCCTGCGGCAATCAGGCCGCCCGGCGGCCGGAATCGCTTGACGACAGGTTTCTATACGCTTCATTCCGGGATATCCCCGGAGTAACGAACGATGAAATAAATGCCATTGAAGCGCTTCAAAAAGAATACGCTTCCTTTATCTACGCGATGCCGCTGAGCGTCGAGGCATTTGAAAGCGCAAACGGCGAGGTCAGGGGCTTCACCGCCTCTTTCTGCGAGTGGCTGACCGATCTTTTTGGCATCCTCTTTCAGCCCCGGCTTTACGAGTGGCTCGACCTGCTCGCCGGGCTTGAGACTCTGGAGATCTCTTTTTCCGGCGAGTTAACCGCGACGCCGGAACGCCTGGAAATCTATCACATGACCAGCGATATCGCCTCACGACCTTTAAAGCAATACCGCCTCACCGCTTCAAGACCTCTCACGGAGATTGCCAGGGAACGCCCGATTCGATGCGGCTTCATTGAAGGCACCTCCACGATATACACCGTCACCGCAGAGCTGCAAAGCGGAACCTATGAAGTCGTCACCCTGAGCGATGTCAGTCTTGTATACAACGCGCTAAAAAACGGGGAAATCGACGCTTTTTATTACAGCGGCACTGCGGAGGCCAACTTTGTCCAGTACAGCGATATGACCGCATCGTATTTTTATCCCCTCATCTACCGCCCTGTTTCATTGACTACCCAGAACCCCCGTCTTGCCCCCATCATCTCAATCGTGGAAAAGGTACTGGAAGACGGCGGCATACGCTATTTAACCAAAATGTACAACCAGGGGCAGCAAGAGTATTTGGTATACAAGATGCAGAGGCAGCTTACTGATGAGGAGCGCGCGTACATAAGCAGCCGCCCCGTTATTCCCATCGGCGTAGACCCCGGCAATTACCCCGGCTGTTTTTTCGACAAGCGTGAAAAAGAATGGCGCGGGGTCTTTTTGGACATCCTTGATGAAGTGGCGGCTCTCACCGGATTAACCTTCCGCCGCGTAAACGATGAATACACCGAATGGCCGGTTATATTTCAAATGCTGCTGGACGGGGAAATTGCGCTGGTCCCGGAGATGACTATAACATCCGAGCGGGAAGGCATGTTTATATGGCCTGACACCGTGCAGATAATAGATTATTACGCGCTCATCTCCAAATACGAATACCCTGATATCAAACCCAACGAAGTGTTATACGCCAAAGTCGGCCTGGCGAAAAATACCGCCTATGCCGCGATTTTCAATAAATGGTTCGCACACCACATGAATACCGTTGAGTACGAGAGCATGGAAGAAGCCTTCGANGCCCTTCAGCGCGGCGAGGTGGACATGGTAATGGCGAACCAAAAAAGACTTCCATACCTGACCNATTATCTGGAGCTTCCGGACTATAAGGCCAATGTGGTGTTTGACTATCCCAATGATGTAAATATCGGGCTGAACAAAAACGAGACCGTCCTGTGTTCCATTATTGACAAAGCGCTCGGCATTGTTGACTCCAGAAGCATTTCGGATCATTGGAACCGCAAAACCTACGATTACCGCAGCAGGGTGGCGGAAGCGCAGCGTCCGTGGTTTATAGGATCGCTTGTTATGTTTTTGGGCATACTCTCCCTTCTCG
>JGI24698J34947_10000194_pt1 | contig 24542 bp, 17 predicted proteins | sample TergutMp193P3_FD_34947 | JGI IMG/M metagenome (IMG submission 34947) | reverse complement strand
ATAAATCCCTACGGGCAGCTAAATAACATGCTACCCGTAGGGATTTATCGCGCCTGCCGTTTCAGTGATATGTCTGGGGCAGGGGGAAGAGGGATCTACCCGAATAGGCTTTCCCTGCCGCGAGGTAGATATGGCTGATAATAACGATTTTTTAATGACAATTATAACATTTTAACAAGCAAAAACTCATCTTCGCACAGTATAGCTATTGAAACCATCATTAAATTCCCAAAAAAGGAGGTACTATGCCATACAAGGACAGCCTGTTCCGTTCAATCTTCGGCAACGGGAAGGCCGCGCTCGCCCTTTACAATGCCATACATGGCACTGATTACCGGGAGCAGGACACAGACATCATCATCAACACCCTCGATGGGGCCTTATTCGACATGCAGAAGAACGACCTCTCCTTCCTCGTGAACGGGAGGCTGGTGGTGCTTGTCGAGCACCAGTCAAGCATCAACGAGAACATGCCCTTCCGCTTCCTCCACCCGGTCCAGCGTCTCTTTGAGGCCAGCTTCCCTGAAAAGAGTGACATTTACCATAAACCCCTCATCAAGCTGCCAAGGCCGCAGTTCATCGTCCTTTACAACGGAACCGAGGACCATCCCGATGAAGCTGTCTTACGCTTGTCCGACGCCTTCGAGAAATTTGAGGGCTTTGACGAAATCTACCTTGAACTTTTTGTTACGGTGTATAATATAAACGAGGGGCGCAATGAGAGGATCGCGAGCCGCTGTGAGGAACTAAGGTGCTACGCCTACTTCGTAGACCGGGTACGCTACCACGAGGACGCGGAGAGGAAGCGGAACCCTGTCTTGGACAAAAAAGCCATCAACCGTATTGCGCTGAGGAAAGCCATACAGGACTGCAAGGACAAAAACCTTCTTGTGGACTTTTGGGACAACCTATCACCTGAGGAGGTAAATATGTTGGGAGTCGAATGGGACATGGACTTAGCCATGGAAGCGGAGAGGGAATATGCCTATATTAAGTGTCGGGAGAAAATAGCCAGGAAAGCCCTCGCTGAAGGCGCTTCCATCGAATTTGTGAAAAAGATAACCGACCTTGACGATGAGACCATCAGGGAACTGCAAGAAGCAACAAACGGCGGTACTTAAGCAGACACATCCATCCGCACGACGGGCGGGGCGAATCCCCTTCGGGTAGCTCGATGGTGGTTAGGCACATCATTGTAGTGGCGAGAGCGAAAAACCGTTCGGCCAGCTAAATGACATGCTGTCCTCACGGTATTTCGCTCTCGCCATATCAAGGATATGTCTGGGAAAGGGGAAAGAGGTATGCTACCCGAAGGGGATTCGCCCCGCCCACCGCGACATAGATATATCTGACTAAAGAGCGGAAGAGGTGGCTGGCCCCCCGCCATATCAGTGATAAATCAAAAAAGGTGACAGCCACTTTTCCCGCGGCCACCTTACCGGCCAGAGGGCCGGTAAGTGGGGCATGAGAGGGATCAGGAAGCGGTTATTTCCACTTCGGCACTAATAGGCTTTGGGGGACCGGCGTCATAGGCGTCATTCGCCTTCGCCCTCACATATACTGTATAGTCACCGGCAGCAGTAATGAGAGCCTTCAAATCAACATTGGCGCCAGTAGCAGTAACAGTTTTCCAGGCGGCTGCCGAAGTTGGTTCAGCAGTGCCAACCCAGAACTCGACCGTTTGACCGTTCTCAAGGGCGCTGAGGGTCGCTTTTTCAAAGGCAATTGTTACCACAAAGTCATCATCCGCTATTGTGCCTGCTGTAATTGATGCGGTAACATTGGCATCCAACCACTCATCAGATACTTCCACCCCTTTCAGAAGCGTCACGCCGCGGATGGGCAATACCTGCGGGGTTCCGGCTTCATACTCACCGGCTACGGCTGTCGACCGTATCCACACAAGGTAGGCCTTACTTGGTTCAAGGCCCGTGATTGATGCTGAACCAGAAGTATGGGGCACCCAGGTGGCATTGGCCGCGGGCTGCTGGGGATTGGCGGGTATTGCGCCGGCGGGGGCTGGGGTAGTCGTAACCTGCCAGCTCTGGGTGTCGTGGGGTGCAGCCAATGCAACAGTAATTATATTGCTCACCGTAAACCCGGTAGCGGTCCTCGTGGGGATTGTCAAATTAGCGAGGTCAGCCGGTTTATACACTGCACCTTCGCCGGTCGTAACCGTGGCGTAAGTGCCAGTAGCTTTTACCCATGGACCGGTATTTGTACTCCCAGTCGCATCTGCAGCAAATCTGACCCACAGTGTATAAGTCGTTTTCTGCTTTAGGCCCGTAAACGTCAACCCTGATTGTATTTTAATGAAGGGAAGCGTGGGTGTATCTCCTGTTGCCTGCTCGGTAATCCCATACTCAAACGATGCGGAGGGAGAGCCAATAGGAGTACCATCTTCTTCCTCTGCAGCACCGCCGCCGGTAACCACAAATTGGAGGCCTTTTTTAGTAGCAGCGGCCACATCCGTAGGCTCCCAAATGGCAAATTCGTCATCAATATCATCGCCGTCTTCAGTCTCCAAATCCCCGTCGGCAACGTATATGGGTCCCTCGGCAAAATTAGTGTCTTCCTTTACCCTCACCAATAAGGCGTAGGTTGTCCCGCTCTCGAGTCCGGTAAAAGCAACGGGGGTAGCGGGAGTGTAAGCTGCCCAAGATGGCAGCACCGGGGTGGTCGAATTCGTACCCGTGGCGAGGTTGAATTCAAAGGGTAAGCTGGCGATATATGTATCGGTTAATGCATCTCCAGACGTACCATCGGGATCAATTGTAACCTCAAACCCAGCGGTCGATTCGGAACCGGCTGTTGCCTCAATGTCCAAAAGCGCCGGGGGCTTTATCAAAACCTTCACGGCAGTACCAACTAAAACGGCGGTACCGGCCTCATAAGCCGTATCCGACTTTGACCTCGCGTAAATACCGTAAGTTTCTGCCGCAGAGGTAGTCGAACCGAGTATTCCAGCAAATTTGATCGCCCCGGAGGTCTCCGCTGTCACGGTAACGGATTTTGAAATACCGACAAGACCTGCAGTGCCTGAGGTGGGTTCCTGGGCAGCGGCCAGGCTGGGCGTCCACCACTTAAAGGTATCGGCAACGGCAAGACTGGTGGCAGGATTCCCTGTATCATTTTTGGAAAAGGTATATTCCACAGTCTGGGTAGTGCTCACAGTGGGGACCTTGCGTAAATATAACTCACCGCCCGCCTCTTTTGTCCCGGTCGCGGAGCCGGGCGCTATGGTAACCGCCGCTTCGCTCGTATAGGTAAGCGCACCGCCCGGGGACTTCTTCGTCTCTATCTGCTCGTCGCCCCTGAACGCAGTGCCGGCACTGTAGGCAGGGGTGTTCCCGACGGCGGGTGTGTACTTCGTCCTCGCGAACACGTAGTACTTCGTTACCGGGTCAAGGCCGGTAAATCCTCCGGAAGCATTAGCATTAGGAGTCGGACTACCAGGATCAGTATTCCAGGGAAGCCATCCGCTTGTCGGGATGGCAGTGGTCTTGGACACCGCGTACTCAATAAGCTGTCCGCCGGGGTTGTTCGTGACAACCGCCGAATTGGTGATACCGATTGTATTATGGGTCAAGAGTGTATTGTTAGCGACGACAATGAATGATGATATATCTGCGCCTTTCTCGCCCTTCGGCTTGGTTGTTACCAATGCCGTACCTTTAGAAACCGGTCCGGTCGTGTAAGCGTTATCATCGGCCGACTCAGCAGCCGTTATTGCCCCTGTCCTTGCCCACACCGTGTACTCTTTACCGGCGTCGAGGCCGTTGAAATCGAGGGCTTTCTGCCAGGTAGTCGTGGGTGAAGAGCCGGTGCTAAGGCCAGCAGCGTATTCAATAGGCTGATTGCCCGAATTATATAAAGCACTTGCCGCAGTGATTGTGAAGCCCTGGTCGGTAATGACGGGAAAGGTCAGGCTCCAATTGGCGACATCAATAGCTTTACCCGCTTTGACCGCGCCAGATGCGGCACCGCCGCCGCCTGAGGGGCTCGTGCCGCCACCGCCGTCGCCTGTGCCGCTGGGGCCGCCGCCGCCGCTCGTGCCGGGCGTCGACGCCGCCACGGTAAGGGCCTGGCCGCCCACGGTATCATTTATGGTAAGTAAGTTATTCAGAAACTGCCCGGTGAACGTCGCCCCGGAATCTTCGATGAACTTTATGGTAGTGCCGTTGCCCTGCAGTTGGATCGTCCCGCTTGAAAGGAGTGCGCTGCCCCTCTTGATCTGGTAGTAGTCGCCGTCGTTGGGGCCGGCGGCACGGGCACGCGCTTCAATCGCCTTGTTGCTGAAAGTGATGGTGATGTTGTTCGCCGCATCGAAGAACGTCGTCGTCACCGCGTCGGTGTCGTCCGTCTCCGTGGTGCCGTTGTCGCAGCCCAGCGCCAAACCAAATGCCAGCACCAAAACCGTCACCAGCAAACCGTATAGTCGTAATCTTTTCATAAAAAACCCCTTATATGCGTTTTCGCTAAATAAGTGAGAGTCACACTTATATAACGTTATTATATCCTTTATATCTAAATTTTGTCAACATTCACCCATAATAATAAGTCCAAAGGGACTACCAAACGTCCCCCAACCATCCCTTTGGATTGAAAGAGGGGCAAATCACCTCGTCTCAGTATATTAGTTACCGTAGGTGTTTAGGTCTTCTTGCAGTTTTTTGATGGTATCCAAATCAAGCCCGGTGATCTTCTGTACAAATTCGATGGAAGTGCCTTCAGCAAGCGCATTTTTGGCAATTTTCTCCCGTTCAGTTTCCTGGGCATCTTCCCTTTCAATTTCAATGACTGTGTCCATGTCCCATTCGACTCCCAACATGTTTACCTCCTCCGGTGACAGGTTGTTCCAAAAGTCCACAAGCAGGCCTTTGTCCTTGCAGTCCTGCATGGCTTTCCTTAACGCATTACGGGTAACGGCTTTATCGCCCAATGTCGGATCCTGCTTCCTCTCTGCGGCCTCGTGGTATCGTGCTCTGTACACGAAGTAGGCGTAGCACTTCAGTTCCTCGCAGCGGCTCGCCATTTCCGTGTTGCGCCCTTCGTTTACATTATAGACCTTAACCACCAGTTCAAGCAAGATGTCGTCAAATCCTTCTACGTCCTCGAAGGCGTCGGATAGGCGAAGGGTCGCTTCATTGGGATAGTCCTCGGTCCCGTTATAAAGGACGATGAACTGCGGCCTTGGCAACTTAACAAGGGGCTTTCTGAAAGGAGCCTTCTTGTTAGGGAATCTGCCCTCAAAGAGGCGCTCGACGGGATATAGGAAGCGGAAGGGCATGTTCTTGTTGATGCTAGACTGGTGCTCAATCAGCACCACCAGCCTCCCGTTCACGAGGAAGGAGAGATCGTTCTTATGCGGCGTAAGCAGGACCCCATCGAGGGTATTGATGATAACTTCGGTATCCTCCTCCCGGTAATCGGTGCCGTGCAGGGCGTTGTAAAGCGTAAGCGCAGCCTTCCCGTTGCCGAAGATGGACCGGAACAAGCTATCCTTGTATGGCATAGTACCTCCTTTTTTGGGAATTACAGGGTATTGATAATACCTATACTGCGCGGAGATGCGTTTTTGCCTGAAAAAATGTGACAATTGTCATAGAAAAAACTAAAAAAGGTGCCTGGCACCTCGTTTTCTCGTCAGACATATCACTGGCTCGGCGAGAGGGGGAAAGCCTATTCGGGCAGCATGGGCGTGCTACCAGCCCCCCTCCTCTCTCTCGTCTGACATATCTTTCTCGCGGCAGGGGCGTGCAAGCCACGCGGGCAGCATTGGCGTGCTATACCCCCTCCCCTTTTGACATACCACTGGTGCGGCGGGGGCAGGGAATCCCCTTCGGGTAGCATGGGCGTTACATAAGGCCATTATGACCACCTGACGCAGTCAGGTGGTTGAGCCATTAGATAAAGTCGTTCCGCCCATCGAGCTACCCGAAGGGGATTCCCTGCCCCCGCCGCGCCAATTGATATGTCAAAAAAAACCCGATCCCCACGCGTCGCATAAGGTTTACGCCTGGGAACCGGGAGGACGCGCTTCTATCGAAACACGCCTTTTATAGTAGGAGCAGCGAACAATTGCTCCGTCTTAACCTGACCGCCTACCGCAGAAGCGGCAAGCGGCCAGGGCTAAGGCCATTGTCCGGCGCTTGCCGAGGCAAGCGCTGGGGTGGAGAGGGTCAGTCGCCGAGAATCCCGTCGTAAAGACCAGTGGCAACAGAGGCTCCAGCACCATAATCATCATTCGCGTTTGCTCTCGCCCATACTCTATAACTACCAGCCTGGCCGGTAACAATATCGGTCTTCAAACCACCAGTACCGGTTATGGGTGTTTGTGTAATAGTTGAAGCAAGCACCCATGTGGTTGCTGGAGCGGCGTCACCCTTGCCAATCCCAAACGAGACCGTCTGACCGTTGGGGAGGTTGGGGAGGGTCGTAACACCTGGTGCAAAAGTAAATGTTATTGTACAAGCTGTTGATGCAGCACCTCCCGAAATATCAATATCCGTAAAATTGGTTTCAAGCCATTCCCACACTACAAACATATCCGCACCCGCCATAAGCGTCACGCCTTTGATGGGCAAAACCTGCGGAGTTCCGGCGTCAAACTCACCGTCTGCAGCTTTCGACCGTATAAATACAAGGTAGGGCTTACCGGCTTCAAGGTCCGCGAATGAAGCTGTTCTGGGATTACTGGAATTCGCAGTAACCCAGGTGGCTCCGGTGGGAGGTGTAGCATTGGTGGGTATTGCACCGGTGGGGGCAGGACCAACCGTAAGCTCCCAATCCTGGTTGTCGTGGGGGGCAGCCGGTTTGACTACTATGCCACTCACCGTAAACCCGGTAGCAGTCCTCGTGGGGATTGTCAAAGCATTGAGATTGGTCGAGGTATACACCGCCGATTCGCCGGTGGTGAATGTGCCGGGGGCCTTTACCCAGTCGCCGGTGTTTGTTCCCCCAGTCCCATCCGCGGCAAACCTGGCCCATAGCGAATAATCAGTTTTCTGGGCAAGTCCCTCAAATGTGACATCCCCTGTCCCAATCGTCCCCAATTTAAGAACAGATGTCGTGGTAGTTTGTGTCGTAGCCAGGGTAATACCATACTCAACCGGTGGTGGGGAGGGAACAGGATCACCCTGATCATCCACTATAGCGGCAACCCCTGTAACAGTTAGTTTGAGGCCCCATTTACCAGTAGCCGCAAGCGTAGGCGCCCAACTGAGTATGTTATCATCTGTGTCGATATCAGTACCATCATCAGTTTCCAAATCCCCGTCGGCAACGTATATTTGTCCCTGGGCAAAATTAGTGTCTTTCTTTACCCTCACCAATAAGGCGTAGGTTGTCCCGCTTTCAAGTCCGGTAAAAGTAACTTCGGTAGGGGGTGTGTAAGCTGCCCAGGTTGGTTTCACCGGGGTGGTCGAATTCGTGCCGGTGGCGAGGTTAAATTCAAGGGCTACGGCGAGATATGGATCGGTTAACGGATCAGTGCTCTCATGAGTGGGAGATATTACAACATCAAACCCAGCGGTCGTTGCGCTACCGGTGTCTACCTCTGCCTCAATGTCCAAAAGTGCCGGGGGCTTTATCAGAACCTTCACGGCGGTACCGAGCAAAACGGCGTCGCCTCTCAAATGAGTGTCATCCTCCTTTGACCTCGCGTAAATACCGTAAGTTTCTGCCGCAGTAGTACTTGAACCGAGGATTCCTGCAAATTTGATCGCCCCGGAGGACAATGCCGATACGGTAACAGCTTTTGAAATACCGACAAGACCCGCAGTGCCTGAGGTGGGTTCCTGTTCGGTGGCGGGGCTGGGCGTCCACCATTTAAAAGTATCGGCAGCAGCAAGGCCGGTGGAAGGATCCCCTGTCCCAGTTTTGGAAAAGGTATATTCCACAGGCTGGGCGTTACCTGCCACGGTGGCGGGCTTGGGTGCGAATAACTCACCGCCCACCTCTTCTGTCCCGGTTGGGGAGCCGGGTGCTATGGTGACCAGTGTTTGGTTCTTGGACGCATCGGTAATGTCAAGCCCCGGGGCCTTCTTGGTCGGTATGGGCTGATCGCCCTTGAACGCCGTGCCGGCGCTGTAGGCAGGATTGCCCCCGGATGCGGGAGTGTATTTCGTCCTCGCGAACACATTGTACGGTGTTACCGGGTCAAGGCCGGTAAATCCTACTGAGGGATTACTGGCGTCAGCAAAACTAAGCCATCCGCTTGTCGGGGCGGTGGTGGTTTTGGATACCGCGTATTCAACAGCCTGTCCGCCGGGATTGTTCGTGACAACCGCCGGATTGGTGAGAAAGATTTTCTCATGGGTCGATGTTCCAACGACAACGAATGAGGATATCGCCGCGCCGGTCTCGCCCTTCGCCAGGGTTGTTACCAATGCGGGGCCTTTTTTTACCGGTCCGGTAGTGTAAGCGCTGCCATTGCCTCCCCGCGCAGCCGACTCCGCAGCCGTTATCGCCGCCGTCCTTGCCCACACCGCGTACTCTTTCTCCGGTTGGAGGCCGTTAAAGTCGAGGGCCTTCTGCCATGCGGTCGTGGGTGAAGAGCCGCTGCTCAGACCCGCCGCATATTCGACATCTTGCAAACTAACAGACGAAACAGGATAAGCCTCAGTGATTGTGAAGCCCTGGTCAGTGACTTTAGTGGGGTCAAAGTACAAAGTCCATGAGCCAATAGCCTTACCTTCGTTGGTTACGCCGCCGCCGCCGCCTGAGGGGCTGGTGCCGCCGCCGCTGGGACCGGTGCTGGGACTGCCGCCGCCGCTCGTGCCGGGCGTCGACGCGCTCACGGTAAGCGCCTGGCCGCCCACGGTATCATTTATGGTAAGTAAGTTGTTAAGGAACTGCCCGGTGAACGTCGCCCCCGAATCCTCGATGAACTTTATAGTGGTGCCGTTGCCCTGCAGTTGGATCGTCCCGCTGGAAAGGAGTGCGCTCCCCCTCTTGATCTGGTAGTAGTCGCCGTCGTTGGGGCCGGCGGCGCGGGCGCGCGCTTCAATCGCCTTGTTGCTGAACGTGATCGTGATGTTATTCGCGGTGTCGTAGTAGGTGGTCGTCACCGGGTCGGTGTCGTCCGTCGTCGTGGTTCCGTTATCGCAACTGAGTGTCAATCCAAATGCCAGTAACAGAACCGTTGCCAGCAAGCCGATAAATCGTATTTTTTTCATACAAAACCCCTTATATGCGTTTAGTCAAAAATGGGAGACCCACTTATATAAGGATATTATACCCCTTTAATATAAGGTTTGTCAATAACTAGCCATTAAATTTAAGGATTTTAAAAGTATCGTAACTACTTTTTGTTAATATTAAGAATGAGTTTTCGAGACAATTTGCGGGACACCCTTGAATTCATAGACATGGAACAGAAAGAACTGGCGGCCAAAACGGGCATAAAGCTCAAAACGATAGAAAACTACGTCAAAAAAGACTCCTCCATCCCCTCCGCCGACAAAGCCGTCCTAATCGCAAAGGCCCTCGGCGTCACCGTCGAATACCTCATAAACGGCAAACGCCCCGAAAACTCCGCCATCCCCCTTAAATATAAGGAAATTCTCGATATCGTCTCGAAGCTGAACAAGTATAACTTCGAAGTCATCATTGAAATCGCAAGGACGTTGCTGAATTTGCAGGGAGCTAGGGGACAAAGGGACTAGGGGACTAGGAGACAAGGGGACGGTTACTGTTTTCTGGAAAAAAGCATGACATTTGTCATAAAAATCCCGCCAAAAACCATTATCAATGTAGTATAGTGTAAAATACATTCAAGGAGCGTGAAGATGGAAACAGCAGAAATGAACACAAACCCCAATATCAAGGAAGAGGTATGGGCAACCCTGGATAGAATCGCCAAAAGGCAGGAGGAGTACGACAAAAAGCACAAGGAATGGCAGGAGGAGTACGACAAAAGGCAGAAGGAAAGGCAGGAGGAGTACGACAAAAAGCAAGAAGTATGGCGGGAGGAGGCCGCCAAAAGGCGGGCGGAATACGAAAAAAGGGAGGCGGAGGCCGCCAAAAAGGAGGAAAAAAGGCGGGCGGAATACGAAAAAAGGGAGGCAGAGTACGCCAAAAGGCAGGCAGCGTTCGCCAAATGGGAAGAAAGGGAAGCCCGTCGCCTGGCAAAAGCCAAGCAGGAAACGGAGAAAAGCAGAAAGGAACTCCACAGGATAATTGGCAGACTCGGGAACCGGATGGGTGATTGGGTTGTTTATATGGTGATGCCTAATCTGCTAGTTAGGTTCAACGAGCTGGGTTGGGAATTTACTAGCGCCTTCGCCGGCCAGAACGTCATAAGCAAGTGCAATTTGGTTGTCAGCGATGTTGACATCGTCCTTCAAAACGGCGAATACGTGATGGCTGTCGAGGTAAAGTCAAAACCAAGCACAAGTGACGTCTGGGAACATTTGGAGCGAATGGAAAAACTCCGCGTCGATGCGGAGCAGCACAACGACAAACGGTTCTACATGGGCGCCATCGCGGGCATGATAGTAGCCGACAAACCGAAAGCCTATGCCCTGGAAAGCGGTTTGTACGTGGTTGAGCCCTCCGGGGACACATTCAGCATCACGGTGCCGGAGGGAGAAAATTCACCTCGGAAATGGTATCCCCTTGTAGGGGACTAGGGGACAAAGGGACAAAGGGACAAAGGGACAAAGGGAATAGGGGAAGTTTACCACGGAGGGCACGGAGTACACACGGAGGACACGGAGGAATTAAGAAGACCTCTCACGGAGGCACGGGGGCACAGAGGGGAGAAAAGCAAAAAAAATCGATTTTTTCCGAAAATTCGAAGTATATCACATCCCCGTGCAGTATATATCAATATTACTCTCACGGAGGTGTTGTAATGAATGAGAATGAAATAGGCACTATTATTGTCCAAACTGCTGTCAATATACATAAAAATCTTGGGCCAGGTTTATTTGAGACTGTATATGAAGCCATTCTAATGAGATCCCTTGCCAAAAAAGGACTGTTTGTCCAACGACAGGTACCATTTTCCTTTGAATTTGAAGGAGAATACTTCGATGAGGGGTTTCGATTGGACCTGTTCGTCAATGGAAAAGTGATAATTGAGCTAAAATCAGTAGAAAAAATAATCCCGGTTCATAAAAAACAATTATTGACATACCTGAAACTAACTGACACAAAACTTGGCTACATAATAAACTTCGGGCAAGAGGTAATGAAAGATGGAATCGTCAGAGTTATCAATGGCATCATAGACTAACAGAGCCCCTCTGTGCCCCTGTGCCCCTGTGAGAGGAAATTTATTACCAGCCCCCTCCGTACCTCTGTGAGATGCCCCCCTGATCCCCTTGTCCCTTTGTCCCTTTGTCCCTTATTATATATAGAAGGATTTGGGAAATCATGAAAATTAGCCGACTGTTCACGGACCCCTCGGCGGGGCCGTACAATGATATTGAATGGGAAAAACGAAGGAGCGAACTGAGGAACCCCGACGGCAAGGTGGTTTTTTGCGAGGAGTGCGTCGTCGTGCCGTCGTTCTGGAGCCAGATTGCCTCGGACATCATCGCGCAGAAGTACTTCCGCAAGACCGGCGTCCCGGCGGACAAGATATACGAATACAGGAAGTATGCGCCGGACGGGTTGATTGAACTGCCCGCAAACGGCGCGGAACACGACGCCAGGCAGGTTTTCCATCGGCTGGCGTATACATGGATGGATTGGGGGCGGAAAAACGGCTATTTCGACGGCGCAGACGACGAAAAGGCGTTCTACGACGAGACCTGCTATATGCTGGCGCATCAACTGGCGGCACCGAACAGCCCGCAGTGGTTCAACACGGGCCTTTACGCGGTCTACGGCATCGACGGCCCCAGCCAGGGCCACTACTACTACGACACTGCCGCCAACCAGGTGAGGAAATCCGAAAGCGCCTACGAGAGGCCGCAGCCGCACGCCTGCTTTCTTCTTTCTATTAAAGACGACCTTGTGAACGAGGACGGGATAATGGACCTCGTCACGAAGGAGGCGCGGCTTTTCAAGTACGGCTCGGGGTCGGGGACGAACTTTTCGCGGATCAGGGCGCTGAACGAGAGGCTCTCGGGCGGCGGCGTGTCGTCGGGGCTGCTCTCGTTCTTGAAGATAGGCGACCGTTCCGCGTCGGCGATTAAGAGCGGGGGGACCACCCGCCGCGCCGCGAAGATGGTCACGCTGGACGCGGACCACCCGGACGTGGAGGACTACATCTCGTGGAAGGCGCGGGAGGAGCACAAGGTGGCCTCCATGGTCGCAGGCTCGCAAATCGTCAAGAAGCACCTCGCGCTGGTCAAAAGCGCACTCTCGCTTTTCCGCGGCCCCGACAGGGACAGGTTCAACGTCGAGAAGAACCACGAGTTGAAGGCCGTCCTACGGAAGGCCCTTGAGGACAAGATCCCGCCCGCCTACCTTTACCAGCTCCTCAGGCGGCTTGAGCAGGGCGACACGCAGGTTGACCCGGCGGTTTTTTCCACCGCCTGGGACGACGAGGCGTACAATACCGTGTCGGGGCAGTCCTCGAACAACAGCCTCCGCCTCACCGATGACTTTATGAGGGCGGTCCAGGGGAACGGCGCCTGGAACCTCACGGGCAGGCTCAACGGGGAGACGGTCAAGACCGTGAAGGCCGCGAAAATCTGGGACGATATCGCGCGCTCCGCGTGGGTGTGCGCCGACCCGGGCCTCCAGTTCCACACCACGATCAACGACTGGCACACCTGCCCCGCCGGGGGGGAGATCCGCGCCTCCAACCCCTGCTCCGAGTACATGTTCCTGGACGACACCGCCTGCAACCTCGCCTCGCTCAACCTCGCGCGGTTTTACGACGGGGAAAAACGCGCCTTCAACGTCGAGGCGTACCTCCACGCGATTGGGATTTGGACGACGGTTCTGGAGATCTCGATCGTCATGGCGCAGTTCCCCTCCCCCCGCATCGCGGAGCTTTCCCACGAGTACCGCACCCTGGGGCTGGGCTTCGCAAACCTCGGCAGCCTCCTCATGCTCATGGGGCTCGCGTACGACTCCCGCGAAGGCAGGGCGGTCGCCGCCTCGCTCTCGGCACTCCTCTCAGGCGGCGCTTACGCGCAGTCCGCGCGCATGGCAGCGAGCCTCGGCCCCTTCGCCCGCTACGCGGAAAACGCCGATTCTATGCTCCGCGTGATACGCAACCACCGCCGCGCCTGCTGCAACGCGCCTGCTGTTGAATACGAAGGCCTGCACACGCCCCCGGTGGGAATCAACGCAGAGTGCCTTCAGATAACTGATCATAAGACAACCGATCATAAATCATCCGATCATAATATCCCTGATTTAAGATATCTGCATGATGCCGCGAAACAGACATGGGACGACGCCCTTTCACTTGGGGAGAAGCACGGCTTCCGCAACGCGCAGGTCAGTGCGATTGCCCCCACAGGCACAATCGGGCTTTTGATGGACTGCGACACCACCGGGGTGGAGCCAGATTTTGCCCTCGTGAAATTCAAGAAACTCGCGGGCGGCGGCTACTTCAAGATCATAAACCAGTCCGCGCCGCCCGCCCTCGCGGCGCTTGGCTACAAGGGCGAGGAGATCGACGCAATCACCGCCTTCGCCACCGGGCACAAGACCTTCGCCGGCGCGCCCGCCATCAACCCGGAGAGCCTCCGCGCAAAGGGCTTCACCGAGGAGGCCCTCGCCGCCGCAGAGCAGGCGGTGAAAAGCGCCCTGAATCTGGAGGGCGTGTTTAACCCGTGGGTTCTTGGGAAGAAGTTTATAGAAGAAAAATTGAAGATAAGCGAGGCGGTTTACGCCGCGCCCGGTTTCAGCCTGCTAAAGAAGCTCAATTTCAGCGATGCAAGCATTGAGGCGGCGGAGACCTACGCCTGCGGGACCATGGGGCTTGAGGGCGCGCCGGGGCTCAAGAAGGAGCATTACGACGTGTTCGACACCGCGACGCCTTCGGGCAGGAACGGGAAGCGCTCGATTTCGTGGACAGCGCACGTGGAAATGATGGCGGCGTGCCAGCCGTTCATCTCCGGTGCGATTTCCAAAACGATCAATATGCCCAACTCCGCGAATTACGAGGACGTGAAGGGCGCGTTCATGCTCGCCTGGAAGCGCGGCCTCAAGGCGGTCTCAAGGCGGTGGCGCTGTACAGGGACGGCTCGAAGCTTTCCCAGCCGCTCTCGACCTTCGCCCCCGGCGCGGACCCGATAGCGGACACCGTCCTTGGCGTGGAGAGATCCCTGGGCGCGCCCGACAGCCACGAAGCCGCCGCGGCAAGAAAGCCCGACGAAAGGAAAACCCGCAGCGCCCGGAAGTCCCTGCCCAACCGCAGGAAGGGCTACACGCAGAAGGCGAAGATTGGCGGCCACTCGATTTTCATCCGCACCGGGGAATACGAGGACGGCAACCTCGGCGAAATATTCCTGGACATGCACAAGGAAGGCGCCGCCTTCCGAAGCCTCCTCAACAGCTTCGCCATCGCCATCTCCCTGGGGCTTCAGTACGGCGTGCCGCTTGAGGAATACGTCGACGCCTTCACCTTCAGCCGCTTCGAGCCCAACGGCCCGGTCAAGGGCCACGACTACGTGAAAATGGCGACCAGCGTCATCGACTACATCTTCCGCGACCTCGCGATAAGTTACCTGAAGCGTACCGACCTCGGCCAGGTCAACGCCGACGACCTGCTGACGACCGGCACCAAAAGCGACTCGCTCCCACTGGTAAAAAGGGAACCCACCCCCGCCTCCGCCGACACCTCCCGAATCAGGGAAGCCAAACTGAAAGGCTACGAAGGCGACCCCTGCCCCTCATGCGGAAGCTTCACCCTCGTCCGCAACGGCACCTGCATGAAGTGCGACACCTGCGGGGGGACGACGGGGTGCAGTTGAGGAATACTTCTTGCTTTGTCCCGCATTTCATGGTATAAAGCAAAAATGAATGAGCGGAAAACTGAAGCATTGGTTCGAAACCACTTTTCTCCTTTTTCTGATGAAATTATCGTGGAGGAACAACAATCAGATAACCCAATAATCAATAAACTGCTCAAAAATGCTTCCAAAAAGGGAATGGGAAACGGATACCCTGAGTTCATTATTACCTATAAAACCAACCCGGACTTTCTTATTATTATAGAATGTAAGGCGGATACGTCAAAACATGAAAGCATGGAACTGGATAAATACCCTGAATTTGCCGTTGACGGCGTTCTTCTTTATGCCTCTTTCTTGTCACGCGGATATGATGTCTTGGCGATTGCCGTAAGCGGCGAAACCAAACAAACACTGAAAGTTTCTCATTTTCTCCATTTGAAAGATGAAAGAAAAGCCATTTCAATATTTGATGATAAACTCCTTTCACCGGATGAGTATTTAAACGCCTATCTTAAAAGTCCTGAAAAATTCAGGCAGGACTATAATAAATTGCTTGATTTTACCAAACAGTTAAACGAAAAACTACACAGCCATAAAATACTGGAAAGCCAACGGAGTCTCCTTATAAGCTCAGTACTTATTGCATTGGAAAATCCGGCTTTCAGGCGTTCTTACGCTTCACACAAAAAACCGGAAAATTTGACATCCTCCCTTGTCCAGACTGTTTCTGATGAACTTGAAGCCGCAAATATCAACGGAAAGAAACTGGAAAACCTGGCCATACAGTTTAGTTTTATAAAAACAGATACCTCTCTCTCGAAAAAAGAGAATGTACTCAAAGAGATAATAGACGAAATTGATGAAAACATCAATTCATTTATAAAAACCCATAAGTATTTTGATGTTTTGGGTCAATTATACATAGAATTTTTGCGTTATGCGAACAGTGATAAAGGGCTTGGCATCGTATTAACACCGCCGCATATCACCGACTTATTTGCTGATTTGGCGCAGGTGAATAAAAATTCTGTTGCCTATGACAATTGTGCCGGAACTGGCGGGTTTTTAATCAGCGCCATGAAACGCATGATCATTGACGCAAAAGGGGACGCCGTAAAAGAAAAAGAAATTAAAATGGAACAGCTCATAGGAACCGAGTATCAGTCACATATATACGCGCTTGCGGTATCGAATATGTATATTCATCAGGATGGCAAGACAAATATAATAAATGGCAGTTGTTTTGATGATGATGTAATCAAATATATTAAGTCAAAAAAACCGACAGTTGGTTTTCTTAATCCTCCCTATAAAGCCAACAAGAAAAATGATACCGAAGAACTGGAATTTGTTTTGAACAATTTGGAATGCCTTGTTGATGGCGGAACCTGTATTGCGATAGTCCCGACAAATTGTGCCTTAAATTCGTCAAATAGAATAAACGCTTTAAAGAAAAAAATTCTTGAAAAACATACTCTTGAAGCGGTCTTGTCCATGCCAAACGAATTATTCGTTAATTCAGATGTCACGGTTGTAGCCTGCGTGATGATATTTACAGCTCATAAACCGCACCCGGCACAAAAGGAAACATATTTTGGTTATTACAAAAACGATGGCTTTGTAAAACGAAAGAACAGGGGTAGAATTGATGCGACAGGGAAGTGGGACGCGATAAAGGATAAATGGGTATCATATTACATAAACAGAAAAACCGAAGCGGGATTTTCAGTGAACAAGCGAATTACTGCCGATATGGAGTGGCTGGCGGAAGCGTATATGGAGACGGATTACTCATCATTAACGGATGCCGATTTTGAGGAAAATGTTTTAAAATATACTACATTTTTACTTTCAAACAACCTATTAACCAAACCACGGGACATTGATAATGGGTGATCTTGTAAAGCTTTCTGAGTTGTTTAATATAAGTTATGGAAACAGCCTTGAGCTGATTAACATGGAACAATGTAAAAGTACCGATATAAACGCTGTTCCATTTGTTTCACGAACCGGGAACAATAATGGGGTTTCAGCTTTTGTGGAAAAAGAGTTTGATATTGATACTAATCCCGCACATACATTAACAGTCGCCGTCAGTGGTTCGGTATTGGCAACATTTTATCAACCTTTACCTTATTATACAGGTTTCCATGTGTTGGTTTTGTCCCCAAAAACAAAAATGGATACACTTGAAATGCTTGTGTTCTCAAAATATATCATGGTAAACGACTATAAATATAACTATGGCAGGCAGGCGAATAAAACACTAAAAGATATCCTGGTGCCAAAAAAAATACCTGACAAATTACATGAAAAATTAACCCTTTATCATCAGGAATTAATGTCCAGCGTTATCATTGAACCAAAGTTTAATCAAAAAATTCCATTAAACAAACAAACATGGAAAACTTTTTCTTTGGGACAGATATTTGACATAAAAAAAGGGAAACGTCTTGTTCAAAATGATTTTACTCCCGGGGAGACCCCTTTTATTGGCGCTATTGATTCAAATAACGGGTACAGGGATTTTATCGGTGAAGAATCAATACATCAGGGCAATACGATAACGGTTAATTATAACGGCTCTGTTGGAGAGGCATTTTATCAACCAGGACCATTCTGGGCAAGTGATGATGTCAATGTTCTTTACCCAAAATTTAAATTCAATAAATATATAGGGTTATTTATTGTAACGGTAATCAGGCAGGATAAATATAGATTCAATTATGGCAGGAAATGGGAATTGGAGAAAATGAAAGAATCTGAAATATTGCTGCCATGTAGTGATAATAAGGTTGATACTGATTTTATGGAAAAATACATAAAATCCTTGCGATATTCAGGTAGTCTATAAATAACCTGCATCACCTTCACCGCCTCTCCTTCGGAGACGCCATGCGGATGACCGGGTCTCTCGGCGTGTTTCGGGAGAAGGAGCAGGCCCTGCGGGCGGCGTCCGGCGGCAGGGTCGCGAAGGCGCAGTATTCCCTCACGTCGATGGCATCAACGAGCCGGCCGGGTACGCCGCCGGCACGGCTGAGGATAGTCGCCACGACACGCGCATTGGCGCCGTGGCCGCGGCCTACGCCGACGTAGACACGCGAGCCGCCCTGCATGACAGGATTTTTGCCGGGGCGCGTTTTGCCGGTTCTGCCCCACGGCCTGTCCCTCCCCTCACGCAGGGGAGTCTCGGGGATCTCAGTGATTGTCCCGTAGCGCGATGGATCGAGCTGCTCCCCGTAAGCCATGGAAAGGAGGACCGTCAACGCATTTTCAGCGCCAAGCCTTTCGGTGAGTTCCCGGCTTAACTGAGCTATAGCAGGCGAAACATCGGGGGATTCCTTGGGGGTATTTTCCTTGGGGGTATTTTCCTGGGGGGTATTTTCCGGGGGAATAGTTTCTGAGGGGGACCCTTCCGGCAGAACACCGTCCCCGCCCCGGCTTTCGGCGGAAACATCTTCCGGCTGTGCGGGGAGCATATCGGCGGCGGCGCCCAATACCGCGAGGCGTATCCGGGCTTTGACGGCTTTCATCACGGATTTTACCTGGGGAACCGAGGTCCGCAGTATTCCGTTCCCCAGCGTTTTTTCCATGCTCCGCGAAAAATGATCCATCCGCTGCCTTTCCCCCGGAAGCGCCAGGCTTATCGCCCTGCCCCTTCTCCCCGCGCGGCCTGTGCGGCCAATGCGGTGCAGATAGCCGTCCCTGTCGTTCGGGAGGTCCCAGTTGATCACATGGGTAAGCCGCTCAATGTCCAGCCCCCTCGCCGCCACGTCGGTCGCCACAAGAATCGTGGTCTGCCTGGAGCGGAACCGACGGAGGGTGCGTTCCCTCGCCTCCTGGGAAAGGTCCCCGTGAAGCGCCTCCGCAGGGTAGGCGTTTTCGACAAGCCGCCGGGCAAGCTCGTCCGTTTCAACCTTCGTGGCGCAAAACACAAGGCCGTAAAAATCCTCCGCCTGATCGATGATGCGGCGCAGGGCCTCCAGGCGATCTTCCTTTCTGAGAACCATGTAGTACTGATCCACCAGCGGCTTCTCATCCGGGGTGGCTTTGTCCTCAAGGATCTCCGCGTTTCCGATGTACTGCCGGATGATTCTGAGGATCTCTTCCGGCATGGTGGCTGAGAAGAGGGCTATTCGTGGTGTTGCCCCGCCGCGTGTTTTCTCGCCGCCCTCGCCCTTGACCTGCGCGAGGATTTTTTCCACATCCTCGAAGAACCCCATGTCCAGCATTTCATCCGCCTCGTCAAGGATGAACTCGTCCACGGCGGAGAGATCCAGAACCTTCCGTTCCATGAGATCGATGACGCGGCCCGGCGTGCCGACCACGATCTCCGTGCCCCTCTTCAGATCGAAAATCTGGTTTCGTATGGAAGCGCCGCCGTACACGGCGGTGACACGCGGGAACACGCCTGCATGCCCTTCCCGCCCCGGCGCAAGGGAGGCGATTTCCCGCGCCACCTGCAGCGCCAGTTCCCGCGTGGGCGTCAGCACGATTGCCCTTGGCGCGTGCCCGCCGGTGGTCAGGCGCTCCACGAGGGGGATGCCGAAGGCCGCGGTTTTCCCGGTGCCGGTCCTGGCCTTGACGATGAGATGGCCCTCACCGGCGAGAAGGCGCGGCAGGGCTATGCCCTGAATGGGCGTGGGAACCGTGAACCCCTTGCGCTCCAGCGTTGCAAGCATTGTGGCGGAGAGGTTAAATGAAGAAAAATCGGGGTTATCCTGGGAATCGCTCATGTGTTGTTATTCACTATCCATCTTCTTTATCTTTCTGGCAAGAGGCGCGAAAGGAAATCCGCCAAAAGTGCGGCGTATTCCTCGTTTATCCTGCGCTCCGCCGCGGCGTATGCGCGGTTATCCGCCTCCGTCTGGGTAACGTGCCCTTCACGGCTGTTAAAGTCGTAGGGCAAGAGGACCACGTTGAGGTGCGTGTCCACAAGGTTCGCCTTCAGCGTGATGCGCGTGAATTTATTTTGGTTGCCGGCAAGGTCCACCGGCTCAAGCGTCACCGCCGCGTCTAGCACATAACGCGGGTCGCTCCCGCCGCTCATAAAGCCTGCGCCGGAAAGGACCCCGGCAAAAGCGCCCGCGATTCTCCCCGCCCTGTCGTTTTCCACCGAGATGCCCACCGGGATCGCCTTTATGATGTTAAGCGCTTCCAGCCGGTAGTCCTCGCTCTTTTTAAGGCCCTGCACAGGCGAGCCGATCACCGAGAGCAGGTTCCCGTAACCCGTTACCACGTCGGCGATTACCGCCGCGGAAGAATAACGCGCAACGCCGTCAAAAGTACCCCTGTCCGCCTCGGGAATATTGACAAGGTTCTCGATCACCGCCTGGTTCGCCCGTATCATTTCCGAATAGACGCGGACGGTGTTCGCCCTGTTCAGGATGGCAACGGCGTAGTATTCGTCCTTGCCGTTATGCCAAACATCGGCGATTTCCGCGCCGGTAAGGGTGTCCATCCCCGCTGAAGTCGTGATTGTGGTGTCCAGCCGGGTCATATCCAATGAACCGGCAAAATTGCCGTTTTTTATCACCTGCTGGTATGTATCCAGCAGTTTTTCATCAACCTGAATGCTCTGGCCGAAGAACGCCACGAGGCGTCCCAGTGCGTTTTTCTCGGCGGCCTCGCGGGAACTTCCAAAACCGGTGGCGGCAACATTTATCTGCCTGCTGTAAACGGTATAGGGATCCCTCACCCACGCAGGCTCTGGGGCTTTCCCGGCAGACGCACAGGAGGAGAAAAGCAACGCTAAACTAAAGGAGAAAACAAAAAAACCTCTCACAGGGCACACAAGTACGAAAACCTCTCACAGAGGCACGGGGGCACGGAAGGTGAAAAAACTTCTCTTTTCTTCCTCTGTGCCTCTGTGCCTCCGTGCGAGGTCTTCTCATTCCTTTACTTCGCGGCGGCGTCCAAATCCGCGAGGATCGAGAGCTCGGTTTCCTTGTCGAAGTACCGGGCTTTCTCCAGCCTGGGGATGAAGTTGACCGCTTCCCCGACCTTGAACTCGTGCTGGGGCTCCGTGCGGGCTACCAGGGGCTGGGTGTTGGTGGTCAGCAGGAGGTGGATGTCCGCGCCGAGGGGCTCAACGACGGTGATCTTCGCGGGGATGTTGTTTTCCCTCGCGGGGGTCTCGGTGAAGGTCAGGTCCTCGGGCCTGATGCCGAAGAACACTTCCTTGCCGACGTATTTTTTCAGGTACTCGGCGTGCGACGGCGCGGGCTTCACTTTGAAGGTGCCTTCGTCCATCACCACGGAACCGCCTTCATCCAGGACCTTCACGTTGAGGAAGTTCATCGGGGGCGAACCAATGAAGCCCGCCACGAATTTGTTCACCGGGTGGTTGTACAGGTAGAGCGGGGAGCCGATCTGCTGGATTTTTCCGTCTTTCATAACAACGATCTTGCTGGCCATGGTCATGGCCTCAACCTGGTCGTGGGTGACGTAGATCATGGTGGCGTTCAGCCTGAGGTGCAGGTCGGAAAGTTCCGCCCTCATCTGCACGCGGAGCTTGGCGTCCAGGTTCGAGAGGGGCTCGTCAAAGAGGAAGACCTTGGGGTTGCGGACGATGGCGCGGCCTACCGCGACACGCTGGCGCTGGCCGCCGGAGAGCGCCTTCGGCTTCCTGTCCAGGAACTTCTCGATGTCCAGGGTCTTTGCCGCCTCATGGACGCGGCGGTCAATCTCGGACTTCTCGACTTTCTTGATCCTGAGCCCGAAAGCCATGTTCTCATACACCGACATGTGGGGATACAGGGCGTAGTTCTGGAAAACCATCGCTATGTTCCTGTCTTTCGGGGGAACGTCGTTCATCAACTCGCCGTCGATATAGAGCTCGCCTTCGGTAATGTCCTCAAGCCCCGCGACCATGCGNAGGGTAGTCGACTTTCCGCAGCCCGATGGCCCTACCAATACGACGAATTCCTTGTCCTCCACGACGATGTTGGCGTCATCCACCGCCCGGACACCGCCGTCAAAAACCTTACTCAAACCTTTCATCTCTACTTTTGCCATTTTGTGGCCTCCCTTGGGGATTAGTTTATCCTGTTAATATACCACGGCAGGGGTGAAAAGTCAAGGAAAAGATATTTAATCGGCTAAACTCCAAAATATCCAACAGGTTGATCAAGCGCTGCCGCCGCATAAATCGGCCTTTTCGTTTCCCCAATACCATTCTATTGGTTTATATAATTCGCCAATAGCGTGGTATGCAAATTTTTTTCCCCGTAATAGATGACATTCATAATTTTATGACAAGCAAAACACCATTATCTTTGCATAATGTATATCCGCAACAAAGCCTAAGGAGTTCCAAATGAAAAGTGAAAAATACCTCTCTGATCTATATGAAATGTATGCAAACAAGAAAATTTCAAAGAATAATTTTGAAGGCAAGATCTTTCGGCACTTGCTCGAAAACTTTGAGCGTTTCCGCCTGTTCAGGGGAAACCGCGATACATGGAGCGACTTTCTCGCGTCGCTCTATCCCCGCATCGTCAGGGCCATCGATCTGTACCGCGATCAGGGCTCCTCGTTTGACGCCTACATCACAAGCCTCATCCACTGCGCCGCCAAGGAATACCGCTGCAGGGAGTCGGATCGCAGCATGACCGAATATGCCTGCTGGAAGGCCAGGGCGGAAGACATGGCGGTCGCCGAAACCGAGCCCGAATATATTGAAAACCGCAAGCGTGTCTCCATCCCAAACGAAGTAAACCCCCGGCAGATTCTGTTCCTGCTCCTCAAGTCCTATTTTTTTGTGTCTGAGGAATTTGTCAAAAAGGTATCCCAGACAATCGGCATGGATGCCGTGCTGGTTCAAGGCATAGTCGACGAACTGCGGAAGCGGCGTTCCGATAAGGACGCCGAAATCATGGACCTCAGGGAGCGCCTGCACTGTCAGCATTACCGCTGCATCGCCTACCAGAAGCGGATGTTCTACACACAGAAGGGAACTGACTACCACGATAGAATGAAGGACCGGTACGAGCGGGCAAGGAAAAGGTTCTACAAGATGAAGAAGCGCCTTGGGGGAATACGGATGTCCGCCTCAAACCGGATGATCGCCGACGTCCTCGGCATCCCGCGCGGAACGGTCGATTCCAGCCTCTCGGCGATAAAGAACCGCATGATTCCCGGCGATATAGATGAAGGAAGTAATACAACTTAATCCGTTTCCTGACCATCGCCTTTAAGGTTCTCTATGTGGTTTTTTATCGCCAGGAAGCTCTTTTCACTCATCGCGTGTTCCATCTTGCACGCGTCCCGCACCGCCGTCTTCCTGTCAACCCCCAGAAAAACCAGCCAATTGGAAATCGCCACGTGCCTCTCGTACATCGAATCCGCTATTTTCCGCCCTTTCGCCGTCAGCGTTATGTAACCGTCCTCGTCCATCACGATGTACCCCTTCGTCCGCAGGTTCTTCATCGCGATGCTCACGCTCGGCTTGCTGTACTCAAGCTCATTCGCAATATCCACCGAACGGACCCTGTCCCCCTTGAGGCCAAGCACCAGGATGGTTTCCAGATAATTCTCCGCCGACTCATGTACTTTCAATAGTTTCTCCCCGTGAAGTTATAATACGATAATTTCCCCCGAATTGCAAACTCTAATTTACCGCTTTGATCGCAAATAGTGTCATATATATCAAATCGGCGCGGCGGGAGCGGTAAATCCCATTCGGTCAGCTCGATGGGCGGAACGACTCTATCTAATGGCCTAACCACCTGACTACGTCAGGTGGCCATAATGGCCTTATATAACGCCCATGCTGCCCGAATGGGATTTCCCCCTCCCGCCGTTCCAGTGATATGTCTGACGACAAAGCGATTAAAAGGCAAATTAAGGTTTTCTGCGGTGGAATTATGTATTTTACCAAGTTAAATAAGGAGAAGGCTCTCTTCCCCGTGATAAAACATTGATTTGTCGGAAGGGTGACACAAAATAATTAGATAATACTGAAAATGGGTGGGCAAGTGCCACGGAGAAAACATCTTTTGGGCTCTCCGGCGCAGAAGACGAGCGAAATATGCACGACTAAAGGGAAGGCATGCCTGACCACATAATTTTTGGAAGAAATTTCTAGAGTATTTATTAGTTATTACAAAAATTATGTGGTCAGGCGGCTTCGTAGCCGGGTTCTCCAAAAGTTTTCTCTGTGGCACTTGCCCACCCGTTAGCTTTAGTATTATTTGGATTATTTTATATTTCAGCCTCGCCGACAAATTATTGTTTGAAACCTCTTGACAAGAAAGTTAGTATATGCTAACCTCACTATAGTTAGATACAGCTAACCGGTACTTTGCGATTTGGTTAGTTATATCTAACCGATAAGGAAGGACGATATGACATTGAAAGACCTGAAACCGGGGAAAAGCGGCGTTGTTTTGACGGTGGGGGGAGAGAAGGCGCTGAGGAGGCGGCTTCTGGAGATGGGGATTACGCCCCGGACGACAGTGACCGTCAAGAAGGCCGCTCCCATGGGTGACCCGATTGAGCTGCTGCTGCGCGGGTATGTTCTGTCCCTGCGACTGGCGGACGCGGAGAAGATCACGGTTGAAGAGACGAGGTTGACATCATGATTTTTGCCCTCGCGGGAAACCAGAACAGCGGCAAGACGACGCTTTTCAACCAGCTTACCGGCTCAAACCTGCGCGTCGGGAATTTCCC
>JGI24698J34947_10000193_pt1 | contig 24549 bp, 20 predicted proteins | sample TergutMp193P3_FD_34947 | JGI IMG/M metagenome (IMG submission 34947) | reverse complement strand
CGCCATATCCTCCATCGGCTCGCAGAGCTGGCGTGCAGGGAATGGTTGAGCTAGAGATCATTGTCGGCGCTGACGGCTCGCCCCAAACGGTCAGATCAATCAAAGGAGCGGCGGCGCTTAGGGGTTCCGCAATTGAACACGCAAAAACTTTAAAATTTAAGCCAGCGATAATAAACAACCAACCCGTTATGTGCTTTTTTGACGTAACCACGCAATACGTCTTGGAGGGAAAGCCGCCATTTTAATGCTGTTGCTGCTTTGACCATGTCGCGCTTTGCTGTGTCTGAAATACCTTTGACGCTTGAGGTAATTGCAAAACCTCCTGAGAATGATGCGCGCCAGCGTGGCGACTCTTGAAAAATGTACGTCTGGCGCCCACATTCTTGGCAAAGTCGGAGGTTTTGCAATTAGCTCACTTGTTTTCGCTATAATAAAAAAATATGGGGAGTTTCCATGCACGCCACACAGATTATTCTGACCCTTTTTTCCGCGATGTCTCTGGCGGCGCAAGCGCCTGACGTTGCGACGCCAAGCGCCCCAAAGCGCGCTTTTAGCGATACCAAGGTGTTGTCATACACGCCAATTAAAAATCAGGCGGCTTCCGGCACGTGCTGGTGCTTTGCAACGGTTTCGCTAATAGAATCGGAACTTCTCCGCCGTAGCAAAGGGGAATATGACCTCTCCGAAATGCACTTGGTGCGAGCCACGTACCCCCGCAGGGCAAAGGCGTATATGCGCCTCCACGGCGCGATGGATTGGGGTCAGGGCGCCCAAAATACAGACGCGCTTTTTGCCATGTCCCAGGTTGGACTCGTGCCGGAAGCCGTATACACGGGCCTTTTGCCTGGTGAAAAAAAACATGGCCATTTAGAGCTTGATAATGCCTTGGGCGGCTTTCTCGCGGGCATAAAAAATAGCAAAAGCCTCACTAAAGCCTGGCCTAACGCGGTTGAAGGCATTTTGGACGCTTATCTTGGCAAGCCCGTTGCGTCTTTTGTTCACGAGGGCAAGACCTGGACGCCAATTAGCTTTATGAAAGACCATCTCCAGATTGACCCCAACGATTATGTCAGCGTTGGCTCCTTTACGCTCTACGCCCCGTACAGCCGGTTTCGTGTGGAAACACCCGACAACTGGAGCCAGGATTCCAATTTTATCAACGTGCCCTTTGACGACTTTGCCTCGCTGCTGGATTCAGCCATAGAAAAAGGCTTTACATACGCCATAGCGTCTGACGTGAGCGAGACGGGTTTTATAAAAAAGGACAAGGGATATGCGCTACTCCTTGATCCAGACGCAAAGCCAGAGGAAGAAAAAGAGATAGCAACCGTTACGCCTGAACTCAGGACAGCAATGTTTGATGATTGGCGCACAACGGACGACCACAGTATGCACTGCGTAGGAACAGCCCGCGACTTGAATGGAAACGCGTTTTATATCATCAAGAACAGCTGGGGCGCAGAAAACAGCGAATACAACGGCCTTTTCTACATGAGCCGTAACTTCATGCTTGCCAAGACGCTATACATCACCTTGCACAAAGACGCTCTGCCAGCGGGAATAAAGGCAAAAATGGGGATTAAGTGATTCTGCTCTAAAAAAAGCGCACACTCATTTTCATATTCCTGCAATGCTTTTTTCCCGAGCCTTTGGTCGGGGCGAGAGGATTTGAACCTCCGACCTCTCGGTCCCGAACCGAGCGCTCTACCAGGCTGAGCCACGCCCCGCGATAAAAAAACACTATATCAAAAAATAAATAAAATAGCAAAGCGGCTTGAATTAGACCAATTCAACTTTGAAAAAGTTGAATGGCGCGGAGCGCGCAGTCTGCGCCTTTCGTTCCGCGAGCCGCCAAAGGCGGGGAGCGAAACGGACGCGGACGTCACATTTGATGCTATAGGTTGCATCTCAATGTTGAACCGCTCTAGCGTCACCAGGGAATAGCGCTGCGCCCTTGCTGCGTCTTCAAGGAATAAGCCTGGCGGTAGCATTTCAATACAGCGTCTAATGGGTCATCTGTTTTTGCCATCGGCGCATTGGAGGCCATCCGCGTCTGCTCCTGGTCACAAGGGGCTACATCTATGCGCCGCAAACGCATTTTTAACATGATATATATGCGCTCTCGCAGATTGGGCCATGCGTCTTGCGCGCTCTTCCTCAAGGATTGCAATTCCGACGCGTCATGGCATCCAATCAGCAACAGGCCGTGCCTGATTGAGAGTGGGCGGGTGATGCCGCTGATGGTAGGCCCCACCAAAAGGGGCCAGGCCCTCCGCAGTCGTTCCAGAATGCGCCTTTCAGACTCTCTTTCGTCCGCAAAATGGCCTAATGGGATAAGTCCTTCCGGCTCATCCTTTGGGTTCATTTGATCAAATACCCTTGCGAATCAATGGTCTTGGACAACTCGTCCGCCGTCATCGGAGGGCCGTAGAAATAGCCCTGGGCTATGTCGCATCCAAATTCTTTCAACAATTTGCTTTGCTCCGCGTTTTCGATGCCTTCGGCTATAGTTTTGAGGCCCAGACCTCTTCCAAGTTCAACAATGGCCTTAACGATTTTTGCTGTCTCGGCGTTTATGGCAACATCGCAGACGAAAGATTGATCTATCTTGAGCTTGTCCAGAGGGAAGCGGGATAAATAAGAAAAGCTCGAATACCCTGTTCCAAAATCATCAAGAGAAAGAGTAACGCCTATTTCTTTAAGTTCAGCTACAGTTTTTAAAGACTGCTCCGTATTATTGATCATGATTGTCTCTGTAAGCTCAAGCTCTAAATTATTTGGCGCCATGTCGAACATTTTTATATATTTTAAGGCAATTTCGACAATCTTGCTTCTTTTGAATTGAGGGGCGGAAACGTTTACCGCAATTATGCCAACTGGTGTTCCGTCAGCGCGCCATTTCGCCCACTGCTTGCATGCTTCCATTAACACCCATTCGCCAATGGGAATTATCAACCCGCTCTGCACTGCAACGGGTATAAAGCTTCCGGGCGATACGTAGCCCAGGTCGGGGTTGTTCCAGCGCACCAGAACTTCGGCGCCCAGCACGAGGTTTGTTTTAAAGTCAACAAATGGTTGGAATTGCAGCGTTAATTCGTTACGTCCCAAGGCAAAGCGCAGTTGATTTTCAATCGTAAAGCGTTCCTGTATAATTTTATCCATTGAATCGTCAAAAAATTTATAGTAACTGCGCTCGCTTATCTTTGCGTATTTCAGCGCCGTGTTCGCGTGTTTATACAGCGTATCAAAATCATACCCGTTCTCAGGGAACACGCTAACGCCTATTGTGGAAGTAACGCTGATGGTTACGTCATCAATGTTTACTGGTCTTGACAGCTCGGACAATATTTTTTGAACCATAGCCACGGCGTCTTCCCTATCCTGCATTCCAGACAGCAGCACTAAAAAATTGTCAGCGCCGGACCTTGATACCACGCCTGATTCCATAATACATTCTATTAGACGATCTGCAAGTTTAACCAACAGTTTATCGCCGGATGAATGACCCAAGGAATTGTTTATTGTGTTAAAATCATCAATGTTGATGGACAACAAAAACAAATTTAAAGACACAAATTCCGCTACGACAATATTGTTTTCAACCGTTTCCCTGAAAGACGCATAGTTTGGCAGCCTTGTAAGGGAATCACGGTATGTCAAAAAGCTGATTTGTTCATCGGTTTCCTTTTTCTCGGAAACATCCGTAAAGATTCCCATATAATTAGTGACCTCGTCATTATTATTTTTAATAATACTGAATGTTAATTTTGCTGGAAAGATACGGTCGTCCTTATCGGTGATGTTGATTTCGCCAGACCAATTATCATTTTTGACCAGGCCCCTTAAAATCATCTTAAATATGTCGGGGTTATTCTTTTTTAAGAGGAAATGGCGTGGATGTTTTCCTTTTATAAACGATGCTTCATATTTTGTAAGGTTTTCAAATGCCTCGTTGACAGATATTATCATTCTTCTCGCGTCAGTGACAAAAATACCGGAGCTAATAGAATCCAGCATTTTGGCGGAAAGCCGTTGCATTCCGGCCAATTCATCGCGTTCATTTATAAGTAAATTCTTTTGCATGTCATTGACGGCGCACAGTGTTATTGCTCTGCTTAAATGAGCTAATATCGGGTCAAGCAAATCTGTAAACGACAAATTGCTTTCGAGCGGCTTTGGGCCAATTAAAAATATAAAGCCATATTCAGGAATTGCCAATCTTAAAAAACATTTTTGCTGCCCCTTTTCTTCCAGAATTGAATCCAAAATTGCGCTGGCGTTTTCCTGAATCTCTGTTCCGTCGAAAAGAGCCTTTGAGACTACTATTGAAGTATTCACGGCGTTGATCAAACGAGGGTCGCCTATGGCCGCAGTTATTACCACGCTGACGTTTTCTTCTGATTCCTGGTTAGCGGATGGGGTCTGGCAAATAAAGCCAATGGGAAACGCTGAGTGATGCAAAATCCGCTCAAGCGTACGGGTCAGCAGCGGTTTTACAGACAGCTCGCCGCCGATGGCCATGGCTATATCGTATAGCACGGGCAGAACAAACTCTTCGTTTTGGGCTTCCTCAAAGCAGAGCAACCAAGCGCCATTTTTTATAAAGGCCCCATCTTTGACGGGATCGGGAAATACTACGCCAAGAAGGGGAACGCCCTGCTCATTAGCAGCGGTCTGGATAGTGGCAACGGCTTTTTTCTCGTTTTGGGCCAGCATCGCCAAAGCTCCGATATCGGGCTTTTCTGCCTTGCACTCAGCGAAGAAGTTACCGGCGTCCGGTTCCGAAACGCTTTCGATGTATCGCATTTTGTAAAGCTGCATGACGCCTCCATGTACAACGCACAGCCTGAGGGTAGTGGGGATATGTGCAAATTTTAACCCGTGACGTCTGCGCAACGGCGTCCCGCAGAGCGCCCTTGGCCGAGCGCGAACGGAATTTCTACAAATTCCGGCGAACCATTTTGATTATACCAAAGATAATTTATTTTTTGTCTTTTTTTGCCCTGGGGTGGGCGGACTCGTAGGTTTTAGCCAGTTGTTCAAGGTTAAGGTGCGTGTACCTCTGGGTTGTACTCAGGCTGGAGTGACCAAGCAACTCCTGTATAGCCCTCAAATCCATGCCCCTGCTTAACAGGTGCGTGGCGAAAGAGTGTCTTAGGGCATGGGGGCTTACCTTTGCCCTAAGCGCGGTATCTTCCAAAGCCTGGGATAAAAAGGAGCGTACGCTGGTGGGCGTGAGGCGTCCGCCCTTTTGATTGATGAATATGGCCGGGGTGGGGGGGAGCTTTTTGGACGCCAAAAATTCAGCGCGAAAACCCAAGTATGTTTTTAGTATCTCAATGGCTAAGGGGTGAATCGGCACTGCCCGCTGCTTATCGCCCTTGCCCATAACGGTGACGGTATCATAGCCCTTTTTTCCCCCAAAATTCTGAAAGTCCAACCCCGTCAATTCTGAAACCCGCAGACCACAGGCGTACAGCAGTTCAAGTATGCAGCGGATACGTGATGTCGAAAAGTCTATAGGCTCAAGGCTTTCCAATAAATCATTGCTCTCGCCCTCTGTCAAAAAGCCCGGCAGACGCTTAGGCTGCTTTGGGTTCCGCAGTCCAGACGCAGGGTTCTTTTCCAGCCGCCCCGTCTCAAACATCCATTTATAAAAGGCTCTGGCCGTTGAGAGTATGCGGGCGCGGCTCGCCGGGTCCAGGCCCCTCTCGCCCAGTTCCAGAGCAAACCGCTGTATTACCCTTGGCTTGACATCCCATCCGCCCCACTTTTCCCCTGCGGCGTGGGCTACAAGTTTTTCCAGATCGCCTTGCTGGGCGCGCTGTGTGTTGATTGATACGCCCCGCGCCTTCTGCTCTAAGAGAAAGGCGTTTGTGTATTCGGACAGCAGGCTTGGGTCTTTAGGTATTCGCGCTCCTTTCATTGCGACAGCAACCATGAAACAGCTTGTTCCAATACAGGGTCTTTTCCTTCCAGCAAGTCTGCTTGCGTTAGCTTTATTTCCTGGTCTGGCTGCACGCCTGAGCCTTCCAAGCGCTTTCCGCCTGGCGAAAAAACAACCGCTACAGAATATTGAAATCTGTCCCCATTTGGCAGTAGCATAAAGTTCGAGCCAAGGCAATTACCGGCGGTAAGGCTGCCAAAAATCACGGCGCGCTTTAAATCCTGCATGCCAGCGGNAAATAGTTCTGATGTTGAAGCGCTGCAATCGTCAACTAATANCNCAAGCGGCGCTGTTATGTAACTTGACCACTTAGNGGTATAATATTTCCGGCTATGTTTTCTAAAATAGCTTGTAGTCAGGTTTTGAGGCGCGTTCATATCAAAAAACGCCCCGGCTACCAGCAGGGCTATCCCAGCTTGCCCGCCATGATTGCCACGTAAATCAATAATAACGCCATTTATTGAATCTTTTTGCCGAACCAGTTTTATAAATTCATCTCTAATGCTGTTTTGGGCAATCCAATAGTTGAATTTAACAACCCTAATCCCATTTTCCAATTCGTTGATATCAATCCAAAATGGAAAGGGAGGCAATTTGCCATCCCTGATTTTAGCGCCTCGCGGCGCGGCCCTGTACAACTTGTGGGAAATGAGGTTTCCGGCGGCGTCCCCGAATTGAATATCAATGTTTGTATCAGGGTTTCCCTGTATCAATGACATAATCAGGGAATGTTTTATTTCCCCCTTTTGGGTATCTATTGGGTANTCGCTTTCGACTCTTTTGATTATTGGCTCAACGGCCCGCCCGAAGACCTCTGTAATTTCCCANCCTTGCATTATGCCCGCCGCTGAGGCCGGCGACTCAGGCTCAACCCTGGTTACAATTGCCCTGCCGTCCAGTACCCTGAGGTCGAGGCCGGGCGTGTAATCNTTATCTTGGCTGTACACGGCGCCTGGTATNACTTTAAGGTGGGATTGCTTCAAAAGCCCCAGCATTTCATTGATGATTGCCCTTCCCTCATTCATCGTCTTTGCTCTGATGATGCGGGGTCTGTATTCTTTCCTGATTTTTTTCCAGTTTAAACCGCCCAGTTTTGGGTCAAAGTGCCGTTGTTTGACCGTTCGCCATACTTTTTCAAATGAGGCGTCAAGCTGCTTATGCTGAACAGGCGTTAAATTGCTTTGAGCGTCTTGCCTTGCAGCCAGACAAAAAATAATAACAACCATCAAAAGCAGCAGACGACGCAGATACATTGAAAAGCCCTCTTGTTGATTATAGCGCGCACGTATATACTTTCCCATAGGCAGAAATGAATGTGCCTTCTGTTCTTTCCTTTTGACGGGAAAGTCCAAACATCACGCTCTTCAGTATGGCCAACTCTGTTTTCGTAAAGTTGAATGGCTATACATCAAACTATTGTCTGGAGTTTTTTGTCATGTCCGACCTTCAAGGTATCCGCCGGGACTTTTCCTTGCTCGCAGCCTCCTACCACGGCAAGCGCCTTGCCTATTTGGACAGCGCCGTGAGTACGCAAACGCCCCTGCCCGTGATTGAGCGGATGCGGCGCTACATGGAACATGAACACACAAACGTGCATCGCGGCGTTTCCCGCCTGAGTCAGGAGGCCACAGACTGCTTTGAGGCCGCCAGGGACAAGGTCAGGGCCTTTATAAACGCCCCCTCAAGCAAGCAGATTATCTGGACGCGCGGGACTACGGAATCAATCAACCTTGTGGCCCAGTCCTGGGGCAGGATGGCCATCGGGCAGGGAGATGAAATTCTCCTCTCGGCAATGGAACACCACTCCAACATAGTTCCCTGGCAGTTGCTGGCGGAAGAAAAAGGGGCAAAGGTTCGCGTAATACCAATGAACGACGATGGCGAGCTTATTTTGGATGATCTCGGAAAGCTGATAACAGACCGCACAAAAATTATAGGCGTCACGCACGTTTCCAACGCCATCGGCACTATAAACCCAATAAAGGAAATAATCGCCATCGCCAATTCAAGAGGAGTCCCCGTCCTGGTGGATGGAGCGCAAGGGGCTCCCCACATAAAAATTGACATGCAGGATTTGAACGCCGACTTTTACGCCTTCAGCGGTCACAAGATGTGCGGGCCAACGGGCATAGGCGTCTTATACGCGAAGCAGGCGCTGTTAGATACAATGCCCCCCTGGCAGGGCGGCGGCAGCATGATTTTATCCGTCAGTTGGGAAAAGACGCTATTCATGCCGCCGCCGGCCAGGTTTGAGGCGGGCACGCCCAACATCGTCGGCGCCATCGGCCTTGGGGCCGCCATAGATTACTTGAACAGCATAGGCATGGACGCAATCGCCGCCTGGGAAAATCGCCTTCTCCGCGCCGCAACGGAAAAGCTAGCGGCCATAGACGGCCTCAGAATCATCGGCAACGCCCAAAACAAGGCCGGCGTTATTTCCTTTATCTTAGAGGACATTCACCCCCACGACGTAGGCAGTATCCTGGATATTGAGGGCGTGGTAGTGAGGGCTGGCCATCATTGCGCCCAACCCGTTATGGAGCGTTTTTCAATACCCGCAACCACAAGGGCCAGCATTGCCTTTTTTAATGACGAAGCTGACATTGAGGCCCTTGTTTCAGGCATATACAAGGTCAAGGAGATTTTTTCGTGAGCGACCCCAGAGAGCTGTACCAGCAAGTTATCCTTGAACACAACAAGAAGCCCCGCAATTTTGGCAAGCTCACCCCATGCACCCACCGCGCCCACGGCCTCAACCCGTTGTGTGGCGACGATATAGAGGTGACGTTGAATATTGAAAACGGCCGGATTGCCGATATCAGGTTTCAAGGCGGCGGATGCGCCATCTCCCAGGCTTCAAGCTCGCTGATGACCGTCAACGTAAAGGGAAAATCTGTCGAGGAAGCTGAAACCATGGCGGGCCAATTCAGGGAAATGATACGGGGCGGCCTTGATCCGTCCAGTGACCCAAACATATTAGGCAAGCTAACGCTATTTCAGGGCGTAAAAGACTTGCCAAGCCGCGTGAAGTGCGCCGTTTTGCCATGGGCCGCGCTTCACAGCGCCCTCAAGGGCGTTGAGACGACCAGTACGGAGTAGATAAGGATGCCCAAGATAGCCGAAATCGAATACACCCCCAACCCAAACGCCGTGAAGTTCATATTAAAAGAACCTGTGGCGGCGGGCTTTCCCCGCAGCTTTCCCAACCTTGAAATAGCCCAGGCAGACCCATTGGCTAAGGCGCTGTTTGAGGTTGGCAATATTGTATCGCTCATGATGCTGGACAGATGGATGACGATAATAAAGGACGATGGGGCTACCTGGAATGAGCTGTTACCCAGGTTAGCGCCCATCATCCGCCAGGCGCCGTCGTTGGCGGTAAGCGAAAACCCGCGCGGAATGGCACTGAACGATGACGTCAAAGACGACGCCTTGCTTCAAAAGGTGTTTGAGGCGCTGAAAGAACATATTTTCCCATTCCTGGCTGCGGACGGCGGCGGTCTGGAAGTGGTTGGCCGCCATGAAAAGCAAGTGATGATACGCTACATGGGCGCCTGCCAGAACTGCCCGGCGGGTCTTACAGGAACGCTGATGGCTATAGAAGGGATACTAAAGGCCGAGGTGGATTCGGGGATTACTGTTATAACGGTGTGACGTTTGTTGCATTTACACGTTCAATAGCGTCAGTAATATCGCTGTCTGAGAGATCACGGTGCGTTATAAAACGCAGGGCGTTTCCGGCGGGCAGGCAGCGCACTCCTATAGATTCCAGTTGGGCGGCTGTTTCAACCGGCTTTGAAACCGACACGAAAAAGATATTGGTTTCAGGCTTTTGAGCGTCATAACCAAGAGAATTCAAGCCTTCGGCCAGCCTGGCGGCCTTGGCGTGGTCTTCGGCCAGGCGCGGGATGTAATCCAGCGCCACCAGACCAGCGGCGGCCACAACGCCTCCCTGGCGCACGCCGCCTCCCAGCATCTTGCGGAATCTGCGGGCTTCTTCTATCAGGCTTCGCTCGCCCGCTATGAGGCTGCCCATGGGCGCTCCCAGGCCCTTTGAAAGACATACAGAGACGGTATCCGCCCCCCAGCATAAGTCCGCCAGCGAATCCCCCGTGGCTATGGCAGCGTGCCATAACCGCGCGCCGTCCAGATGCACCCTAAGACCCTTTTCCCGGGCAACGGAAACTATGGCCTTATGGTCAGCGGCGTTTAAACATGTGCCGCCCGCGAAGTTGTGCGTATTTTCAAGGCACAGCAAGGTAGTGCGCAGTGAATAGTAAGGGCCTGCCCCACCCGCCGCCATGGCCGCCTGATTTGGAGTCAGCCTCCCCGGGCCGCCCTCCCAGGGCAGAGCCTGGGGCATCCCCGATGCCAGCCAAGCCGCCGTGCCAAGCTCAGAATCAAGAATGTGCGCCTTTGCGGGCGCCAAAAAGCGGTCTCCGCGCTTCAGGTGTATCATCAGCGCGATTAGGTTGGACATGCAGCCCGTGGGAACCCATAGCGCGGCCTCCTTGCCAAGCAGCCCCGCCACCCTTTGCTCCAGGCTATCCATGGTGGGATCACGCTCTAAGACATCATCCCCCACTTTCGATTCCGCCATGGCGAGCCGCATTTCCGGTGACGGCTGGGTAACAGTGTCGGATCTGAAATCAAGGATTTTCATGTAATCTCACCATAAGGGCTTTGCAAAACCAGGGCATGTACTGATTTCTACCAATTGTTGATGATATACGACGGCGTTTGCGTAATCAATATGGTAGCGCAATGGGCGCATCGTGCGAAAATAAGACTTGCCATGACTACCCTTGCTCTGAAGTACCGTCCCCGCTTACTAGCCGACCTCGTTGGTCAGGAAGCGTCTGTGAAAGCGCTCAACAACGCGCTGCAAAGGGCCAAGGTCTCTGGAGCTATAAACCACCAGGCGTTTCTGTTTGCCGGAGTGAGGGGTACTGGCAAGACCAGCACGGCGCGCATTGTAGCCAGGGCGCTGAATTGCGCTGAAGGCCCTACGCCTGCGCCCTGCGGCGTCTGCGACCCGTGCCTGGCCTCAGAACAACCCGACCGCAATCTGGACATCGTGGAAATTGACGCGGCGAGCCGCGCAAGCGTGGACGATGCCAGAGCGTTGCGGGAGCAGGTACATACCATGCCGGCCTTTTGCCGCTACCGCGTCTATATCATTGACGAAGTGCACATGCTATCCCGTCAGGCATTTGACGCGCTGTTAAAGATTTTGGAGGAGCCGCCGCCCCACGCCATTTTTGTGCTGGCCACAACCGAATTGCAGGACGTTCCCGACACTATTAAGAGCCGGGTGCAAATATTTCCATTCCGCCTTATCCCCGTTGGTCTTATTGAGGCAAGGCTCCAGCGCGTTTGCGATTCTGAAGGCGTTACCGCTGAACCCGGCAGTTTGCGTCTGGTAGCCGAAGCCGGTCAAGGCTCCATGCGGGATGCGCTCACTACGCTGGACCGGGTGATATCCGCCGGCGACGGCCAGGTACTGGAGAGCCTGGTCAGGGAACAACTTGGCATAGTGCCGGCCATAAGGGTTAAGGGCGCGCTGGAATCGCTATTGGCTGGCGATGCCCTTGCAATCCTCGACCACTGTGACGCCCTTGCCAGCATGGGCGCCGATTGGACTAATTTCTGGAAAGAATTACTCCTCGCCTTCAGGGACCACATAGAAAGCATTACGCGCTCTGGCGCCAAACCCCATGAAATTCTGCGCTTATCCCGCATGTTGAACCTGTTGCTCCAAAGGGAGAGAGACTTGAGGGATTCCAGCCTGCCCCAGGTTGTGGTGGAGCTTGCCCTGGTGACGGTAGCCCAACTGCCCCACCTGACGCCGCTGGACGATTTGGTCAAAGCAGGCGCCGCCCAGCCATCTGCATCGGCCCCCGCTCAACCCCCATCGCATTCCAGGTATCAACAGCAGGAGCAATCCCGCTATTCCTCCCAACCGCCTGAGCGTCAACCGTCCCCTCGGGCAGAGGCAAAAACCGGGATAAAGCCGCCATTAGCGCCATCTGGAGCGCAAAACCCAACAAGCCCCAAAGCCCCCGAAAGGGACTCCGAGGCGTTAATTCAGCAGGAAAAACCGCTCAGACAGCTCATGGAAGACGTATCGGGCAAGATTATCGAAGTCCGCAATGTTGGTTACTAGTAATTAAACTAGTCTTCGTCCAGCTCCTGGGAGCGCTCGTCCAGGTGTTCCATCAGGCGTTTGGCCAATTCTTCGTCTTCGAGTATGGTGTAATCGTCCCCTTCGATTTCAAAGATTTCGATGCTCAGGTCGAATTCCACACTATCTTCATCGGCTTCCCGCCCATCCGCCTCGGCGTCATGCAGAGCCTTAACCTCAGCAAGGGGGGCCATTATCACAAAATGACGGCCTTCAAATTCTATTTCATCAAGTATGGCAAATTCTTCCTTGTCGCCATTCTCGTCTTCTAACTCCACTACCTCAATTTCATGCTCTTCGCAATCGCAATCGTCCCCGCAATCACATTCTGGGTCGTTGCATTTGTAATTGTCTTCATCGGACTTGGATGTCATAGATGCTCCCATAAGCAATATTCTAGGGTACGCTGAACGAGGCCCAAATGCCATCAGATTTTATTTTTTGAGCGCCTGAAGCAACTCAACGGCGGGGCCGCTCCCCGATAAATCTCTAAAAACGATTTTTGATGAAATAAGTTAAAGCATGAGCCAGACCAATTCAACTTTGAAAAAGTTGAATCTTGCGATGCCGTAGGTGTAACGCGCCAATGGCGCACTCTAAGGGTTTTGAACCGGAAACGCTATACTCCGCCTCAACATATCAATGGCCCAATTTGCAGCCCTGAATTGAACATCCGCCCTGTCGCCGTGGATATTGTGGGCTTGGCAGCTAACGCCGGAAGGGCCAGACAGGGCTATGTAGCACACGCCTATTTGGCCGTTGCCGCCCTGGCGCGCTGCGCCATCATCCGCCGCGGTGTGAAGCGCGGAGCACGGAGTTTGGAGCGCGGAGCTGCGGAGGCGAGAGTCCCCTATCCCCTGCTTCCCGCTCCCCGACCCATCCAGCGTAGGCCCGGCGTTGCCCGTTATGGCAAGCCCCCAATCGGCCCCCAATCTCTCTCTGACGCGTATAGCCATTTCCACCGTAACGGCCTCGCCCACTGTGCCGTTATCGGCAATGAAATCCATTGATAAGCCCAGCAGAGCAGCCTTGGCCTTCGCGGTATAAACCACAACGCCGCCCAGCAGCGCCTGGCTTGCCCCGGGCGCATCCACCAGACGCGAAGCCAGTATGCCGCCCGTGACGCTTTCGGCCAGGGCGAGTGTTTCGCCGCGAGCTATTAACATATTCAGCACTATTGATTCTGGTTTTCCATCACCTACGCAAACCAGGTCCATTCCCAGTTCGGCTTCCATATCCCTGCGGGCGGCTTCTAACTCTGCATCGTCCTTTGACCTGACTAAAAATTCGATGTGAGTCCTTGGGGCAAGTATGATCCAATCCAGATGGGCGTGGCGCTCGCGCACACGTCTCGTTCTTTCGTCCAGCACGCTCTCCCCGACGCCGCTAACCACAAAGCGTAAGGTTTTATGCCTGTCTTTGGCTATCTCCAACAGACGCGGGCGTATGTCATTATTCCATAGAGTCATCATTTCACGGGGGACGCCCGGAAGCATGACAATACGACTGCCGCCGTGGGATGGCGGGTCTTTCCAGTAAATGCCGGGGGCTGTGCCAAGGGCGTTGTGCAGGGCTATCGCGCCGCGAGGTATAAGGGCCTGCTTGTAGTTGTTTTCTGTAACAGCGCGCCCCCTGGCCTGAAAGAAGGCGTCTATCTCTGAACGCACACGCGGATCTTCAAACATTGGGACGCCAAGCGTTTCAGCAAAGGCTTCCTTAGTCCTATCGTCAAAGGTTGGGCCTAAGCCCCCCGTGGTGATAATCAAAGCGGATCGCTCAAGGGCGTTAGCGATACAGGCCTTTAGCGCGTCATGGTCATCGCCCACGCAGGTTTTTAAGCGCGGTTCAAGCCCTAGTTCCATCAAGCGCTCGCCAATCCAAACAGAATTAGTATCAACGCGCCCGGCGTTCAGCAATTCCGAGCCAATGGCGATGATTTCAGCACGAGTGTTCATGGATGTCCTATAATGAAAACGGCAAGCTAATTGCAAAGCCTCCGGCTTTGCCGGGAACATGGGCGCCAGACGCGCTTTTTTCAGGAATTGCCGCGCTGGCGCGCGACGTTCCAGAAAAGTTTTGCACTCACCTCTGTATTGTGCCATTCTTACGGCTTTTGGATGAGGGATTGAAGATGAAAAAAATTGACGTCAAAGGCGTGGTTCCGCCTTCCATTATGGTAATAATAACAATAACCGCAATTTTTGCGGCAATTGGATGTAAACCCGCAGCGCGCGGCAATTCTAAAAAGGCTTCGGTAAATATAACCATTCCTGTTTCAGATAAAGACAAGTATCGCGTGACGCTGCCGGAATATCTGCGGGAAATCGTCAAAGAAAACCGCAAAAAAATGTATCCCTCCCCAAAGCCCGATATTATTGATATCGTCAGAGGATACCAGCCATCTGGTCTTGACGCCAAAACCGACGCCGCTATCGCGGATTTTATCAAGCAATCCAAAGAAAAGGACGCTGCTCCGCCTGAAAGTATGTCCCATGGAGAAATTAAAGGCGAGCTTGACCGCCTGTTTGATTATTTAAAGTATGGATATGCGGCCTACCAATATTTTGGCGGCGATGAAGTATTTGGCGCCGCTAAAATATTGATGCTGAAAAAACTCAGTCTCATGGCCGATCCGGTCAACGTTAGTTCATACGTGAACGATCTGCTGATACCCTGCCTGGACGCCGTTTTAGCGGATAATCACTTTCGGGTAGGCGAACAGCGGCTGGGTATAAGGTCTCACCTATATCTCAACGATGATTTTATTGTTCAAAAGACGATAAGCGGCTATACGACCGAGATGAATGGCCAGATATACCAGGTTCTGAGGGCAGGGCCGAAACGATTTGAAGGGTTGCTGCCCACGTTGACGCGCAAGGGCGAGCTTGCCTATGTCCTTGGATTAAACAGAACCAGTAAAGTCAAGCCGGAATACGTCAGCATGGATATTCGGCTGAAGGATATCAGGACGCAAGAAATAATTGAAAAAAACATAAGGTTGTTTCCGGTTTCAGGCCAGTACAGGGACAGATTATCAAATGAGTTCTACGCGATCAAAGAAGTTGACGGAATCAGCGTTTTGGAAAACAGACGGCTTTATCTGCAGGATGAAAGCGATCTTACCATCGCCGGATTTATTGATTCAGCCCTTACGTTGCGAGATAAGCCTGTCCTGATTATTGATTTGCGTGACAATGAGGGCGGAATGGCCGATTACGCCAGTGACTGGGTAGAGATGTATTCGGGAGTAAAACCTCCCTGGGCGATGTTTGTCAGCGCCAGGCTATATTCCAGGACGGCAAATGAAATCAACCCATGGGCTAAAGCCCTTTCCCCGCCCGAATGGGGTGTGTGGAAAAGCGACGCGCCCATCGTCATCCCAAACGACAACCTTGTCATCGTGTTAATTGACGACACGGTGCGTTCCAGCGGAGAATTTTTTGCAGGGTTTCTGCGCTTGTTAGATAATGTTTTGTTTGTTGGCGTCAATACATTTGGATGTTTGACCACAGGGAATATAGGCAGCGTTGTATTGCCTATCAGCAAACAGAAGATAAGCCTTGGCGCCGATTTGTATATCCGGCCGGATTTGTCGCAATTTGAAGGAGTTGGCGTCAAGCCTGATTTGTGGGTTCCGCCCGGGGAGAGCCTGGATAGGGTAATCAGGTTTGTGATTCAGTTTCTAAATCGCTTCAGCTTTGAGAAGCAACATGCGGCATCAAAGTGACGTCCGCGGCTTGGAACGCTTGCGATGCCGTATCCGCAGCTTGGAACGCTTGCGATGCCATATCCGCGGCTTGAAACGCTTGCGATGCCGTAGGTGTAACGCGCCAATGGCGCATTTCCCGCAGCTTGCCGTTCCGCTCACCTGCTGACGCAGGCTCGCTGCACTATCAGCGCAGTCCACGCGCACCGCGCTAATTCAACTTTTTCAAAGTTGAAGTCTCGACTTTGGCCTTTTGACTACCGTGCTGGAGGGCTATATAAAAACGATGGTTTTATCCTTCATCGCTCAGTTTATGTTGCAAGTCAAACCGAAGCACAAAAAATTTATCTAATTGCCGATATCCAAAACAACGATATTTTCTTGAAACTCTGAATTTATATATTTTTTTATCAGTATCAAAAAATAAGTCTTTAGCATTGAACAATTTGTAATCTAAACCAATATCGTTAAAGATTTGTTCCCAAGACAATTTATCAATTTTTTCAAAATCTTTAAAGAATAATTGTTCATCTTCAACTTTGATTAAGGCAAAACCGTTTTTAGGGTCAACTTGAGAAAAGTCTAGTTTTGAGTCAGAACTTGAAAATCTTAAAAAACAATATAGATCAAAGGGTATCACCTCTCTTTTATAAACCAGCTCTAACAAATGCCGATACTCGCGTATGTTGTCAAGACATAATTCAACAGCGTCTCTATATACCAAAAGCAATTCTGATAAAAAATCATGGTGACAAAAAGAAATCACAATCTTGTCCCTTTCACAGGCTTCGGCCAATGAGGAACCGGAAACATTGTTGCCATTGTAGAAGTATGCACTACCGCCACATTGTTTGGGCTCCATATTCCAGTAAGGATTATCTGTTAAATTAACCAAATGAGTTTTCAGTTTTCTCAATTCATCATAGTGGTGTGAAACATCCCCGTTCAATAAATCGTAAAATGATTTATCTGCAGTTATTTTGGTTTGAATCAAAGTATGTTTTTTAAATAATATAATAGATTTATTACCAGTTTTGTTAATGTTGTCAATATATTTATAGATTTTAAGAAGTGGTAATAATCCAATATTTATAAAAGAATCTATGGAATCAAATTGTCCATTTAAAGAAAGTTCATTGATAAATATATCCATGGCTTTATAGTCCCAAAAGTATGTCTAAATCTTCATCGAATTGGTCAAATAATCCATTTTTATAATTCAAGACGCGCCCTGTTTCAGAAAATTGAATTTCTGTATTTACAGAAACATTATCTTCGTTTAATTCAAAAAAATGGATTTTAAGATTATTTGTATCAATTTTTTTGGCGGCTATACACTTCCGTAAGCCGTTAAATATGTGGTCACTGTGGGTTTCCAAAATAATTTGCACACCGCTTTGGGCAGTTAACGCAATTAGTTCCGCCAATTTGGATTGCCCTCTAGGATGCAAATGGGCTTCAGGGTTTTCAATAATGACCAAGCCACCTGGCAAGGCCGAGAGCAATGCAATTATAACCGGAAGTGAATAGGATATCCCAAAACCTACGTTTTCCGCCCTTAACTCTCTGATGTTCGTTCTTGCGTTATACCCATATTCCACAACCACGTCTTCAGCGTCTGCTCTTTTCCTCACCGTCATAGTTATGCGGGGACTTATCTCATTTTCCCAGGCTATGGTTTGGTCTAAAAGTTTTTTGCTTGGGCAATTTGGATGTAGCGATTTTTCCAAACAGATATCAAAACTTCTATGATTACCGTAGTATTCTAAGAAATGAGCGACTAACTCGCCTTGGCCGTATTCCAGGGACAACTGTTTTTCAGTTTCCACCACGTATGTATCCATCGGATATGAATTGCGATTGGCCCAACGGGATGCACTCAGATATTGAAAATTATTGTTGAATAAATGTAATTGCTTGAGAGAGTTTTTATTTTCCAAAAGTGGCGAAGAAATTGATCCAAACAATGGGTTTCCTGCGTTTGTAACCAAAGGAATAAAGGTTGAATTGTATGATTTGTCCAAATCGAAATTCCACACGTGCTTATCATTTTCACCAAACTCAATGGCGAAAGTAATAACATCGTTGACGGCAAAACGGGAAATCGCGTCTTTGCTTTTGCCAATGTCGCAAAGCGGTTTGTTCAGGTCCAGCCCTGGCCTGCCTTTTTTTTCACTTTGACGAAGCAACAGCAACGATTGTATAACACTGGTTTTACCGGAACTATTAATGCCAGTTAAAACAGTTAAAAATCCCATGTTTAATTCTGTAGCAATATGGGATTTAAAATTAAATATCTTCAATTTTGTTATCATCACCGATCCTTATTTTTTTCCCTTGCATACTCTTTTTCATCACTTTTTGGAACAATGAAAAGCGAATTTGTACTCTATCAAAGTTACCTGTACCTGTTGTGAGTGAATCATGAAAACGTTTATTGTTCATCAATTTTATCAAATTATCTTTAAACAACGCGCTGTTTTGACGCAAAGAATTTTCTTCTGCAGATTGTAGTTTTGAAAAGCTAACTGTAATAACTTCAAAATAGGCAATATTGATTGGTTTACGAGAAGCATCGTTTTTTGTTCTTTTCCGAAAAGCGTCTTCAGCAAATATGTCGTTTGCCAAGCATAACGATTTTTTAAAATCTCGTTTTATTTGATCAATATTTTGTTTTTTCAATAATTCCATTCCATTATTCAAAAAATCGTCTAAGTCAGAAGAATATTCTGTATGATTTATTAAATAAAAGGCAATAAACCGACATACAAAATTTCTATCTTGCATCCTGACTTTAGGTATTTTGAGGGTTAAAAATTCAGATAATGATGCAAGTTCGGCCAAAGCCTTTGTTGCTTCCCCTTGATAAATTGCATTGCGAATTTCTTGCGGTTTTAATACCATTCCTGCTGTATTTAACCTTTTAAATAAAATATATCTAACATTGTTGGGAGATTTTTTCAACAAATTGACTGTAATTGGTCGCGTGACAATTGTGCGCTGAAGCGTTCTGTCTAAATCATCAAACTCTAAATTATTCATATTTAAATATTCAAGTCCCGTAAGGCGCAAGGTTTTATTAAGGCAGAAGTTTTGTATGGAACAACAGCGTTGTAACCCATCTATGATGTCCCAGCTTGGAGAAGAAGTATCAAAATAAAATGCTGGCAGGGGCAGACCTAACAGTATAGACTCAATCAAACGGCTTTGTTGCTTTGGATTCCACAAATTTCCTTCTCTCTGAAAATCTGTGTTCATGTTTATTTCCCCATGTTCTATCCTGTCCATCAAATAACCAATTGTAAAGGGCGGGGTGTCAATCTCAATATAGTTTGGGTTGAAAGGGTGGATGATGCGCTCATCGTCAGATGACGTGTCCTCAGGTTCTACGTCTTCAAAGTCATGTATTTTTTTTTCTGTAACTGCCATGATGCGTAATTCCAAAATCCAGGCCAGCGTCTCGTCTGTAGAACTGCAGTGGTTGTTGGCAGGCGCTGGACGCCTGCCTGTACAGGATACAATGCCCATATTGTAAAAACAAGGTTTTCGTTTTTCGTTTTATCGCTATTCAATTGAGGTAATTGCAAAACCTCCGACTTTGCCAGGAACGCGGACGCCAGACCCCCATTTTTCAGCGACTGTCACGCTGGTTTGCGACGTTTCCAGAGGTTTTGCAAGGGCAATACAAGGACTACGGAGCAACAATAGACATAATGATCAGATGCTACAAGTCGCTTCTCAAAGTTGAATTGGTCTATCCCAAAAACGCCTTCAGCGTTTTTGAGTATCGCGGGTGGCGGATTTTTCTTAAAGCCTTTGATTCAATTTGACGTATTCGCTCGCGGGTTACGGCAAACTCGCTGCCAACCTCTTCAAGAGTGTGTTCGTTGGCTTCTTCTCCAACGCCAAAGCGCATTCGCAACACCTTTTCTTCGCGTTCCGAAAGGGTTTTAAGCACGGTATTAACCGTTTCTTTCAAGCGCTGCTGGACAACTTGTTCAACGGGAGATAATACGGCCCTGTCCTCAATGAAATCTCCCAAATGGCTGTCGTCTTCTTCGCCTATGGGGGTTTCCAGACTGATTGGCTCCTGGGCAATTTTCATCACTTTTCGCACTTTAGCCACGGGCATGTCCATGGCTTTTGCTATTTCCTCGCCCAGAGGCTCCCTGCCCAGCTTTTGTACCAATTCCCTCTGGGTGCGTATCAACTTGTTTATGGTTTCAATCATGTGAACCGGAATGCGTATAGTGCGGGCCTGATCCGCAATAGCCCTCGTGATGGCTTGGCGAATCCACCAGGTGGCGTACGTGCTGAATTTGAAACCTCTGGAATATTCAAACTTATCCACGGCCTTCATCAGGCCGATGTTGCCCTCCTGTATGAGGTCCAAAAACTGCAAGCCCCTGTTGGTGTAGCGCTTGGCTATGGATACGACCAGGCGCAGGTTGGCTTCTATCAACTCGGCCTTTGCCGCCCTGCTTATGCTCTCGGCCTGCTTGAGCCTTTGATAATCGGCGTGAAAATTTTCGCTGCTGGTCTCATATCTTTCAAAAAAACGGTTTAATTCGGCGGTAATGACTTCTATCTCTTTTTTGTATTTTTCCTTGAGGGAAACAAATACTGGGTTTTCAATCCTGTCTTTTAACTCTCTGAGGCGGCGCTCACCCTCCCTAACCTTTTCATGCTGCCTGGTGATCTTGTCAATCAGGCGCGTGACGGCGAGGCTGTTAAGCCCCAAGCGGCGGATTTGCCTGCTGACGCGCGCCCGGAGATTGAGAATTTCGCGGTCTGTATCCTTTTTCTTTTTTGGAGAGAGCCTGACCTTCTGCTTTTCTTTTACCAAATCCTGAAGCGCTTTGTCATATTGCAGCAACTTTTGAAATTGATGGTGCACGTGCTGTGTGGCTGACGTTACGCCCCCGTATTCGTCTTCATCTACTTCATCGGACAGTCCAACCACTTCGCGGATTTTGCCGGGACTATCCTTTAGCATCTTGCCTATATCAATCAGCAGACTGGAGGCCAGGCGGCTTCTGGACAAAAACCTCATCACACCCCTGATGCCAACCTCTATGCGCTTGGCTATCTCAACTTCGTCCTCGCGCTTGAGCAGCGGAACCGTACCCATTTCCTTTAAGTACATGCGTACAGGATCGTTGAACTTATCGCCTTCGGGGCCGTCAATATCAATATCTATGCCCTTTTCTTTGTCGGCCCTGGTCAACAGATCAAAAGAGGCGGACATTTCCGCTAAGGCCAGCCTCCTGGCCTCTATCGCTTCTTCTTTGGTGGCGCCAACCCCAATGCCGAGCGTCAGGAGCATTGTCTCCATCTGTTCCACGTCTTCAACGACTGTGCTGGTTTCGGGCACGAAGTCGTTGAGTTCGTCTAAAAGAACGTAGCCACGTTTTTTTCCCAGGGAGATGAGCGCTTTTGTAAGCGGGTAGTAGCATTCGCGCGGTGGGCTGAAAAGCATCAAAACCTCAGAACCGTTCAGTATAGCATGGCTATGTAAAAAAGCAAATACAAATTATTCACCAGGATGTCTTCAGGCTCTTGTTTAACATAGACTTGCGCTGAAGCAATTGGGCCTGGCGCTCTTCCAGGCGTTTTTTTGACTCGGCGTCGGTTACTATTTCGGGGCTTTTCAGCAACATTCCAACCAGTTTTATTTCCCTCATCACAAAGGCCTTTTCCAGATTATATTTGACCCTCTCCAAATCAATGCCGGAATCCTCTCTGTTTGCCCAGGCTGCTTCCAGTTTTCTCAGCGCGCCCAGGCGCGACACGGAAAGAAGCAAGTCGCTGCCATCGCAATCTAAAAGGTCTTGTAGTATTGGCGCTCCCTTTAAGTATTCCCAGGATGCGGCTGGCAGTTGAAGTATTTCCCGCCTGCTGTCCGCATCGCGGCATAAAATGATGAGGGGCCTCAACAGCTCGTCTATATCCTGGCTTTCTGTCTCACCCGTATCCGCGTAGTAGGGATTTTGCGTTTTTAGCGAAGCCTGAAACATTGACGCCGTATCCGCAGCTTGGAACGCTTGCGAGGCCGTATCCGCAGCTTGGAAGGCTTGCGAGGCCGTAGGTTCTAAGCGCCAATGGCGCATTCCCGCAGCTTGGAACGCTTGCGACGCCATATCCGCAGCCGCAGCTTGGGTTTTGAGCGCCCTGTTGAGTTCGTGCTTGGGAATGCTGAGTTCTGCCGCCACGCTTTGGAGCAGGCTCCAGTTTTCCGGCGTCCGGGGCAGAAATACAAAAAAAGTGACGAATGTTTGAAAAATATCTATCCTGTCGGCAACCTTTCTGAGGTCGCGCCCCTCCCTGGCGCGGTCTAACACAAAGCCCGCCCAATCCGGCGCCCGCCTTATCATGTCCCGAAAGCCATTCGCCCCAAGCCTCAGGCACCATGTGTCGGGGTCTTCGTTTGCAGGAAGCAATAATAACCTGACGTCAAAGCCCAGCGGCAGGGCCAGCTTCAGAGATCTTTCGGTTGCCCTCTGACCGGCTGCGTCTCCATCAAAGCACAGCACTATTTTTTTTGTAAACCTGGCAACGGCTTTGAGTTGCTCCTCCGTCAGAGCCGTACCCATGGGCGCCACCGCCTGGTTGATGCCCTCCTGATGAAGCTGGAGTACGTCAAAGTAACCTTCGACAAGCAGGGCGCCATCGCGCATATTGCCCTTTGCCCGGTGAAACCCGAACAGCGTTTCGCTTTTTTTGAAGAGTTGGGTTTCGCGCGTGTTCAGATACTTAGGTTTATCATCTCCCATGGCCCTGCCGCCAAAGGCCGCCAGGCGACCGCGTGTATCATGAATTGGAATGGTGACGCGATTTCGCATGAAATCCCGCAGGTTTCCCCTGTCATTGCGCGTCGCCAGACCGGTTTGCTCTATTAACTCAGGGCTGAAATTGCGCTGGCGGAGCAGATTTACTACGTTTTCCCATCCGCCGGGCGCAAAGCCAAGCCCTGCATCTCTTGCAAAATCATCGCTAAAACCGCGCTGACGCAGATAATCCTGCGCGGGGCCGCCCTCGTTTAAGCTGCGCTGAAAATAGGCTTGAGCTATTTCAAGGGCGGAGCGGATTCTGGCGTTTAATTCTTCCTTTGCAAAATCTTGTCTGGCGTTGAATGCTGGCAGCTCAATACCCGCCGCCTTGGCCAGTTGCTCTTTTGCTTCGGCGAAATTCAGCCCCTCGCGCTCCATCAGCCATGTGAAAGCATCTCCATGCACGTTGCAACCAAAGCAGTGGTAAAAGCCTTTGTCGGGTATCACGCTGAAGCTGGGCGTCTTCTCTGAATGAAAGGGGCATAGACCGGTCCAGGCGTTACCCTGACGGCGCAGCTTGACGGCCTGACCAACCAGCTCAACAAGGTCGGTAGCGTCTTTTATGCGCTGTATCAGCTCCCTGTCCTGCATTATCATTCATCCCAGTCTAATAGCTTAGGCTGGCTTGCGTTGCCATCCGCCACGACAGGAAGAGCCTCCAGGGGTTCCCATGGGATATAAGCGTGAAATGGGCCGGGCGGCGGTATGTCCGGCGGAAGCCAGCGGATGGCTGGCGTTACTTCCAGAACTCTCAAAAAGGCGCTTACGCTTTCCGTTGAAAGCGCTGTCGGTACGCGGAGCAACGTAACGGGAGGGTCTGATAGCAATGGGGCTATTGGCTTAGGAAAAAAGCCCCTGGATTCCAGCGGGCTTGCTTTTCTGGGATCGGCGCCAATTCCGGGCGTAAAGCTGGATGGAGCGGGGGGTAAATTCAAAGCGTTTCGCCAGGGCAGCCCGAGCCTCATGGCCTGCTCGCCCAGCGCTCCCGCTATTTCAGCGTTGTTGCTTATGCCTGTATGAATCCGGCACTTTAATTGATCGCATAATTTTTTTTGCAGCGAAAAAATATCCGAGGCAAGCGCTTCCCACGACTGACCGGAAATTTGGTACTCCCATCCGCCCGTAAGAGTTAATCGCCATGCGGCTTTACGGCGCTGGAAAGGTATTGATCGGGGCCACGCGCCAGCGCTAACGCGTATGCTCAACGCCCTTTCAACGTGGGCTTGCGCGTCTTCGAGCGCCAGCCTGAGGGACTCAAAATCCAGGTGACGCGCCGCAGACGCGGGTATCGTCACTTCACCCCATAACACTCCGTTATTACTATCGCCCTGGTCTGCCGGCACATGCCCCATTCCGGGCAAAGACCAGCCGCCGCTGGGTTGCGGAACCCAACCGATAAAACCCTTGCGCCATGATTCAGCCAGGTCGCCCTTCGGCGCTTCCGGCGAGTGATACCAAGCGTTTAGAGGAGCTTCTAAAGGATCAGAGAGCAGCGGCTTTTTTATGTGAAGGCTGAATTTTGGCAAATGCAGCAACATGCCTTCAAGTGTGGTAAGGAGGTCATATCCGCGCTGACACGGCGGTTCTTCTATGTCCCAGATAACCGAAACGCCTCCGGGCAAAACGGCCATAACTTCCCCAAGGCGCATCAAAAACATGGACGGGCTTGTTTTGATGAGGTTTGCCCAGTCCAACTCCCTGGCGCTGAACCACCCCGCCCATGGAGAGTCCTGGGCGGTTTGAATTATAAAGCCGTGGCCTTCCCTTATCATTTAACAACCCTTGGAACGCTTGCGACGCCGTATCCGCAGCTTGGAACGCTTGCGACGCCGTATCCGCAGCTTGGAACGCTTGCGACGCCGTATCCGCAGCTTGGAACGCT
>JGI24698J34947_10000192_pt1 | contig 24591 bp, 21 predicted proteins | sample TergutMp193P3_FD_34947 | JGI IMG/M metagenome (IMG submission 34947) | reverse complement strand
CCAGGGAATGTATACATAGGCAAGGTCCTGTAGCTCAGTGGATAGAGCGGCCGCCTCCTAAGCGGCAGGTCGGCCGTCCGATTCGGCCCAGGATCAGGGGGTATCCGTCCAGGACTCGAATACAGGCAGCAGAGCCGGGCCGTTAGGTTTGGAATGCAGAGGGTTCGAATCCCTCCGGTCGGATGCTTCCATTGTCCCTCTTTATTTACATATAAAGAAAAGTATTAAACAAGGATACATTTAAATGATCAGCAATTTTTCTTTTCTGACAGATCAGTTTCCCGTACTGGAAAAGCTGGGCACACTCGCAGAAAGCTATCTGTATTCTGACCCTAATTCCTGCCTATTCAAAATGGGTGCTTTTGCAGAAACCATTGTTAATTACATGTATGACCTTGACGGCATGCCGCCGTTGCCTTATGCGGAAAATGCTCTTGTCAATAAAATCAGGAAATTAAAATACGAAGGAATGTTACCACGGAAAATCGACGATATCCTCTACGCGCTTCGCACAAAACGAAATATAGCTGTACATGAAGGATACGACTCGCTTGAAGATTGCAAAACCCTACTTCGAATGACCTATACCTTATCAGTCTGGTTTATGCAAACCTACGGTGATAATTCATACAAGCCTGTTTCTTTTTTGTTGCCGGAAGATATTCGCAATCAGATCGATTATCAAAAATTGATTGATGAAAATGAAAAATTGACTGCCGATCTGGAAAAAGCAAGGACAGCATCATTATCTGCGTCAGTTGATACATCGGTAAAAGCGCCGGAGCGCAAAAAACGCGCAGGTAAAGCCGCGAATAACCTTAGATTATCTGAAAAGGAAACCCGTTATTTGATTGATGAGCAATTGCGTAAGGTAGGCTGGGAAGCCGACAGCGAAAACTTACGTTATGCAAAGGGTACTCGTCCACAGAAAGGAAGGAACATTGCCATTGCGGAATGGCCAACAGATTCTTCTGTCTGCAAATGGGGTATGGCGGATTACGCTCTTTTTGCCGGCCTTAAGCTGGTTGGCGTTGTAGAGGCAAAAGCCGCCCATAAAGATATTTCATCGGTTATTGATAACCAGTGCCGTGAATACAGCATGGGTATTAGTCAGGAGCATTCATCGTTTTTAATAGGTACATGGGGCGCATACAAGGTTCCTTTTTTGTTTGCAACAAATGGCAGACAATATCTCAAGCAGCTTGAAACGAAATCCGGTGTCTGGTTCCGCGATGCCCGGCAAGATTCCAACATTCCAAAAGCTTTACAAGGCTGGATCAGCCCACAAGGTTTATTGGACATATTGGATAAAGATATAACTACCGCGAACCAGGAACTTACCGAAACTTCATACGATCTGCTTTGTGATCGTGATGGGCTTAACCTTCGCCCATATCAGATCGAAGCCATAGAAAAGGCCGAAGCAGCGATTGTGCGGGGGCAGCAGACCGCTTTGCTGGCAATGGCAACCGGAACAGGCAAAACCAGAACAGTACTCGGCATGATTTACCGTTTCCTGAAGACAAGTCGCTTCAAAAGGGCGCTATTTTTGGTTGATAGAACCGCGCTTGGTGAACAAGCACAGGATGTTTTTAAAGAGATCAAAATCGAAGAGCTGATGACTCTTGATGATATTTACGACATTAAGAATCTTGACGACAAGGATATCGACAAAGAAACCAAAATCCATGTAGCCACAGTGCAAAGTCTTGTTAAGCGCATTCTTTACAATGATACCGATTCCATGCCATCGGTAATTGATTACGACCTAATCGTCGTGGATGAAGCTCATCGGGGATTTATTCTTGATAAGGAAATAGGTGATGACGAGCAGCTTTACCGGAGCCAGATCGATTATATAAGCAAATACCGTTCTGTGATGGAGTATTTTGATGCAGTAAAAATAGCCCTGACAGCTACGCCTGCGTTACACACTACAGAAATTTTCGGAAAGCCGGTGTTTGAATATTCATATCGTCGTGCTGTAATAGAGGGCTATCTGGTAGACCATGACGCGCCCCACAATATACATACAAAATTGCGTGATGAGGGCATCAGCTATCATCGTGGCGAAACCATTGCCATTTATAACTCCGTAACTGGTGAAATCACTAACAGCAGCGAATTGGAAGATGAATTGCACTTCGACATCGAGAGCTTCAACCGCCGTGTGATTACGGAACCTTTCAATCGTACTGTTTTTGATGAAATTTCAAAAGACCTCAATCCAGAAGGTGACGGTAAAACCCTTATTTATGCGGTGGATGATGAACACGCTGATTTAATCGTGAAAATCCTTAAAGAGATTTATGAGCCGAAAGGTATTCCCAACGATGCCATAATGAAGATCACCGGCAGCATCGGCGGGGGAAATCAGAAAAAGGTAATGGAAACGGTCAAACGATTTAAGAACGAAAAATATCCAAATATTGCCGTTACGGTTGATTTGCTTACTACTGGCATTGACGTACCGGAAATCACAACTCTGGTCTTTGTGCGCCGTGTTAAGTCCCGTATCCTGTTTGAACAGATGATGGGCCGCGCCACACGCCTTTGTCCCGAAATCGAAAAAACGCATTTTGAGATATATGACCCGGTTGGCGTTTATGAATCGCTTGAACCTGTCAACACCATGAAACCAGTAGTACAAAACGAATCCGCCACTTTTGAAGATCTATCGAATGGGTTGGCTATACTGGAAACCGAGCAACAGGTAAAAACCCAAATAGACATGATTATTGCTAAAATTCAACGTAAGAGGAGGAATCTAAGCGAAGAGGCTTATAATCATTTTTGCTATGTCTGTGATGGCCTTAATCCTGTGCAGTTCATTGAAAAAATCGCCGGGATGAATCCCATAGAAGCTAAAAAATATATTTTAGACAATGCAGATCTTTTCAAAATTCTGGATGAAGGTTATTTACCAACCGAACAGTTGAAGGTGATATCCGCAGAACCAGATGAATTCTTGACACATACACGTGGTTTTGGCAAAGGCCAAACGCCGCAGGATTACCTGGATGAGTTTAGCAATTTTATCAAAAACAACATCAATACCATTACAGCTCTCAAAGTAATCTGCACCCGCCCTCGCGATTTGACACGGGAAAGCCTCAAGAAACTCAGATTGGAGCTTGATCACAATTCTTTTACCGAACAACAGCTTAATACGGCATGGCATGAATTAAAAAACGAGGACATTGCCGCCGACATCATCAGCTATGTCCGTCGTTATGCGCTTGGTTCCCCTTTGGTCAGCCACGAAGAACGCATTAAGAAAGCCGTAGACAAGCTGAGAAAGAATTACAACTTTACCAAAATGGAACTGGATTGGCTCTCGCGCATTGAGAAAGCTCTGCTGACAGAAACTATAATTGACCACGAAACCTTTGATACCGGTTCGTTTAAAACTCAAGGCGGGTTTGAAAGAATAAATAAAATATTCGCTGGAAATCTGGAAGCCTATTTGCAGGAACTGAACGGTTACTTGTATGAGGATGAAGGTAATATTGCATGACCAATCAGGAAATCGTCGCCAAGCTCTGGAACCTTTGTAATGTGCTGCGTGATGACGGTATTACTTATCATCAATATGTCACCGAACTTACCTATATTCTCTTTCTAAAGATGACAAAAGAGACCGATACTGATGGGCAAATTCCTGCAAAATACCGCTGGGATGTACTCGTTAAAAAGCAAGGCATAGAATTAAAACGGTTTTACACGGAATTATTGAACCATCTGGGTGACAACTGTAAAGGACGCATTCGTGAGATATATACAGGGGCGCGTTCTAACATCGACGAACCAAAAAATCTTGAGAAAATCATCATCACTATCGATGCCCTCGATTGGTACTCCGCAAAAGAAGAGGGATTCGGCAATCTATATGAAGGCTTACTCGAAAAGAACGCCAGCGAAAAAAAGTCCGGCGCAGGGCAGTACTTTACACCGCGCGTCCTGATTGACGTTATGGTAAATCTCATTGCGCCAAAACCCGGCGAACGCTGCAATGATCCCGCCTGTGGGACATTTGGCTTCATGATCGCCGCCGACCGCTACGTTAAAAAGCATACCGATAATTACTTCAATCTGGCATTGGCACAACAGGAATTTCAGAAGAAAAAAACTTTTACTGGCTGTGAACTGGTGCACGATACTCACCGTCTCGCGCTGATGAATGCCATGCTGCACGATATTGAAGGAGAAATCATACTGGCTGACACCTTGTCTAATCAAGGTAAAAGGATGAACGGTTTCGATGTAGTGCTTACCAATCCGCCATTCGGCACCAAGAAAGGGGGAGAACGCGCTACCCGTGATGACCTCACCTTCCCCACATCAAACAAGCAGCTCAACTTCCTCCAGCATATTTACCGAAGCCTGAAACACGATGACAAAGCCCGCGCCGCGGTGGTATTACCAGATAATGTGCTCTTTGCCGATGGCGATGGCGCGAAGATACGCGCCGACATGATGGACAAATGCAATTTGCATACTGTTCTGCGTCTGCCAACCGGCATTTTCTACGCACAAGGTGTCAAGACAAATGTGTTGTTCTTTACACGCGGTAAAACAGAAAAAGGCAATACCAGGGTGGTCTGGTTTTACGATCTGCGTACCAATATGCCCAGCTTCGGCAAAACTTCGCCGCTCAAGCGTGAACATTTTAACGCCTTCGAGAAAGCCTATACCGCGAAAGACAGAACGGCTATAACCGATGAGCGTTGGAGCCGCTTTACCCGCGAGCAGATTGCAACCAAGAACGACAGTCTTGATATCGGCTTGATCCGTGACGACAGTGTCTTGGACTATGATGACCTGCAAGACCCTGTCGAAAGCGGTGAAGAAATTGTTGCGCAATTGGAAGAAGCTGCTGATCTTGTAAGGAGTGTAGTAAAGGAGCTTAAGAGTCTGAGGGGTAAGGGTAAACGTTGATGGCTAAGAGAAAAATGAAAGTTAAAAGACAGGTTCTCACGGAAGATGAGCTTTTGGCGCAGGCGTTGGTGCCGGAGGATGAGCAGCCGTATAAGGTGCCGGAGAATTGGGTGTGGGTGAGGTTACTTTCAGGTTTTAATAATGTGACCAGTAGTTTTAAAAAAATACAGCAAAAAGACTATCTTGGAGAAGGTCAATTTGCCGTAGTTGACCAAGGGAAAGAATTAATCGGAGGGTATACTAATGAGGAGGAGTTATTATATGGCGGTAAATTACCAATTATTGTGTTTGGTGACCATACGCGAATAATTAAATACATTGACTTTCCTTTTGCGCAAGGAGCAGATGGTGTAAAGCTTCTTCATCCCAATACATTTGTAAATAGCAAATTTTTCTATTATTCTATGCAAAATATTGATATCCCAGATTTAGGTTACCGAAGGCATTTTCCTTTATTTCCTCATTTCAAGTTTCCCCTCCCCCCAATTACTGAACAACAACGTATTGTCGAATGTATTGAGAGACTGTTTGAAAAGCTCGACCGTGCCAAGGAGTTGGTACAAATCGCCATAGACAGTTTTGAAACTCGCAAACTCGCCATCCTCCACAAAGCCTTTACTGGCGAACTAACCGCCAAATGGCGTAAAAAAAATGGCGTGGGGATGGAGAGTTGGGAAGAGAAAAAATTAGGCGACTTCTGTTTTGTTACTAAACTAGCGGGATTTGAGTATACCAAAAATATAGCCCCTAATCTTTCAGATACTGGCATTCCTCTTTTTAAGGGTAAAAACATCCAATCAGGTGAACTTGTTTTGGAATTCGAAAGTTTTATCCCAAAAGACATTTCCGATGAATTACCAAGAAGTAAGTTAACGAAAAAATGTTTGCTTACACCATATGTTGGAGCTATTGGAAATATAGCTATTTTTAACGCTGAATTTGAAGCGCATTTAGGTTCGAATGTGGGAAAAATCGAATTATTAAATAACTTATCGACAGAAGAATTCTTGTTATATTTTTTGCAAAGCAACTTTGGATATACCGAGTTAACAAGACAAAAAAAAGCTACTGCACAAGAGAGCATTTCGATACAAGCAATACGCGAATGTAACATCAAGATTCCTTCTTTCTCCGAACAACAGGAAATCATTCGCATTCTCGACAGCCTACTTGAAAAAGAGCAACAAGTCCGCGAGCTTTGCGTTGTTATAGAGAAAATCGACATGATGAAGAAGGTTATTCTTGCTCGTGCCTTTCGTGGTGAGTTGGGGACGAATAAGCCAAAGGATGGTAGAGCTTTGGAGGTTTTGGAGAAAATATTGGAAGGATAATTTTTTTAACAAATCTCACTTGAAAAAATCATGAATATAGAATACAATTTTACTTTCTGGCTTTGGAGGAAGCAATGAATACTAAGATAAAAATAAGCGGTAAAATACTTGCTGAACTCTCCGAAAAAATACCAACAAATATTATTGCTTTAAATGAGTTAATAAAGAATTCATACGATGTCGGGGCTTCATTTGTAACAATAGAAATAGACACAATACGAAAGATACTCCGTATCACTGATGACGGCTCAGGCATGACAATGAAAGATATAAACTTACTATTTCATATATCTGAAAGTGACAAGATTCATGGTGCAAAAAATAAATATGGAAGAATAACCCAAGGATCTAAAGGCTTGGGATTTTTATCAGTATTTAAATTTGGAAAGTTTGTTGAGTGGAAAACGAATAATAACAAAGGTTATACCTTTTCTATTGACTTTACCAAGTTAATAACCGCAGATGACATATCACATTTTCCTATTGAATTATCGATCGATAACAGCATTCCTAAAGGAACGGAGATCATTATAAAGATAGATAACTATAATGTCAAAACATTGAAAGATTATTTTTCATTGGAAAAAAATTACAAAAAAATAATAAACTCTTTTGACGATGACAAATTCACTATTAACCTGATAATTGATAACAAATCGTTCTCGAGTCAAGACAAAGTCCCATTGTTAGATAATGAAAAGAAGCAGCAATTATTTTATATTACCTACAATTACAAAACACAGAAAATCATATTTAGACATAATGACCATATAATATTAACTGAGCCATACTCCTTTCCATACAACCAATTTAGTTTGAATATAGAGTTACTAATATTTCAATTAAAATCACATGGAAAAGATAAAATTGATAAGTTATTTTTTAGTCCAAATGAAGACTTAACACCATTAATCTATTTCAATTCCAATCTATTCAATAATTATACTATTTTCGATCCTAACATTATGCGGAATATCAAAACAAGTCAAGTATTGAACCAAATGATAGGGTTTATTAGGATTACAAGTAAAAACAAAAAGATTGATTTTAATTCAGATCGCTCCCAATTTTTGCAAAATGAATTATCAGATAATATCAAAAATTTTTTGTCAGATATCAATAAAAAAATTCAGGAACTTGGTTCAAGGATGAAGGATTATCTCATTAATTTTGATTTCATAATGGAAGACAAAATTTCATCTGATTTTTTTGATTCGAAAGACCCCGAAGAATATAGGAAACTAATTAATGATAATTTCTTCTTCAAGGATAAGGTAGCGATAACTATTCAATCTGACAAGATTATTTATTCGCTGTTTGGAAAAAAAATAACTCTACTTACAGACAGTTATGTATCAGCTCGTGGTGAAAGTGGTAAGGGAAATAATAATTCAGGGAAAAATGTCATTCCACCGAAAATAAACCTAAACTGTGCGAGTGAGCAGATAATTACCGTACCTTCTGACCCGCTTAACCTAAAAAATTATATTGCGTCTGTTTATAATAGTGATGGAGAATCAGTTAATGTAGAAGAATTGCAGATAAAAATTGACAGCAAAGAAAGCGTTACTGGAATTCTTCCAAGCATTGACGTTCATTGTGAGAAAATTATAGAATTTTATTATTTAGATTCAAATATCGGGCCAGTAATAAAAAAGATGAGGCTTGTTTTTATTGAAAAAAAATCAATTATTTTAACTAAAAAAGCGGATGATCTTTTAATATATATACCAGCAGGATTGAATTATAAAATCAACTATAACAAGTTTTTAGATAGACTTATTAAGCAAATAAATGGTTTAAAGAAAAAAGATTATTTTGAAATGATTTCATGTTCTTTGCGACCGATTTTCGAACTTAGTGTTACTAGCATCTATCAGTCAAAGAAATATTCTGGAAGATTTAACAGAAACATGGAATTATCTGAAAAAATAGGTGAAATTGTATTATACTTAAAAAATAATCAGGGCTATATAAGAGAGATTGATAAATCAACAACGATAGGGTATCACAATCTTAATAATATGCTAAATGTTGAAGAATTTAAAAAAGCGGTAAAAAATACAAATTTAGGTTCACATCAAGCGAGTACTTATTTAACTGAACAAGAAATGGATCATATAGCTAAGTATGCCTCCCTTTTTATAGTGATAACAAATGAGATGGTAAATAATAAGGATATAAAATAAGCATCAAGGAGAAAATATATGCTAGGTAATATTGATTACAAAAACTACAAAAAAAAAGATGATATTCATGGTACTGTTCTATATCCTGCAGTAATGGTTGCTCCAGTACAGAAGAAGATATTAGCAAGTATTATTTCAAAAGAAAAAATCAGCTCGGTATTTGACCCTTTTCATGGTTCTGGAACGGCTTTATATGAAGCATTTGAAATTTCCTCAAAGATCCGTCTGATTGGATGTGATATAAATCCTTTGGCAAACTTGATAACACAAGTAAAACTTCAGGGTGTGGACAAATCCATACAATATGATATAGATAAGATAGAAACATTTATTAATGATCCGCAATACATTTATAATTTTTCTTTCCCAAATATTAATAAATGGTTTAAAGCTGATATGATTGAATCTCTAGCTTTATTAAGAACTGCTATTATGAGTACAGAAAACAAAAAAAATAGATTGTATTTTTGGTATATTTTATCTGATGTAATTAGATTCAATAGTAACACGAGAAGTTCGACATATAAATTACATATTAAAGATGAAAATACAATAGAAAATATGGAAAATAACATTATCAATGACTTTCTTGATGGTGCTAAAAAACATTATACTAAATTTGATCGTAAATCAAAATATTTTGTTTTATACAAAGATGATATTATTAATATTATTGATAAATTCAAGAAGGATTCTTTTGATATTTCTATTACCTCACCTCCATATGGAGATAATGCGACAACCGTTCCATATGGACAATTTTCCATGCTTTCATTATATACAATTCCCAAGAATGATTTAGAATTGTGTGGATGGGAATTAGATAATTATTCAACTCTAGACAAACGTAGTATGGGGGGATCAGATAAAGAAAATTTGCTTGGTGATTATGAAATGTCCTTAATAAAGTATTATTTAAGTAGAATATCGATATCAAAACGAAAAAAAATAATCAGATATTTTAAAGATTACTTTTGTTTTTTAAAAGAATTATGTAGAGTCACGAAGAAATATATCGTCTTAACATTAGGAAACAGAACTGTTGATAGAGTTAAAATTAATCTTGTGTTAATCACCAAGAAATATCTGAAAGAAAATAATTTCAAAATTATTGGTTTCACCAGGAGAGTCATCCCAAGAAAAAGAATCCCAAAACTTACATCCAATGTAAGCCAAAAACCAGTAAATTCTATGAATTGCGAATATGTTTTGATATATAAAAAATCCAGTAATTCACAACAATAAATGTAGAAGAAGTATCACATAAAATGATAAAACTCCCCTCACGCAATCCTCCTAAACACATACACCCCCTCATCACTCTCCCTCTCCTCCACCGGCTCCCCGTCAAAATCCGGCGCTTCATCAAACACCAAAGCAAACGAACCATCCGCCAAATCGTAATCAAGGCAGCATTCCAATTCATAGTCTTCAGCGGTAAAGTAACTGATACCCTCGTATGGTTCATTGCTCGTTTCCAGGGTATCTACCCCGTCATGTTCAACAAGCCTGTCCGGGTGCATTTGCGCGTACAAATCAATTTTCCGGTAGGTGAAATCACTGGCAAGCAGAATGTTTGGGTATACATTATATTGCTTGTGGAATTTTTCGGCGTACAGGTTTATGGTATCGTCCCATATTGTGTAATCGGTAATTATTCCGGTTAAACGGAGTACGCCGCTATCTTCCATACATAAAGTGTATCATTAGTTCGTGACACTTGACAACAGCGCGGTTTCGTTTATCATGTAAATATTATGACAACCAATACAACCGATTACAAAATAGACTCCCGCAAACCCGTCAAGCTGGACTCGTGGGCTACGCGCTACGAGGGGAAACTTACCAAGGAGGAGGCAAAGGAGGAGACTTCCGCCCTTATCAAGCGGCTTAAGGATCTCCAGGAACTTTTGTACGCGGACGGGTCGCAGGCGCTTTTGGTGGTGATTCAGGCTATGGACGCGGCGGGAAAAGACTCGACCATCAAGAATATATTCGGCCCCGTCAATCCACAGGGCTGTAAAGTTGTTTCCTTCAAAACGCCTAACTCAACGGAGCTTGCACACGATTTTCTGTGGCGCGTCCATCAGAATGTTCCGCGCAAGGGGATCATCGGCGTGTTTAACCGCTCCCATTACGAGGATGTCCTGATCGTTCGCGTCAAGGGGCTTGCGCCCAAAGACCGTGTCGAAAAACGCTACACCCACATCAACAGCTTTGAAGCGCTTCTGAACGATGAGGGTACGCGCGTTGTCAAATTCTTTCTGCATATTTCCAGGGACTATCAAAAGGAACAGCTTCAGGAAAGGCTCGATACGCCGAGTAAAAACTGGAAGTTCAACCCTTCCGACATTCCCGAAAGGCTGCTCTGGGACGATTATCAAAAGGCGTTTGAACTCGCCTTCGAAAAGTGTTCGTGCCCCGAAGCGCCCTGGTACATCGTACCCGCCGAGCGCAAATGGTTTCGCAATTATCTGGTCGCAAAGGTGTTGGTGGAAACGCTTGAATCAATGGAACTGAAATATCCAACAATCACGTATGACCCGAAAACAATAATAATTCCATAAAGAGTATGCCGCGTCTTGCATATAACGATTCACTCCCCGCGCTTTCGCCTAACAACCGCAATCGCCTTCACCGCGCAAATCTCGTGGCAGCAGAAACACCTTATGCAGCGGCTGTAGTCGATTACCTCACGGCGTTCTTTTCCCTCTCCGGTTGAGCTGATGGCCTTCGAGGCGCAGATTCGGGAGCAGTCACCGCAGTGGACGCAAATATCGTGGTTGATTTCAGGTACGGGTTCGAGGGAATCCTTAAGCCGCCTTAATGGAGGGGGTAAAACGAAATCGAGAAACTGGGAACCAGCCCTTTTCAGTGGCAATTTGACGAAATCAAGAATTCGCACATCGGCTGGCAAAAGACCGGGATAGTCAATTTCATTAAGATTCGTAAGCCAATTGCCACGGCTCACGGCGTCCTTGATCACCGGTATTTCCATGGGAGGATAGCATATAACGGTGGTGGCCGCGATATCCATGGCGAGGAGATTGGAAGAGGCCATGACAAGGCCGACCTGCCGCGGATTTCCGGCAGCGGGGCCGTGCCCTTCCATCCCGATAACCGCGTCCATGAAGGCGTAGGCGGGCTTTACCGCGAGATTGAGATCGACGAGCATGGCGGCGAAAGATTCACGGCTGGAGTAACGGACGTGATAGGGACTCTTCGCGACTGAGGGAACGAGGCCGAAAATGTTTTTCATCGCGCCGGTAAAGTACATGAGCTGGTGGGTCTTGAGTTTCGGAATACTNATTATGACATCCNCTTCCTTCACCGCCTGGGTCAGGGNGAACTTCTTCACCACCTTTCCCTCCGCGCATGTAACCTCGACTTTTCCCCTGGTGAAATCCACCCATTCGGCGCCGTTCTTCTTGATGACATCCGCGAGACCCGAAGCTTTCGCCGAAAAACCGGGCGGCTGGAGTCCGGGGCTGTCCCCCGCGAGTATGCGTTTCGCTCCCATCTCCCTGACCAGCCTGATAGCCGCCTCAAGAACGGCCGGATGGGTGCAAACGGCTTTTTCGGGGGGAGTGTCGGACAGGATGTTGGGTTTAAGGAGCACGGTCTTCCCGGCCACATCAAGATCGCCCGCGAGTTCCACGGCCCGTTTCAGGGCCTCATATACTTCCGAAGGGTCATAGGAAGCACAGCGTTCAATTCCTACTTTTTTGTTCATGGAAACAATCTACACCAATTCGCGTTTTATCTCAAGGAGAAATATTACCATAATGACACGAATCTGCTATGCTTGGATGATGACCAAACAGCAAAAAGCGCTCGCCGCCATAATAGCTTGCGTTCTCTTCTGGGGCTTTTCGTTTATCTCCATAAAAATCGCTGTGGAGTTTATTCCGCCCATGACTCAGGGAGCGCTTCGTTTTGCCATGGCGCTGGTCCTGCTTTTTTTTATCAAGAAAAAATATGCGCCGGATGAAAAGTTCCGGAAAGAGGATATTCCGCTTCTTGCGGGCGCGGGCATTACAGGAGTCACATTGTACTATCTTTTCGAGAACAACGGTATTTTATTGATTCCGGCTTCGGAGGCTTCGATTATTACCGGTTCGACCCCGATACTTATAATGATTGCGGAAGGAGTGAGGGAAAAAATCGTTACACGCAACATGCCGGCGGGAAACGGCAAAACGGCAGAACTCAACTGCAGCCTGGAAGCCAAAAGAAAATATGTCATATATAAAACGATTCTCCCCGGTATGGCCGCAATATTTTCCCTGACAGGAGTCGCTTTTGTCGCGGGCGGCTCTCTCAGCTTCTCTGGGGCCGTTATGGGCTATGTTTACATGGCGGCTGCCTGTGTTAGCTGGGTATGCTACTGCTTTCTTACCCGGCCCCTCTTTGATCGTCGCAGCCGGATCTACATCGTGTTCTGGCAATCCGTAATGGGATTCGCGGGATTTTTGCCGTTCGTTTTTTTTGAAAACCCGCTGTCCGCTCTGCGTGTGCCGGGGCTTCATGTATGGGGCCATATGGTCTTTTTGGGGATCTTTTGCTCCGCCCTCGCCTATTGGTTTTATTCTCAGGCGCTGAGAGACCTGGGTATCGGGACTACTTCGTTTTTCCTCAACCTGGTCCCGGTGGTAAGCGCCATCGGGGGATTCATTATTTTAGGCGAGCGTTTACTCCCCTTACAGTTGCTGGGGGCGGGGCTGGTAATTGCCGGGGTATATCTGGCCATGGCGGCGCAGAGGAAAATCGGACTAACGGAGCAAAGTTAAGATGGGAGCTTTTTACGCGCGGGTCAGCGGCAGAGTGCAGGGTGTTGGTTTCAGATATTCCGCGATTATGGAAGCACGGCGGTTAGGCGTAAGCGGTTGGGTGCGGAATGCGGCTGACGGCGATGTTGAGGTCTGGGCGGAAGGATCGCCTGAAAAACTCGCGCAGCTTCTCGCATGGCTTCACCGTGGGCCCCAGTACGCCCGCGTCGATTTGGTAGAGAAAGAAGACAAGACGCCCCATGGGTATCACGGTTTCGATGTAGAGCATTGACCACACAATTACGAAGCCTGCGGTTCCTGTGAAGTCAAATTCTTCACCCAGCGTTCTTTTCGCAGAAAGTGACGGCAGATAAAAAGCTTAACAATATCGGTGAGTTTTAGTAATGCGAACATGGGAACCGGCGGCATGGAAGTAAAGTAAGAGAGGATGATTGCGCCGGGAACAAACAGCAGGGTATTTACCGAAAGGTCGACATACATCCCCATCGCGGCGTCCCCTCCCGCGCGGGAGATGGCGAATTGCAGGTTGAGCAGTCCCCAGAGGGGAAGATAGGCGAGGATCACCAGTATAAGGCCGAAGCTTGTGGCTCTTGCCGCCGCGCTCAGGTTGGCGAAAACCAGCGGGATGATGAGGCCGGACAAAAACGCGCCGGGAATCGCGAGAATGACGCCCGCGGCTACCGCCCCTGAACTGAGCCATTTTGCCCGCTGTCGGGCCTCGTCAAGTTTGCCTGCACCTAACGCGCTGCCTACCAGCACGCTGGCGGTTATCCAGACGCCGCCAAAAAGCAGGAAGAAAATATTGGCGATGGTCCAGCCTGCCGCCATACCTGCGACAACTTCCGCGCCGCCCCGGCGGTTATACATCGCGGTCATGATGGTCTCGGAGCCGACCCAGGATAACTCGGAAGCGAATATCATACCTGACTTGACGAGGATTTCTTTTACAAGCCGCTTGTGAATGTGAAAGAGCTTTGTAATGCCCACAAAGAAAGGCGATTTTGCCCGTGAGGCGTAAATAACGAAAACCGTAAGCTCAAAAACCCTCGCTATGATTGTGGCGTACGCCGCGCCCGCCACTTCCAGGCGCGGGGCGCCCAGGTTTCCGTAAATCAGAATCCAGTTGCCGATTGTATTTACGAGGGTCGCGAATGAAGAAACGATAAGCGGTATTTTCGGTTTGGCCATTTCCCGGAAACTGGTTCCGATGGACATAGAAATTCCCATCGGCAGATAAGTCCACGAGATCAGGCGCAAGTATTCTGAACCTTTGGCAACGATCACATTCTGGGATGTGTTCCCCATTGTCATCATCGCGATCATGGACCGGGAAAAGGTGTTGGCGATTACAAAGGCCGTCACTGCAATTAAAGCGGCAAAAATCACTTTGAACCGGAAGGCGTGCTTCATCCCCTCGCTGTCCCCCGCGCCCCTGAACTGGGCCAGGTAAATGCCGCCGGCCTGACAGGCAGTGTTGATTATAACGATGTATATAAAGTTGATTTGATTGGTTACGTTTACAGCGGCCATGCTGATATCCCCGAGGCCCGCAACCATGAAATTGTCGATCAGTGAGACCATACTCATGATGAACTGCTGCATCATTACAGGCAGGGCGATGGCTAACGCCTCACGGTAAAAAGACCAGGGGCCGAAGTGTTGTTTCAGCTGAAGCATAACGTTTCTACAAACCTTCTGTTGTTACCGGGACCAAATACATTTCAGTCCGTCTTTCCTGTACATTTGCATTCTGCTGTCTTTACTTGCCAATGTATAATTGCTGCTAATACATTGGTAGATTAACATCCTGTCAAATGGATCTTTGTGATTGATTTTCCGTGGAAGCTTTAAACTGTTTAACGCGTCTATCGGATCCAAAGGTATTAGTTCAAATCCCATTTTTTTGCAGTAATCAGGTATATTCTTAATCTCAAAACTCACGATTAACTTTTTTATACTGGATTTTAGCGCAATTTCCCATAATGAAACGGCGCTTACCAATACTTCATTGTCCGCGTTTTTTATTTCCCGAATCACCTTCCCGGATAATTCGCTGGTTTTTCCGATTGTCCATAATAATGTATGGGTGTCCAATAATATTTTCATGCTTTACCGGCTTTAAAGGCCGCACAATTCTTCGGTCGTCATTTCAAAATCATCACTGAATTTCATTTTGACTTTCCCGTCCAAAATGCCAATTTGCCGCTCCGCCTTTTTCTCTTCCTGATAGGGAACAATCACGGCAACGGGTTTTTTTGCCTTGCCGTATAGTATTTTCACCTTGTTCCCGCGTCTTACTTCTTCAAGAATCTCCGAGAAATGTGTCTTAAATTCTCCAACAGCCATTGCTTTCATAAGAAGCAAAATATCACCTTCTTGACAACTTGTCAAGAAGAACTCACGCCAGATCGTGAATAAACAACCCGCTGAGCAGCTTCGGCTCAAACCAGGTGCTCTTTGGGGGCATGATCTTGCCCGCGTCAGCGATGTCCATGAGATCGTCCAGTGTTGTGGGGTACATGGAGAACGCGAGAGCCATATCGGTGTTCACGCGCCTTTCCAGTTCAGCCAGCCCGCGGATTCCGCCGACAAAATCAACGCGCTTGTTCGTGCGCGGATCGTCGATGCCGAGAATCGGCCCGAGCAGGTTATTTTGCAAAATGGAAACATCAAGCCTCTCAACAGGATCGTTGTCATTCCACTTGCCATTTTTGACGCGTATACGATACCATGCGCCATTCAGGAAAAGACCGAATTCGTGTTTGGTGGAAGGCTTTACAGCCCCCGCGGCCTTTTCGACATCGAAAGACGATTTGATTCTTTCAATAAACTCATCTTCGCCAAGTTTATTGAGGTCTTTCACAACACGGTTATAATCAAAAATTGTAAGCTGATCCGAGGGGAAAATCACGGCGAGAAAATAGTTGAACTCCTCATCGCCTGTATAACCGGGGCTTGCCTCCCTGCGCTTCTGGGCAACCCGCACCGCCGACGCGCAGCGGTGGTGACCGTCGGCGATGTAAAGGGCCGGGATGCGCTCAAAACACGCCGCGATCTTTGCGATTGTCTCGGGGCTGTCGATAATCCAGCCTTCATGCTTCACGTTATCGGCTGTGAACGAAAAGAGCGCGTCGTGCCCTGACAGCCACCCCGCTGTGATAGCGGATAACGCGCTGTCCGGTCTGTGCGTAAGGAGAATGGGCCCCGTGTTCGCGTCCAGGGTATCCACGTGGCGTATGCGATCGGCTTCCTTGTCCGCTCTGGTCAACTCATGCTTCTTAATTTTATCATTCAGGTAATCGTCAACAGAAGGGCAGGCCACGATACCGGTCTGAGGCCGTCCGCCCATCGTTAGGCGATAGATGTAATAGCAGTCAGTTTCATCTTTCAGCATCTTGCCGGAGGATCGAAGGGCGAGGAAATTTGTCCGCGCTTTTTCGTAGACCGCGTCATCGTAGATATTGACGGATGGGTTGAGATCGATTTCGGCCTTGTCAACGTGAAGAAATGACAGAGGTTTACCCTTCACCATAACACGGGCTTCTTCGCTGTTCATTACATCGTAGGGCAGCGCGGCTATCTGTTCGGCATATCCCGGCGCCGGCCTCAGCGCCCTGAAAGCTTTTACCTTTGTCATCTAACCTCCGGCAAGCGATAAGCCGCGCGTAATCTAACGGTTCGCTTTCTCAAACTTCTTCATAAAATCAACGAGGTACTCCACACCCTCTTTGGGCATCGCGTTGTAGATAGACGCGCGCAATCCGCCAACCTGTTTGTGGCCCTTGAGGTTTGACATACCCGCGGCCTTGCTTTCGCTTACAAATTTGCCGTCAAGCTCGTCGCTTGCGGTCCTGAAAGTAACGTTCATCATCGAGCGATCCTTTGGCACGACGTGGGTCTTGTAGAAATCGGTGGTGTCAAGGTAATCGTAGAGGATTTTCGCTTTGACTTCGTTGCGCTTCTTCATCTCCGCGAGACCGCCAACTTTCTGAATAAATTCCAGAACGAGCTTGGATATGTAAATCGGCCAGCAGGGAGGCGTATTCTTCATCGAGTCGTTTTCGGCCTGGATGCTGTAGTTTAGCATGGTTGGCGTGCCGGGCAGCGGATCGTAAATCAGGTCCTTGCGTATAACGACAACCGTCAGGCCGGCGGGGGCGATGTTCTTCTGCGCACCTGCGTAAATAATGCCGTACTTCGTCACGTCAATCGGCTCGGACAGGATGCAGGAAGACATGTCGGAGACGATGGGCACGCCGGCCGTATCGGGAAGGTACTTCCACTTGGAGCCGATGATCGTGTTGTTCTCGCAGATGTGCAAATAATCCGCGCCGGGATCGAGCTTCAACTCGTTCTGATCGGGAATCCGCTTGAAGTTTTCTTCTTTCGTGGTACCGGCGCATGAAATCTGCTTTCCGAAGAGCTGCGCCTCTTTATAAGCGCTGCCCGAAAAAACTCCCGTCACGATATAATCCGCCTTCCCCTTCTTCGACAGCAGGTTCATCGGCACCATCGCAAACTGCTGCGTTGCGCCGCCCTGCAGGAACAGCACCTTGTAGTTGTCGGGGATTCCCATAACGGCGTGAAACAGTTCCCCGGTTTTTTTGATGATGTCGTCGTATTCTTTCGAACGATGGCTCATCTCCATGACGGACATCCCGCAGCCTTCGTAATCGATAAGGTTCTTTTGCGCATCAAGCAGAACTTCCTTCGGCAGTACCGAAGGGCCGGCAGAAAAATTGTACAATGTCTTCATAATATCCTCCTACTTCTTATACTTCTCGGAAATAATCTGAACGATATTCTCGCCTATGCGAAGCTGGGCCTCCACGGTGGACGCGCCAATGTGAGGCGTCATGGAAATCTTCGGGTGGGTGTAGATGGCGGGGTCTTTGATCGGCTCATCGTCGAAGACATCAAGAGCAGCCGCGGCGATTTTTCCACTGTCAAGCGCCCTGAGCATCGCCTGCGTGTCGACTAACGCCGCCCTGGCCGTGTTGATGAAGTAAACGCCGTCCTTCATTTTCGCGATTGCGTCAGCCGTAATGATGGGACCATCTTTCTTTGACGCGTGCAGCGAGATGAAGTCGGACTTAGCGAGCAGATCGTCAAGCGGAGAAAAATTAAATGCCGCATTTTTTTCCGTGGTGCCCTTGGTGTCATAATAAATGGCGTTCATGCCGAGAGCGCTCGCCTTCCTGGCGACCTGGCGGCCAATGCGTCCCATGCCGATGATACCAAGCGTCTTTCCGGCGATCTCNATGCCCTCGTANCGTTTCTTCTCCCACTTGCCNGCGCGTATNGTGATGTTCGCGTCGTAAATGAAGCGCGCNAGGCAGAGCATGTGCCCGATGACGAGTTCCGCCACCGACGCGCTTGAGGCCAGCGGGGTGTTCTGCACGTCTATGCCTTTTTCTTTCGCGTAGTCCGCGTCGATGTTGTCGATACCGACGCCCCCGCGGATGATGAGTTTGAGCCTGCCCGCTTTGGCGGCCGCGTCAATGACCGGTTTGCGGATCTTGGTCGCACTCCGAACTACAACAACATCGTACTCGGCAGCCCGGCTGGGGAGCTCATTCTCGTCATAAAACTTTTCGACCACCTCAAACCCGAGGTCTGAGAGGGCCTTTGCGGCACTGGATTCGATTCCATCAGTTGCCAGAATTCTTACCATATTGTCGTCCTCCGTAGATATCCGGGAAACTCGGGGCTTCCCTTTCACTATTTGTTGTGAATTTTCGCCTGAAAAGCGAAGTGATTATACTAAATTACACGCGAAGAATAAACATGAACATCCTCAATACTTCAAAATAATCGTTAATCACAAATAGTAAATTTGTCGAAGATATCTTTTTCATTCCCGGATAAAATGAGCCTTTATATGCCCTGACGTGATCCAAAAAAGATAATTCCACTTCAAATTTTCCGGGCAGCTTAATTCTGCAATCATTGACATTACCCCTTAAGCTATCTTCCACGCCTTGTTTTATTCTGTCAAAAGCCAGCTTTGGATGAATACTGATCATGGAATTCCCAACTCCTTTTTTTAAACCGGCTGTTTTTATATTGGGGCTTATTTTTTTTGCATGCTCGCAAATACCTGTATCACCGCTTACAAAGACCACGGGAACGTTTTCCAACGCCGCTGTATAGGAATTAATTAAAAACTCACTCGCGTATTCTCCGTTTATTTTTATGTAAGAAAAGAAATCATCCAAAGTATGAGACAGCGGATTCCCGTCAGAGCTTGCAAATGAATGATACCCGATCATTAACGCGGCGTCAAAAGAATTATCAATCTCCTGCATCATACAATAAGGGTGTCCGTTGAAAGCGCGAATCAACGTTACGTTATCAGGCAAATTGGAAAAAATCAGATTCCTGCCGCCCCCGTGCGCGTCTTTTACCCATATCTCTTTCGCACCGGCCTGGTTCGCCCCCTCACACGCGGCTCTTACTTCATTGGTCATCTCCTCAACAAATGGCGGATAATCAGGTTTCGTCCTGTTCACTTCATCCCAGTTTACTATTCCGGTCAATCCTTCCATATCCACGCTTATATAAACCTTCATCATTCCGCTCCTTAAGAAAACTGCGTATTTATAGTATAAAAAGTATTATTTTATGTCAATAGCTTATAAATCCCCTTCCAATAATCCATATTCGTATGTATCAAGCCATATAGGATTTCCCTTTTCATCAGTATCGAAATAGATATTTTCCCTCAATTTTCCTTCCCGTTTCATTTTCACCCTTTCCAGTAATTTCCATGATCGAATATTCTTTGGGCTGCAATGCGCAATTATCTTGTGTATATTCATATTCTTAAAACCATATTCAATAACTGCCATTAATGATTCTGTGGCATAACCTTTTCCCTGATATCTTTTATTGAAGATAAATCCAGCTTCCCATGTCATTAATTTTTTGGGCTTTGCCTGACCAAAATATATATGCCCTATAACTTTACTCTTTAATTCAACCGCCAAAAAATTATTATCTTTGGACCTTTCATTACAGAGTTTATTCGCGGTCTCAACCGTTACCGGTTCACCGGGTTCAAATTGATAAGTTTCTTTATCCGATAAATATTCATAGAGATCACTGCAATCAGTTTCCGTAAAATTTCTTATCAGAAGTCTCTTCGTTTTTATCGAAAAATATTTTAACTTGTTGGTCATTTTCTCTCTTCTCTTTTCACTATTCCCTTACAAGATTCCCATCTCTCTCGTATATCTCCACGAAGATGGGCCGTTCAAGCGGGCTCTTGTTGGGGCTGTGAACCGTGAGGTAGAGCTTAAGCGAGGGTGTAGAGAAGACCATCCCGTGGCCGCCGTCCGCTTCGTAGAGGGGCTTTTCCGATTGCTTCCACGGGCCGCGGATGCCGCCGCTTTCCGTCGACGCGACGCCGATGCAGTAGTTCCCCGTAGCGCCAAAGGAGGACCAGAGCAGGAGGAGACCGCCGCTTTTCGGCGTGAAGAGGTTCGGGCCGTCGGTCACGTAATACGGGCCGGGGACAGGGTAGCGGCCGGGATCGCGCCCCTTGAGAGGCTGGGCCCAGGGCGCCGAGGATGCACGAAACAGTAGTTCGGCCTCACCCGCCGCCGCTTTAAGGTCAGCGCTCAGTGGAAGCATGCAGATCTCGCCATCGCCCACTTGCGTCCACTCGTGGCAGAAGACCATCCACGGCTGGCCCTGCCCGTCCAGGTAGAAGGTACCGTCCAGACACTCCCACTCAGGCGGAGTAACCGGGCCCTCGCTCCAGGGGATGTAGGGGCCGTCGACCTTTTCGCTTTTCAAAATCGCCGTTCCGCGCAGGCCGGTCCTGGGCTTGAAGGTGGCGAACATATACCAGGCCCCGGCGTAAGGGTGTACTTCGGGGGCCCAGAAATTGATCTCCGACCAGAAGCCGGCGGGAGGGCGAAACGCCGGGAAGGGCCCCTCGTATTCATCCGGGCAGCCTCCGTCAGGCGTAACCTTCTGACGGTACACGTCAAAACCGACCCCCGGCGAACGCCAGATGTCCTTGTCGGTTGACCCGAAAAGGTACCAGTTCTCCCCATCCCGAACCACAAAGGGGTCTCTCATCTGAATATCGCAGATTTTAGGCATTGCTTTACTCCCGTCCCATTACGATGAATGAAGTTTTTTCCACTTTCGTATTTTACTACGAAACGACTTAAACGGCGCGACGGTGTTTATATGCACCCACTTCCACACAGGCCAGTTGGAACTCGTGGACGCCGCCCATTTTCTGCCGCCGCTTTTGAACAACTCATCGTCGCTAAAGCCATCAAGCCACTCAACAAGAGATCCCACCGCTTTGACGAATAACTTCCGCAGTTGCGCCAGGGATTTGTCTTTGTACTTGTCATAAAAGCCCTGATACAACGCGCCCATCTGGTTCCATTTATAGCCAGGCGCGGGGGTAATAACCTCTTTGCCCTTCAATTCGTCTTTGTCCCATCCGCGGATCAAGTCCATCCAGCCGAGTTGGTACGCGATCATTTCCTGCGGGGTACGGTCCACCCCTTCATGACGGACATCCTTATCAGCCTCCGCAACGCCCTCAAATTCCTGAATGAACAAACCGGCCGTTTCCTTGATCTCATCAATCAGGGCTTTTTTGTCGCGATATTCCTGCATGGCCAACTCCGTCACATCTCCAGAACAATCTCGTTTTCTTTCTGTAGAATGGACGCGGGGATATAATTGCCCTCGACCGCTTTTCCGTTAACCGTCAATTTTTTGCAGCCGCTTTCGCGCCCATCGGGGTTATTGACTTTTATGTTAAGCTTACTGCCGCGGAAAACTTTTTCAATGGAAATTGATTTCCATGACGCGGGAATCGCAGGCGACAGGCGCAATCCTTCAATGTCCGGTCTGAATCCCAATATACCCTCGACGCATCCTACCATGACCGTGCTTGCCGTACCCGTCAGCCAATGCACATGACTGCGCCCCTCGAAAGGGCTGTCCGAACTTTCCGTAAACTGCGAGTACACATACGGTTCCAGCAAACGTATTTCCGCGATGCCGTTCTGCGCTGCGGGGCAGCTTTCAAGATAGTACTCCACCGCGCGCCCGCCTCTTCCCAAAAGCGCCTCGGCGAGAATGACCCAGCCCTGCGTCTGCAGGAAGATGCCGCCGTTCTCCTTGGTGGACGGGTTAAACAACAGCGCAAGAGCGCCCTCGAAAGCGTGTTTGCGGTAGGAAGGCGCCATTAGGCGCACGCCGTACTTTGTATTCAGCTCTTTATGCACCAAATCGAGTATCGCCCTGCCGCGCTCCTCTCCGGCAAAACCGCTGATTACCGCCCAGCTTTGCGGGTTGAGCCACATGCTCGCTTCGGGATCGCCGGGCTTGCCGACGACTTCGTCGTGTTCGGTGATGCCGCGCACAAAACGGTCGGTGTTCCAGCAGCACTCTTCAATTATTTTTCCGAAACGCGTTTTCAGTTCTTCCATTTGTTTTTCCGTTGCCGCGTCTTTTTTGTATTTCGCGAAACGGATCATTATCTCAAACGCGTAGTACAACTGCATNGCCACAAACACCGATACGCCGTTAGCGCCTAACCGAAGGCAGTCGTTCCAGTCGGCGTGAAGACCGGCGGGCAGTCCGTGTATTCCCAAATGGTTCAATGAAAAGTCGATTGCTTTATTCAGGTGGTCAAACAGAGTGGCCTGTCCCTCGTCCGCGTAGGGAATAACTTCGTCGAGAATCGCGGCATTGCCGGTTTCACCCACGTATTTCCATACTGTGGGGAACAGCCACAACGCGTCGTCCGCGCGGTACAACGGAATCCCTGCTCCCCAACGATGAGAAACGTTCTCGGGTTTTTCCTCATGTCCGGGATTGTGGTCGTACTTTACCAGCGCAAGCGCGCCGCCGTTGCTCAACTGACCGGAAATCATGAATTTGATCTTGTCCAGCGCCATCGCAGGATCAAGGTGGATGATGCCCTGAATATCCTGCACCGTGTCGCGATAGCCGTAGCCATTACGCTGACCGCAGTAGATAAGGGACGCGGCGCGCGACCAGTTAAATGTGATGAAGCACTGATACGCGTTCCATGTGTTGACCATGTGATTGAAATTTTCATCCGGGGTATCGACTTTAAGGTTGGCAAGTTTTCCGTGCCAGTAAGTTTTCAATTCGCCGATTTCACGGTCGGGAAGAGAAGCGTCCTCATAGCGCGTAACAAGTTCCTTCGCCTGCTGTTCACGCTTCTGTCCCATGAGGAACGCAAATTCGACGCTGGAACCGGGCGCAAGGTTGAAAGTTGTGTGCAGCGCACCGCACGGGTTCATGTTGTAGTTGAGTGTCCCGTCGAGTTTGCCCTTCTCTACGGAAACCGGATTCCCGTAATCGTGATAATCACCCAGGAACCTGGCGCGGTCGCCGCAGTAACTTGCGACATTGGCCCCCGCAAGCCCGAAGAAGCGCGTCTCCACCCTGCTTTCGTTGACGGCGTTCAGGCAGTTTTCGTTAATTGTTTGCAGTATGAATTTGTCCTTGAAATAAGTGCGGGTAATAAACTGGGTGTATTGAAGATTAACCTGATCCTGCTCATAGAAACTTTCGCAGGTAAACTCCACAAAACCAAAGGCTGAGATTTTCCGCGCCGCCTTACCCTTGTTGCTGAGTTTGACGCGCCAGACCTCGTAATCGGCTTCATGCGGCACATAGTAGCTCGCCTCGGATCGTATATCCTTATACTCCGTTTCCAGAATCGTATAGCCCGTACCGTGTCGGCACACCGACTTGTACTGGTCGAGAGGCTTGCCCACAGGCTGCCAGGAAGCCGACCAATAATCGCCGGATTCATCATCGCGCAGGTAGATGTAGCGTCCCGGACGGTCCTGTTCGTTAAAACGGTAGCGGATCAACCGTCCCGCCGCCCCGCTCTTCACAAAGCTGTAACCCCCGGCATTATTTGAAATAATTGCCCCATAAGCCGGCGACCCCAGATAATTCGCCCAGGGCGCGGGCGTATCGGGCCTGTCTATAACATACTCCTGAGCCTTCGCATCAAAATGACCGTATTGCATGATATTCTCCTTTTTATGCCGCGTAAAAGTCTAGGTTATTATATCATACAATGGGGAAAATTGCGTGAAAAAAGTACCCGATACCGGGGCGTTGCCTACAGCGACCTCATTTGTTTGTGTACTCATTTGCAAAATCAATAACACACAAATAATCATAATTTGAATGGTTACCTATTGCGTTTCCGGCATACTTAAAATTCTGGTTTAAAATATTATTCCTATGTCCACGGTCTGGTACACCATCATCTATTAGCAATTGCACCACAATATCTCTTCCTGTATTGTTGCCATA
>JGI24698J34947_10000191_pt1 | contig 24630 bp, 20 predicted proteins | sample TergutMp193P3_FD_34947 | JGI IMG/M metagenome (IMG submission 34947) | reverse complement strand
TTGTAAAATCAGCGTACTTATGCCCTTGTAGCTCAGTTGGCAGAGCATATCCATGGTAAGGATAAGGTCATCAGTTCGATTCTGATCGAGGGCTATGCTTATCCTGAGAGGATAACAAAGCTGCAAGTCAGCGGCGCTTCGCTTGTCTGATCGAGGGCTCTGTTATCATGGGCAAAACGGAGAAGGAATATGGCGAGTAAGAAACAAGTGGTGGAATTGGTGGCGCTCCAGTGCACCGAGTGCAAGCGGAAGAACTATACCACCAGCAAGAACAGGCGGAATACCCAGGAAAAGCTGGAATTTAAGAAGTACTGTCCTTTTGACCGGAAACACACGGTTCATAAGGAAACCAAGGTAAAATAGCCTGACCACATAATTTGAAATAGCCTTGCTATTTCAAATTATGTGGTCAGGTTTTAGGCGTATAGCTCAGTTGGTAGAGCGGCGGTCTCCAAAACCGCAGGTCGTGAGTTCGAGGCTTACTGCGCCTGTAGCAGCCGCCGCAGTTGCGGCGATGCAAACACCAACAGAGTTGGTGTGGCGAAACTGTCACCAACGGTGTTGGTGTTGCGAGAGGCTGAATACCGGTAGGATGGATGTAGCGGGAATGGTATGAAGAAGATAGTACAGTTTATAAAAGAATCTTACGCAGAACTTCGGAAGGTTATTTGGCCCGGTCGTGACGATGTAGTAAGTTCCGTCAAGGTAGTTATCATTTCTACTGTAATTATTGCCGCGGTTCTGGGCCTTATTGATTTCTTGCTTACGCTCGGAGTACAGGCGATCTTCTAGGCTTGCAAAGGAAGTTATGGCGACGGGATGGTATGTCCTCCATACCTATTCGGGGTATGAGAATAAAATAGAAAAGACTATCCGCATGATGACCGATATGGGGGAGCTGGACAAAGATGTTGTCCGGGATGTAAAGGTTCCTTCCGAAGAGGTCGTTGAAGTCCGGGACGGCAAAAAACGTACCCAGACCAGAAAATTCCTTCCCGGCTATATCCTGGTCGAAATGGACCTGCCCAACGAAGAGCAGTTGTGGAAACTCGCCTGTTCCAAAATAAAGAAAATCCAGGGCGTCACCGGTTTTGTGGGGTCGACCGCCAATAAAAAGCCAAATCCCCTGTCGGGCGACGAGGCGCGGAGCATACTCCAAAAAGCCGGCGGGATTAAGGGTGAGCGTCCTGTGCGCGCCCGGCAGACTTTTTCACCGGGTGAGCAGGTGAAGATCATCGACGGGCCCTTCGAGTCGTTTACCGGCACTGTCGAGGACGTTAACCAGGAGAAAAACAAACTCCGGGTCATGGTAGGTATTTTTGGCCGGAATACGCCGGTCGAAGTCGATCTTTTACAGATTGAGAAACTGTAAACAGAACGCTTAAAGCGTTTAATATATGTGGGAGAAGGGGGATTTACCAACATCATATACTTAAGAATTTAGAATCACGGTGAAGCGTGGAGTTTTCTATTTTTTCTCCGTGAAACTCCGTGTCCTCCGTGGTTAAATTTCTTGATTGATGATATTGGAGATTTGATCCCTTCGTTAGCCTGTTTTTCAGGCGCACCACAAAGGAGTAGAAAATGGCAAAGAAGAAGATTACCGCCATTGTCAAGCTGCAGTGCCCGGCGGGAAAGGCCACTCCGGCCCCTCCCGTAGGCCCTGCGTTGGGACCTCATGGGGTCAGCGCCCCGCAATTTGTCCAGCAGTTCAACGACAGGACAAAAAGCATGGAAGCGGGCCTGGTGATTCCTGTGGTCATCACGGTATTCGCCGATAAAACCTTCACTTTTATCCTTAAAACCCCGCCCGCCTCGGTTTTAATAAAGAAAGCCATGGGGCTTGAGAAGGGATCGCCTGAGTCGCACAAGACCAAGGTGGGGAAGCTCCCGCGGGCCAAATGCGAGGAAATCGCCAAACTAAAGATGGTAGACCTTTCGGCAAACGATCTTGAGGGGGCCATGAAGATTATCGCCGGGACCGCCCGGTCAATGGGTGTCGAGGTGGAAAAATGAAGCGCGGGAAAAAATACAGGGAAAGCCTGAAAAAATACGACGCGGCCGCTTCTTTTGAACTCAATGAAGCTCTTGGCCTGGTAAAAACCATGGCATACGCCAAGTTTGACGAGACGGTTGACCTTTCCGTCAAGCTAAACCTCAAGAAAAGCCAATCCGTCAGGGATACCGTGGTTCTGCCGAACCAGTTCCGCGGCGAAAAGCGGGTTTTGGTCTTCTGCAAACCGGAAAAAGAAAAGGAAGCCCAGGACGCGGGCGCCGCTTTTGTGGGCGCCGACGATCTAATCCAGAAGGTAAAGGACGGATGGACCGATTTTGATGTGGCNGTCGCCACGCCNGANATGATGAAGGACGTCGGCAAGCTCGGTATGGTTCTGGGACGCAAGGGGCTCATGCCCAACCCCAAGACCGGAACGGTTACCTTTGACCTCAAGGGCGCGCTCGCGGAACTGAAAAAGGGCCGCACCGAGTTCAGGGCGGATAAAACGGGCGTAGTGCACCTCGCGGTGGGCAAGGTTTCCATGGAAAGCGAAAAGGTCGCCGAGAACGTCAGGACGGTAGTTACCGAGATCAAGAGAAAGCGTCCTGTCGACGCCAAAGGCGAGTTCATTCGAACGGTTTCGGTGGCTTCAACCATGGGACCCGGCGTTTGGGTCGCCATCAGGGACGAGTCGTGAATTAATCCTCCGGATTAATTCACGTTAGAAAAACCTTCGGGTTTTTATTTAGGAGAATACAATATGGCAATAGTTGCTAAGAAATTACAGGACGCCAAGGTAAAATCCATCGGTCATATGAAAGATGATTTTTCCGTATCGAGCGATTTCATCTTTACCGATTACCGGGGACTGACGGTGGAGCAGATTACCAATCTCCGTAAGCAGCTCCGGGTGAAAGGGGCACGGTATAAGGTCGTGAAGAATGACTTTGCGAGGATCGCCTTCGAGCAACTCTCGGCTCCGAATGCGGTGGATAAATACCTTACGGGCCCCACGGCAATAGCAATCGCCCCCAAAGATGCCAACGAGGTCGCCAAAATACTGGTGGATTTCTCAAAAGAAGCCCCGGTTCTGAAGGTAAAGGGCGGCCTCATGGGGAAGGACGTGTATAACGCCCAGCAAATCGACGCTTTTTCGAAGCTTCCTTCACGACTGGAGTTAATTTCGATGCTCATGTCCGTTATGAACGGCCCGGCGCGGAACCTCGCGGCGGCCCTCAACGACATTCCAGGCCGGCTGGTGCGTACCGTAAAGGCAATCGCCGATAAAAAGGCGGAAGGCGCTGCTTCGTAAACGAAGCTTGGTAAACATTGCCCGTCAGGCTTCGGGTGCTGCCGTTCCTGTCGGGCCTGCCTGACCACCTAATTCAAAAAGGTGACTGTCACCTTTTTCAATTAAGTGGTCAGGTTAAAAACGCTCTTCGTATGAAGGGCGAATGAAAGATACAACAAGGAGAAGATAATATGGCAGCCACAAAAGAAGAGATATTGGAAGCGATTGCTTCCATGACCGTTTTGGAAGTTTCAGAACTGGTAAAGGCAATGGAAGAGAAATTCGGCGTTTCCGCCGCGGCTCCGGTAGCGGCTGTTGCTGTTGGCGCGGCGCCTGCCGCGGCCCCCGTGGAAGAACAGACCGAATTCAATGTCATTCTCAAGGCTTATGATGATACCAAGAAGATCGCTGTCATCAAGGAAGTCAGGGCCGTCACCGGCCTGGGGCTCAAGGAAGCCAAAGACCTTGTCGAGGGGGCTCCCAAGCCCCTCAAGGAAGGCGTTTCCAAAGAAGATGCCGCGAAAATCAAGGATCAGGTCACTGCCGCTGGCGGTACGGTTGAAATCCAGTAAACGGGAACCTGACCACTCACGGGTGGTCCTGACAGTTTATTATTCTCAAATTTCACCATGGAGGACATGGGGAAGAAATTTACCACAAACCACACTAACCGCACGAACTCTTGCTTTGCCATTTGTTCGTGTTGGTTCGTGTCGTTCCGAAGGAACGTTGTTCGTGGTAAAAATTTTATTTAATTCTCTTTGTGGTTAATTTTCTGATTGAATGGGGGGAGTAATGGCAAAGGTAAAGAGCGGTAACAAAAGGTTATATATCGGCAAGGATATCCAGGAGGAAATGGAACTTCCCGACCTTGTGAGTATTCAGCTTGACTCCTACGAGCGATTTTTACAGTGGGAAAAAATAAAGGAGATCACAAAAAAACGCCTTGAGGGTCTGCTGGGCCCGGACGACAAGCCTGATTTACAGGGACTGGAAGAAGTTTTCCAGTCGACTTTCAAAATTGAAAGCCCAAACGGCGATATGGCGCTTGAATATGAATACTACACGCTTGACACCGAGAACATAAAATTCAACGAGCAGGATTGCAAACAGAAAGGGCTTACCTACGCCGTGCCCCTCAAAGCCCGAATCAACCTCATTTTTCAGCAAACCGGTGAAATCCGCCAAAAAGACATCTACATGGGTGATATCCCCATAATGACCGAGCGGGGAACCTTCATCATCAACGGCGCCGAGCGCGTGGTGGTTTCCCAGATACACCGTTCACCCGGGGTTATTTTCAGCCATGAAAAGGGCGCGTATTCTTCCCGGATCATCCCCTACCGGGGCTCGTGGCTTGAATTTGAAATTGACAACAAAAAAGAACTAATCTTCGCGAAAATCGACCGGAAAAAACGAATCCTGGGAACNATTTTTCTCCGCGCCCTGGGATACGAGAGCCGGGAAGAGATCATAAAGGCNTTCTATAAAACCGAGACCTTGAATGTGAATGACGACAGGGACACGAGGGAGAAGTTCTTTGGCCGTGTTCTGGCAAAGGCGGTATGGGTTAACGACAAACCTTCCGCGGACAACGCCGACGACGGACCAGGAGGCGGTGCGGCGCCGGATTCTACAGTACCTGGCGCCAGAAAGCTCTACCGGGCGGGAGACAAACTCCATCCGCATGATGTGGATGAGTTACTTGCAAACAATGTCCAATCCGTTGAAGTGATCAAGTTCGTTGATCTCGAAGATCCAAAAAACGAAAAATCCGCCAACCTCTCTCTTGATTCCCAGATGCTTCTCAACTGTTTTGAGAGGGAAGAAATCAAATTTGTGACGGCTGTCTCCAGCCGGGATGATCCCTTGCGGGACGAGCCTTCCAGGGAAGACGCCCTTTCGGCGGTCTACTCTGTTCTCATGCCCGGTGAGTCCATCACCGTGGAGAACGCCGAGAAGGACCTGAACAGCATGTTTTTCTCCCCCAGGCGTTACGATCTGGGCAAAGTTGGACGTTACAAGCTCAACAAGAAATTCGTCTTTAATCCCCCTCTGACGGACTTCACGCTTACCAAGCAGGACATTATCGCGACAATGAAGTTCCTGATCAACGTACACGCCGAGGTTGAGAGGGTCGACGATATCGATCACCTGGGCAACCGCCGGATACGCTCGGTGGGTGAGCTGATGGCCAACGCGATGAAGACCGCCTTCAGCCGCATGGAGAGGATCGCCAAGGAGCGGATGAGCCTTAAAGAAACAGACACGATCAAGCCGCAGGATTTGATTTCGATAAAGCCCATCGTGGCGTCGATAAAGGAATTCTTCGGGTCAAGCCAGCTCTCGCAGTTCATGGATCAGGTGAATCCCCTTGCGGAGTTGACCCATAAACGGCGCCTCAACGCCCTTGGGCCCGGCGGCCTTTCGCGGGAGAGGGCCGGCTTTGAAGTCCGGGACGTTCATTATACGCATTACGGGCGGATGTGCCCCATCGAGACCCCGGAAGGGCCGAATATCGGGCTCATCGTCTCCCTGGCGAATTATACCAGGGTGAACGATTACGGCTTCCTTGAAGCCCCTTACCGGCGGGTTGTCAAGGGTGTCGCCACGAAGGACATTGAGTACCTCTCCGCCATGGACGAGGATCGCTACTACATAGCGCAGGCTTCCGCGAAAATGAGCAATTCCGGCAGCTTAACCGACGACCAGGTTTCCTGCCGCAAGCAGGGGGATTATACCACGCGCCCTCCCCTGGAAATCGAATACATTGATGTTTCCCCCAAGCAGATCATCTCCGTGTCGGCGTCCCTCATTCCCTTCCTCGAGCACGACGACGCCAACCGCGCCCTCATGGGGTCCAACATGCAGCGGCAGGCGGTTCCCCTCGTGTTCCCCGAGTCGCCGAGGGTCGGCACCGGCATGGAAGCCAAATGCGCCTACGATTCCGGCGTCCTGTGCAAGGCCCGGCGCGGCGGCACGGTGCTGCGGGTCACCTCCAGGGAAGTCGTCATACAGTGCGATGACGGGAAAGACGCCGTGCCCGAAACCAACGAAGAGGGGCTGGACGTGTACCGCCTGATCAAATTCCAGCGTACCAACCAGGACACCTGCTACAACCAGCGTCCCATTGTGAAGGTCGGCGAAAAGATTGTCGCGGGGCAGGTCATTGCCGACGGGCCGGCGACAAAGACCGGCGAATTGGCTCTGGGCCGGAATATCCTCGTGGGGTTCATGCCCTGGAACGGTTACAACTATGAGGACTCGATCCTCATTTCCCAGCGGGTCGTTAAGGAGGACATGTTCACTTCGATTCATATCAAGGAGTTTTTCACCGAGGTGAGGGAGACGAAACTGGGCCCCGAAAAGATCACCCGTGACATTCCCAATACCTCCGAAAAAAGCCTTGACAACCTCGACAGCGAAGGCATCATCATCGTCGGCGCGAAGGTTCGTTCCGGGGATATACTCGTGGGCAAGGTGACCCCCAAAAGCGAGACCGAGACCACGCCGGAATTCAAACTCCTCAACTCGATCTTCGGGGAGAAGGCGAAAGAAGTGCGGGATTCATCCCTGCGCGTGCCCCATGGCATTGAGGGGACGATCATCGACATTCAGCGGTTGAAGCGAACCGAGGGAGACGACCTTAACCCCGGGGTTGACGAGGTGGTCAAGGTTCTCATCGCGACAAAACGCAAACTCCGGGAAGGGGACAAGATGGCCGGCCGCCACGGTAACAAGGGCGTCGTGGCGAGGATACTCCCCGAAGAGGACATGCCCTACATGGAAGACGGAACCCCGCTTGACCTTTGCCTGACGCCCATGGGCGTTCCTTCCCGTATGAACATAGGCCAGCTCCTTGAAACCGAGCTTGGCTGGGCCGCCTCGACCCTGAACGAATGGTATTCGGCGCCGGTATTTCAGTCCCCCTCGACAGACCAAATCGAGGAGAAACTGAAAGAGGCGGGGCTACCCGTGACCAGCAAGACCGTACTCCGGGACGGCAGAACCGGGGAGCCCTTCATCAACCCGATTTTCTGCGGGATCATCTACTTCCTCAAGCTCCACCACCTGGTTGACGACAAGATGCACGCCCGCGCCACCGGCCCGTACTCGCTGGTGACCCAGCAGCCGCTTGGCGGGAAGGCCCAGTTTGGCGGCCAGCGCCTTGGCGAGATGGAGGTCTGGGCGCTGGAGGCGTACGGCGCGGCGCATACCCTCCAGGAACTCCTCACGATTAAGTCCGATGATATGACCGGAAGGTCGAAGATATACGAGGCCATTGTAAAGGGCGATCCCTCAACTACCGCGGGGATCCCCGAATCTTTCAATGTGCTGGTTCAGGAACTGCGCGGGCTCGCCCTGGACCTTACGATATACGACAACAAAAACAAGCAGATTCCCCTGACTGAAAAGGACGAGGATCTTATAACCAAGAGCGGTTCCAATTTCTAAAGAGGTGTAACGATGCGCGACATTCAGGATTTTGATTCTATTATGATAAAGCTGGCTTCCCCGGAAATGATCCGGTCTTGGTCTTATGGGGAAGTCAAAAAACCGGAAACGATCAATTACAGAACATTGAGGCCCGAAAAAGACGGCCTTTTCTGCGAGAGGATCTTCGGGACGACAAAGGAATGGGAGTGCTACTGCGGCAAGTTCAAATCCATCCGGTACAAGGGGGTCATCTGCGACCGCTGCGGCGTGGAAGTGACCCACTTCAAGGTGCGCCGCGAGAGGATGGGCCACATAGAGCTGGCCGCTCCGGTTTCGCATATCTGGTATTACCGCTCCGTGCCGAGCCGCATGGGACTCCTCCTGGACCTTCCCATGACGGCGCTTCGTTCGGTTCTCTACTACGAGAAGTACGTGGTCATTGAGCCGGGCGAGACGGACCTCAAGAAAATGCAGATCCTCAGCGAAGAGGAATTTTACGAAGCGCAGGAGCGCTATGGCGGGAGTTTTACCGCCGGCATGGGCGCCGAGGCAATCAGGACCCTTTTGGAGAACATCAACCTTGACGAGATGGCGGCGTCGTTACGCGTCAAGATGATCGAAAAAGGCTCCAAAAGCGACAAGCGTTTATTGAAACGAATCGACATCGTTGAGAATTTCAAGAACTCAAGGAACAAGCCCCAGTGGATGATCCTGGACGTGGTTCCGGTCATTCCCCCCGAATTGCGCCCGATGGTGCAGCTCGACGGCGGCCGTTTCGCCACCAGCGACCTCAACGACCTTTACCGCCGGGTGATCAACCGGAACAACAGGCTTAAGCGGCTGCAGAGCCTGAACGCCCCTGATATCATCATACGCAACGAAAAGCGCATGCTTCAGGAAGCGGTGGACGCCCTCTTTGACAATTCCAAGAAAAAGCGGGTCGTGAAGGGGGCGTCCAACCGGCCCCTCAAATCGATCAGCGACATGCTCAAGGGTAAGCAGGGGCGCTTCAGGCAGAACCTCCTCGGCAAGCGGGTTGACTATTCAGGCCGCAGCGTGATCACCGTTGGGCCTGAACTCAAGATGTGGCAGTGCGGCATCCCGACCAAGATGGCGCTGGAACTCTTCAAGCCCTTTATCATGAAGAAACTCGTTGACAAGGACGTGGTCTACAATATCAAAAAAGCAAAGATCCTCGTGGAACAGGAAACGCCCGAGGTCTTCGCGATTCTGGACGAGGTGGTAAAGGAACATCCTGTGCTTTTGAACCGGGCGCCTACCCTGCACCGTCTGGGCATCCAGGCCTTCGAGCCGGTTCTGGTCGAGGGAAAGGCGATAAAGCTTTCGCCGCTGGTTTGCCACGCTTTCAACGCGGACTTTGACGGCGATCAGATGGCGGTTCACGTGCCCCTCACCCAGGCGGCGCAGATGGAGTGCTGGACGCTTATGCTCAGCGCCCGGAACCTCCTCAACCCGGCTAACGGCAAGACCATTGTATACCCCTCGCAGGACATGGTTCTGGGGATCAACTTCCTCACGCGTATAAAGCCGGACGCGAAGCGTCCGGTCGTTGACAGAAACAACAGCAAGGCAAAGTCGAGGGACGGAAAGCAAACCTGCGAGAAATGCGGGAAAGAGTATCAGGAGGGGTGGAACGCCTGCCCCTATTGCGGGAAATCGTCCGGGGAGGCTCCGCGTTATTCCTCGGTTGAAGAAGTGTATTTGGCCGTTGAGACCAAGGCCCTGGATTGGGAGGCCGTCATCAAGGTCAAGACCCCGAAGACCCCCATCTGGACCAAAATAGGAAACGTCGAGGAGGCCGGGAAGGACGGCCTCATTGAGACCACGGCCGGCCGCCTTGTCTTCAACGAGGATATGCCGCCGGAAATTCCCTTCCTCAATTACGAATTAAAGGACAAGGAACTGCGGGCCCTTATCGAGAAAATCTTTGAGACCATGGGTTCATGGACCACCGTCAAGATGCTGGATGTAATAAAATCGACAGGGTACAAATACGCCACGGTTTTCGGGTCTACCATCGGGGTTGACGACATTGTAGTCCCGAAGGAAAAGGCGGAGATGATCGAGAAGGCCAACAAGGAAGTCGAGGCGATTCAAAGCAAGTTTAACCTTGGCCATCTTTCCGGGGAGGAAAGAAAAAACCGTGTGATTGAGGTCTGGCAAAAAACAAACGAAGACCTCGCCAATATCATGATGAAGACCCTGGAAGCTGACCGGAACGGGTTCAATTCAATCTACATGATGGCCAACTCCGGCGCCAGGGGAAGCCGCAACCAGATACGCCAGCTTGCGGGAATGCGCGGCCTTATGGCAAAGCCTTCCGGCGACATAATCGAGCTGCCGATACGATCGAACTTCAAGGAAGGGCTTTCCGTCATCGAATTCTTTATTTCGACCAACGGCGCCCGGAAGGGGCTTGCCGATACCGCCCTAAAGACGGCCGAGGCCGGTTACCTTACACGCCGCCTCGTGGACATCGCGCAGGATGTTGTNGTGAACAAGGACGACTGCGGTACGATTAACGGCATCGCGCAGTCGGCGATTAAAACCGGCGAGGACATCGTGGAGTCCCTGCGGGAGCGCATCGTCGGGCGCTATACGCTGGAGAGGGTCAGGCACCCGATAACCGGGGAAATCATCATTGACGTTAATCAGGAGATAACCGAAGAAATCGCCGCAACCATTGAAAAGTCGGGGATAGAGACGGTGTTCACCCGCACCGTGCTTACCTGCGAAGCGGAGCATGGGGTCTGCCGTTTCTGTTACGGCAGGAATCTTGCGACTAACCGTACCGTGGACATTGGCGAGGCGGTCGGAACCATCGCGGCCCAGTCCATAGGCCAGCCGGGAACCCAGCTTACGATGAGGACTTTCCACACCGGAGGGGTAGCGATTAACATCAGCGAGGAAAACCGTATCTTCCTGAAATACCCGGTGTTTATAAAGGATGTCACGGGCTCGCATGTGGAAATGGAAAGGATAGATGAAAAAACCGGAGAGTCCACCGGGGTCTGGCTCTTTACCAGGAAGGGCTACACTACTGTCTGCAGGGTCATGGAGAACTACAGGCTTGAAGCGTCTGATTCGCTTCTCGTGGACAACGGCCAGCGGGTAATCCGGGGCGCTCCCATCATCAAACGGGGGAAAGAGGAGATACTCTCCCCGGATATCGCGTACGCCATGGTCGTCAGAGACGGGAACAAACCCACGGCCCTCTACCTCATCGGGCAAGATCAGAAAGTGGAGATCCGTAACGGCTCGGAATTCCTTGTCAAGAAAGGCGACGTGGTGGAAGCCGAGAAGACCATTGCCATCTTCGATACTTTCTCCGATCCGATAATCGCGGAAGCGGGCGGTACGGTCAAGTATGAGGATATTATTCCGGGTACCACCCTCAGGGAAGAAATTGATGATGAAAGGGGCAAAGAAAAAAGAATCACCGATATTCAACAGCTTGAAAAACAGCCGCGCATAATTATCGTTGATGACGAAGACAACCAGGTCGCTTCCTACTTCCTCCCCGGAGGCGCCATTTTGCAGGTTGATGAAGGGGAAAGGATCAGGGCCGGGCGAACCATCGCCAAGACCCTGAAAGAATCCGCCCAGGCCATGGATATCACGTCAGGGTTACCCAGGGTAAACGAACTCTTCGAAGCCCGCAAGCCCAAGAGCCCGGCTGTTTTGGCGGAGGTTTCGGGTATTGTCCGCTTCAAGGCAATCGTGAAGGGCAAACGGGTGATCATTGTCGAAGACGCGTTCGGCAAGGAGTACAAGCACCTGATTCCCATGACCAAGCGGCTGCTTGTGCGGGACGGCGACACCGTGGAAGCGGGTGAACCGCTCTGCATGGGCGCGATTAATCCCCACGACATTCTTCATATACTGGGCGAGACAAAACTTCAGAGTTACCTCATGGACGAGATCCAGCAGGTCTACCATCTCCAGGGCGTGTCGATAAACGACAAGCACGTTGGCGTTATCATCCGTCAGATGATGCGGAAAGTGGAAATTGTGAGGGTAGGTGATACCCGGTTCATCTACGGCCAGCTCGTTGACAAATACCGTTTCAAAGAGGAAAACACCCGCGTGATCAGCGAAGGCGGACAGCCCGCGGTGGCAAGGCCGGTTTTCCAGGGGATTTCCAAGGCGTCCCTCAATATCGACTCCTTCCTGTCCGCCGCGAGTTTCCAGGAAACAACCAAGGTACTNACGAACGCGGCCATTGCCGGGTCAACCGATTACCTGCGGGGCCTCAAGGAAAATATCATCATCGGCCATCCAATACCGGCGGGCACGGGTATGAAGCGGTACAGGGACATCAAGCTTTACGACGACGAGCAGCAGGATCTGGATGAGTACATGAATGATATCCTTGAGAGGCGCAAACTGGAAAAAGCGGTGGAACTCACCAATGAAGATTTCTCCGTTGAGGATGCCGAAGTCGATTCGGAAGCCGATCCGGAGCCTGAGCCGGAGATGGAAGAGAACGGCGACGATTAAACGAAGATTAAAGGAGGAAACATAAATGGCAAATTTACTCGATACACTGGATTCTGTTCTGGTAATGGGTCCGGGACCCGAATCGGCTCATCCCCGTATATACCAGGCGCTGGCAAAACCTACCCTTGGCCACATGGATCCTCAACTATTCACCCTCATGGATGCCGTCAAGGAAAAACTCCGCGAAATAATGGATACGAAAAATGAGGCAACCATAGCCCTTTCGGCTACCGGCAGTTCCGGGATGGAAGCCGTGATGGTGAATCTCGTTGAGGAAGGGGAGTCCATGCTGGTGGTCACAAACGGATACTTCTCCGAGCGAATGGCCGACGTAGCCCGCCGCGTGGGCGCCCTGACGGACACGCTTGACTTCCCCTGGGGCAGCCCTGTCGATGCCGCCGCGGTGGCAAAAAAACTGAAAGAAAAATCTTACAAATACGTGAGCATGGTTCACGGAGAAACTTCCACAGGCGTGATTAACCCCATTGGCGAAATCGGGAAACTGGCAAAGGAAACGGGGGCCTTCTTCATCGTGGACGCCGTAACCACACTCGGCGGGAACGAGTTCCATGCCGACCAGTGGAACATAGACGCCCTTTACAGTTGCAGCCAGAAGTGCATAGGCAGCGTTTCGGGTTTGTGTCCGGTAAGTTTCTCGCCGCGCGCCATGGATAAAATCGCCGCCCGCAAGAAGAAAGTCCCCAACTTCTACCTGGACATGACGCTTTTAATGAAGTACTGGAGCGGATCTCCACGGACATACCATCACACGGCGTCCGCCAATATGATCTATGGCCTTTACGAGGCCCTGCAGCTGATCGGGGAAGAGGGTCCGGAAAAAGTTTACGCCCGCCACAGGGAAATACACGAATACCTCGTTTCCAGTCTGGGACAAATCGGGATTTCCCTTCTTGTTGAAAAACCCCACCGCCTGCCCAATCTTAATACGGTGCTGATACCCGAGGGCGCGGACGACGCGGCGGTCCGGAAAGAACTGCGTCAGACTTACAAGATCGAGATAGGCTCGGGCCTCGGCCCTCTCGCCGGCAAGATCTGGCGCGTCGGCATCATGGGCTATACAGCCCGGAAAGAAAGCGTGGATACCCTGTTGGCGGCGTTGAAGAAAATACTGGGGCGTTAGCCGCAGTCCCACTCCATATCCATATCCAGCGGATAAATCGGGCGGCGGACTTTTTTGTAGGGGATGGTTTCGAGAAGCTCGTTGGAACAGCCCCTTGTAATTGCCATGATGGCGCGTTTGGCGATGCTGCTGAAGCAAGGCTCAAGGTAGCCGAGTTTTACCGCGACGAGGCAGTGATCCGCGGCGTTTACTCCGAGCACGGGGAGGAGTTCCCCGTCGCCGAAGCCTATGTGCTTTGAGGTGACGCTGACGAGAAGGTTCCGGTAGGCGACAAGAACCAGGTCCGATTTGTAGGGCCCGTAATTCCGGCGTATCTTCTTCACCGTTACATTGAGCGGAATTTTCTTCCCGTTCACGGTGTCCCGGTTCCCGCCCAGCGTTATGTGCAACTCAACCCCCTCGCCGACTTTGACACACGCCGCTGCGGCCGGCGCGTCGTAAAACCCCGAGTAGAGCAGAGGCGTGGGAAGGCTATCGGCCCTGTCAATTGTTTTAAGAATCGCTTCCAGAAGATCGGTTGAATCGCCGGTGCTGCCCGCGGTGGGGTTGTCCCCCGAGTCTGAGAGGAAGACCGGCCGTTCGCCTTTCTCCACATAGGAGTAAGCGGCGGCAAGGGCCTCTTCGGTGTCGTAGAATTCGCTGCGAAAGGCAAACTCCCCCCGGCGCTTCCAGAAAGCCGCCGCCAGCTCACCCGCGGTTCTTTCCGCCTTTTCGCTGCTGCCGCCCGAAAAACTCACGAGAGCCGAAACGGTGTTGTTCTCATCGTCCGCCCAAGGAAAGCCCAAAAACAGTGAGGCGGCTTCAATGCCGCTTTCACTTTCCGCCATGCGGCATTGCCCGATAAGCGAAGCCATTGGCTCCGATGAGGTTTCGGATTTCTCGCCCGCTATCATCATGGGGATTTTCCTGCACACGGTGCGAATAACATCACTTCCTTTGACGGCAATGCCGTCAAAGGAAGTGACGCCTTCGAGGGCCTTCAGCAGCATGCGGGCGGCGCGGACGCCGGTTTCGGCGCAATCCACGTGGGGCGCTGTCTTGTAGCCCGCGAAGCCGTTAACCGCCAGAAGGAGTTCGTCCGTTATGGTTGCGTGCATGTCCAGCGCCGCCGTCATGGGAACGCCNGGGAAGATTTCGCGTAACGCTGAACAGAAATCTCCCTCCGCGCAGCCCAGGCNGTCCACCTTCATGGAGCCGTGCAGGGCGAGGCAGATTCCGTCTATGGGGCCGGCCTTCAGGGCGTCCCTCGCGCGGTCCAGAAATTCCGCTTTAAAATTTTTGTAGAAAGCGCCGGAAACAACGCCGTTGGGAACCGCCCTGGCAAGAACCGCGGGAATAATTTCCGCGCCGGCTTCCCGCAGGGTATTGATTATACCGGTCGAAGAATAATGGGGGAGCATTCCCTTCCCGACAATTTCATTTCCGCGAAACACGACAAAGTCCTCTTCCATCGTAATGATTGGGTTCAGGGAATTGGATTCATGGTTAATGCCGCCGACCAGAATTCGCATATTAAAGTTTTATCCTTGAACAATTGACCACGAACGCCACGAACTTGTACTTCGGCATTCTTCCAGAGTATAATAAATAATTTCGTGGATATCGTGAACGGCGAGCAGGCTTTCCTCGACACGAAAATCGCGGCGCTTTGGGACGAGAAGGCGCTCTACATCGGCTTCCGGATCGAGGAACCCGCCGTTAGGGCTTCTTTCACGGAACGCGATTCCCTTGTCTGGTTTGACAACGACGTTGAGGTCTTTTTTGACGGTGAAGACTGCTACTACGAAATGGAAATCAACGCCTACGGAACGGTCTACGAGGTTTTCTTCGTGTATCAGGACGCCCTCAAAAGGGGCAGCCGTTTCGACACGCCGCAGTTCGACCTCTACAGCCGGGATGTCGATGTTCTATCGGGCTTTCAGGATGCTTCCAGGTTCAGGAAACACAAGCGCGGACGCCGCTGGGCTTTCATGGACTGGGACTTCCCCGGCCTCCAAAACGCCGTCAAAGTCGACGGGAAAATAAACGACCCCTCCTCAGTCGACAAGGGCTGGACCGTGGAACTCGCCTTCCCCTGGGCGGGCTTCAAGGTTCTCCACCCCGGCAAAACCTGGCCCCCGTCCGACGGGGACACCTTGCGCTTCCAATGCTTCCGCTTTGAGGCCCTCCGTTACCACGGCAAAACCGTCACTGAAAGCGTTGGCTGGGCCCTGAACGAACACGGTTCCTACGACTCGCACATCCCGGAGAACTTCGCGTATCTGCATTTCAAGAGTTGACGGGACCGAATAACCGAATTATTGACACACCTATCAATCTATAGTATTTTTTAAACGAGGCGCATTATGGATCATGTGCAAATAATATGGAAACCTGTTCATTTTGATGACAACTGGAAGAAGGTCAATACCGAGGAATTTGACAACCTTCGCCCATCGTGGGACAAGAGACGTGTCGAACTCTCCAAAAACGAGGAACAATATAAGGAATTCATAGAGAAGCTCAAAAGAAAGCAGGCGATTGATACCGGCATAATCGAAAATATGTATGACCTTGATCGCGGCATAACCGAAACATTTGTCAAGGAAGGTTTTGTTTACTCGCATATACAGCATAATGATACAAATATTGATAAAGATGTATTAATGACCCTTCTGCAGGATAATATTGAAGCGATGGACTTTATTTTTGACTTTATAAAAAGCGATCGTGAATTAAGCGCTGGCTATATACATCAATTGCATTGTTTGGTAACCAGGCATCAGGATACAGTTGACTCTATTGATAGTCTTGGACGTCCCGGTAAATCGCCTTTGCTTAGAGGGGAATATAAAAAATTACCCAATAATCCAAAGCGCTCTGACGGAACTATTTGTGAATATTGTCCGCCGGTGCATGTTGCTTCGGAAATGGATTGTTTATTGAAAATATTTAATACTGAAAATAATGACACGCATATCTTAATACTAACAGCGTTTTTTCATCACGCGTTTACCCAAATACACCCATATCAGGATGGCAATGGCCGGGTAGCCCGTTTACTTGCAAGTTTTGTTTTAATAAAAGACAACCTTTTTCCTTTTTCATTGGATAGAGAGAAAAAAAACGTCTATATTGACGCTTTGGAGGACGCCGATAAGGGCAATTATCAAAATCTGGTTAATATTATCGCAAACACCCAGATCGAATCCATAAAGGAAGCCCTTAAACTTGAGACTGTAGGAAAAGATGGCAGTTATGATAAAGTATTGGAAGAATTAAAGAACAGAATTGCCAATAAAAAAGCAACTGATCAGCAAAATATTATTAATAAAATGCAGGCCGCGTTTGAGCTAATAAAAAAACAGACGGTTAATTATAAAGAAAGCTTAACATCAGTACTTGGAGAATCAGTCGTCATTGATATAGAATCCTGTGATCCTTCGGGAGAGAAAGAATATTTTTATACTCATCAAATCGCGCAGTATGCTAAAAACCATAAGTATTATTTTAATTCATCTTTACCCAGACGCTGGACAAGAATACGGATCGCATTTGATGATACGCATAAATACCAATTGATATTATCATTGCACCATTACGGTTATGATAACAGCACGTTCGCGATTGGCGCTTTTATTGAGAAACAGCTTCATGGGGAAGCGCCAGAGCAGGATAATAAACAAATATTATTCACTTTGGAAAACCAGCCTTACGTTTTCTTTTCGGGGAAAGACATTTCCACTATTGAAGGTTCAATTTGCGAGAAAATTGAGTCTATTTTTACAGAAACACTCGCGTATATCGCGGAAGAGTTCTCCTAGCGCGGAAACGCGCCCTGCATGAAATTAGCGTCGCCGCCTTTGCCCATCTTCGCCATCTTTTTCATCATGCCTTTCATCTTTTCGAATTTTTTGAGGAGGCGCGCGACTTCCGCGACAGAAGTGCCCGAGCCGCGGGCTATACGGGCGCGGCGGGAGGGACCGATGATGAGGTGGTTCGCGCGCTCTTTGCGCGTCATTGATGATAGAATCGCCTCCTGGCTTTTGAGGCCGGCCCTGTCGATGTCCTCCTCGTTTATCTGGCCCGCAAGGCCGGGGATCATGTTCAGCATGGACTTGAGGGAGCCCATCTTCTTTACCGAGCGGAGCTGGTCAAGCCAGTCCTCAAGCGTGAAGGTTTCCTTTTCGATTTTTTTCTGGAGGGCAAGGGCTTCCTTCTCGTCGATGACCTCCTGCGCCTTTTCCACCAGGGTGACCACGTCGCCCATGCCCAGGATGCGCCCGGCGGCCCGGTCGGGGTGGAAGGGCTCGAAGTCGTCGGGCTTTTCGCCTGTGCCGATGAACTTGAGCGGCTTGCCGGTAACGGTCTTGAGGGAGAGCGCCGCGCCGCCCCTCGTGTCGCTGTCGAACTTGGTGAGCACCACGCCGGTGAGGCCGATTTTTTCGTCGAAGGTTTTGGCGATGTCCACCGCCGACTGGCCGGTCATGGCGTCCGCCACGAGGAGGGACTCGTCCGGCTTTGCCGCGTCTTTGAGCCGCGAGAGTTCCGCCATCATGACTTCGTCGAGTTCGAGGCGGCCGGTGGTGTCTACGATGATGGTGTCGACAAGGTTCTTCTTCGCCCAGTCCTGCGCGCCGCGGAATACCTTAACGGTATCAGTTACCCCCTCTTCTTTGTAAACCGGCACGCCAACCTGCGCCGCCAGCACAAGGAGCTGCTCCACCGCCGCCGGCCTGATGAGGTCGCAGGCCGCAAGCAGGGGCTTGCGCCCTTCCTTTTTCAGCCGCAGGGCAAGTTTGGCGGAGCTGGTGGTTTTTCCGGAGCCCTGGAGCCCCAGCATAAGGATGACCGAAATCGTGTCCGGCCCCTTGAGCTGCAGTTCCTGTACGGAACGGCCGGTGGGGCCCTTTTCGGTGTCGCCCAGGAAGGAGACGAGCTTGTCGTGAACGATTTTAATGAACTGCTGGCCCGGGTCCACCGAGCGCAGAACTTTTTCGCCCTTGGCCTCTTCTATCGTGGAGTTTACGAACCTGCGCACGACCCTCAGGTTTACGTCAGCCTCAAGCAGCGCCATTTTAATTGCGTCTACCGCGTCGTCTATGTTTTTTTCGGTAATCGTGGACTTCCCGGCCACAAACCGGAACGCGTCGGAAATTTTATCGGTGAGTTTATCGAACATGGGGGTAGTATAGCGAAAAAACCAGCCACAGGCAACCGCATAAAAATTTTATACCTATTGACAAGTATCCACAATATGTATACAACTAACGAGATGCAGTATAACACCGCTTTTGGAGGAAAACTATGGTTAAAAAATTGATCAAACATGGGAATAGCGCCGCTTTGGTGATTGATAAACCTATTATGGAGATGTTAAACATCACAAATGAAACAACCTTTGAAGTAAGCACCGACGGCAAAAATCTTATCTTATCGCCCCAGATTGGAAACGCTCAGGAAAAAGATATATTACAGTCACTGGAAAAAATTAACAAAAAATATGGGGCGGTTTTGAAGCGGCTGGGTGAATAAAATGATAAGATTTTTAACGGTGTCCGAAGTTTTACTGATACTGGAGGATCAAATAAGGAATTATGGCGGGATATATAGTGTCAGAGACACAAATCTGCTGAGTTCCGCAATATATATGCCTGAATCAAGTTTTGGCGGGAATTATTTACATGAAACAATTCCGGCAATGGCAGCTGCTTACGCATTCCATATTTGCCAAAATCATCCGTTCATGGATGGGAACAAAAGAGTCGCATTGGCAAGTTCGCTGGTATTTCTGGACTTAAACGGATATGAATTAAACTGCCAAAATGAAACTTTGTATAACCAAATAATGAATACAGCAAAAGGAGAAGTGAAAAAGGAAGGTTTAGTAAAATTCTTTGAAAAACATTCAAAGAGAAAATAACCCCCACCAGGCACAAAAATCCCTGCGGCAAATGTCAATGGAAAAGGCTCCTCAATAATTTCATTTCACAGAGACAAGGATGAGGGCTCAAGGGCTGGGGCTTCACACCCCAGCCCTAAAAAAGCGACTGGCGCCCTTTTACCTAAGCTGCTTCTCGATTGTGTCCAATTCCGCGTAGAGCTCCTTGGGGAGCCTGTCGCCGAACTGGGCGTAGTGCTTGTCGCGGATGTCGGCGATTTCCGTTTTCCAGCCTTCTTTGTCGAGGCTGCAGAGCATCGCCATCGTATCGGCACTGACGCCCGGGGGCGCCTCGATTGCGCCGGGCTTGGGTAGCAAGCCGATGGCGGTCTCGACGTAGTTGTCCTTGCCGTTGCAACGGTCAAACATCCAGGCCAGTACGCGGGAATTCTCGCCATAACCGGGCCACAGGAAATGGCCGTCAGCGTCCTTGCGGAACCAGTTGACGAAGAAGATCTTGGGGAGTTTGTCGCCGTGGCCCTCGGCCTCGGATTTCTTGCCCAGTTTAATCCAGTGGTTGAAGTAGTCGCCCATGTTGTAGCCGCAGAAGGGCAGCATGGCGAAGGGGTCGCGGCGTACCGTACCCGCCTTGATGTCAAGCGCCGCGGCGGTAATTTCCGAGCCGGTGATTGAACCCATGAACACGCCGTGTACCCAGCTCTTGCTCTGGTTTACAAGCGGGATAGTGGCGGCGCGCCTGCCGCCGAAAAGGAACGCGCTGATGGGCACACCCTTGGGGTCTTCCCACTCCGCTGCGATACAGGGGCATTGATTTGCCGGCGCCGTAAAGCGCGCGTTGGGATGGGCGATTTCCTCACCCTTGGGGCTCTTGTCGGTCTGGGGGGCGGGCTTTTTATTGCCATGCCAGTCGATGATCTCCTTGCCGGGCGCGCCGTGGCCGATTTGCTCCCACCAGATGTCGCCGTCTTCGGTGAGGCCGCAGTTGGTGAAGATCGTGTTTTTCTTGATCGACTGCATTGCGTTGTAGTTTGAGTGGTCGCTGGTTCCCGGCGCGACCCCAAAGAAGCCGGCCTCGGGGTTAATCGCGTAGAGGCGGCCGTCAGGCCCGAACTTCATCCATGCGATGTCGTCGCCGATGGTCTCGACTTTCCAGCCCGGCAGGGTGGGCACGAGCATGGCGAGGTTCGTCTTGCCGCACGCCGAAGGCAGCGCGCCGGTGATGTACTTCACCTCACCCTGGGGATTGGTGATCTTTAGGATGAGCATGTGTTCCGCTAGCCAGCCTTCGTCGCGGGCCAGCACTGAGGCGATACGCAGCGCAAGGCACTTCTTGCCGAGCAGGGCGTTTCCGCCGTAGCCGGAGCCGTACGACCATATCTCGTATGTGTCGGGGAAGTGGCTGATGTACTTCTTGTTCACGTCAGGCTCGCAAGGCCACTGGCCGTGGTCGCTTTCACCCGGCGCAAGGGGCTTGCCGATGGAATGGTAGCATGGCACAAAGAAACCGTCGCTGCCCAGCACGTCCAGGACTTTCGTCCCCACCCTGGTCATGATGTGCATATTCGCCACAACATAGGGAGAATCGGTGATCTCAATGCCAATTTTGGCGATATTTGAACCGACAGGCCCCATGGAGAAGGGGATCGCGTACAGGGTGCGTCCCTTCATGCAGCCCCTGTACAGTTCCGTCATGGTCTTTTTAAGCTCGCCAGGTTCCGCCCAGTGGTTGGTGGGACCGGCCTCGATCTCGGTTTTGCTGGCGATAATAGTGCGGCTTTCCACGCGCGCCACGTCCGAGGGATCCGACCGGAAAAGGTAGCTATGCGGCCTGGCCTTGAGCGGCGTGGCAAGCCCGGCGTCCACCAGAATCTTTATCATTCGGTCGTATTCTTCCTTTGAACCGTCGCATACTTCCACCGAATCCGGGGTCATGAGGGCAACCGCCTCCTCAACCCATTTTTTTAAACCGGCATGTTTCAAATCTTCAACTTTCATGGAAACTCCTTTGTCACCAAATTGTATTCTATTGTAGAGTATATCAGGAAAAAGGGAAAATGAAAAGGTGGAAAAGGTGCCTGGTACCTTTTTTATTACAAATATCATTTTTCAACGCCAAAAACACATACCCGCGCAGTATATGGGCGGATGCAGAAGACACCATGAAAAAGCTTAAGAAATACGGTTTTTTTGCTTATAAGAACGCAAAGGAATCCCTTGCGTAATGAGACAATAGTATGTTATATTTAATATACTACAATATTTAGGAGGTTTTTAAATTAATGGAGTGGTTTGTTCAAAACTTCACAAAGGTAAAGGAGGTAACTTATTGTAAACACATAAGCAAGGTACCGCCCCTTTCCCGGGGGATGGTTGCCGCATTGGCTAATGTTGGCGGAATGCGTAATATCCGATGACACAATTTACGCGGTTGTCTTCTGTGTGAGTTCATCAGAGCAGATAAATTCTCAAATCGTTGCGATTTTACCGTAATTTTTATGGCGAAAGTCGTGTTGTTTGTTTATTAATTTGGCGAATCATCCGGGAACATCCGTAAGAAGGAGGATATTATGTCATTAACTTATGACATTAAGTTACCTGAAAAAATGTCGGAGACAGATAGGGGGATTTCAAAGGATATTTGGGAAAAATTTGTAGGCCACTATAATTTCGTAGGGAAGAGCGGGCGTCTTATAAGGTATCCTGATAAGGACTACAAGAAAAACGGTGTCCCTTCACCGTGGCAGACAATAGCATGGAGAAAGGTAATCAGGTTGATAGGGGAAGACAACATTAAGGACATCCCATTTGATCTGAATTACCTTGGAAACTCGGATGTGTTGTTCAGAACTGATTTTATTGATAACTTCGGTTCTTATGAATATCCTGAGGATCTTGAGATTTCATTTATCTGTGGTTATTTTTGGTTGTATATTAAGGACAGACGTGACAAAATGCTGAATTTTGTCGTGGATGATCTACTTAAAAAAGGCAGCAGGGTCATTATATGGACCCAGGACAAGACCTTGAAAGGGGATCTGGAAAAAACTTGTAGTGAAAAACTCGGACATCCCATAGGGAAGGATAAACTTGAAGTTCATTGGGTCAGGCAGCGGATCGATATTCACTACACTCTGGTAGAAAACACAAAAGCGCCGGAAAAATCCCGTATTTTTCTGGAGCTGCCCCATACTGAGGCGTATGAGTTCAGACTGGAAACATATTTCACGTTTCGGGAATTTAAGTCACTTAACTGTGAAATAGAAGCCTTTAAGAAGGCTTTACGCGGTTACCTGCCTGTTCCCGGATACCTTCTTCGGTATTGCGTGAAAATACTCCTGTCTTCGTTTAACAGGGCGTACAATACGGAGCGAGATTGACAAAGAATTGGGACCACAAACCATCATGAATACATGCTTCAGCATTGTTTTATTGTTCGTGAGGGCTTGTGGTCGGTTTTTTCGGGAATTGCCGATCTGTCCTTTTGAAAACGATCTTCCCGTGATAATAAAAACATATCCCCTTGACAAAAACAAGCGAAAAATAAACAATTTTAGATAAATTAATGCCTTTGGAGGTTAATTTTGTCTTCCCCCGTTAATGAAAACCATGCAGCCGTAATTGTACAGCTTAACAATATCTTTCAGAATTCAGGTCCGGATATAATGGAAGGACGTATGGATCACGCGTTTGGAATTAATGGAAAAGATTTCTGGAAAAATTTTTTCCCCTGCGAAGACCTTCACCCGAATCTCATGGTAATTTATCTTTTTACGGAACACCAGTTGAAACGTCTTCGTGAGTGGCTGACCGTGAAACTTGATATTAGTGATATAAAATTGCGCGAAATAGCAGAAAAACACCTGAAATACAGCAGGCAGACATTTTTCCGGGATGCCATAATGACGCAAAAGAAAAGTTGGTATAGGGAAAGCAGGCGTGCGTGCTATATAAAACCCGATAACACTGTAAAACGTGTTTATTTCATCCCGCCGGAGTGTAAACTAGCTGATAAAGTCGATATAAATTTTTTTGATCCGGGTACAGAATTCGGGGGAGAACCGCTGCTCGTTGGTCCGGCAGTAGAAGGGAAAGACCTCACCAGAAAAAAATTAGTGGCTATATTGACAGCAAGGCATAAAATAGCGAAGCCTTTCGACCACGGCCCCGAGAGGAATACAAGCTGGCTATACTACCTTAACACGCCGGGTTATAGACACAATGAAATTAAGTATTGCACGGACGCAAACCTGGAATTAGAAGAAAAACGTTCCGTTATTTGTCCATTGATTCCATTGGTTCACGGAAGATTAACAGAGAGACAAACGGCCAGTTTAAGCAAAACAACCACGAACGCTGATGAAAAAAAAGATTCGTGAAGTAGAGTACAGCGAAATTGTGTACAACCCGCTCTAACCGTGGAACCTGTTTTGAACTTTTGGATACAGGCTCAATGAAAATTTCACACAAAGTCCCCTTGCCCAAATCCCCTCAATTTAGTATATATTAAGACAAATCCCTTCAGGGAGTTAAATCATTCATAACGCGCCGGTTCCGCCGGCAATTGGAGAGGAGAGGATATCATGGCAAAACAGTTAGTGTTCAACGAGGAAGCCCGCCGCAGGTTGCTGTCGGGTGTCGAGCAGATTTCCCAGGCTGTCAAGGTGACCCTGGGTCCAAAGGGGCGAAATGTCCTTCTCGACAAAAAATTTGGCGCTCCAACTGTCACCAAAGACGGGGTTTCAGTAGCGAAAGAAGTTGAATTGGCCGACCCCTACGAAAACATGGGAGCCCAGCTCCTTAAGGAAGTGGCGACCAAGACCAACGATGTGGCCGGGGACGGTACAACGACCGCCACGGTTCTGGCCTATTCCCTTGTAAAAGAGGGCCTCAAATCCGTGGCGGCAGGCATGACCCCGCTGGAACTGAAACGGGGCATCGACAAGGCCGTGGCAATCGCCGTTGATGAAATTAAAAAAAGCTCGAAAAAGATCAACGACAAGGAAGAAATTTCCCACGTCGCGTCGGTTTCCGCGAACAACGACAGCGAAATCGGCAATACCATCGCGGACGCGATGGAAAAAGTGGGGAAAGACGGCGTTATCACGGTGGAAGAATCGAAAACCATGGACACGACCATCGACTTTGTCGAGGGAATGCAGTTCGACCGCGGCTATATCTCCGCCTACTTCGTCACCGACCGCGACACGATGACCTGCGTGTACGAGGACGTCTACATCCTCATCCACGATAAGAAAATCTCGAGCATGAAGGACATGCTTCCCCTGCTTGAGAAAGTCGCGCAGAGCGGCAAGCCCCTGCTCATCATCGCCGAGGACGTGGACGGCGAAGCCCTCTCCACCCTG
>JGI24698J34947_10000188_pt1 | contig 24749 bp, 26 predicted proteins | sample TergutMp193P3_FD_34947 | JGI IMG/M metagenome (IMG submission 34947) | reverse complement strand
TTCCAATAATTTAAGCCCTTTTCAAAACCTATTTGGGCAATAGCCCCTTCAGACCATATAATATCAAATTCGTCATTCTGAAACGGTAAATTGTCCATTGAGCCAACAATGCCTTTTACTCTACCTTGAAGATTTAGTTTTTTTGCATTATTGTTAAAAATATTAATAAAATCGGGAGAAATATCCAAACCTGTAATATTTCCAGTGATATTTTTTGCAAGTACCATTGTTTGACCGCCGGTTCCGCAACCTAAATCCGCAATTTTCAAATCGCTTGAAATATTGTCGATAAAACCTAATGCTTTAATAGTAGATTCAGGGCTGCCAGGACCTTGACGTTGCATTTCCATAAAATATTCATAAATTAATTCCATAATAACTCCTTAATTCTATATTGTATCTATTATTATTTTTTTGTCAATATATTTTCAAATAAATTTAGCCGCTATTTCGTATAACGTTCCCGGTTGTATATGACGTTTTTGCGGTTGCGATAAAGAAACGCGAAGCGTTTCAGCAACTGCAAAAATGTGCTGGAGTGAGCCGTGGGAGCGAGCGTAGCGACCAACCTAGGCGAATGGAGGCCGAGCCTACAAAAGCGGCTAAGCGTTTACAATCCTGTTATGCGACGTTTGCGCTATGTTGATATCTTTCTTCTATAATTCTATGGGATTAGATCATAGATAATATCCCTAATAAATAATTCTAGAGTACCTGAAAATCCATTATAATCATTTTTATGTACCATAATTAATGGCTGTGTTTCAGTATCACCAAAAGAATATGCCTTATTTTTAAGTAAAAAATAATCATTTTCATCCATATTACTTTTAATTATTTCAATAGTTTCATTTACAACATCTTCATAGTTTCTATTTTTATTCCTTTTTGTCAAATTAAATTCAATAATTATCATTTCTTGAATGCACACTCTTGTTTTTGCTCTTTTTTTAACCATTATTTTGTCTCCTTAAAATTATTTTTCATATTCTCAAGTTTTTGTCAAGCATAATGCCTTATTTCATCATCTTTTTAATACAATTAAAATATTTTTATGAGAACCTCTAAAAGCCTGTTTTTATAAAGAAAAAAGAGAAAAAAATGTTTTTTATGTAATATTTTAATAACAAAAGCATAAAAATATAGGATAATTAGATAAACTCGAGATTTTTTAGAGATTCTCTTATGTATAATATATTGACCTATTTTTTCGTAAAAACATGATTTTTTATATTCTAATACGTCTGACGAGTAAAAAAAAACAATTCTGAAGTTAAGAGAATTCCTTTTAATCCATAACATCCCCTAATGAGGGGTTAATCACGGTTGATTAACCACCCTCAAGGGTGATACATACAAGCCAAACGGCCTTGTATCCAAAAAAGAGAAAAAGATAAATAATTTGAAATTTATACTATTAGATACTTGACAAAGCGAAGATCGGTAGCAGAATTGATTGAGCGGTCTTTTTGCCTCTATCGTCAATGGGGAGTTTACTGGACCTACGCCGTGCCGAATATGTTCCAATAACACCATCAACGTTTCGGGCGCGTTTACTTGGCGTGATTGCCAGAGGTCTGCCCTCATTGGGGAGTTGGTGGGAACTTGATCTCACAAAGTGTAATAATCTGCTCACATCGACAATATACCACTAAAAGGCGGGAATGACAAAGGCTTATGGGGGGTTGGGGGCAAATTGTCCCTCAACGCCGCCGAGAAGACCGCCGCCGGGGGGGCGATTGTATATTCCATCTGTGGAGTTTTACGGGTAAGGGTCAAATCGTCGAAAAGCTTGGTGTTGTCGCGGCGCAAAATATTTCTATATGTAACCTCGGTAAAAGTCCTGCCTTTCGAACTGTATTCCACGTAATTCGCCGAATGTTCGTCCACAACCTCGTTGAAATAACTGTAAACTGACTGGTAAACGCTGCCCCTTGCCAGGTCGAAAGTCCACGAGCTAATAAAACCGATTATTTTAGGGTAGGCGAAAATGACGATAAGAAAAAAAACGGTTGCCTTCAGAATCTTTACGGCATTTTCTTTTAAGCCCGTGCCTGTGAGCGCGTAGTTAAGCGCGGCTGACAGGATGGCGATGAGGAGCACAACCTTGCCGATAGAAAGGGCCTGCCCTCTGAAAAAACCCTGAAGCTCGATGATTTTATCGACTACAAAAAAGAAGGCGTTGTTTACGGTGTCGCCTAACCCGGACCACCAATTAATGTCTTCCATAATTTATTTCCTCTCTGTAAGTGCGCGGAAACCGTTTCCCGTCCAGCTTGAGAACTGCGGCTCATCATCGGGCATCTGTTCCAAATACATTTCGATAGCCTTAAGCTCCATCTCCCTTGCCTGGTACATGGCGATGTCGTTAAGAACTTTGTTGTTTTCCATCGACGATTCAAGCAGGAGCATGAGCACTTCTTTTTCCCCCATTTTTTCGTCAAGCTCCAGCTCTTTGTCCTTTGCAAGCAGATCCTGCCTTTCGTTGTTTCTCTGCGCGTTATTCATATACTCGTTGTTCTGGATAGAGGAGGCGGCGAGGAATTCCCTTGCCAGTTCCCGCCCCCTAGCCCGGAACGGCTGGACGTAGGCGTAGTTGGCTGGAGTCAGGCCGAGGGTGAGCCACATTTCCCTGCGCTGTTCTTCAGTGAATTCCTTGTTCCAGTATTCGATATAAGTATCGTTAAACCCGTCAACCATGCCCTCGATGTCCGTAAACTTGTAATTTTTTTTCCCGATGGTCACGTTCATGTTTTCAAAAGATTCGACGGTCATCCTTTCAAGGTAAAGCTGGCGGTTGTACCAGTCTATGAAGTCGTCCCAACTGTTAATGTCCGCGCTTGTCAGGTTTTGCATTGCCCTGTTAGCTATGTACGCAGTCTGCTCGATCTGGTTTTTAATCTGGACAACCTGCTCCATTGCCTGAGAGACTAACTGGGCATAATAAAAAACCTGATCAAGACGCGATTCATGAATCGCGAGTTCTACTGCCGAATCTATTACAGACAACTGACTGTGTGCGATCTGGGCTGGTAGGAAAACAACGACCAACAAAAGTAAAAAAAATCTTTTCATAAAATTCCTCCTAAAAAAATAATATCTTTTACCCTATGTAAATAAAAAAGCCGCCCCTAAGGACGGCTAAAAAAAGGCAAGAATTGATAACTAATTATCTTTCATAAAAGTGAATGAGTTTGTTTTCCTGAAAGGTGAAATACACCATTGCAGCATGACCTCCAGGTGTCGAGTTTCCTATAATCGTCCATATTTCTGTTGTATTCTGACCATAGCCGCCATATTTTGCTTCGGGCCAGACTTGTTTAAATTCGTCCAAAGACATACCGATATAGGTTTTTGCCCATCTTTCTGGATATTTTTGACTGATGGGTGTTGATGCACAGCTTGAGAGCATGATCACCGTAAAGAGAACTGAGAGAATGAATGCTGTCTTTTTCATAAAATTCCTCCTGATTGCATTATAAGTATAAATTACGGTTTTAGTCAAATAAAAACATGGTTATATTTTGGTTGTCTTAATATTATTGTATGCGCTGTTGGGTTATTTTTAATTAATAGGTTCATTAAATACTCTTTTGCCTAGTTCTTTAATATCTACTTTAAGCCAATCATTTTGACAGAGTTCATCAAAATATTTGCTTAAATTAATTATTGTTTCTTTATCTTCTATCGTTAAACACGTTTCAAAACTTCCGAAGAAACCTGAATATGTAAAATTAATTGAGCCGACAAAAGCAATTTCGTCGTCAATAATATAGATTTTTGAATGTATAAATTTATTTCCAGCTCTATCTGCTTCATTATATTTAAACGGTTTTTTTATAAAATAAATAGGAAATAAAGTTTTGTATTCATAATTAAATACTTTTATCGATTTATACAGTTTGTACATTAATGGTATTATTAATACAAATGACCCTATAAAATATTTATATTGAAATAAAATGGAATTTATGCCATTCAATTGTAAATATAACAATAACCCCAAAGCAATAATATATAATACCGTATATATTTTAACAAACGTTTTTAATCTATTGAATTTAATTTTCTTTTCTTCTGATGTATATATTTCTTGTATAATAACTCTTTTTAATATTGTCGATTGCGCCGGGTCACGAAAGTCTTTATTGTCATCAGTCGATATTACATAAACATTCACATTCTGGCTTTGCTTTTTTATTAATTGTTCAATTTGTTTGTCACCAAAATATGGCGATACAATCTTAATTGATTTTTCAGCATTGTCTATTTTATTCGATATTATCTTACCTGCCTTTATACCTATGTAAAGCTGGGAATGTTTAATATCCTTTTCAAGAAAAGATTTTTGAAAAGACTTCCCGCCCTCATCGGCATTTTGAGATAATTCCTGGGACATGGTTTTCCTCTGATGGAATTATCACATGGAACGGGCAGGGGGTCAAGGAGTTACTTAACCCGTCCCATCATCTCATCACCGTGAGCGCCAGCTAATGACTGATTGACGGGGTCAACGATAAGATCCATTTCCTCCAGAGGAATAACGCCGAGGAGTACCTCGTCTTCATACGGCATAACCCAGGGGCGAATTAGCGACGTTCTGTCTTTCCAGCATATTTGAACCGGTTCGACAACATCGCAAGAAGCCTTTGAACCACCAGCAAGGGTTACGGTGCGGGTGCCGACGACAGCGAGTCCTAATTTTTTGCGCAGATTTTCGCTTATGACGAGCGTTGTAGCGCCGGTATCTACAAGCGCAGTAACGGTAACGGAACGGACATCCTTGTCAGAAATATGGCCGTCATTTAAACGAATAAGATCGGCTCCATTTTTCAAAGTGATTTCGGCTGATATTTCACCCATTTTTGGTTTTCCTCTGAAGGAATTATCGCATGGAACGGGCAGGGGGTCAAGGTAAAAACTGCCGGTTTTCAACTGTCTTTTTTAGTGATTTCATCAATAATTTTTTTAAGGAATTTGTTTTTGATTTCGCTATGCCTCGGTACAGCAACCTTTTTTCCAGTTGTCTTGTGTACATAAATGTCATGTTTTGAACCATGCCTGTAAAATTCCAAGCCATATTTTTCAAGAAAATGTATAAAATCGTTCCTGTTCATTTAGATATTTCTAGAACGCCATGTTTTTGAGGCAAGTCAAGCGTCCCATCCTGTATCATTTCGTAAATGTCAAGGAGATTTTCTTCAAAGTCTTTCAGGTTTTCCCCCTGGGTAGGGTATTCAGGATAATCATCAAGGCAGCCGACATAAAAACTGCCGTCCATTTCATAGGTGTATTTTAAATTCATAGCTTGGTTTTCCTCTGATGGAATTATCGCATAGGGCCGGAAGGCTGTCAAGGGAACGGCTAAAAACACATCAAAAAACCTGTTTTTCAGGTAACATTACCTGTGGTATCCTTTTCTTTGGGTTGAAAGGCTAACAGCATCTATGCCTTGTTCCAGCAATTTATCCAAATTGATAACTCTCTTTCTGAATTCACCTGCTATCCTGTTTATTCTTTCATCATCCATATTTTTATTGCATTTAAACGCCTTTTTTATAATTTCATCAATGTTATTTATTTTACTTTTATCATACCAGCCAAAGCCGCCGACAAGCGATATATTTTTCTCATTTTCCCCTGAAAACGATCTAGAATTGCTTTTTGCATCGGCGTTTATATATTTTACGCCCTGCGCGTCATGCCATAAAGAATTCCCGTTGTCGAACAGTGGGGCAATTTTTTCCCATTTTAACGTTTGGGAATTTCTTAATATTCCGTAATTTCCGACGTGCCTGTCCGTATTCCTGATTAAATAATCCACAATTATCATTTTATCAACTTCTTCCCTCGCGTTCTTAATTCCCCTGTTTTCGCATATTTTTATGTAATCATTATATTTACTGCCTGATTTTTCTGCATCTAAAAAAACACTAAAGGCGTTAACAAATTCGACATCTTTATCGATCATACATTCGCAGCTGCTGTATGTTTTTTTGTTATAATCTAACAGGCGGTATTCGACATGATCTATTTCAAGGCGTTTTGCTATTTCAGAAGCTATGTATTCATTGAACGGTTCCTGCTTGATATCGCCGCTTCCGTCTTTGCAAAGAATTCTTCTTTCTCCGTCAACCAGCCAGAATTTTTTTAAACTTCCGTTGCTGGAAAAATCGGGGTTGGCAAACCCTTCGTATTTTTCTGCAATCTCCGGCAAAATTTCGCCTATACGCGAAGAAAATTTATTATCCAAAAAGTTGACATCTTCCCATTTTTTTTCATTCTTCACATCACATAACCAAAAATGATCTGTTAAATTAAGCCCGTTTCCCAAAATTGCCAGTTCTTTTGAGGTTTTCACATTGTATTTATCAATTATCAATTCATAATCTTCGCGGCTGAACGGTATTCCTCTTTTATCAAGCCAGTTGTTTAACAATTTTATATTTTTATCTTTTTCGCTGACGTATTTATACGGCAAATGTTCCGGTTCTTTTATTTCAATGACATCCAATACCTGCCCTTCGCTTATCCAAAGATAAGCGGCATTTATATTTTTATGTTTAAGGATATGCGTTATTTTGTTATTCATAAATTTTCCAGTTGCCGCCGTGATGTTCTCTCTTCCGCAATCTGACAGACGGTCTGCTTTCCTCTGATGGAATTATCGCATGGAACCGGAAGGCTGTCAAATATATTTAACACGCTATAGTTTTAGGCATTTCTGAATAAATCTCGCCATTTAGAACCCTGCCGGACGCTTTTTTATGTACGCCGCCCCATTGTTTAAAAAAGAAAGGGACATCGGCAGTAGCACATTGCTCCTGTATTTTTTCAACCCATTCTTTTTTCATTGAACGGGCCTTCGGTCCAGACTCTCCCCCAACAATTACCCAGTCTATTTTTGACAGGGGCAGCCTCCCCAAAGGTGATAATAACGGTTCGCAAGACAGGAATTTCACAGCGGCATTTGTTTTTATCAATTGTTTTATCCGCCCAACATAATCTTTTGATTCGACAGTAACGCCCATCCAGATATTAGGCGTCCATGTCAATTTTGAGTGATATTTTTCAAGTATGTCCCCCCGTTTTGTCAAAACCTGAAAAATATGGCGCGGGTTATCATTCATAACTTTAAATATTTTTTTTATATAGTTAAGACTTATATCTTCATGAAATAAGTCGCTCATCGAATTGACGAACACCATACGCGGGTTTTTCCAAAAGTACGGTTCTTCAAGGTTTTTCGGATGAAGGGTCAAAGAAAAACCATTTTTATTTTTTTCTATATTCATTGCCTTTAACCGGTTTGACATTTTCTCGGCATAACAATGCGCGCAGCCGGATGATATTTTCGTACACCCTGTTATTGGATTCCATGTTGAATCTGTCCATTCAATTTTTGTATTATTCATATAATATCCTTTTTTGCGGGTTTCCCCAGAGATTGTACGTATTTTCAAATGATTGTTTTTTTCCATTTCTCTCAAGATTTGACTTGTGTGCGTTGGAAGAAAACCTTCTAATAATGTAAATTTATAGATTTCTTTATTATTTTTCTCTACACGTAAATATTCTTTCAAGTTCTTTTCAAACCGATCGAGCTTCTTTGGTTTATTTTGTTCTTCAAAAAGAAAGGGAGAATCGGATCTGATGTCATCATCATCAATATCATAATTTGCTTCTCCGGTCAGGCTGTCTATTTTCCACGCTACCTGAAGAAATTTTTCTATGCCATAAAGACTGTTTGATCCAAAGATTAGTCCGCAAATCATTCCAGTATCTTCTTTCTTTATTGAAAATGGCGCTACGTGAAACCCTGAATTCTTTGATATAAGTGAAGTATAGTGGTTACAGAGTTCTCTATGCTTTTTTTCGCTTAATTCAAAATCATCACCAAAATTGAGATATTTCTGGAAACTCTCAGTTTTTGAAAATCGTTTAGCATGAGCGGTTGCCGTGAAAAACAAAATATCTGTGTGCTTAAGGGAAGATAACATGATAAAAGTAGACGCATCAACTTCCTTTATGCCATATTGGTCGATAAACATAAAACAGTAAGGGTTAGTTTTTGCTTGTAGTTTCTTGTGTTCCCCAGGAAATAAAATCTTGAAGTCTTTGTTCTCAAATCTAACAGATATTACCGAACAATTGTTATTTGAAAAGTATGGACAATCAATATTTTTATTACAATTCTTAAAAAGTTTACTACAATTTATTTTAAGTTTTTCAATCTTTTCTATGGCATTATCATTAAGAAGGAGTTCTGCCGTTTTATTTTTCTTTTTTAATTTAGAACAATTCTCGATAAGATGACGTAAAATAACAATCGGGCTTCCAGAGTAGCCTGCGGAATCCGTCCCTGAACCAGCAAAAAAATCGTAAAGATAGATAGTCTGAAAAAAATCAACATTTACCATGACTTGAAACCATTGCACAAGATACTTAGACAAAATATCAAGTTTTAATTTGGTTCCAGCGTCATATTCTTCACTATTTATATCTTTGGGCATAATATTTGCTATTATTGTCGGCAAATAATATTGGACAAAAAAGAGAAAAAAACTATATTTTTTCAATGTTTCTTTATTCAAGGAAGAATCCTTTTTCATCCTTAATTAACAAAAATTATTTTCCTAAATTGAATAATAAAGGTTAAAAATCAAAATAGATTACTGCATGGAGCCGGAAGGCTGTCAATTATAACCCACCTGTTTTATGAAAATGTCATTTTCATAATATAGATAATATCATTATTAAAAACATAAGAAGCTGTAATAAAATTATACCCAAGAGCATATTCATTGGAAAACAGGGAAATATAAACCGATAATTTTCGATATGGTATGGTTTTCCCTGTTATAGAAAGATAAGAATCAAGATGTCCGCTTTCCGGCTTTTTACAAATATTGCTTTTCAGTTTATCGATAAAAATTTTTATCTCTGGATATTTAGAAACTTGTTTCTGTTCCCACCATCTGATACCAGTATAACACACAATGCCGTAAAAAGCACAGCATTATCCCGCCTGTTCCATCCCGCGCTCTTTAAGAAAGCGTTTGTAGGCGGTTTTGACCGGGATATTTCCCTGGCGCAGGGCGTCCACAAGTTCCGGCGGGCCGTGTTTGAGCACCGTGCGCGCTTGGTAAACCGTGGAAAGGCTTACCCCGAAGCGCCCGGCAACATCGGCGGCGGCGCGCCCGGAGCCGTTGTTTTTCTTGCGTTCCGGCAGGGACGCGACGGCTTCCAAGAAGTCTGAATTTTTGGAAACGGGAATGGGCTTATCCAGGGCTGCTGTAATCTGACGCAAGGGCACTTCAGCCTGCCGCGTTACCTGCACAGGATCGCCCGGACGTTCCAAAAGCGGTTTTAGGCGCGGAATTGGAGCGGGGTCAAGGGGCGCGTCTTTGCCGAGGTAACGGCGGCAGTCAAACCCCTTCGCGGAGAGGATTTCTTCACATAACGCGCTCCCCGGCTCGTAACGCGAAACAAGCCCGTCAAGCAGGGCGTGATCCGGCGAGCCGATTAGCGCAAGCGTAAGGGGTTCGAGGTCGAGCTGGAAAAGCCGCCTCCCCGCGGGGCTGGTGTAAAAATAATCGCGTTTCATAGCGGCGTTTGCGATAAGGTTTATTTCCGCGCCGGTGAGCCCGAAGCCTGTATAATACCCGGACATCAAGGGGGTCTGCGCCGAAGGGTCTGCGAGGTAAATTTTTGTAAGGCACTGCTGGAGGATGGTTGTCTTGAGCGGGGATTCCGCGACGTCCCTTAAATCCTGCGTGGCGAAAACAACATAAACGTTTTTCTTGCGCAGGACTTTAAGCCATTCGGCTATTTTATCCGCGAAAGTTTCGTTTTTAAGGAACAGCCATGCCTCATCGAGGACGAGCAGGGTCAATCGCCCGTCAAATTTTTTCTCTATGAAGTTAAACAGGTAGACGAGGGCAGGGACTACGCAGTTTTCGCCCCTGTTCATCAGGGCTTCCATTTCGATAGCCAGGAAGCGCGTGTCCGACGAAAGTCCTGAGTTATCGGCGTCAAATATTTTGCCGTACTTGCCGCCGTCAAGCAAGTAGTCGCCTAACAGTTCTTTCAGGACAGGCTTGTTTGTCTCCGGGTCCTGGTAATTCGAGTACTGAATGAAAGTAGTGAGGGTGCGCGTTTCGCGCGGTTTACCGCGCATAAGCTCAAGGCATTCTTTTATGGCGGCGCGCATGGGCGGAGGGACGGCGCAACCGTTGACAGCGATGCAGGTTTCAATGAAGTCGATAGCGTCCATAAGGTCGCGGTCAGTTTCAAGGTCGCGCAAGGGCTGGAAGCTGATACCCGCAGTATTTTCCGCAGCCGGCTCGTAAAAAAGCCCGCCGACCGCGAGGCACGGCTGCCGGCAGCTGCGGCCTTTGTCGAAGACGATGACCAGGGAACCCGGGTATTTAAAAACCTGCATTTCAAGAAGGTTAAGGAGGGTTGATTTTCCCCCGCCAGTGGGCCCCCAGACTGCGGAATGCCCGACGTCGCCGACGTTCAGGTTAAGGAAAAACGGGGTGCCTTCAACCGTAGAGCAGATAACATGCGGGGTACCGACGCCCGTTACGTGATACGCGTGCAAGTTGCTGCGGAAACCCGCCCAAACTGACGAAAGGGGGACAATATGGGACATAGTGTTGGTCATGACGGGCAGGGCGCGGTAATTTGAATAAATGTTGCCGGGCAGCATGGATTTAAACGATTCCAGCGCGTTAAAAGTTTCTTCCTTGCATGTAAAGCCTTTGCTGTTAATGATTGTCTTTACGAAGTCGGCTTTTTTCTTCGCGACGTTCAAGGACGGGTCCCATACCATTATGCATGTGGTAATGTAGCCGAGGGCGTAAAAGTCGTTTTCAATTTCGATCCCGGCCTGTATGGAATCGCTTTCCTTCACGCCCGCGCCGTGGTTTACCGCGTGCGCGGGTTCTCCGGACGTGCTCTCGGCGAAAGTCTGGAAAAAAGTTTTCCTGCTTCCCCTGTGGGCTTTTTCTTTTTTACGCGCTTCTTTCAAACCCTCCTCTTTGTCGAGGCAGATGTAGCGCGTAACCCAGCGGTACTCAAGGCGCGCCCTGTTGAGGCTGTCCAAAATAGCGGGGTATGATTCGTCGGGAAAATCATTTATGCCTATTATGGGGATATAAAAACCGCCGAGCCTCATCGTAAGGGACGTTTCAAGCTCGCTGTCCGGCAGGATGCGGTCAAGCATAATGCGCGTATGCGGGTAATGAATATGGTGGCGGTTAAATGAAACGGCAGAGTGCAGGAATTCCAAAGTTTCGTCATTGTCAAGCGGCGCCAGAATAAGGTCGTTAGCCAGGAGTCCTGCGATGGAATTGGATTCGTTTACAAAAAACTCGACGTTCTGTTTAATGCCCATCCCGCCCCCGCCTGAGCTTCCGCTTTGAATAAACATGGCCGTCAGTTTTTTAATGTTTTCAGACGGGGGCTTCCAGATAAAGGTGAGGTAATAGCTTGAATCGAAATGCCTGCCGGCGGCGTTGAAGGAGGCTTCGCGCTCACGGTCGATCAGGTACGGCGCGAGGGCGTCAAAGCGGGAACTCTGGTAGTCCTGTATCTGCGAACGCTGCGCCTCGAACTGGAAAGCCCAGCCGGAGCCCAGGCGTTTGGCGAAATCGTTGACGCGGACGGCGAGGGCATTGACTTCAAACGCGTCTGAAGAGTCGATGTCAGGGGCTCGGTAGGCGAATGTCCGCTGAAGGGTCCCGTCTTTATGGACAACAACGCCCCCGTGGAATTTGGTGATAAAACTCCAGTGCAGCTGCTGGTAGAAATGGCCTATGCTTTCGCTCATGGGATAAGCCTGTCCTTCTGCATGATATTGTCCAGAACGATGTCGATAAACCACTGGTCTTTTTTTGTCAGATGGCGCATAACAAAATAGAGCAGTACGATTGGGACAATGGTAAAATACAGTTCAAGGGCATAAATAAAAAGCAGTCCCAGAATGAAAAGGATAAAAAGACCTGCCTGCGGTATGCCGCCAATCATTTCCCTTTGTAAAAGGGAGCGGTGTACCGGCTGTTTGTATTCGCTCATGTCAACCATAATGTTAATTTGACGCGGTAAATACGGCTTCGACAATAAACGACGCCGCGGCAACAATTGCAATACCAATAGCGATGGCTATCACGTTCCGTTTCATTTTCTCGTTATCTTTATTGAACCCGTAGGCGATCCCGCACCCTGCCAGGCAGCATGTAAGGATTATCCTTACAAGAGTGCCGGTAAAAATACCCTGAATAGTTTTGGCAAAATTTTCCAAACCTGACAAACCCAAAGACCCCAAATCACCTTGCGCAAACAAGGGAGCTGCCGCGGCAAGCAGCAGCATAAAAAACATGATCTTCAACTGTGAAGTTTTCATATACGCTCCTTAAAATAAAAAGTTTTGATAAGAAAGAAAAAATATTTTTAAATATGAAAATTTGGAAATAAATATATTTACGTCATATTATTACCCCCCTGAATTTCGCGTACTGTAAGCGCCTCGTCCACGGCAGGGCCGATACCTGAGCGGTTAGACAAATGGACAATCAAATGGATGATGCCTGAAAGATCGGGCAATTGCCCTTTTATGATCTGACGCAGCAGCCCTTCAATGCGCGGTATTGTAGAGGCGGCATTGTCCGCGTGGATTGTGGTGATATTCCCCGGATGCCCGGTATTCCATGCCTCAAGAAGCTCGACGGCAACCTCGCCGGACCGAAGCTCGCCGAAAATGATACGCTTGGGCGTCCAGCGCAGGGCGGTCTGGATCGCGGCAACAGCCTGATCTTTCCTGATGTAGAGCTGTGTTTTGTTCGGGCTGCGGCATTGCAGTTCCGGCGTGTCCTCTACGATGTAGATACGCTCGTCAGGCGTAAAGTCAAGCATTTTTTCGATACATGCGTTAGTGAAAGTTGTTTTGCCGCTTCCCGTCGATCCTGAAATGACGATGTTGCTGCGGTTTTCGATGTGCGAAACGATCTTGTCGAATAACGCCTGCGAGAGCCTTCCCTGCCGGAGGTACTCTTCAAGCGTAAAAATTTTATCGGCGGGCCTGCGGAATGTGATCTCCGGCGAAGCCGTCCACGGCGGTATGATAGCCGTGGTGCGGATGTTGTACTTTGGGATAATGCTTTCAAGCGTCGGGCGCGCCCATTTGTCGATGGGGGTATCTGCGACGCTGGCAAGGCTGTTGATGATGCGCATGCGCTCCACGGGCGAAAGGACAATCCCTGTATCGCAGGCCCCTTTTTCAAAATCGCTGATTTGGACATTGCCTTCTCCGTAGACGTAAACATCCGTGACGGTCTTTGTCTCGAAAAACGGAATTAGCCTTGCCATGTCGCCGAGTAAGTTATTCATCTGGCGGTTGCGGCTTTCAATCTCGTCTTCAATTCTGCCCATCGTTTTCCCCTGAATAGTATTTGTGAAGGAGCCGCTCGAAGAACGGCGGGTCGTTTTTTAAGGAGTCCTGCAATGCGTTAAAAACCTTGTCATGCCTGTTATTTGCGGACGCAAACGCGGCGTCCGCAAAAGACGCGTCGATCTCAGGATGGTAAGCCAGGATGTTGATGTGCATGAGGCGGATATATTTGAACGTAACGTCTACCATGTCTTTAAGTTCCGCGAGTTTTTCCTGGACCTGCTTTAGACCCTGAAGTTTCAGGGTTTCGTCTTTGTAGTCGGCGTATATATATTTTACGATTGCCTGGCGCACCAGCTCAGATTCGCTTTCAATGCCCTTGTCCCTGCAAAAAGAGCGCATGTCTGATTCCATCCTGGATGTGAGGGTTACAAGTTTCTTTTTACCGTCAAGGCGTTTCGGTTTTTTCATTTAAAGGAAATGGATAACCGGCAACGGCTTAAAATATCCTGAATTTGTTTAAAAACATGGCGGTCCGATGTTTCGTTTTTATAGTCAGCGTATATGTATTTGGCGATTGCCTGGCGTACAAGTTCAGATTCGCTTTCAATGCCCTTGTTTCTGCAAAAAGAGCGCATGTCGGCTTCCATCTTGGAAGTGAGGGCTATGAGTTTCTTTTTGCCGTCAAGGCGTTTCGGTTTTTTCATTAATTTTCTTTTTTATTTTCCATCATTTGTTTCTTTTCTGATTTAATTATTTCAAAAAATTGGCGGTTTCGGGTTCGGCGTTATCTGTAAATTTATTTGCAAGTTCCGGAAGCGGGGTTTCATCATATTCGTCGTAGAGTCCGCCGAGTTTATCCCACATTGAGGAAATATCGTCGTCTGACATTTCCACGGAGCGCTGTGTTTCCCCGTGGTCGAACCAGCGGCGTTTGTTGAGTTTTGCGATTGTGGAAGCGGCGGCTTTCAGCGCTCCTTCGCGGTCGGTAAACGCCGGCGGCAGTTTATAACGGGGCATGAACAGGGGGTCTTCGTAGTAGACGTTCTTTACGCCTATATACGGCGGCAGCCCCTGGCAGAGCAGGATAAACTGGTCGAGGGGGAGTTTCATGATTTCGTCGGCATTCATTAAATTGCGCTCCTGATCCTGCGACGAGATGTTTTTATTCGAGTAGCCGACCTGCGCTTTTCCGCCTGAATAGCTGATGTTTGTGCGGCTGATGGATTCTTTTCCCAATATTTTGCTGATTAGTTCGGCGCTCTCGTATTCTCCCGATCCGGGCGCATAAATGATTGAGTTTCGGCAGTGCGCGAGGAAAGAATGGTCTTTAGTATAAATTTTGTTAAGCTGGTTTAGGGACTGAAAAATTAAAAAGTAGTGTATGCCGAAACCGTTATGGATACCCATATTCATTTCAAGCTCGTCCATTTTTCCGAGTTTGTCAAATTCGTCAAGGATAAAAAGCAAAGGTACTTTGAATTTGCGGTTAGCCGCGCTTGTTTCCCCTCCGGTAAAACGCCGGGCAAAGAGGGTAATAAACATTCTGATAAGGGGCGCGATTCTCTGCACGTCGGAATATTGTATTGTAAGGTAAAGGGTAATGGGTACTTTGGTTTCGGCAAACTCGTCGATGAAAAATTCCGAGTTCCATGTATTGCGTTTTATTTTCGGATCTGCGAAAACAGCTAACGCATTGTTTACGGTAGACAGCATGGAGCCGCCCTCATCGTCGGGCCTGTCGCGCCTTCGACAACCGCCTGATGTATTATTTCATCGCCGTGGTCTGAATTTATCATAAGGTCGTAAATATATTTTTTATTATTAGGGTCTGTAGGATCGCCCTGCGCCAGGAATTCGCGGCATCCGGGAAGGCTTTTGTTTTTCCAGTCTGAACAGAGGCAGTGCAGGATAAGGGCGGTGAGAAAATCTTTCGCGCCTGACTGGAAATGTTCGGATGTTGCGTTCCCGCCTCCCGATGCCGGCGTGGTAAGGATGTCGGCTTCAAGGTTCGCATCGCTGAAGGCATTCTCGCCGGGACGAATTTCCATCATGGGGTTAAAGTGATGCCCTTTGTCGCCGGTCGGCTCCCAGCGGTAAACTTTGCCGAATTTTGAACGGAAGCCCGACGTGTAATTAAAATTCTCGCCTTTGAAATCAAGGACGATGCAGCTTCCGGGATATGAGAGCAATGTGGGGATAACGCTAGATACGCCTTTCCCGCTACGGGTAGGGGCTGACAAGACCGTATTATAAATGCCGCTTTGTATAATTTTTTGAGACGGTTTTTTCAGGTGCAGAATGACAGAATCTTTTATCTGATCGTATTTCGCGTAGACTTTTGCGCCGGCAAGCTGCCCTAAAACCATGCCGCCCTTTGACTGGAGAAGCCCGGCTTTTTTCAAATCTTTTTTAGTCCCCCACCGCGCCGTGCCGAAAATATTTTGCACTATGTTCTTCATTAGGATAAACTCGACAAAGAAGTAGAAAGCGATAGCGGAAATAGAGGTATAGCCTATAATTTTGTACGCGCTGTATAAAAGGTCATGTATGTCTGTACGCCTGAAGAACATCAGCGTCCAGTAAAAGATGAGCCAGGGTTTGTATAGGGGATAGGTAATTTCCCATATTTTCAGTATATGGAACGGCTCCCCGACCCATCCGGGATCGTAGCCGACTAATTTGCAGAACCGCTGTGTGCCTGCCCATATACCGATAAAGATGGCGGCGAGGGTTATTCCCTTCATTATCAGGTTTAAGAGCTGTTCGTCTTTAGCGTCGCGTGGTTTGCCGCGCAGGAATTCATTTTCGCTCATTCTTAATTCTCCGTGAATTTATCATAAGGACGGCCCCCTAAATTTTCTAAATGCCCTGGCTTGTCAGGTTTAAAGACAATATAAACAAGAAACCATATCAGCCCGTAAATTATGCCGTCAAATATGCTTGTATCTTGTTTCCTAAAAAAAGAGAAAATTACAAAAAACCCAACAGCAAAAGCAGTGTAAAAAACGCCGTGAAAAATGCTTTTTTTGATTATTCTTTTTGTAAGTTTTTTTTAACCAGATATTTATGCAAGGACTCATCGTAATCGGCTCCTGGGAATTCTTCATCGAGTTCTGCGACAGCTTTAATGAAGTCGGGGTTGTTGTTCATTTCAATGTTCTTTTAATCAAGATATTTGTCAGAGTAAAAAAAATATTTCTATATTTCAACATTCCGCGTCAGGATCGGAAAGCGTATACTGATGGCTTTCGCCGTCTTTGTCGTACCAGGTACAGGCCGATGTTACTTCATGGTGTTCGTTCATGTGGTACATGGCGGCAAGCATTGTCCGAAATTCGCTGCCGTGCCATGCGCGTTCTTTCATAAGGGGATCGTCCTGAAGACGGCAGTACCACGCGCCGTTATCGACGTACTTACGCAGGGCTTCTTTGACTGCCCACCAGTAAACGCCGAACAGTTTATACCATGATTTATGTTCCTTGAGCATTTTCGCTACGTTATGCGCCTGAATATTGGCATACATGGAATTGTCGAGCGTTACGCTTTTTATTAACCCATCTATCAATTCGTTGCTGTAGTACATATATCCTCCCCCTTATCTTACCACATGGATATGTTTTTTTAAATGCGCCATATCAGCATTCCTTTCCTAAAAAAAAGAATCAAGCAATTCACGGATTGTCCCTAAGAAAATCAGCGCGGAGATTGAAAGCCCTAATGAAAAAAATAAAAAACAAAGAAATATAATTGCACCTAGAGAGAATTCCATGTTTTCCTCCTTATCAGATCTGTGGCAAGTTTATCGATTGATTTTATGCGTTTGCTCAAGTTTGTGTTCCGGCTTCTGGGCGAATATGCCTTTTTCAAGCGTTTTGTATGTTTCAGGGTTTGCGAATTTCTTTGCCATGTCTTTGGTTACATGCATTTCAGATAACAGTTTCTTTCCAAGATTTTGCTCGTTGCCTACGACTGCCACACATTCACAGACACCCTGGACATATCCGGTTTTTCGCGCTGTCTCAAGCTGGCGTTCAAAGTTTTTCGCCGGGGTTTGTTTTTTTATTCCCGGTTCGGCTTCAATCAGGCTGTACAGATAATTTTTAGTAGCCGTCTGATCTTTTAAGCCCATTGTATTCAAACGCCTGTTTACTGCCTCCCTTCTTGTTTGCGGTATATTCTCTTTCAGGATTTGAATGGCGACATAGGGGCGTTCGACTACGGCTTTTGACTGCGCCATTTGTTTAAGAGCGCCCATTATGTTTTTATCATTAACCTCATCGAGATTCAAATGTTCGCATTTGTCGGAGACGGTAATGTCCGGTTTGCCGTTGGACATAATCAAGCAATTATCCTTTGAAACGATTTTCGAGTTTTTGTCCGCGACAACAAGGCAGTTGCCGGCGGCTTGTACCGTACAGTTGTCGCTTGCGTAGACGATACAGTTATCCTTTGCTTTTATTGAACAGTTCTTTTGCCCGATAAGGGTGGATTCGCCTTCCCCTGAAAGCGCGGTGACGTCGGTTCCTTTGGCTGTGGCTTTTTGGCAGGTATAAACCTTGCTGCTGCCGGACGCGGAAACGGAGGATTCATCGAAAGCGGTAACGGTGCAATTACCGTCAGCGGATATTTTGGATTTTCCGTAAAGTGTTACAAGGCAATGCTCGTAACAGTTGCCGAAAGCGGAATCATACAGTGTTACTTTGCAGTTGCCCTTTGCGATAATATTCGCGTTATCATGCCCTATAACAAGCGTATTTTTTTCTGCGGCTAAAATGCCGTTTTCTTTTACCTTGATAGTAATTGGGTAATTTACATCGGTTTTGCAGCGTCCGTTTTTGCCTACGATTACATCGGTGCGGACATTAATGAAATCAGAACTGTTTTGAATAATAAGTTCGTTTCCGATTTGCTTTTTGTTTCTTATCGCGTTATCGTATTCCGCCTGGTTTGTGATTGGAATTTGCATAAATGCCTCCTTGTTTTTTTTGTCTGATATTGTTAATTTGCTAAAACTGTCCGTGATAAGTTCGCCGTTTTTGTCTATTATTTTTGAAATGTTTTCCTTGACTTCATTCAGTTTTTTACCTATAATTAACTTAGAAGCTCCCAACGGGGTTCCGGATTCAATTCCGGCCTGGATAGATACCCCGCGGAGCTTTTCTTGTGTTTCAACCTCATGTAAGTAAAATTTTGTCGTTCCTGTTTTTCTGGTTAAGACGACTTCTCCTATATAATCTTCCCCACCTATGGAAAGAGGCGCGTCAATAACATATGTTTCATAACCACGCCCTTTCCAGTTTGCCTGATGATCGATAACTATGCCGTTTTTAATTATGTCTGGGACGGCAGCAAAGGCGGCGGCTTTCTTTCTTCCCAGTTTATGCCCGATGGAGCTTTTTACTCCGGTTCTGTCAAGAATAACCATTCCTATTCCTTTCCGTTCTATTTCGCCGCCGATGCTGTTAAAATATTCCGTTACCTGCGTTACCAAATCTTTGTCAGGGCGTTTCTTAAATTCGTGCCCGGTAATTTTGGCAACAGCTTCAGCTTCAAGCAGCCATTCGGCATTAGCCTCAACTTCCTGTAACTCCCGGATTATCCTAGTAACCCGCTGCCGTTCCGCAGGATCAGCTATGGATAACGCTCTTTTTATAAGTTCTGCGGTAGGTTTATGATCCTGTTCTTCCAAAAATTTTTCTGTATTCAGCTAATGTCTTATCTTGTGGGTTTGCTCAAGCTGTTGTTCAGGCTGAGGCGCGAAAATTCTTTTTTCCAGGGCTTTGTACGTTTCAGGGTTGGCGTATTTTTTGGCCGCGTCTTTTGTTACGCTCATTTCAGACAAAAGTTTCTTTCCAAGGATATGATCGTCGCCGATGGCGGCTACACATTCGCAAACGCCCTGGACATATCCGGCTTTCTTCGCGAGGTGTATTTCTTCAAGTTGCGCCTTGAGGTGGTTTCTTATATCAAGCATACTCATATCTTCTTCTTTGTCGAAGTGTTTAATGGTGTTATCGACAAGCCTTCTTGCTGTATCAAAATTTCCCTCTACGGTGACGCAAATTCTTGTATCATCGGATTCTCGTCTGAATATAATATTAGTTTCCGGCTTTTCTTCAGAAAGATTATGCCTTATTCCAAATTCAACGGTCGTGTTTCCGACATCGAAAGTATGTCTCAGGGTTTCGTCTAAATCAAAGGGAGACTGTTTATCATCGTTTTTGATCCACACGTCTTTTTCTCTTTCTATCGTTTTGATTTGTGAACTGAGATAACTGTCAATATCCTCAATGCTTACGCCTTGTTTTTGATCAAAATGTTTTATGGCATTTCCCACAAGTTGTTTTACAGTGTCGGTATTTTCTTCAATTTCATAATCAGAAATCAGAAAGGGCGCGCTATGACCATGTCCCGTGACATCCCGAAAAATAGCAAACTCGGTTTTTGAATTGCTATCAGAACACGCAATTCCGAATTTTAATTCTAAATCATCGAATCTATGTATAAGTGTTTCATCAATCCAGTCATCAGACCGGTTGTTCTGATTCCTGAGCCACACGTTTTCCTGTATCTCTTCAAATTGTAAAGCCATAAATTCCTCCTTATGCGTTTTCCGCTTTTATTTCTTCAAAGCGGCTGCGGTCAATTTTTGTTGTAGTGAGAATTTGTTTCGCAAGGTCTTTCCTGCCGGAGTCGATCATGATTGACGCGCAGCGAAGGATCGCGCCGTTCCTGCTTTTTTTAAAAGCGTCTTTTATTTGTTCCGGGCTTTCCTGTTCGCTCATTGTTACCTGCCTTTCAAACAGAGCCGCTTAACCGCTCAAGCGGCCCTGTTTTTCGTTTACATATGGTGGCTGTGGGACTGCGATTGTTCCTGTTGCTGCTGCGGCTGTTCCGCTTTCCGCGCTTCCGTCAGTGCTTTTGGAATAAATTCTCTACAGTACTGGCTTGCTTCAATGGAAATTTTTTCAAGTTTGAAGGGATTTGTGTGCCCATTCTCCATTTTTTCAAATAATGTCCCTTCGAGTTTTTTTGCAAATTCAGCCGCTTGTTCCTTGCTGGCTTTGAATTTTCCGCCCAAAGAAACAGCGGCAAGGTATTGGCCGAGATACTCTTTCGGCTCGGTGGAAGAACAAACAATTTCCGGGCCCGGGCCTTTCTCTTTTGGTTCAGGCAGTTTGTAACCGGTTCCGTACTGTGATTGCAGATATTCCAATTTTTCTTGAAGTTTTTCCTGCCTCTGCTGTTCGGCCCATTCTTTCATTGCCGCAGGTTTTGTGGTTTGCGCGATATTGAAAAGACGGAAACTTTTATTCTCATATTCTCCTGTCTCCTCGTTCTTCTCGCTGACATAGATCGAAACGCCCTTCTGTCCCTTTCTTATAAAAAGATCGGGGTTGTCTTTGTGGGCTTTGTCGATCTGTCCGGCTGTTAAATACTCGGCTGAGGGGAACCCATTTTCTTTCTGATGTTCTTTCAGGAACAGCAGATTTGTGCCGTGGTAAAACGTGCCGTTTACCAGATTGACTGCGGGCTGTGTGTCCGCAATGCCGTCCTCGCCGGGCAGGCAGGATAATTTTCCCGCTTTGAGAGCGTCGGCGATAACTTTCCGCTGGTGGACGGTGTTTAGGAACGCTTGCTCTTTTGGGTCTACTTCTTGAGCCGCAGATTCATTTTCAACTTCCCATGGGTTTTCTTCAATTTCTCTCTGCCGTTCATCCATTTCTTTTTCTGACACTGACATAAAATTCTCCTTGCTATTAATATTCCGCCTCTCAAGAGGCGGGGATTTACTTTTATTAGCTGCATACCATTCATCAATTTTTTCTTTTGACCATGATTTCGGGAATGATGTTCCGTCAGGACCAAATTGAAAATTTGGGTTTAATTTCTCGGCTTCGTTTTGTTTTTCAAGTTTTTTTGCGTAAGCGCGGTCGCCTTCTGTTTCTATTGCAATGCTGCGAATGGCGTCTTCAAACATCTTGTTTTTTTCTATGTTTCCTTTGTTTAACTCGCGGTTGATTCCTCTCCAATCTTCTGACGAAATTCTCAGAGAGCCGTCTTTTTGTACTTCCGCTTTTTCATTGATGAGCTGGTTTACCTGATTAAGTTTTTTCTGAGCGGCTATATGATCGTTTAATTGTTTTACTTCTCTCCGCGCTTCTTTTTCCCATGCAGATATAAGTTGCTTGTAATCCTTTGTTCTTAAGCTTTTTATTGCATCCGGTTCCATTTTCCTTTCGTTGATGATCTGATCTACGCGCTCCCAGTCTTTTTGTTCTTCTGCTTTTATGCTCGCCTCAATACGATTTACGTCTTTTGCAAAAAGAGCCATTTGTTCGTCTGTTAGTTCATCGTCTGCGTGTGCCAGTATTATTCTTTTTTCCATGATTTGCTCCTTGTTTAAAATTTGCTTGACAATGTCGTTTTTTGTCGGTATATTTATTACAGAAGGTTCGGAATTATGGCGATGAAGCGATTGGAGCTGGTCCCATATTTCTGAGCCTTTGTTTTTTTATGGAAAGCATTTCAAGATTGTCTGACATTTTTCAACCTCGTCATTTATAATAAGAATCCCCCCTATGGTATAATCAGTTAACCACAACAAATTTTTTCCATAGGAGGGAAAAAGATGAGCGAAAAGCAAGAAATTATTGCCAAAGCTCTGGAAATTGCTATTACTTTGACAAAAGATGAAGACACAATGATGCGAGTAGATGAGAACAAAAATGTATTTATGAGTTCTCGTTTATATAACAACCTAGAAAGCGTTATTAGAATTATTAACGCTAAGAATGTCACCAACATTCTCGACAGTCCCGGCGGCTGGGTTTATCCTGACGATAGACTCAATTTCCGACAAATAGATTAAATAAGAGTAGCTGCTTGTTTTTTGAATTCCTGTTACCTCATATCCCAGGGGCTTTAACGCCTCCTGTATTTCCGTTGCTCTTTTGAGTGTAGGTTTAAAGTCATTACTAGTTTCTGTTTTCATTGCGTCCTCCAATCCTTATATTTTTTATCTCTAACGCAAGTGCGCCTGAATAATCATTGCTTTTAATTTCCTTCAGCGCGTATTTGGCCTCCTGCCTGAATATCACCGGCGTTAGCCTGCCGTGCTGGTTCTGGTAGGTGTTGATCCTGACAAGCTCCCCTTCCTTCAGTTCTATTCTTTCTGTCCCTCCGCCTCCAGTTTTCAAAATCATTTCGGGGGCTTTAAGCAGGGGGACGAAATATGCCTTGCCGTCCAGTCCTTCGATTATTACCGCATGGTTGTTGCTGGAATCGTCTTGCGGTCGGTATATTTTTGTTACCTTGCCGGTAATAACCCCGTGTTCGCCTGAAAAGACTTTCAGGTTTGCCTGATCGGTGTACCGAAGCTCCGCACGCGCCGAGAGGAAGGTGTTGTAGCGTCCATTGGCCCTGAGGTCTTCTTCCCATTTGGAAGTAAATTGATAGGCCCCGTTTGCAAACGTACACACCCCCATTTTACGCAGGTTCTCAAGCCGCGTGAGTATCCGTTCGCGGTTGGAATAAATATTACTTATGTTGACGGAAAAATTTTTACCGCATAAATCTTTAATGCCCTCGTCAGTTTTTGTAAAACGCTGCGCTTCCAGTTCTTTTTCTTTTTCTAGGGCTATTTCCTCTGCCGTCCTGTTCCCGATTTGTGAGGTGCAAATATCTCGCGCGTATTCGCGCATAAATGTCTTTACTATGTCGCGGGGGATTTCTACTTCCCTTCCGTATTTGTCTTTCCCGTTGATCAGGATATGCGCGTGGGGATGGGCGGTGTTGTAATGGTTAGCAGCCTGCCAGTAAAACTTATACCCTGTCTGTTGTTCCAGTGTTTTCATAAATTTCTCTGTCATCTCTTTGAGGTTGATCCTGTCCGACTGAGGGCTTAAAAAAATACGGAAGTTTTTATCCACCATATTATCGCGGTACTCATCAAGATCGGTTCCGTACAGTTTTGCGCGGCTTCCGTCAATGTCTGTCCCTTCACGGACAAGATACTTCTCAAGCTGGACGCGGTGCGCCTCAATGCTGTTTGAATACTGCATTTTGACAACGCACTTCTGGCGGGCGTCAGGGCCGCGCTTTGCACCTCCTCCGTAACCTCCGCTCGATCCGTTCCGCGAACGGGGGCTTAGTCTCCGCAGAAGTTTTGCCAGCGCCATCACCGAATCCTGCTCGTTACGCTTGCGTTTGTAACGGGGGTTGATGCGGTATTCTTTTTCTTCAAATAGGAAATGGCGCAAGGCAAATTATTGTCTTGATCAAGAAAAAAATAATATTTTTACGTTTTCCACTCTTGTGACATAGCAAAGCCAAATTCTTTATCAAAAATTTGGATTGCAGCTTCATTAACATCAACAATTTCACTAAAATCTCTTTCTTGTCCTTTAATATTGTAGTTTTGCAAACCATTGATAATTTGTGCGGCTGTTTCGAACTGTGCAAAAAAAGCATTTCTCGTTTCTTCATATGAAGGTTTACCAGAAAACTCGCATTGTACCTTCAAACAATGCAGATAGTGTTTGACAGACTTATTTTCTTTATAATCTGTCGATAAAGGCATAGCGCCTTCGAAGAGAACCTGACTAAATATATTTATCATTTCTGGTGGTGGCGCCATTGCTCGAAGTATGTTTGCGTTTTTAGCCAATTCAAGAAAGGCAATTTTGTATTCAGAAAGCGCTTGAGGACAATAATACCAAATGGCATGTCTACTTGGCTTGCTTTTAATTGTTTCAAAGTGTTCAGGTTGAAACCATCGAACATTTAAAAAATTCCCTGCTGCTATAGCATCACATTTTGCCAGTGCAAGAGGCAGCATTTGGTGATTTGCATATCCGACAACAACCTTCTTTGCTTGTCGTTTTATTCCCGCAACAAGCGAGAGCAGATTTGCAACCCATACTGGCTTATCTACAAAATAGTAACGCTCAGGGTGTTCGCAGACGATATAAACGCCATCTGCTTCCCATTGGTTAGCATATTGGATAATGTTTTCTACTTGCACATCGTCATTAAGAACATCTTTTCCTAATGCTACAGTTATCATCAACTTTTGATCGCCAGCTATTTGACGCGCCTGATTAACAATTTTGGACTGAACTTCTCCCCAACGATTGTCAATTTTGTTAACGATGCAAGATGGGAGTATAAATTCCTCTGAGTCAATCTCCGAATTGATTTTGGCAAGGGTTTTGATTAGTTCAGGACAATCACCTAGTTCGACGTTTGTTACACCAGACTGAGGCCAGTATACATGTTGCTGAAGATGCTTATGTTGCTTGCGTGGACTATATAACTGCGGGTCCAATAATACCTTCCCATTCAACTCTTT
>JGI24698J34947_10000187_pt1 | contig 24809 bp, 24 predicted proteins | sample TergutMp193P3_FD_34947 | JGI IMG/M metagenome (IMG submission 34947) | reverse complement strand
TCAGTCGAGTCATGACCTCCCGCCTGAAATGTACGACTTCCTTTGCCATGAGTATACCCCCTTAGAAACCAGTTGATAAAATTATACCAGAAAAGAAAACAACAAGATAGCCTTCATGCCGGAACACTTGGACGTTTGGTCGTGGAATGACCGCCGTGATACCCGCAAACCATAACACCAATACAAGAAACAAGTTTGCCTTTACTTTGCCGTTAAATACAGGGCTTCTGTTAATTACTGAGAAAAGGTGCGGTAGGGCGCTCACACTATTTTTCTCCATACCCGTTATAGAAACCCTGTTAAAATATCACTTTTTCCTATATAATAACCCCAGATGCAGTTTCGTTCGACAAAGTCAAATCTTCCTCTCGTTTCGTACAAGGAGGCGGTGCTTAAATGCCTGCCGGCGGACGGCGGTCTTTATGTCCCCGACAAGGTAGCGGATATCCGCCAGCTTTTGATGCGGATGGACGAAAAGACCAGCTTCAACGAACTGGTCTCAACTATCGCGCCGTCGTTTTTGGAGGGGGATATTCACCCGGTTTCCGCGGCGAAGATCGCGGCAAGCGCTTACGATTTCGCGCCTGAACTGATCAGGCTGGACGATGAGTTTTCACTCCTCAACCTTTACAATGGGCCGACCGGTATTTTTAAGGATTTTGGCATTGCCTTTCTTTCCGCAATCATGGAGGAGTTCATTAAAGAGGGCAGGCAGGCAATGATCCTTTCCGCCGCCAGAGCTGATACAGCCGTGAGCATGGCACATGCCTTTAGCGGGAGGAAGGGTATCTCTCTCGTCTTGGTGTACGCGTCGGGACAGATTCGCGGTCTTGATCCTTCGGCGTTTATACAGAACGGAGGGAATATTATTCCCATCCAGGTAAAGGGGACATTCGATGATGGCCAGCGTCTTGTTGTCGAGACAATAAATGACCATCAATTTTCCAATCGTTACAATATTACAAGCGCCAATACGATAAACTCAGGCAGGCTTTTGCCGCAGATTTTTTACTACCTTTACGCGTTTGTCCAGCTTAAAAACAGCCTCAGCGGGGATTTGGTTTTCAGCGTGCCCTGTGGTAATTTTGGAAACTTTATCGCCGGGCTTTACGCGTGGAAATTCGGCATGCCTGTAAACGGTTTTATTGCCGCCATGAATGTAAACAACGCGTTCGGCGATTATATTCAGGGAAAGCCATTTGTTCCCAAGCCGCTTATCTATACCAATTCTCCAGCTCTGGATGTAAGCGTTCCGCTGAATTACGAGCGCTTTGAATCTTTTTATAAAGAAGCTCCCGCTGTTATGCGTAATATGGTGTATCCGGCGTCAATTAACAACGATTTTACCATGAGGGAGATGGAATATGTTTTCAAAAAATACAAAATGTACATTGATCCAAACACGGCTGTCGCTTTTGCGGCGGCGAGATCGATTGCAGGCGAAAGTAAAAAAAAGGGACCGACTCACACAGTAGTGCTTGCCACAGGTCATCCCGCAAGAGAGGCAAATCTTGCGGAAGAAGCGGCAGGTCAATCTATCGATGTACCGGAAGCGATTTTGTCTTTGAAAAAAAGATGCGATCCTATCGCGATTATTCCCCCGCAGTTGGACGCTTTTGAAGGCGCGATTGCGAGTTGTTTTTAGCAGGAGTTAAACGGCTGTATTATGAGAAAGTTTGCCATTTTAACAGTTTTATTTTTAATGTTGACGTCCTTTTCATGGGCGCAGGAAGATGTCTCTGGAGTATCGGAAGAAGCCCTCACTATCACTGACGAATCGACCGAGAAAAGCGTCCCTTCGGCTGAAGATAAAGAAGTACAGGCGGATGCCGTTACATCCTCAAGTTATGTTATGGTGAGACCAAAAGAGGAAATGTCCTTTATTCAAAGGCTTTGTATGGCGTTGGCAATAGTAGTATTGCAAGCTCTGTTAATTTGGCTCATCTGGTATTTGTTCAAGTGGCTGAATAGAAAACTTGTAACTTCGAGTAAAGATAAAATAAAGCCCCTCACAATAAAAAATTTCAAGGTTCTTTCGGCAAAACAGATCGTCAGAATAATAGCAGTTTTTCTGCTAATACTTAAATATTTGATCACCGCCGTTCAACTTTTTCTTACGATTCCGATTATTTTCAGTTTTTTCTCCGCTACCAAAAATCTCGCGTCAACCCTGTTTGGCTATATATGGAACCCTGTAAAAAATATCGCCCTGGGCGCGGTAAGATACATTCCCAATTTGTTTACAATAATCATCATCGTTCTTGTTACCCGTTATGTGCTACGCGCTCTTAAATTTTTTGCCGATCATATTGACAAGGGTAAACTTGTGATACCGCATTTTTACGCCGACTGGGCTATGCCTACACTTAAAATTTTGCAGGTGCTTCTTTGGGCTTTTACGGTTGCGGTTGTGTATCCCTATCTGCCGGGTTCTGACTCAAGGGCTTTCCAGGGAGTTTCGGTTTTTGTCGGCGTTATTTTCTCGCTTGGCTCCTCTACTGCCATCGGCAATCTTGTGGCGGGGCTTGTTATCACCTATATGCGCCCGTTTAAAATTGGCGACCGCGTTCAGATAAAGGAAATAACAGGTTTTGTTGTAGAGAAAAATATGATGGTGGTGCGGCTTAAAACTCATAAAAACGAATATGTGACGTTTCCCAATTTGATGATTCTCAGTTCAAATATTATCAATTACAATACGTCTTCCGATGAGGACGAGGAAGGCCTGATCATTTTCGCCGAGGTTACCTTTGGCTACTCAACGCCCTGGCAGACAGTTCACGATATTTTAATCAACGCCGCTCTTGCCACCGAACATGTTGAAAAAACCCCAAAACCCTTTGTGCTTCAAACCAAACTGGACGATTTTTACGCGTGCTACCAGATCAACTGTTACACGAAGGATGTCAGCAGAATCCCGCGTATTTATGCCATGCTTTATGAAAACATCCAGACAGGTTTCCACGAAGCCGGACTTGACATGACTGCCGCGCATTACCGGATTATTACGTCAAATAAAGATAGTTAATCTGTTTATATTGGTGTTGTAATTGAGGAATTTTTGGATTATAATACAGTATATGTTCCCGATAAATTTGAAAAAAACCTTGTTATTTATATTGTGCGTTCTTTTGATTGGCGGATGTATAAGTCCGCCTGTGCAGGATGGGGCAGAGGAGCAGGTACAGGATGTTCCCCGGGCATTGGAACCGGAGCAGGGTACCGGCAGGCGTGATTTTGCCGAAACGCGCCCTCCCGCTCAGGACAGGGATGAGCTTACCGTTGTTTTTTCCAGGCAGGATATGGAACTGGATTTCCGCAAATCCTATTTTGCCAGCGAGGCCCAGGTTTTTACAGCTATTTATGAGGGGCTTTTTTCCTACCACCCTTTTACATTGGAACCGGTTGCCGCGGCTGCTGACAGGTGGGAACTTTCCGAAGATAAAAAGCAGTGGACTTTTAACATCCGGCAGAACGCGCGTTTTTCAAACGGCGATACCGTAAGAGCGGAAGATTTCCGCGCCGCGTGGCTTTCGCTTCTGGAACCGGGAAAGGATTCCCCTTATTCAAGTTTGTTTGATGTTATAGAAGGTGCGCGTGATTTTCGCAACGGCATTATCACTGATCCTGCAAAAGTCGGCATATACGCCACTGGTTTAAAAACCCTGGTTGTTAAACTCAATTCGCCGGCGTCATTTTTTCCGGCGATGCTTTGCCATCATTCTTTCAGCCCGATACATCCTTCAATGCTGAACAAAAATTCATGGTCTCCTTCTGGATCGGCAAACTGGACGCCGCCTGTTTCAAACGGTCCGTTCCGCATTGAAACCATGAATTATGACGGTATTGTTTTGTTGAAAGATAACCAGTATTGGGATCGCGCCAGAGTTGCGCTTAACAGGATTAACATAAAATATATTGATACCGCGGAAGAAGCTACCGCCCTCTGGAATTCAGGCGGAGGGCGCTGGATTGCCGGTGATGTAGATCTGGATACCCTGACCGATCGTTCGGGCATTCAGGTAAATGTTATGTTTGCCACTCATTATTACTATATCAGAAGTGAAAATAAACCATGGAATGATTACAGAATCCGCCGCGCCATGGTTCTTGTACTGCCGTGGGAAGAGATTCGCCAGGCTTATTACCTGCCTGCCGAAACTTTGATCTTTCCCATCACCGGTTATCCGAGGGTTCAGGGGATAACTGAGGCTAACTATGAGGAAGCTCTAAAGCTGATGTCCGAGGCCGGTTACTCCGGCGGCGCGGGGATGCCGGAACTTGTTATCCGGCTAACGCCTTCCAGTGAAGCCGCGCGGGTCGGCAGCCTTATGGCAAGGGCGTGGAGGGACAATCTTGGTCTTAACGTACGGGTGGAAGTTATTCCCTATGAACGTTATTTTGCGTCCATGAAAGAAAGCAGCTATGTCATTGGTTCTTCAACATGGATTGGCGATTTTGCCGATCCTTACACATTCCTTCAGATGTGGCGGCAGGATTCAAATTTAAATGACGCCCGTTTACACGATGCCGACTATGAAGCGTTGATCGAAAGATCCATGCTTGAAGAAGGCGCAGTCCGTCTTGCGACTCTTGCACAGGCGGAAAAACTGCTGCTGGACAGGGGAGTGGTTCTGCCTATTTATCACAGTCCGGCTGTGAATATAATCGATACCAACGAGATTGACGGCTGGTATCCAAACGCGCTTGACATTCATCCTTTTAAATATTTTTCTTTTAAAGCCTTCCGTCCTCTTCCCGGTGTTGTACTCGCCAGATGATACGAACCGGTCTTGGGTATGACATACACCGTTTGAAAAAAGGGCGGCGCTTCCTGCTGGGCGGAGTTGAGATTCCTTTTTCAAAAGGAGAGATGGGCCATTCGGACGCGGATGTTCTTGCCCACGCGGTGTGTGACGCGATTCTTGGCGCATCGGGTCTTGGCGATATCGGCGAATTGTATCCTCCCTCCGATCCCTCCTTTAAAGACTGCGACTCCATGCTTCTTTTGCGTAACGCGTTTACAAGAGTAAAGCAGGCGGGCTGGCGGCTTGTCAATCTTGACTGCGTGATAATTTGCGAAAAGCCAAAAGTACTCGCCTTTAAGGACGTTATACGCAATTCGCTTGCAGGGGCGCTGGAAGTTTCCCACGACAGTATTTTTCTGAAAGGGAAAACGGCGGAAGGGCTTGGGCCTGTGGGCAGGGGAAAAGCTGTTGAAGTTCTTGCCGTGTGCCTTCTGGAAAAATTATGACGGACAAAATAAAAATTAAATGGGACGCGATTTTCAACGCTCTTGAAAAATGGCGCACAGACCTTTCTGTTCAGGACCCCTCGGTGAATACAGTCGCCGAACATTACAGCCGCGACCCCTGGGCTGTTCTTGTCTCCACCATTATCAGCCTGCGTACAAAGGACGAAGTGACCCTTGTTTCTTCCGCCCGTTTGCTTGAAAAAGCGCCGACTCCTGAAAAGCTGAAAGTGATGAAAGAAGAAACAGTCGCGAAGTTGATCTATCCCGCCGGTTTTTACAGAAATAAAGCGGCTTCGCTAAAAAAAATTGCCGCCATACTTATTGAACATTACGAGGGCAAAGTACCGCCGTCAATGGATGCCCTTCTTGCCCTGCCGGGAGTCGGCAGAAAAACCGCAAACCTTGTACTGACGGAAGCATTTGACCTTGACGGTTTATGCGTTGACATTCATGTCCACCGCATTTCAAACCGCTGCGGCTGGCTCTCCAGTAAAAGCCCGGACGAAACCGAAATGATCTTGAGGGATATTCTCCCCAAAAAATACTGGAAACGGATCAATTACCTGCTTGTTCTTTACGGACAAAAACTCTGCCGCCCTGTAAGCCCCTTTTGTTCAAGCTGCGTACTTGATAAATATTGCGCACGCTGCGGTGTGGAGAGATTTAGGTGAGTTTATTCACAATCTTCTGTTATGCGCCATACCATAAAATTAAAAAGGGATTTTTAATTCTTTTTTAATTTCAAATAATACTAAAAGGCACGAAGCTAAATTTTTAAATAGTAGAGTTGTTCGGAAACTTCAGTTTCTGAACAACTTCCATATAAAAATCGCATTTTTGTAGGACTGACTTTGAAAAAGTCAAAGCCCAAACAAGTCAAGTGTTCAGATACTCCGTGCCCTTTGTGGTGTATTCAAGCCTTATTTCCGTTTAGCGGCAGGTTTTCCCGCTTTTGAAATGCCCTTGAGCAGTTTTGCCAATGTTTTGTTGTGATCGGCCTCGGCAAGATCGTATTCCATCTGCGCTGTCAGCCAGAATTCCGGCTTTGTGCTGAAATATTTTGCAAGGCGGACAGCAATGGATGTTGTAATCCTGCTTTTGTCAAGACTGATGAGCCTTAACGCGGTTTGACTGCACTGGATTTCTTTCGCAAGTCTGTTACAGTTAAGATCGTACTTGTCCAGATAATCCAAGAGCAACGCTCCGGGTGATTTTTTTGTCTTTGGCATGATAACTCCTTAAAATAAAATTTTCATAACATGAAATATACTATAAAAATAATTTTTAGTCGAGTCCCTTATACTGTATTTTATAATATTTTTTCATTTTTCCATACTGCTTTTCCATTAACTTTTCCGTAAAATAGCGTATGTTCCTTAAAATCGGCGTAAATTAGAGTCTGTAACGCTTTATCATAACATCCGTCAATGTCTGCGGCGCAGTGCGCGTCGGCTGTAATTATTACCGGAACTTTACATTCATGCAGTAGTCGCAGGAATGACAGTGAAGGATACACATCCTTTGTTTTTTTTCGATTTAATCCTCCGGTGTTTACCTCCACCGTAATGCCTGTCATTGCGGCGGCGCGGGCGATTTCACTCTGCCTGTGTGATTCACTTTCCAGAGTCCAATAATTTTTATCCTGACAGTTTTTCTTGATAATATCCGCGTGTCCGAGAATGTCAAATCCGCCAATTGCTGTCATTTGCGCGAGAGCGTCATAGTAACTGTGCATAAGCGCCTGCGCGTCGCCGTTGAAACCTTCCTTAAGTCCTTTTTCAAACTCTTCCGGCGGGCCGTCAACTGTAAATGGCTGCGCGCCGTTATCGGGAAAAATATAGTGGACCGAACCTATGATGTAATCAAGGTTTAGAGCCTTTATATCGCAGTCCTGCGCACAGCGCAGCCCCTTTATATAATCAAGTTCAAGCCCGAGAAAGACTTCCAGTTTTCCACGCCAGCGTTTTTTTGCGGCGAGTACCTGCGACACGTATTCGTCAAGCCGCTCTTCTTTTAAGTGCCAATCGCTGTTCAAACCTGTTTGTTTAAAAATTGGCGCATGTGCGCTGAAGCCGATAGCGTACAATTTTTTTTCATACGCCGCACGGCACATTGTTTCTATGTCATCTTGTCCGTCGCAGAAAACGGTGTGGGTGTGCATACTGGAGAACAGCGGCTGTGTTTTCATTGTACCTCCGCGATTAACGCGCCGCTTTTCGCGTCACGCATGTTTGCTTGAAAAATGGGAGTAACAAGGCTGCCCGAAACAATTTTTTCGATGAGATTTCTTTTTCCTGTTACAAGAACGAGTCCTTTCGCGCAGCATCCGTAGCGGCCATAACGGTTATCAGGCAGCGGAAAAGCGTCGGAGATTATCCTCGTTTTTTCCATCTCCATGTTTCTCGGGCTTTTAATTGCTCCCCCCGCCAACAGAAAACTGAATACAATCCGCTCCTTGGGAATTCCCGCCGCAGTGGAAAGACGGTGAAGCTCCTTTGGCGCGTCCGTGGTTTCAAACGCGAAGTGGCACCATCGTTTTTTCCCTCCTGAAACAGGGCAGGTTTCCGTGTGGGGGCATGGCGATAATGGAGGGCGTCCCAATTCCATAAACGCTCCGCGCAGAAAAGAAATAAAATGTCCCGACTGTGGGACTCCGGGTTCTACCGTTAAAATGCAGGCGTTCTGCGCCGCCTGCTCATGCATGATACGGGCGGTTTTTGCCGCCATGCGTCTTAACCCTTCCGTGTTGCTGTGGGGGATATTTTCATATATTTCGTTAAACAAATTTACCGCGCAGACAAGGGAGGCTGAGTTTTTTTTGCGCGTAACATTTGTTTTTCTGAAATCAATGTCCTCCCGCACAAGGTAGATCTTCCACGGGTTGTTACCCGCAAGGGCGGTAAAAAATTTCTTTCCCGCTTCAAGGGCGGGAGCGCTTCGATCTGTACAGTGAAACTCAAGCGGGAGGTTGCGAAGGTCTGGGCGGGAAATCCAAAGCGCACAGGCGAATGTCAAAGGGCCGCTTCCCATATCAGTTATTGTATCACCCGCGTTGATGACAAGATCAAGACTCGGGAGAATCAGGCAGAGGCGGTAAAGATTCCACGGTAAAAAGTAGTAAAGGTACGCGCAAAGGTAATTGGGCCGGCTAAGATATGAAAGGCGCCTTTCCCCCCTGCCGCCCGTGAGCAGGCGGGAAAGTTCCGCTACCTGTGAGGGCAGGCCTGAGCGAAACCGTCCTGGTATTGGAAAAGTTTTTTCAACTAACGCGGGGACAGAGTCAAGAATACGGCGGGTCTGCGGCGGCAATGTACCAAAAGAAACCATGTGCTTTGCGCGTTATCTGCCGATGATCGCCGATACCGGGACTATCTCGCAGCCTGAGCGGATCAGCGCGTCCAGGAGTACGTCAATACGCTGGTACAGATATTCGTCCCTGCCGCCTGAAAGCAGACCAAGCCGCACAGGAATTACAGCGTTGTTTTCTTTTTTTCCCGTTATCTGCTCAATTATTTCCGATGCGTTGTACTGGCGTATATTGAGCCTTAACGCCTCGTCCCTGGAAAGCCAGTCGCCAGGGTCTATGTTCCTTGTTACGGTGATATAACCGGAAGTCCGCGCGGCTGATTCTATCAGGGCGGAACTTCGGTAAAACGGCGGATGCCAAAGCAAGGAGAGTTCCCTTCCGGCGGCGCGGAAAAATTCATCCTCGTTACGCGCAAGACCCTGTTTGATGAAATTATCGTTTACCATGTAACGGGCGTCCGAAAGATCAATCGGGGCGTAAAAAAGAGAGGCGGCTTCGTGACCCTCTTCGGCAATTACCGCCGCCGCCAGGGGGTTTCTGCGGATAAAATCGCCGTTCATGAAAAAAGTGGCTTTTATGTTAAAACGGCGCAGGACGCTCAGTACAAAGGACAGCCCTGTGTCGTCGTCATAAAGATCAAAACAGAGGGCAATCCGCGTTTGCTGCCCCTGGGTATAAGCGCCGGCGGCGGAATGGCGGGATACAAGCGATACAGTGACAAAAGACGCGGCGCTGCGTATCATGGGAATATTTTTAAAGTGCCCTGAAGACTGATTTTCAAGATAAACGCGGTAACGTTCAGAAGAGGTAGACACGTTTCGTATAATGGGATTTGTTACCGGCGTCCAGGGATTTCTGTTGTCGCAGGCAAACCATTCAGTTCCTATTCTGGCGAGTACCCGCTGTGCGACGCGTGCGCCTTCTTCAAACCCGAATTCATCCACCACGCCTGAAAGACAGATTCTCCTGCGCGGGTAGTTACTGCCGGAAATAGTGATCTCCTCAATGAATTTTTCATTGCCGGCGATAAAACGGCTGTTGCTGATCCACGCGCAGGAAAGTACAGATTCGCCGCTTATTTTTTGTATAAGCCGCCATGTTGTAGTGTTCCAAAGTTCAAGACCGCTCTCTCCCCAGAAAACAGCCCTGGTTCCATCAGGAGAAATGGCTCCGTTAGAAGAAGAGGGTGCGCTGGCGGAGGCAAGTGTTCTTACAGAATTTCCGCCTGTCTCAAAACGCCACGCTATTGTTTCTTTTTGCAGTGAGGAAATAATTGTAAGCTGCCCTGTGGGAGCCCAAAGAACATTGACGCTGCCGGCTCCCTGTGGAATCATAATATGCGGAAGAACAGAATTGCTGTACTGATCTTCACCTAACTGAAACAGGAAGATGCTTTTTCCCCTTTTGTTTATCAGTATCGAATTGGAATCCGGGGCAATCCAGTAACGATCAAAACCGGATTCAAATTCAAAGGGAAGAGAAGCTGCGGTATCTCCTATAGAAAGAAAATCACCGTATATTGTTCTTGTGAAAAGTTCCGTGTTTATTACACGGTAAAGTGTATTTCCCAAAAAATAAAAAAAATCCCCCTGCCCTCCCCAAAGGACGGCTGTTATCCCGCCGGGACCTATCTGCCTGAAACGTTCATCACCTATCACTGTAAGGTCGTTTATAATCGGAAAATAATAGAGACTGCCGTTTTTTGAGTAAACAAAAAGCCGGGAGTCAGGACTCCAGCGGACGGGAAAGTCCTGTGAGGGCAGTTCTATTCTTTCACTGATTTTCCATTTTACGCCGCTTGTGGTTTCCACGAGATACAGGTCTCCGAAAGCGGGGCTTGTAGGTTCGATAAAAAGAATCCATCGGCCGTCTGAAGAAACAGCGAAATCTTCAGTTCTTCCCTTTAAAGGTATGTTTCCCTGCGCGAAAGACGGTAATCCCGGCAGTTGAGAAGGAAGCCCGCCCTCAGTTGGAATCCTCACCGCTCCAAATTTACTGAGAGCCAGAATTGTCCTTCCGTTGTCAACTAACTGTAGTCTTTCGGGAAAGGCGGTCAGTTGCTGAATGGATAAATCGTCAAGACGGGCAAGAAACAGCGCCCTTTGGGATTCAAATTCGGCTTTGAATAAAAGCCTGTCGTCGGATGAAAGGTTCAAGTCGCTAAAACTTATTCCTGAAAGACGGAAAACCCACAGGAGGGAAAAAACCAGCGTGAGAAGGTTTTTTTTCATCTTAATTTCCTGTCTTTCTTGAGAAGAAATTCATTCAATTCCTGTTCCAAAGTTGCAAGACATTCTTCCATTTTTTGAATACGCTGAATCGAGTATTTGATCTGCCGATCCAACAGCTTTTCGCAGGCTTCATCCACCAATTCGTTGAAAGAGATAACAGGTGATACTGCCGCGGGCTTTTCGCCGAATGTCATATATCCATTTTAATATATTTTAGCGTACAATTTCCACAGGAATTTCAACCGGTATTTCCCCGGCTTCGGCCCTTTCAAAGGCGCGAATATAGGTAAAAACCGCCAAAAACGCTAAAAGTACCAGTACTAGCTTCCGCATAAATCCTCCCACATTATATCATAATTAGTTTATTAAATCGAGCGGGTTTACATATTTCCCGTCTTTATCGTACACACTGAAATGCAGATGCGGGCCTGTACTGTAGCCGGTGTCGCCAATTTCCCCGATTTTTCTGCCCTGAGATACCCTGTCCCCCAATTTTACCGACTGGGCGCTTAAATGCGCGTAGAGGGTTTTAAAACCGTTGCTGTGGCTCAGGATTATGTACTTTCCGTACAGCCAGTTTTCACTCACCACTGAAACGACCCCGTCCATAGCTGCCATGACTGTGGCTCCCTTGTTTCCCCTTAAGTCAATGCCTGTGTGGAAACTCAACTGCCCGCTGATCGGGTCCTTGCGCATTCCGTAACTGCTTGTAACATATCTGCTCTGTACCGGGTAGATAAACAGTTCGCCCAGGCTTGCCCTTAAATCCATATCATTCATCCGCGCGCCCGGGATAAAAATGGTTTCTCCCGCCCTGATGGTGTCGCTCCTTATGTCGTTGACATCCAGGATAACCTCAAGCGGTACGTTAAAAGACGCCGCGATTCTGGAAAGACTGTCGCCGCTTTTTATGGTGTAGGGTATGCCGTCAATGTTCGGTATTCTTAACACGGCTCCTTCCTGTAAAAGCCTGGCATTGCGAATTTCATTTGAAGCGATAATGGCCCCGATGGAAACTCCGTATCTTTTCGCGATGGTGGTTACGGAATCTCCCCTTTGTACCCTGTACTGATCCCATTGGAAGGTAACAAGCAGGTCATGCGGGGCTTCTTCTTCGCTGTTTAATGCCGCAGAGGCGGGTATTGTCGCTGTGGGATTTACATTTATTTCAGGTATGGCGGCTTGCCTTTCCTCGGGAAGCTGATATGCGGCTGTAATGTCGGAAATTCCGGTTGCCGCGTAACGCAATGTATGGTTTTCGATATCTTCATTGGCGGCGGGCGGAAACGCGTAGCTTTCCGGCAGTCTGATGTTTATATCTTCCCATTTTAACGCAGTCAGGGCGATTAAAACGGTTCCGGCGGCAACAACCAGAGTCGCTGCGGATGGAACAGGAAAACTGAATCCGCTGCTGCGCACACTGGTATTGGTGTTTGTTTCCGTATTTTTGTTTAGTTTTTTCTTTTTATGCTGCGCCCCGTACTTACCGCGCCCCGGCTCTGTTGTGATAAGCCTGCCAATGGAAGAGAATAGGGAAAAATGACTTTTCTTCTTTGTATAAACCGGCTCCTGCCTGAAATGGCCCATAAATCCGCTGTTAAAACCTGCCGATTTATAATTAGGCCTTAAAGATGAAGATTTGCGCCGGTCGTAACAGCCGCGTTTTGCGATGTGTTGATTTTCTATTATTGCCGCCATACTGGGTTTATCGACAAAAATTGTAAATGGGATTATATATATATGAATAGTACAAAAGCTGTTTTGTTGGCTCTCGCGGCGGCGCTTGTGCTAAAACTGTTTTTTTTCGATTTTATGATAGCGCAGGGACATTCAATGGAACCGGCAATTCAAAACGGCTCTGTTCTTCTTATCAGCCGTTTGAGGTACGGGCTCAGGCTTCCCTGGCTGCAGAAATATTTGTTCCGCTGGGCGCAGCCTAAGGCGGGAGAAGTGGTGGTTTTTTATACCCCTTCCGGGGAACTGGCGGTAAAGCGGTGCGCCGCGCTGATTGAAGGTGGTTTTTTTATTGCGGAGGGGGATAACGAGATTGCGTCTTACGATTCACGCTCTTACGGACCTGTCCCGGCGGATAACATTATTGGGAAGGTATTGGGGTATTAGATGAATCTGAAACGGCGGTATATTTTCTTTTTTTCTATTTTGGGTATTTTTGTCGCGTATCTGCTTGTTTATTACACCGTGTTGATATTGAGGGGTAATCTTCCTGTTGTTGCCAGCCAATCCGGCGGTTTTTCGGAACGCGGCTCAATACTGGATAGAAACGGGCGTTTCCTTGCGCTTCAAATCAGGTTTGCCGATGTCAGTATCTGGCGCCCATCAATCTCCGATATTGATGTTTTGTCAAATGAGCTTGAGGGTATCCTTGATATGCCTTCCGCTGAAATACGCGAAAGAATATCTTCTTCACAATCCAACTTTTTATACCTGAAAAGACAGGTTGACGACGCTTCCGCAAGACGCCTGTCCGCCCTGCTTCTGGAGAAGAAAATCACAGGCGTAATGGTTCAGCCATTTGTTGGCAGAGTATACCCTGAAAAGAACTTAGCGAGCCAGGTTATAGGTTTTGTGGGGGACAGGAATGAAGGAATCGAATACGCTTTTGACAATATTCTCAGCGGGATCAATAATGACGGCAAGGGTTCGCAGGTTGTATTGACCATTGATATTAATGTTCAGTATATTCTGGAACAAATCGCGGAACGTACCATGAATGAAACCGGGGCGGAAGCTGTAATGTTCCTTGCGATGGATCCCCGTACCGGTGACATTCTCGGTTCAGCGTCCCTTCCGGGTTTTGATCCCAATATTATCCGCGCCTCCAATGAAATAAGCCGCATGAACAGGCCTGCTATCTGGGCGTATGAGCCTGGCTCCGTATTCAAGGTTTTTACCCTCGCGGCTCTCATCGATTCCGGCGTTATTGACGGGGATTCCGTTTTTTACTGTAACGGCTCCTATGTGCCCGCCAGGGGCAGTCCGATAAACTGTCTTGGCGTTCACGGCAGGGTAACCGCCAGGGATATAATTATTCATTCCTGTAACGTCGGCGCCGCCCATGCTTCGGAGTACATAAGCAGCAGTGTCTTTCATGATTTGTTAAGTAATTATGGTTTTGGCTCCAGAACGGGCGTCGGCAGTCCCGGCGAAACATCAGGTTACTTTGTTTCAAGCGAATACTGGTCGGAAAGATCGAAACCCACTTTGGCGTTTGGTCAGGAAATCGCGGTTTCCGCCTACCAGATGCTTCAGGCGGCTTCCGCAATCGCCAATGACGGAGTGCTGGTTCCTCCCAGAATTGTGTCGAAAATTATTTCAGCTGACGGCAAGACCGTAACGGAATGGGAAGGGGGAGAAAGCCGCCGTATCCTCAAAGCGGAAACCGCAAGAGCTATGCGCTCTTACATGGTAGACGCCGCCTCAATAATTGGTTCCGGCTGGCGCGCCGCTGTTGACGATCTGTCAATTGCTGTGAAAACCGGCACCGCTCAAATAATCGATCAGGGGACCAACAGATATTCTGATACCGACTTTTTGGCAAGCTGCATAGCGTTGCTTCCCGCCGAGTCCCCTTCGCTCATTCTGTATTTGGCTATCATAAAGCCGCAGGGAGAGGTTTTTGGCGGCAGAATCGCAGCGCCCGCAATCCGCGAAGCCGCGGAAGCGCTTATTGATTACCTCGGTATTCCGCGCGGACGTAACCCGCAGATCACCCACCCCTCCACGGTAAACATACCTTCAGGCCGACTTCCCGCTATCGGAAGCTATGTTCCTGATTATACGGGTCTTGCCAAGCGTGTGCTTCTCCCCCTGCTGTTACGCGACGATATAAACGTGGAAATCCGCGGGGACGGCTGGGTACGCAGCCAGAGTCCGCCGCCGGGAACTGAGGCTACCTACGGCATGTCGATTATTCTTGAACTGGAATAATTTTACAGAGGTCAGCGTGTCTTTTTGGGAAAGGAACAGCGAAATCCTGCGCGATCAATACGGCGGACTCCTTGAGGAAATCACCTCAAACGGAGAGGATGATCTTGCGCCAGAAGATATAAAGATTGAAACCGCATCCACAGGGGAGCCTTCGCTTTGCGTTAAAGGGATCTATGTTCATTCCATGCGCGACCCACTGAGGGAAGGTCAGCGTCTCGCGCAATCCGTTAGCGGAAATGGGCCTGTTGTCATCCTTGGGTTTGGTCTTGGTTACACGGCGCAGGCGGCGGCTTGTGCTGTCAAACCGGAACAGCCTGTAATTATCGTAGAAAAATACCCGAATCTTCTGCTTAAAGCGATGGAACTGAGGGATTTCAGCGATTTCCTTTCCAAAAACAGGATCATCTTTGTGCTTGGCGGAACAGGTGAGGGGATAACAAACGCCCTTGGCATAGCGGGCGAACTTGTTTCCATAGACTCCATTGATGACAAACCGGTTCCATTTGTTATCCGCAACAGGGCGCTTACCGGCATTGATGAACAGTGGTACAAAACAGTAGAAGAGAGGATCCGCACATGGACAATGAGGGACGAGGTAAACAGCGCCACCCTTAAACGTTTTGGAAAACGCTGGGTGCGCAATCTTTCGCGTAACAAAAGCGCGATCCGCGATTATCCTGGCGTTTCCCGCCTTGCCGACCTTGCTTCGGTCAAGGATTCAGGTGAAGAATTGCCTGTTTTTCTTGCCGCCGCAGGACCCGGTCTTGACAGGACGGCTCCTCTGTTACGCGACATTCAACGCCGGTGTATTGTCGTTGCGGTTGACACATCCTTTCGCTTTTTTGTAAAGAACGGAGTACAGCCGGATTTTGTTCTGGTAGTTGACCCTCAGTTCTGGAACAGCCGCCACCTTGACCGCTGTATCTGTGAGCGGACGGCGTTAATTGCCGAATCCGCCGTGTACCCGCATGTTTTAAGGCTTCCGTTTAAAAATATTTTTCTCTGCGGCTCTCTTTTCCCGCTTGGCAAATTTATTGAAGACCAGGTTGATCCCAAGGGCAGGCTGGGAGCGGGAGGTTCCGTCGCCACTACCGCCTGGGATTTTGCCCGCGTTCTCGGCGGACGTGAAATCTGGATCGCGGGTCTTGATCTTGCCTTTCCGGATCTGAAAACACACTTCCACGGCGCGCTTTTTGAGGAACGCTCCAACTCAGGATCAAACCGCTTTAAACCTGTGGAAACATGGGTAGTACGCGCCCTGCGCGACGGATTCCCGTTTAAAGCGCGTTCCTCAACCGGAGGGCAGGTTCTCACCGACAGGAGGCTTTCACTCTACGCCGCCTGGTTTGAAAACCGTTTCCGCCAACACTGCGAAGTGCGAAACCTCGCCCTCTTTCAAAACGGGCTTGCCATCTCCGGGCTTGAACCTGCGGACGCGCAGACGCTCCTTTCCCTGCCCGATGTCCGCGATGAAATTGACCGCCGTCTTAACGAGGCGTTTTCTCAAATAGAAAACGATTACCGCGAACCGGAAGAAGCGCGTGCGCGGGCATTGCGTTATGAGAAAGCCGTTTCCGGCTTAACGCGCGGACTTGAAAGTATCCTGGACGCCGCGCAAAAAGGAGAGGCAATAGCACGTAACGCATTGAAGGGCAGCTTAAACCCTGAACAGCGGAAAAAACTCCTGCGGGATTTGGACGCGATTACACGGCGCGTCACGGACAGCGAAGTTAAAGAAATCGCCGGCTTTTTGTTTCCTCCGGTTGAAGCTGAAAAAGAAAGTTCTCCAACGGAAAGCCGCGATCCTTTCCGTGATTATCTGGAGTCATCGCTCAGGCTTTTTTCAGGACTGGCGGAAGCGGTAGAATTAAACCTGAAGTATTTTTAAATTTTAAAATTCCCTTGGTATAATGTAATACGCTTAATAATCACTATCATGCGGAATATACCTGAATTCTTCTGCCCTAGTCATGCAGTGCTCATACTCCTGGCTGTTATCTTTGATTTTGTAATAACTTGCCATGAAAAAATACACCCTCCCATTTTCTTTATGATAAGTAAGAGCTTTTTGTAAATCGCTGTAAGCTTTATCCGGCTCGTTGGAATATAAGTAGTATTCCGCCCGATCTGTATAGAATAAATAAGAAGGAAAATCATCTTTAATTAATTCAATTGCTTTGTTTAGGTCGTTTAAAACGTTTGGTTCACATTCCGCTTTATCTTTTTTTGCCTTTTTCAAACCAATAAAACCTCGCACATTATAACACATAGCCGGTTCACGGTCTAGTGACATTGCAGTGTTTAAATTTGCAAGAGCGCTATCGAAATCGCTGACCCTGCACAATACGCGGGCAAGATCAAGGTAATATTCAGCATTATTAGGTTCAAGTTCAATGGCTTTTGAATGATCCGCAATAGCTTTCTCATATTCATTAAGACAATTGTAACTTGAGCCTCGATTATTATAATACAGAGCATCATCAGGCTCAAGTTCAATGGCTTTCGAATAATCCGTAATTGCCTTCTCATATTCACTAAGCCAGCTGTAACTTGAGCCTCGATTATTATAATACAGAGCATTATCAGGCTCAAGTTCAATGGCTTTTGAATGATCCGCAATAGATTTCTCATGTTCTTTAAGTTCATAATAGCTAAAACCACGTCTATTATAATACAGAGCCTTATTGGGTTCAAGTTTAATAGCCTTGGTAAAATACTCTATAGCCTTGTTATATTCGTCTTTCAAATCATACTCAATACCAAGTCTGTAATAATTATCCGCGCTTTTCTGTCCATTAACAATCCTTTTTTCAAGTTCTGAAATATTTTTTTCTGACAAAGATCTAAAAGAATCAATTGTCATGCTTTCAGTGTCGCTTAAGGTTTCACGTTCATCTAAAGTTTTTCGCCTTTTTTTTGTCCATTCATTGTATTTATTAACCAGCTTTTCCGCACGTTTGTTTGTAATTTGCTGAATAGTTTCTTCGGAGAATTTACAGTCAAAACCTTCACCGAAAAGATGCATCGTATCATCGAAATCATCTATGGGAATTAGAAAACTGTGATATTCCTCAAGAAGTTTCGTGATTCGAGCATTAACCGGATTCCCTCTTTTATAACACCAATAGATAATTCTGTTTTTTGAAGCGACATTTTCCAAAAAACCCATTAAACTCCCATCATTACCGCCGTATCCAATAATTATGGGAACATAAATATCCATAATTTTTTGCAGGCTATTCTTCCATTCTTCGGAAAGAGTGCTAACATCCGTTTCATCGCTTTTAGGCTGCAACAGTATGTCCCGGTGCAATTTTATGACGGTTGGTCTGTTCGCCAATGCATCAATATATTTGGCTAAACTCTCATGAGTAATAACCAACGCCTTTTTATCTCTATAAATAAAGAGGGAATCTTCTGTTAGGCTGTCAAAATTGGTCGTTATTACCAGTTTATTTTGTGTCTTGTCAATTATTTCGGCCAAGTGATAATAACCCGGGCTTGGGATTGCCCTTTCCATTTCATTTTGCAGTCTGATGAACCCGCTTGCAGGATCTAACCTGAAACGCCGTCCATATATCTTTGAATAATGGGAACCAGGGTCTTTTTTATCAATATTTTCTTTTTCAATCCATTCCTGTGTGCCTTCTTTTTCAATTTTCTCCAACTCTTCCAACCATTCTTTTGCCATTTCCGCGCCAGTTTTAATGCCGGATGCCCTGGAAGCGCCCGCTCCGAGAATGAAACAGTATCGCTTTCCCGCATCTGAACAACTTTTGACTGTATCAATTAGTGAACGTAAAGTGGTTTCTTCCATAAAAAAGAGGTATCCTCTGCTATTTTTTTATAGATCATTCTATGGTTTTGCACAAGTCTAATGGCAGTCTACGGTATTGGTGTGTGTATGTTATTTTTTTTGGAACAAATTCCCTTTTTCTTTCCTCTCCATGTCTTTTCCTGAAAAATCCACTGAAAATACGCAAAAAAACATGGCAAAATGGGCTGTTCTATTGTATATTTATTAGAATACATTTGTTTCTTAACTTTAGGAGTGCTGGTGATTAGACACGATTTCCCAAAAATTCATTTCTATGATCAGGATTTTGTTGATATTTATGATAAAACTTGGGCCTGGATACAGGATTGCTGGAATAATGGGGGTGAACAAAGCGGTATAGACGGCAAATTCTTCTCATACCCGGGGGCGCCGGTGGTTTATCAGGCGGACGCTATCTTTTCCTCGTTTTTTTTGGTGTATTCCAACAAAATTTACCAGGCTCACCCAACTTTGGACCTGTTTTACAGCCGTCAGGAGCCCAATGGGGCGATTCGCTGCGCCTACGATACCACTACGGGCAAGCCTGTGGTTGAGCGGGACAACCCCGAAGGGCTTGGAATCCCCCTTTTTGCCTGGGCTGAGTACAATATTTACCACAAAGCCGCCAATAAAAAGCGGGTTAAGGATGTGCTTTCCATTCTGTGCAAGTATTCCGCCTGGATCGATTCGGTTTTTAAAAAACCGAACGGCCTGTATAAAACGCCGTTTTCGGCAACCGGGATGAGCAATTCTCCGCGGGGGGACGCCTATTACGCCATGGACTTTAACACGATGATGGCGGTTAATATGCTTTATATGTCCGCGCTTGCCGATATCCTGAACGACAAGGAAACGAGCTTTCAATACAAACGTCAGTATTTTTCCCTGAAAACCAGAATCAATTCCCTTATGTGGAATAATGACGATGGTTTTTACTACGACATCAACAGAAGCGAAAAACAGGTTCCTGTCAAAACCATTGCCGGTTACTGGCCGCTGTTAGCTGAAATTCCAAACGATGAAAAGGCGGAAAGGATTATCAAGAAACTTTCTGATCCTGAATATTTCGGCACTCCTCATCCTTTTCCTACCCTTGCGGTATCGGAGAAAGACTTTGACGAAATGGGGAGAGGCTACAGGGGGTCGGTCTATCCTCACCTTACGTTTATGGTGGTAAAGGGGCTTGAACGTTATCAACGCTGGGATTTGGCGAGGGAGTGCGCGATAAGGCACGTTTACTTTATGCTGGATTCCATGAACCCTGACGGCAATCATCACAAGGGCAACCTTTGGGAAGCGTATATGCCGACAAAGGAGGGGCCGGCAAAGTGGCCGGGCAAGGCGTCGTTTCCGCGTCCGCAGTACCTTGCTTACGACGCGCTTTCAACAATCTGCCTTACCATCGAAAATATCGTGGGACTTTTTATTTCGCTTCCGCGCAAAACTGTTGACTGGATCATTCCAAGTCTGGAAATCATGGGCGTGGAAAATCTGTCCCTTAAGAACAACATGATTACAATTCTTTCCAACAAGAGCGGCAGGGGTTGGGAAATTCACATGGAGAGCGAGAAGCTCTACTACTTTACCATCAACATTTTGGGGATAAAGAAAAAGACCCTGCCCATTCCTTCAGGGAAATGTTCAATGCTGATAGATAAACTGTAAGACCATGAATACCACGTTAGTCGCCATCATTGAAATCGGCTCCACAGGAATAAGGCTGCATGTCGCTGAAATTAATTCCGGCGGAGAGTGGCAGGTGCTTGACCGCGCGGTACGGCCGGTCGCCCTTGGACGTGATGTGTTTACCTCCGGCTGGCTTTCAAGAGAGTCAATGCTGGAGTGCCTTACAGTCCTTCAAAATTACCGCGAACTTCTGACAGGATGGGGTATCGCCGACAGCAACATTCATGTAATCGCCACAAGCGCTCTTCGTGTTGCGCGTAACAGAGATGTTTTTATAGATCGCGTGCGTCAGGAAACAGGCTTTGATCTTTCCATTGTGGAGGGAATCGAAGAAAACAGGCTGATGTACCTTGCCGTGCGTTTTGCACTTAAGCAGGATTTACCCCTGTTCTGGCGCGCCAATTCAATGATCATTGAGATTGGCGGAGGCTCTACGGAAATAATGCTGCTGCGCCGAGGGCAGATGGTTGCGGCTCACAGTCTGAAACTTGGAACCATTATTATCGATCAACATACGCGTCACGGGCTTGGCGCGGGTATTTTTTACGAGCGTTATCTGAATGAGAACATCAGAAACACGTTGAGCCTGCTAAACTCGGAGCTTGACCTTGCCCATGTGCGTACAGTGGTTGCCGCCGGAACCGATGTCCGGCTTGCCGCGGATCAGGCGGGAAGGGAACTTAACGAGAACTGCCGTATAATTGGGCGTGACAATTATATTCAGTTTACCGAGATGATGCGCAACCGCACTATTGAGGACTGTGTCCGCCAGTTTGGAATTTCCTACGCGGATGCCGAGGGTTTAATTCCGGGTCTTTTGGTACTCAAACTTTTTCTGGAACGCACCGGAGCGACGAATATTGCGGTTCCGTTTGTAACAATCCGCGACGGCTATCTTGTAGATTTGGCGTCCGGCGTTGATTCGTCGCTGCAGGATGAATTCTTTTCGCAGATTATCGCTTCCGCCGTAAACCTTGGGCGTAAGTTTCATTTTGACGAAGAGCACGCCCGTCATGTCGCGTATCACTGCGTGACAATTTTTGACGCGCTTGTTAAGGAACACGGCATGAGCCGCCGCCACCGCATCATGCTGGAAACCGCCGCTATTCTTCACGACATCGGCACTTATATAAAATCGTCCGGTCATCAAAAGCACGGACAGTATATTGTTTCAAACTCGGAAATTTTCGGGCTTCACAATGACGAGCTTAACATCGTCGCGAATGTTATTAACTATCACCGTGGAAATCCGCCTTCACAGTCGGACATCGAATATATCACCCTTCAGCGTGAAGAGCGGATATTGGTGCTGAAGATGGCGTCAATTCTGAGAGTCGCCGATGCCCTGGATCGCGGCCATTCACAGCAAATAAAAAAAATCACCGTTGAACGCCGCCTTGAAACCGTCGTGCTTCATGTTGACAGGGCTTACGATCTTTCCCTTGAATTGATGGGCATTGAAGAAAAGGGCGGGATGTTTCAGGATGTGTTTGGCTACAAGGTAGTTCTAAACTAATTATGAAAACTGAAAAAAAGACTGGACTTGTGAGGGAACCAACCGGGTTCCCGGACAAGTCCACATTCCGCCCTGCCGCCGTAATTTTTGATATGGACGGTCTTTTGTTTGACACCGAAAGATTGACTTTTTCTTTTTGGGCACAGGCCGGAAAAAAATTTGGGTATAACATAAATGACGATACCGTTATTCGAATGATAGGGATAAGCTCAGAAAATTCCCGTGCAATTTTTTTGGAGGAATTCGGGGATGATTTTCCGTATGAAGAGTACCGCCGTGAATTCAGGCTCCTGTGCAGAAGGGAATTTGAAAAAGGAATCCCGCATAAAAAGGGGCTTGTATATCTTTTGGATCGTCTTTGTGCCGCGAAGATTCCACTTGCGGTCGCGACTTCCACCCGCAGGGCAACCGCGCTGGAAATGCTTGAAAAAGCCGGTGTCTTAAACCGGTTTGCCGCTACTGCCTGCGGCGACGAAGTTACAAACGGAAAACCCGCGCCTGATATTTTTCTTCTCGCCGCTGAAAAATTGATGACGCATCCCTCCCTCTGCGCCGGTTTTGAAGATTCTCCTGCCGGGCTTCAGGGACTGCACGCCGCGGGGATTCGTTCCGTTTTTATCAAGGACATTATTGAACCGCCGCAGGAAATCCTTTCGACAGTCTGGCGCAGGTGCGGCGATTTGGCTGAAGCGGCGGAATTGTTCGGGATTTAAGCAGGGCGGTTAATGTTCCTGTTGTATATAACCGTATTCTATTAATTCCTCGTTGCTTTTCAACTCTTTTATACTTCCGTTCTTCATTAAATATAATCTATTTGATACAGATAACACATTTCTGTAATCGTGATCTGTTAGTATAATTCCCCTGTTTTTAGATTTTTCAACTATTATTTTTTTTATTTCCTCTGCCATTATGGGGGATATACCATTAAACGGTTCATCCAGCAAAATGAAATCTGAATCCAGACTCATTATTAATAATGTTTCCAAATATCTTAATTCACCGCCGGATATATTTTTGATCTTTATTTTACAAGGTCTTTTTTATACGCATTATCGCATATAATTCCGTTTATTCTTATAAATTTACTTTCGGCGTCTAACGTTCCAAAAATAATTTTTAATAATGTCGATTTACCACAGCCGTTTCTGCCAAGTAATCCGATTATATCTCCTGCATTTACCTTTAAATATATATCATTGAGTATTTTTTTGTTATTATATGATTTATTAATACTGTCTATCAATAATTCACTTTGCATAAGAATACCCGGCAATTATCAATATAGCAAATACAATATTCATAAAGCCGCATACCATAAACAGTTTAATTTTGGTTATTCCAAAATTATAATAAAAATAATATTCGTCCTTATTGGAAAAACTTGATTCTTTAACAAGAATTGAAATAACATATCCTAATGACATTGAAGACAATGCGTATGAATATACTATAGGGTATTTTGCCATAAAATATAAAACTACTGAGAGAAATACAGAAAGAGATGCATTTATTCCCAATGTGCTTTTATAAAACTGAAAATATAATTTAACCTTATTAATTTTCACAGGTTATTTTATCCCATGTTGTTTCAATTGCTTTTTATTATAATAGTGTATGTCCAAACCCCTTCAATTGATCACCAGTTCAACTTCTCTCGAAGCGCCCATGTAATGCGCGTCTCCGCTCCATGAAATGACTACCAGGTAAGCGCCGCGCTCTGTGGGAGGCCCGCCAAGAGGAAAACCGCGCATCGCCGATGCGGCGTGATAATATGTAATGCCCGGTTCAACATTTTGATCAACGGAAAAAATAACCGCCCTGGGGCTTCCGTTATATGCAAATTCCTGTCTTGTTTCGGCAGTGATGGTTACCAGGGCTTTCTGGATATGGTATTCTACGGTAATGTCGTTTCCCGCCCTGTAGCCGTTACCTGCCGGGCGTCTTATGCGCACATAATAGTCGCCCACTTCGGCAGGCGCTTCGGATGAACCGTTCCTGTCGGCATGGAGATCTTCTTCACTGTGGAAGTAGGTAATAACCGGAGACGGTGCTCCTTCTCTTGAAGCTGTCACTTCGATGGGCTGTCCCCTGCCGTTGTACAGTGTGTGCTGATAAGTCGCGGAAGTGATGATGGGCGGATCTTCCAGCGTCTGTTTTGACGATGTGCAGGCGGCAAGAGCCAATACCGCCGCCGCGACAAGCGCCGCTGATATCCTATGATACATTGTATTCACCCAGAAAAAAACGATCGCTTCAGAGTCCGCAACTGGCGTCGCGGACCCATGCTGCGATTAACTGAGCAGTTCCTTTGGAATCTTGCCGCCGTTTTCGGCGAGTGTTTTCATCAGCGTCTTGTGCAGCCAGATGTTCTTCTCGGCAGAACCATCGGCATCAGTACCGTTGTACTTCAGTTCGGCGGCGAGTTCCTTGCGTGCCGCCAGGCTGCTGTCGAGATCGAGCGCCTTCAACAGATCGACGATAGATGTACGCCAATTGAGCTTTATACCCTTGGCCTTCACGGCAGCTTCGAGAATGGCCTCCACATCTACGGGCGCTGCCGCTTTTGCTGCTGCCGCCCTTGCCGCCGCTGCTTTTGCCGCCGCCTCTGCCGCCGCCGCTGAACCTGCTGCCGCTGCCGGCATTACTCCCGGTGTCCGTGTTACAGTCGCGGGTTTTGCAGGCTCCGAGGCAGTTTTCCCGAAGAGCTTCTCTTTAATAGAACTTAAAATTCCCATGTGTTTCCTCCTTGGATCGGTTACGAACATTGCTTTATCTGCAATGCTCATTTTACTACTTTAAGGACATTAATACAATATAATGAAAAAATAGAATACAACTGTATTGAATTACGAATTATTTGCTAAAAGTAGATGTAGGAGTCCTGAAAAAAAGACCTTTTCCGCTTGATTTTTTTACTTGAAATCATCAAAATTACCACATGCTTCGTAATCGCACCAAGACTGTCTATTTAAAACTTTATTGTAAAGACTCACCTGAATCTCTCTCTCTCTCTCTCTCTCTCTCTCTCTCTCTCTCTCTCTCTCTCT
>JGI24698J34947_10000186_pt1 | contig 24809 bp, 15 predicted proteins | sample TergutMp193P3_FD_34947 | JGI IMG/M metagenome (IMG submission 34947) | reverse complement strand
CGCGGTTTGGAACAAAAGCAAAAATGCTTGCTTCAGACGAGACGATTAACTTGATTGGTCATGCTATCGGCGGGGTTTGCCCTTTTGCCGTCAAGGAAGGAATTACTGTCTATCTGGATAAATCCCTGAAAAGATTTGAAACTGTATTTCCCGCTTGCGGCAGCAGTAACAGCGCTATTGAATTGACAATAGAAGAACTGGAAAAATATTCAAATTATTCCGCATGGGTAGACGTATGTGGAGACTGAAATAATCCTGCATAATGATTTAACAGTCAATACCGCTTAACACTTCTTTGATTATGTGTTAAAATATTACATTATGAATATAAAGAAAATATTTGAAACCGCAAAAGATACCAATAGCCGGATTCAGGAGCTTTCTCCTGAAAATAGAATACAAAAAGATAAAAGACACCTTGCGTGTACAATCCGCCTTGATACGTCGCGTACATTCCAGCAATTTCAGGGATTTGGCGGCGCGTTGACCGAGTCTTCAGGTTATGTGCTTTCTCTGATACCGGCGGAAAAACGCAAAGAAGCGGTAGATGCGTATTTTTCTTTAAAGACGGGAAACGGATACGTTTTCGCCAGAACCCATCTCAACAGCAGTGATTTTTCACTTGAAAACTGGGCCTGCGTTGAAAAGCAGGATGATCTCTTAGAGTCCTTTTCAATGGAGCGCACCGACAAATATATTACGCCTCTTGTCAGGCAGGCGCTGGACTGTACGAGCGGGAATCTGAACCTTCTAGTTTCAACATGGTCGCCGCCAGCGTGGATGAAGGACAATGCCGATATGAACAATGGCGGGAAGCTGCTTAAAAAATATTATCCGCTGTGGGCAGCGTATTTTGTGCGTTTTATCAATGAGCTTAAAAAGCGCGGCATTGATACATGGGCTGTTTCCGTGCAGAATGAACCGGCGGCGAAACAGACATGGGATTCCTGTTTGTATACCGCTGTCGAAGAGGGAGAGTTCGCCGTCAATCATCTGGGTCCCGCGCTGGAAAAATACGTTGGAGATGAAGGAAAAAAGATAAAAATACTGGTGTGGGATCATAACCGCGATTTACTGTGGGAACGATTTTCGCAGTCCATGTCGGTTCCATGCGCGGACAAGTACATTGACGGAGCGGCTTTTCACTGGTATTCGGGCGATCAGTACGAAAACGTCGCGAAAGTCGCGCAGGCCTTTCCTGATAAAGATCTGGTCTTTACCGAGGGCTGCATTGAAGGAGGGGCTCGTCCCGGCGCGTGGTTTCCCGGTGAGCGTTACGCGCATAATATCATAAACGATCTCAACCACGGATGCACCGCGTGGATTGACTGGAATATCGTTCTTGATATGAGCGGCGGTCCCAATCACGTGGGGAATGTGTGCGACGCGCCTATTCTTGCCGACACTGACAAGGGTGATATTTTCTACCAAAGTTCGTATTATTATATCGGGCATTTCAGCCGCTTTATCAAGCCGAAGGCGCAGCGTGTTGATTTTTCAGTTAACTCGTATATGACTCCCGCTACTGTTGACGGGCGCATGGGAAACATGGCGGAATTCTGCGCTTTCAAAAATACGGACGGCTCTCTCGCTCTTGTTGTTATGAACAGGACCGAAGCTGATTTTGTGTATGAGATCCCTGGAAGCGGCTTCGCAGCGTTAAAATGTCCGCCGAGGGGCATTCAAACTATTTTATTTGATATTTGAGTTAAGGAACTGCGAATATCAACGAAATGTTCAATAATTAGTTATTCGCGGTTCCGCAGCCGCTGTGCGTTCTTCATAAAGGCAGCAAATTTGACGGAATTATAAAAAATTCGTCATTGTTCTTTATGCCTGTTTTTCTGCCTGAATATGTTTGCGCTATACCGTTACTGTACGATAAAAGGTATTCACGTTTGGCGTTTTGGCCGCCTGTTCCGGCTCTTACGCCTGGACCTGCCCCGTTCACGATACCGCGGATTCCTGTCGCCACCCCATGGCCGCCTGAAAGATCGATGATACATGCGTGTTTTATTATGACATCCGGTTTGTCGGGAACTTCGATCGCGTTTTCCATAAATATCGGTTCGGATTTGTCTCTGGCATGGCCCGTGCGGTTAAATACGGCGTAAACCCCAAGACCCGCGGCAAAGTGGCTTGTTACGCTGTTTGCCACTTTGTAAGACGCCCATCCGTCTACTGTTCCGTTTTGACTTAAATAAACATCTTGAGAAAACGGATCGTACGGCGACTCGCTTTGATAAAAATATGTGCGCCCGTTATCGCCAATCCATAACGTCTGGTATTCGTGAAAGTGTTCCACAAAAAGGCCGTAAAATGTTACATTGCCGCCCGTTACAACCAACCCGTTCTTTGTTGTATTTTTATCCCAGCCGATACCCCGGCCGTGATCGCCTCTCCACACCCAAAAATGATCTCCTACAATGTCGTTTGAATTTATAAGAGCGGCAACATCAACGTGTACATTCTCATGTTTATAGCCGCCTACGCGCAGAAAAATATCAGCTAACAAAGTTGGTGAAGAAGAATGATCGCTGTCCGCATCCGCGGCGCCCGCGCACAAAAGGTAAGCTGAGCTGTAATGCGCGTCAAATAAAAGACCCGCTACGGTTACATTGCCCACATCGTAAATGAACATCGCGCCGAATATGTTTTCAGGGCCGGGAATAAGCGTCGCAAAGCCTGTTCCCAGAATGATAGTACCTGCTCTTTTTATCCGTATAGGGGAGCTTAACTCATACATACCGGGTGTAAAGAAAATGTGCTTGCCATTTTCAAGCGCGGCGTTTATGGTGTCAGATGTGTCTATGCCCGCTATCGCTATATGAAAGTCCTTCTCAATATCAAGTGAATAGCCGCTTCCCATATCCTGCGCGGTCCACGAAACGCCTACAGCTTCTCTCCTGAGAGCGGGTACAAAAACCTTGTATTCGCCGTTTTCCAAATACAGAAAAGGTTTTTCACGGATTACGGGAGTTGTTTCTATTCGCGTAACACTGCCGCCTTCCGCCCAATTATCATTGACGATATTGCCTGTCGCGCCCTGCACGAATTTATTCCAGCTTATGCCGAATAATCCGCTTGAGTGGTGGCTGTTTCTGGAATACCACTGCTGCTGCGACCACGAGCCTGATGTGTCTGCGAAATAACAATCAGCCGAATAACCGCCGGAAGCCCAGCCGTTAAGCCAGTCAAATGCCGCGGGAACGTTTACTTTCATTCTGCGGACGGGAGCGGCCTGTGAAACGCCCCAGCGGAATACGCCGTAACCTGAAATTTCAAAATTCTCTATAGAACGCCAGAATGTACAAGTCGCGTTGTTGTTTTGTAAATGAGGCGGAGTCTCAATAGAGCCGAAAAGTTTTGTTTCCTCAGGAACCCTGCCGAGGCCCGCTGCGTGAGTGTAAAAACCAATTTTGAATCTCTCAAAGTCCCTGTATTCGCCGGGCTTAAAGTATAACGCGTATCTTTTACTGGAAAATTCACCGGTCCTTGCGTTGTTGTCCATAACATTTCCAAACATTTCTCTGTCGTGGATACGGTTTACTTCTTCTTCGATTTTGGAAATATTATCGTATTTAATGTCATAAAATTTCATATTTCCGCCGAACATTTTAAGTTCAAAAGAGATAATTATATTCTGAATTTTTCCCGTCTTGTTTTTTGCCGTAACAAGATAGTAGTTCTCGTATTTAACAGGATTTGGATTTAAGTCCGTATATAATGTTTCTTTAACGTTTTTCAAAAAAGTATATTCACCCAAACGGCTTCCGGCGCGGAAAATATCATAGGACGCCGCTCCCGCTACGCCTTCCCAGGCAATTTCGATGCTTTGACCGTTCATCGTGATACTGAATTTTTCAGGTCCGGGCAGGATTGCCGTTTCCGGTTCAGGGCTTTCCGGCTTGTTATCGCATGAGGCGAAAATAACAGCCGTAAGAGACGCCGCAATCAAAATAATAATTTTCCTCCAATGCGTTTTTCTTTTAACCAAGATTAACATCTATCCTTTTCACTTTTCTATCACGGATGGCATGAGCATTTTTCCCCTGTATGAATGATCCGGCGATTTCTTCCACAGCGCCATCGTCAAATGTTATGCGATATGACTTCACCGCCGCTCCCTCCTGGCCGAAGGTGTCTTTTCGCGAATTGTTGTGGTAGACAACGGTACAGCCGCCCATCAGGTTAAAAGTAAAAGTATTAGCCTCTGTAAAAAAGTCCGCGCGCAGGCTCGGCTTCAGGGTAAAGCAAAGCTCTCCACTGGACATGGAAAAAGGCTCCAAGCCGGAAGTAATCGCGATCCACATTGAGATAAATTCCGCAGTCGCGCCTGAAAGCCGCGCTACAAAACCGCGTCCGTGTATTTCTTCCTCGGGATGCGCGGAGCTTGCCAGAAATGAGGAATTTTCAAATATACTGCGTCCGTATACAGACGGGTCAAGAAACGGAATCAGCGCCGTTTCCGCGATGTTGAAAAATTCCTGCGCGAGATCGTTACGAAGAAGTTCAAGCAGGTACTTGTACTCCATGTGAAGCCAGATCGACTCGTTTTCAAGCCAGCCTGCCGTAAAAACAGTAATCCTGCCGATATCATGCCCCGCATCGGCTAAAGAAGCGTTTGTTTTAAACATTCGCAATTTTTGATCGTAAAGAGGACTTTCAAGCATCCTGCGGTGGAACTCTTTCGCCACGCGCAGTCCCGGGCAAAGTCTGAGGTAATGGACAGGTCCTTCAAGGAAGAGCGGAAGGTTTTTCCTCTTGAACGACTGAATTATAACAGGCGGATTTTTTTCCTCCGAAATTACCTTAAGAGCCGCGGTTTCGTGTTCAACGGGAGTAACTGTCTTTGCAGCGGAGCTTTCGGAGCTTTCATCGACTCTGTACGATTCAGGGGTATACTCAAAATATGTCGGGACAATGCCGTTAGCTGAAATTGCATGGAGCCTTTCGCGGCTTTGCAGCAGTTTGTGTTCAAAGACGGACAGTATCCGGCGGATATTTTCAATTGTGCGGTTTTCATCAGCGCCGGAAAGTCCAAGCCGCGTTTTTTCGCGGAAATTTTCTTTTACCGTATGGGTCTTGTCCCAGAACTCAAGAGTACTGGATGCGGTTTTTGTGATATGTGTCAATTCGTCAAGAAAGGCGGAAACCTCCTCTGCAAGCGGAACAGAGGTATCCGGCGTAATTGCCGGCAAGCTGCTTTTTAAAAATGAAATCAGCCGCAGAAGTTCCAGAGTCTCTGCGCTTGAAGAGCCGAATAAGCCGGGAAGCCCGTTAATAGCGTCGCACCAGTTGGGCTTGTCGGTTTCCATTTCAATACCCACGCAATCAGGATCAAAGGAGGCATATTTGTTGGCGATCAGGCACATAAGTTTTCCCAATAGGTTTGTGTAATATATTTCTCCCGTTCCGTAATTCGTCCGTACCGCGTTTGGATTTTTTTCACGCGATGAAATAAGCGAAGCCTTTTCAGGATCGTGACTAACAGCGCGGATCTGGCGCGGCAATCCCCTGAATAGAACGTACTTGGAGATGCGAGGCTGCACAAAATAATGGTCATCGTAAAAAGTGTAATCCCTGCGGTCAAGCAGGAGTTCTTTCAATCTGTCGGGAAAGATCGCGAGGTAATTTTCGATTAAGTCTGTATTGTAATGCCAGTGATCCGACCAGAAGCCTTCGCCATGTTCGGCAAGGCTTGTTTTTTTCGCGTTCGCAAGAAGGGAGGAAAGCAGCGCCTGTCTGCCGGAAAGGACGGTATTGTTATCCTCAATGAAATTAAAAAGTCCGCCGATTGTAAAGGGTAAGTTTACATAAGCTGAAAGTTTTTCTTCAAAGCCGGATTGCCGCGCGTCCTTAGCGTTACGCGAAAAATCATCCAGAAATTTCCGTTTGTTTTCTTCAGATTCAAAAATAAAACGGACTCCAAGAACCTTAAGCGGATTAAAGCCGTCGCTTCGAATCAGATTCATAAAAAAATGAATATTTTCATCGCCGACATTAATGTTAAAGAAAATGTCACTGCGCCTGTTCTGGTTCACATCACGGTAGTTGCCGTTACCCTGTGAAAAATACTCATCCAGCACGACAAAGTTGTTGTACTCCCGTTCCATATCCCCGTGAACCCGCGAATAGGCGTAGTAGGTGGTGTTTTCACCGATGGTAACGGGAAAGCCGCCGCGCAGGGCATTGTCAATATAGTTTTGCGCGCAGTAATTGTCAAACTGTTTGTACGCCGATTCTGTGTACGCGCAGGAGGCGATACTGTTAAGAAGTTCCTCGTTTTCCTTTTCCTTTGCCTCGAAAAAACCGTCTTTTAAAAGAGACGCCGCGCTGTCAACATTTTTATAATTGCTGCAATGCCCAACCATTGAATAATACACCGCCTCTTTTCCGGACGGCAGGCTTAGCGAAAAATAACCGAAACTTGAGGGGGTTTTGTTCTTGCCTGAGAATTTCGCGCTTACCTTAAATGTTGGGCCTTGTTTTAAAAATTCAGCGGGGAAGGCAAAATCCATCTGTTCGCCAAAGACAGTGTCGGGATCAATACAGTACATAAGCGAAGAGGCGTTTCCCTTTACAACGCCGCAGTAAAAGTGCGTCTCATGCAGGGGGACAATTTCAGGCCGGTCCAAGGCTTCCACGGGCAGTTTATAATACGGTATTCCGTTAGGTGTAAAGTTCACCCCCGCGAACCAGCCTTCCGCAAGGCGGGATAAATTCTTTAACATCCAGTTTCGCGTACCGGCAGGGTGCAGCATGGGAAGTCCGTCAAGGCAGTCAATTTTCAATTCATTGGAAGAAATATTTTTTATTGTAAGCCGCCGCAGAAGGGCGGGGAAACTTTCGCCTGGCAGGGTGCAGAACAGCGCTTCTGTTTCAATACCCGCTTCTTCGTTATGATCAACCAGTCTTACAGAATGGGGTTTTATATACATGGTCTGCCTTGCTTTTAATTCCGGCGAATTGCGGAAAGGTTCATAAAAAGAGCCGTTTACTTTGTAAAAGGTCCTGAAACCCTGTGATGATGTTAGACGCCACGCTTTATTTGCCGCGGTAAATTCCAGTACCGCGCCATCCTTGTCTTTGACACCGAAATTGGAAATGGACTGTCCGCGGTTTACATAGTACACCCAAAGGGGTTTTCCCCATAAACCGGCAATAGCGGGCAGGAAACTCGCGAACGCTTTTGCGTTGTTGTAATCCCCGATAATAAATTCATTCCCGTTTACCGTATAAGTAACTTTATTCATGATAATCCTTCTCTTTGAGTGACGGCAAATAGGCGGCCCTGCTTATTCCCCTGTTATTCCCGCGCTTTCAATTCCTCTGATTAATTGCCGTTGTACTACCAAGTACATAATGAATAATGGCAGTATGGATATCAGGGTAGCGGACATTTTGTAGGCTTCGTTTATGCGCTGCTGTTCCTGGCTCATTGTGCCCGCGGACGCATATTGCTCAAATATACTGTCGAACATTGCAAGCCGGGGCGGAAGCAGGGGGATTTGGCCCCTGACAAATGTGTTGGTGATATAGGTTTCGTTCCAATTCCATACGAAGGAAAGAAGAAAAACTACCAATATCGTGCTCAAGGATAGTTTCAAAATAATATGGTAGAATATCTGCATGGGATTAGCGCCGTCTACGGCCGCCGATTCATCCAGAGCGCGGGGAATAATCTTGAAAAAGTTAAAAAATATCAGAATAAGAATCGCGGAAAAAATTCCCTGACCTGTTAACGCCATCAACATTTGGGGGTAAGGCGTCCCGATCATTTGCAGACCGAAGGTTTCCCTGATGGACACAGCCATCATGGTACGGGGAATGAGCATAATCGGCGTGGGCAGAATGAAGGTGAGTATAACCATAATAAACCAAAAATTTTTAAATTTAAACTGATACCTGGCAAAAGCGTAGCCTGTCATCGCCGAAACCAACGTCTGGCATACGGCCAATGCGCCTGAAAACAAAATCGAGTTTACTAAAGTGTTTTTTAAGTCAAGCACCCGTAAGGCCGTCCGCATATTGCCAAAAGACCCGCTTTTGGGCAGCCAATTAACAGTGGGGTTAATAATGTCTTCCTGACTCATCAAAGACGTCATAATCATACGGAGAAGAGGATATATAAACTGGTAGCTGATAAGAATAAGCGCAACATAGATCGCCACGTTTACATACTTTACCCGTTTGAAAAACTGTTTAACATCCTGTAATTTGTTTGTTATATTCATCCTCTGTTATATCTCCCTTTTTTTTCTCGCCCGTTTCTGCTCTTCCTCTAAATTTTCCCTGGGATTTTTCAAGAGGACGAACGCAAGCCCCATCAGCGCTAGAGCCGCCAATGTATAAATCCAGGCGAACGCGCTGGCAAGACCAAGCCCGCTCGTCGTGTTATAAATCGCGTCCTGCACCATAGGCAAGACCGGGTTTATGGAATAGGTACCCAATTGCACAACAGTTAAAATAACCGAAACCATGGCAATCGGCCGGATAATAGGTATAATTATCTTCCAAAGGATCTGCCAGGAAGTAGCTGAATCTATTTTAGCGGCTTCCAGCATGCTGATATTGATTTTTTGCAAACCCGTGATAAACAGAATGATTGGGATACCTGTAAACCATAATACCATGGAAAAGTTTTCAAAAAGGAAAACCAGCGCGTTGGCAAGCGGCCTGGAGAACTGAAACACCATTTGGTATAATATTATATCTTCTATACCGGTGAACGTCATGCCGCCTGAATCCATTAGCTGATACATAACCGGGCCGCTCATTACAATAACGGGCATGAAGAACAATGCGCGAAAACCTGCCCTGAATTTAATTTCCTGATTGAGCAATAAGGCCAGAATAAAAGCGATAACGGTTATCACCGGGGCGTAAGTCAGCTCCATGGTTATGAAAGAGAGGAGAGCGGGCACAAATTCCGTATTCCTGAAAAAAGCGAGGTTATAATTATCAATGCCGGTAAATGCGATTGCCCAGCCCTCAATGGTCAGCCGTACTTCTTGAAAACTTAAAAAAATCGTGTATACAAAGGGCCAAACAGTAAATATAAAAAAACCTATGAGCCAGGGAAGCAGGAACATATAACCAAGAAAACCCTGCCTTTTTTCAAAAACGCTTCTTTTCTTCGCTTTTTTCATAGCCGCCCCCCATTCCGGAAAACCTGCGCAGACAGGGCGTTAACCGTAATGCCGGTGTATTGGTAAATATTATCAGTATAATTAATGAGTATTTTTATTCCCTCGCTGTACTCGTTTAAAATAACTCCTTCTTCCAGCACAGTCCTATTTAGCCATTCCCGTCCTTTCACCTGGGAAAGAACGGCGGAGACTTCCGTATAAACATGTTTTATAATATCCCGGTACACTTCGTACTCCGTTGAAAAAAACTTGAGGGAATTAGTGCTGGATAATAAATGGGCAGGTTCATATGTTAACGCAAACGAAGGGTACACATTGTAATCAATCATCCGTAAAATATCCCGCTCTGTATAAAAAGAAAAATTCGAGTATGGCGCGTACATTTCCATTGTCCCGTGTAGCACGATCTGTAAAAACGGAACGGTATCGGTCTGTAAAATATACTGAGTCGGAAATACAGGGGTTTGTAAAAAACGGTCCGTATATTTCCACAGGTACTGGTTCGGGGTTTTCGCGTTAATGGGAAGGGGGCTATTGGCAAAGGTATTTTCGAATAAATCTATGGTTTGTGAAGCGGAAATAGCGTCGTTTCTGCCCCAATGGCTTATCAGGCGGTTTGTAATGCCGTCGGCTGTAACCGAAGGCGCGCCGATTGCCGCCGCTCCTTTCACTTGCCGGGTAAACCATTCCGCGCTCCGCTGGGGCCGCGCAAAAGAAATTTCCTGGACAGGCAAAAATGAATCCTGATTGTCCCATGCCCGTATGCCCCAGCGGTTTCTATGGTAGGCCTGATTGCGGGGCAGGTTCATTTGGATGCGGTTTATGGTTAAATAATCCTGGGCAAAGGAAAGGTCAACGCCCAGCGCGGTAGTTTCTTCAAATAACCTGCGGAAATCCCTTCTGGTTCCAATTGAGCGGGTAAAATTAAGCGCCCAGGGTTTCCCGGTGGTGATTCCGCCGTCCTGAAAGCCTATGAGCCCTCCGTTTATGGAGCTAATGCCGTTATTCATCATATCGCGGATAATTTCCCCAGCTTCTTTAGCGCTTGTTGTTACCACATTCGTATAACCGATTATGCTCTTTTTAACATCGCTCATAATAAAATCGGCGCGTAACGGCACTATCCCATCAGGGCGCACTTTGCCGGGGATTAAGGTTCTGTTCTCAATCAAATGATTACGGTACGCCAGAGCCATACCCATATAATCCGCTTTTTCACCTCCGAGAAATTGGTAGTCGATGGAAATATCATAATGTAAACGATCGGGGTAAAGCCGGAAATAACCCTCCCCCTTCCGGTTATATACCTGGTGCATTTGCCGGTTATACACAAAACGGGGGTAAATAAAATTGTAATTTGTCATATTTTCTTTTGGGGACATTATAATTTCCATTTGCTCCCCGCCTTCATCAGCCCATGCCACGAAGCCCTGCTGGTTGTGCCCTATTGCCACACCGAACACCGGCATTAAGGGTTCTTTTTTTCTCACGGCATAGACGGTGTTGTCGTAATAAAACATTGATTCGGCGGGGTTGTCCCCGTACACTTTCCCAATATAGCGGTTGATGCTTACCGTATTGTCGTTATATCGAATCAGCGCCCCGCTGCCGTCCGGCACAAAAGCATAACCCGGCGTCATACGGTTTGGAATTTCCTCCCCATATTCCCCTGTCGTAAAATTATAGTATTGGCGCACACCGCCCGCGGCGCCCAAAAAAGGCGTTATGATAATGGCGGCCATTCTATCCGCTCCCTCTCCTTCGATTTCGTGATCGTAAATCCGGTAATTTATGCCCCGGGAGGAAAGATGTATATGCAAACGTACGGTTAATTCCATATCAATAAAACGGACATCCAGGCGCCAGTGATCTTCGGTAATTTTTACCAGTTCAGACCTTGTTCCCCGCCGGGCAGCCGACGAGATCATGTTCATGTTAAACGCGGAGTCGTAAAATTCCACGGTAATCAATGAATTGGCAAGGCCTACATAGGTTGCGTTTAGACGCACTTCCCTCGGCTCGGCAGCTTTTATTTTTTCTTCTATAGTTTCCGCCGCGTCAATAGCCCGGTCCAAATCCTGACCAAATGGCGCGTCAAGGCCTGTTTTCCAAACGTACCCGTTTATTACGTCCTCAATTAAAATAATATCCCGGTCAGAACGATAGTGATAGGCAAGATTTCCAAACCGTCCCAAAAGTTCATACTCGCCGGTTTTTGTTACTTCCAATACGGCCCTCGGGGGCGGCATTCTGGTATCTCTATTGTTGGGGAAATAGGCGTCAAACGCAAAAGCGCTAAATGACAGGATAAAAATCACCGCCGGGAAAACAATAGTTTTTTTAGTACATTTTTGTGATATTCGCATAAGCCTCTCTTAATATCGCTTCAATGAACTGCGCAAACTGGTCGAATAGAATAGTCATGTTAAAGAGCACAACAAGAGCAATTAACATGAACACGGCTGTAAAAACCAAACTTTTAAAGGTATCGCTGAAACTGTAATTATGCACTTCCTGCAGGCCAACCCACAAGAGCGTCCCGCTCCAGGCAAACCCGCCGATTAACATAAAAACGATTAAAAAATTTTCATTTACAGTTAATAAATGCGAAATCACCGTAACGGCTAATAAGGTAACGGAAAGGGGGAACATGGCATAGGAAACCAGTTTAAAAATATCAACAATGCCGCCATCCCCGTCATTTATGGAAGTTACAAGGTAATTGCAGATTACAAACAACAGGTATAGCCCGATAAAGCCGCCGATGATCACGCTGAAATCCATATCTTCAATTTCAGCAAACTGCATTATAAAGCCCTTTGAAGTCTGGAAAATCAAATACGCGGCAAAGAAGAAAATAAAATTGACAGCTGCCCCCGGCAAGGAGCCTTTTTCTTTAAGCTTCATATAATAATAACTGTCAAACGGATGCCGGGCGACGGAAAAGGCGAACAGGATTGTATTGATATACTTGGCGTTCATAACCGCGTTTCTGCAGTTCCTCACGGTTTTTTTTACCGCCTGCTTCTTATCCACTCTCTTTAAAATAAACAAACCGCCAAACAAAAAAACGAAGGTCATCAGTATATAGGACATATTGTTTAACAGCCAAATATTTCTGGTTTCCCAAAAAGCCTGACTAAAATATTCCCTGTTACCCGCCACATAAAATTCATATTGAGCTTTTTCGTATTCTTCCTGATATAACCAGGACTTGCCAAGGCCGTTATGAGCCAGCACGGACATTTGATTGAAACGCAGTACATTATTCCACTCTATCCCCGCTTCCACATAATGGCCCTCGTTGAAAAGCTGCTGAGCGCGGTATATGGATTGGGTATATTCCGTGGGGGTGTAGCTTTGCAAAAACGCCTTCTCGTTGTCCAATGCCCAAATATGCCCTTGTGAGGAAACGGCAATGGAAACCAAATTGCTGTACCAGCCCGCAATATCCTCAGCGCTTAAATGCCCTGCGCCGAAGAAAAAAATCTCTTCACCGTCCCCGGCATTCACCTGTATCCACCCTTGAGTTGATGTGGTAAAGATATTGCCGTACAGGTCAACGGTAATATCGGTAAGGGACCTTGTTGTCATGGTTTTTAACATATTGCGGCCGGCCATGTCGTGCTTTTTTATCGCCTCGCCCGCCCTGGCCACATCCCGCCCCATTGAGACGGAATATACAACGCCTCGTGAATCCACAAATACATTGGAAAAGTTAAGGGGCAGCCGGTCCAGCAGCCCTTGCTTTTGCCGCTCGGTGAAGAAAATATTCTGTAAAAACTGGACAAAAGTAAGCGTGGTTTGGTTGGATGCGAAAAAACCCAAAAATTCACCTTCGTTGGAAAGGTGGATGATGCCGCTGAACACGCCCTCGCCTATGATATACATACCGCCACGGGGGTCCACCCCAACGCGGGTAGGGGCAAATTGCGTATCCCCGAAAGCGATGGAATGGGGAGCGGTGATGGTTTTGATACATTCATCCTGGGCATTGAAAATGAACACCGACCTTGCTGTGGAATCCGCCACATAGAGGGTTTCGTCCGGGTTAACAAAAACGCCTCGGGGAGCCCGAAAACCCTCATAGCGTATTTCTCTGACTATGTTCCCGGAATTAATATCGAAAAGCACGATGCGCCTGTTTCCTGTGTCCGCGATATACAGAATATCGTTATTACCGAATGTAATATTTTCAGGTTTATTTAAGCCAAGGCCGGTTATATTGCGATCCGGAAGGTAGCCGTCCTGGGTCGGCACGAACCATCCTTTTTTATTCGCGGCGAAATTTACAGTGGTGGACTGCGGGTAAGACGCAAGGGGATTAAAAAAAACAATGATAAAAATAAACGCTGTTATTTTTTTCATTTAATCCCCGAATGACTCATGGTATTCATAACCCTTGACTGCATAGCGATAAAAATAATCAAATTCGGCAAAAACAGGATAAGCGTAGCCGCCGCCTGCACCCCCGCCATAGCGGGCGTATTCAAGTTGGCAAGGGTAGTTAAATAAAACGCGAAGGATTTTAAGGTATCGTCCACCAGATATAAATTGGAAGCTTCTGTCGCTCCCCATACTATCTGGAAGCAAAGAATACCCACTGTGGCAAGGGCAGGCGTTATTAAGGGAAACACAATTCTGGTCATCACTACAATTTCTCCCGCCCCGTCCAGCCTTGCCGATTCAATCAAAGAATCCGGCACCTGATCCACAAACTGTTTAACCAAAAACAAAGCTACCGGCATAACAAGGAGGGGCAAAATATGAACCAGAAAATTATTGTTAAGCCCCACATTAACGATAATCAAATACCGGGGGATGCCCACAGCGGCGGGGACAAACATTAACGCCGCCTGATTCAGCCTGAACAGCCAATCCTTGGCGCGGAATTTTTTCTTGGAGAAGGCGTACGCCGACATAGCGGTAATTAAAATGGACAGGCCGGCTGTTACCACCGTTACAATAATTGTGTTAATTAAAAACCGGGATATAGGTATGCCCGTGGTGGAAGTAAAATTCATAATCATGCGGAAATTTTGCATGGTAGGACGGCGGGCAATAAAAGTGGGCGGGAAGCGGAAAAGTTCATCCAGAGGTTTAAACGCCTGATTTAAGATGTATATGATAGGCAATGTCATGAAGAGGGCGATAGGTATAATCACCAAGTAAAATTTTAACTGAGAAATATGAAATTTTTTCGGATTTATCTTCATTCCTTGAAAGCTTGACATATTAATCCCTCTCCCCAAAGAACGTATAGGCCAGTTTCGAGAAAACCCACACTATGCATAACAAAGCAACCGATACAGCGGCGGCGTACCCCATTTCGTAACGCAGGAAACCGTAGTCCTCTATATGATTGGTAATCAACTGTCCGGAATATTGCGGCGTCGGATTCGCGCCGGAAAGCGCAACTCCTATAGCGCCGTTGTTAAACGCGCCTACAATCGCCATAACCGCGCCAAAGAGCATTTGAGGCTTCATAGAGGGGACGGTGATATAGATGATCTCCTGAAAACGGTTGCGCAAGCCGTCAATATAGGCGGCTTCATACAATTCCTCGTTTATGTTCAATATGCCGGCAAGCATGGCAAGAAAGCCGATACCCATCGCGCTCCACAGTGAAACTAGAATCATAATGCCCAATAAATAATCCGGCGACTGCAAAAATTGAATGGGGGTCTGAATTAGATTCCAGCGCAAAAGAATGGCGTTTACATAACCGGACTGGTTACCAGAAAATATTGTACGCCAGAGTACGCTGATAAAAACGCCGCCTGCCAAAGAAGGCATATACAAAAGAAGGGCAAGTACCGTACGGGGCGCTGGCTGTATCTGTGCCAGCATCCACGCCATGAGGAAGGAAATTACATAACCGCCGGGGCCGACAATCAGGGCGAACTGAATAGTGTTAGGCAAAACATTTTGAAAAAAAACGGTGTCCTGAGTCAGCAAAGCTACATAATTGTACAACCCGGCAAAGGTAGGAGACTGAACCAAATCAAAATATGTAAAAGATAAATATATAGCCACAGCGATAGGTATGGCGATAAACATGGAAAATAAAACGCCGTAAGGCAAAAGTAAGGCAAGAGCGTGCAAGCCGTCTAATGAAATTATTGACTGTTTTTTTCTGAGCATACTATCCACCTGCCTGCCTTGCGTTTTCTATCTGCTCAATAATCCAGTCTATCTCCCTGAGTACATAGGGTTTTACCTGTTCCCCCTGTGAGTTAAGATAACCGAATTCCGTCATCTTCTTTTTAAATTCCCGCTGTATATCTATCACCTTCCTGTCTATAGCTACATGGACAGGAGTACCGTCAAAAACAATAGTGTTCCAAATATCGGAAATGCCCCTTTCCAGCAAATACTGCCCCGGGCTTCGCGGCGCGTCTCTTAGCCACGGGACAGATTCCAAAATAACCTGTTTGTCTTTATCATCTATGGGTATATTCCGAAGGGCGTTTATGTTTGAAGGCATGTGAAAAATCCTGTAATTGGTAAAAAGGGAAAAAGCGAAATCCGTCTGAGTTTCTTCGCTTAAAAACCATTTCAGGAATTCCCAGCAGTTTGCCGGCTGTTTCGTATTCTCAAAAATAACACTACCCGTACCATTGGCGATATACCAGCGGGAAACGCTGCCGTCATCCTGCAAAGTTCCGGGGTACGGCGCAAGGCTCCACTGGCCCATGAGTTCCGGCGCTCCGTAGGTTAAGAGCACATAGGTTTCCGCGTCGATAATCCCAACCGGAGTTTGCCCAAGGCGGAACGCGTTGAAATAATTTGGAACCTGCTCCACCAGGGCATAGGTCGTAAACAAATCCCCCAGAACGGTTAGGCCTTTGACGGCATTTGCTTCGTTTATCGCTGTGCCTAAACCATCGGGGCGGTACAACATTCCGTTGTTCTGATAAATAAGAGGCGAAGTTTGATAAAACCACTTATAGCCTATACCAGAGGCAATGGGCAGATAAAAACTCATATCGAAACGCTGTAGTTCCGGCATCATTTCGGCTACATCGGTCCAGGTATCAGGCGGGGCGAGATTTAACCGGCCTAAAATATCTTTCCGGTATACCGTAGCGGCGAAAGTAATCGTTTCCGGCACTGCGTATACCTTTTCGTTCAGAACATAACTGGTGAGCGCGCCCGGCACAAAACCACCCATGTACCGCCAAAAATCGCCGAACTGGGTAAAATCATACAAAGCGCCGCGCAGGGCCAGCTCAGAGGGCATATAGGAACCCAGGCCCAACGCGATATCCGGGTTTGTCCTGGCGGCCCTTGCCATGGTAAGCTTGTTTGCGTCGGGCATAACGGAAAGGTTTACTTTAACTCCCGTTCGGGGGGTAAAGCGCGTATCTACAAGTTTTTGCAGTAAGTCAACCTGCATATAAGAAGAGGCATACCAAACATTGAGCGCGTCCTCCTGATTGCGGACTTTGTATTTATCCGATGTGTAGCTGTTCCATAATTTTCGCACGCCGTCCGCAATCAATTCGGTTATACGCGCGTTTTCCCTTGGCAGGTTATCGGTCCTTCCCAGATAGATGGCATTTATTCCTATTCCGCGATTGTAAAGGGCGTCCAGGGCAATACCGGCCTGCTGTAATACTGAGGCGTCCTGACCGCTTGAGAAGCTCTGGCCGCTTTTGACGCTCTGGCCGCTTAAGGATTCTATATATAAGGGAAGCTCATTATATTTTTTTCTGAGCCTTTCCAGATACGACACAGCCTGCACCATAGGCGAAACAACGGATGAATCCGCGCCTTTTGGGCTGTATTGGGAAAGTTCGTGAATGATACTTCGGAAAATAACATCGTACGCGTCTAAATATTCTTTTACTTCGGGGATATACTCGGACAATCGCCATGTACGGTTCCGGTCTATAGTCTTTCCGGTTATTTTTTTTACCTCAATGGAAAATTGGTTTATATGGTCAACCAAAAGGCGCAGGCCGCGTATCTGACGGGCAAGTGGCGAAAGTTCATTTTTAATGGAAAAGACGTGGTCTCCCTGGGATAAATACACCAAATAAGGGGTTCCTTCCCCATCTGTCATGGTTTGGTTGCGCCATTTGTCGGCACTTGGAGACAGAGCGTAGGATGCGGCTTCGGCAAAAGGAAATTCCCCGTCTATTTTTACGCTTATAAAAGAGGCGAAATCCTCCGCGCCGGTTTGGTAATGGAAGGTAATGGCGTAATAGCCGTCCTGTGGGGCATATATGCTATAAAAAATTTCGTCTCCTGAGCGGCCGGAGCTAATCGTGTTGATTTTCAGATTCACCGGATCATACGGCATAATGTGGGGGCTGGAAGAAGAATTACTGGAAACATGGGCGGAATTTTTTTTCGCATAATCAACGGCGCTTATGTTTAAATATTCCGGTATCGCGCCGCCTCCCGGCATTCGGTAGGGCGCGGGTTCCCGATATGAATAGGCGGTTAAATCCCCTAACCAAAGGGTTTGTGAAGTTTCATTATTTATTTTTATTATGTTTTCGCCCTGACGCAAAAGGAAATTCAAGGGCAAATCCGTTGTATAGCGGGTGTCGAACAGTGAAACGGTATGCGGGCCGGAAACCTGCCTTTGCATCGGGGTTGTTTCGTCACCGTACTTATCGACGGGGTATGTTTTCGATTCATCTTCCCAAAAAACAGGCAGAATGATAGTGTTTGCCTCATCATATTGAATAACACCGTTAACCTGCAGCGCAACGGTTATATCGGTAAAACTATTGTCTAACGCATTATACCTGAGCGTAAAATAGTACAAGCCCCCCCCCTCAGGAACATCCACATCAAATGAAAGGCTTTCGTTTTCACCGAGGATCGCGCCGCCTTGAACGGTGATTTCATTTTGGGCTTTTACCACCGGCGTGTTATCGGTTAGAAAATCGGTATAGGTATAACGGGGGGTGGTAAGGGAATCACGCAAAAGGGCGTAGGCGGCGTCAGCTTCGGCGCGGGTTACAGGCTGTATGTCTACCTCGCCTGAAGCAAATAAAAAGGCTAAAATGCCCACTGTAACGGCGCCCACTATCGAAATCAGAACAATGACTTTTAGTTTTGACACCCCACAATTCCCTTATCAAAAAGACTTCATAAGGACGGTTCTTTCCGAGGTTTGACAGAGCCGCCCCTCGGATTGAATCCGCCCAAATGTGATTTAACGTTTTGGATAATATCTGTTCAGAGAGTCATTCAATTTCTGCACTTCGGCTTCCCACCGCTGATTCATTGCCGTGTTCCATTGTGGGAGTCGCGCGTAAACTTGATCGAGCCAGTTGGGGTCGGTACTCACAGCGCCCACAAGCTCAGGATTCCATGCGTTTTCCCATTCATAGGCAATAGCGCGGCGGGTTCCTTCAAAATCGTAGTACCAGGGATAGGCTTTATCTGAAATATCCCAGAATTGTCCTTTCTCCCACAGTTCCAGTACATAATGGAAACCGGGCATTTTATTTTTGTCTCTAAAACGCTGATGTATTTCGGGAATATACCAGATCTCCATCTGGCGGTTAAATTCCGGGCCTGTAACCAATGGTAAAGAATCGTTAAGGCAGGATTTTAAAGTTTCGCCGTCACGGAACAACTGCCTGGCGCGGGCTTCAATAGCGCGGGAGTCGCCGCACCAGAACGCGGCAAATGCCCAAGCGAGTTTCAGCTTGGCTTCTTCTTCAGTGGAAAGCGCGGGATTGCCGTCATCCATAGCGTAATTGCGGATAACAAAGGGATCAAGCACGACGCCTACTGTTGCCCCCATATAGTCAGTGGCCGGGCGGGGATAAATATCCCAATCCGCCGCTTTTACCGCACCCCAATGGTTGGGATCTGGATGGGCTGCGTCTCCCATCATCCACGGGTCGCCGGTGAGTGTCAGCAATTTGCCTTCCAGAAAAAACTTGTAACTCCACCACCAGTTTGCGTCCATAAATTCCCCTGACACCAGGCCCAAGTCGTTATTAGCATAAACCGAGTCGCGCCTCCATTGGGCAAAATTCCTGAGAAGACTACGCGTGGCGTCGGAATTTATATTTACGAACTGGCCGCCGGGCTGGCGGTTAAGCAGCATATACGTAAAATCCCGCGTGCCCGTTTGTACAAGGTCTATGTCTACATCGTAGCTGCCCATACTCCCATAATACTCATTCGGCCTGTGATGGGCTATAAAACGGGTATACTCGGCGAAGTTCCAGTCGGGATCGGGTACGTCGATGTTATTAGCTTCCGCAAGGGATTTGTTTATATATACGCCCCAGGGAATAAGGTATTGCGGAATCCCAAACTGACGGCCTTCGAAATTCATCATAGCCATTACCTGCGGGTTAAAGCTCTTATACAAAGGGTCATCTTTGAAAATCGACAGGTCGGCTATAAGGCCCCTTTGCATATCGCCAACAACGTCATTAGCGGCGTACATATCGGGATATACGCCGTATTGCATACGGAAATTCTCGCGATGCTGCTCCCAGGGACCGCCATCATTGTCTCCTTCTGATTTGGCAAAGAAATTAATTTTGACGTTGGGGTAGAGTTTCTTAAATTCCTTTGCGGTGGCATAAGCGGCGGCAACGTTTTGCGCCAATAAATCATCCGGGGTAAGGTTCATACTGCCAATGTCAGGATAGTAATTGTTATCTCCAGACCACATCATGATGGTAAGTTCTCCCGAAATATTGCTGGAAAGACCGGAGCCTCCTTTCCCCTTGCAGGCAGCCAAACCTGCCAAAACCATTAAGCAAACGAGCGCAAACGCAATAAATACCGTTTTCCTATAAGACATTACTGAACCCTCCTTGAATGAACATTAAAACTTTTCACATAAGTTTATTCCCTTAAATTCATTGTTGTCAACAAAAAGTTTCATCTGTATGGCAGAACAAGCGCAAGTTGTTCGTAACTATTGTGTCTTCTCTCTCTTAATTCAACCGTGCCATTGTATTCTGCCTTCAAATTTTCCCTGATTTTCCCAGGGGTCATCTTCCAGCGTATAAACGCGTACCCAGTCTATTTCCAGCGCGGCAGGAAGATCAGAATCTTTTGGCAGTCTCAACCCGTCAAAGGTCCCGCCAACAGCGAGGTTAAGAATTAGGTGAAATTTCTGATCAAACGGCGCGGTATCAGGATGCTTCAAATCCCTGTAAAACGGCGTATCCCACAGGCCTTTCGCCAGAGTCGCGATTTCCTTTCCGTCTATGAGTAATGTTATTCCATCAGGCGCCCATTTCACGCCATAGATATGCCAATCCGTAATAGTTTTATTACCCATGAACCAATGGGTAAAGCCTCCGTACCGGTGCCCATTCCAGTTGGCGGGAGTACCATCAGACCGGTTTTTGGGGTCGAAGTGCTGAAAATGTACTGTAGCGGACGCTTCGTCAGGCAGCCTTCCCTTCATTTCCATAATATCAATTTCACCCGAATTCGGCCATCCGCCGTAAACGCTGTGCGTCGGCATCATCCAAAACGCGGGCCACAAACCGTTATGCGCCGCCGAGAGTCTTATTTTCGCTTCGAACCTGCCGTATTTTTGCGAAAACTTCTCTTCGCCGGATTCCGATTCATAGGTTACGAGTTTCCCCGATGTGTACCGCCTCGCATCGGCGCCGGACCCCGCATTTTCTTTTCTCAGTTCGATTCTCAACACCCCGTCCCGTACGGTTACATTATCGCTTTGGTAATACTGCGCCTCGTTGTTACCCCAGCCGTTCATGCCAAATTGCGAACCGGTGCCGTTTTGATAAAGCCATTTACCCGTATCAAGACTGTCCCCATAGAACTTATCGTAAAAAGAAGTCCTGGCCGGGTCAAAGTTTTCGGAAAAATAATCGCTACTCCAGCCTTCCGCCGGGCGTACCGTAATGGGGAGCCTTGTAATTTTACCGCCGAACGAAATTGTAACGAAAACATCCGATACTTTTAAAGCTGTTGACGGCGCAACCTTAAAACTTTTGATCGCCCTTGGGGAATCGTCGGCGTAACGCGCCGTAACAACCATGCCATCAGTTTCGAATTTTTCATTTTCAACATAACTCGTTTTTACAGGATTTTGCGTTACTGAAATACGGTCAAGATTTTTCGTTGTGTCACCTGATGGAACACATGACAAAGACGCCCCGGATATTAACGCCAAACTCCAAATACCGGACATTTTAGAAAAGCGCGTAACTTTCATCGTTCCCTCCCTTCCAAATTATTATACTCCAGCTTACGCATATACATCTATATTGTGGTATTCTTAAAAAGGAGTTTTTTATGAAGAACTTATTTAAACTGTCCTGCGCCGCAGCGGCAATTGTGCTGCTGGCGACAGATTGCAATGACCGCACGCCGAAAGGCTGGATTGGAGCGGATGACGCCCTGAATGTTGACGAAAATGGTTACCTGCGTAACCAGAAAGGCAAGGAAATCGTGCTGCGCGGCGTCAACTTGGGCGGTTGGATGCTCCAGGAATCATGGATGTGTCCTGTCTTCGGCATTGACCGGGCGTGGGCCAACCTCGATACCATAATGGCTATGGAGAGCCGGGGGTGGACTGCAATCGACATTCAGGAATTGTTCGATGTCTATCAGGATAACTGGATAACTGTCGATGATTTCGACTTTTTAAAAGCGCAGGACATAAACAGTATCCGTATCCCGTTTTGGTACCGCAATTTTATGTCGGATGAGTATGGCGCGTGGATCAACGGCGACAACGGCAGCGGCGCCGATACGAAAAACCCCGGTTTCAAGCGTCTGGACTGGGCTGTTACGCAAGCCAAAAAGCGCGGTATATATGTCATATTTGATCTGCACGGCGCTCCAGGCGGTCAGTCGATGGATCACTGCAGCGGCACTATCGGCAGAAACGAACTGTACACCAACCCATCGTACGAGCAAGTGGCGGTCGATCTGTGGAGGGCTATTGCCGCGCGTTATAAGGACGAAGCCGCTGTTGCCGCATACGACCTATTGAACGAACCGCAGAACAACGGCGGGTACACGGGCCCAAACGCATGGGCTCCTGACAGCACAAGGGCCGTATATGAAACCGTCCGGTTGTATGACCGTCTGTACCGCGAGATAAGATCGGTAGACCCAAAAACAATAGTTATAATGGAGGGGATTTGGAGCATGAACCTGCCCAATCCCACATATGTCCATAACGGACCTTTAAATATCGAAGAACGGTACAGCGGAAAAACAACGGCATGGAATAAAAATGTTATGTATTCCATGCACTTATACGACAGCAGTGCAAGTATGATTAACAGTCGCGTAAATGAATTAACCAGCGCGCGCAGGAACTGGGGCGTCGCCGTTCATATCGGAGAGTTTAAAAACGACACTGAGGGAAACCAGAATTACGCGTATGAGCGCTATAACAGCAACAGAATCAGCTGGAATATGTGGACGTATAAAATCGCGGGGGCGAACATGGGCAGCTGGTCGCTGTATCAGGCGCCGCATAAGTCAAACGCCGATCCCCATACTGACAGCCCTGACGTTATCAGGCAAAAATGGGGCGCGACCCTGCGCACATTCAATCCGGAAACAAATACCCCAGCCAACGGCTTTATACGGACAGGTATGTACGATCTGTTTACCGCGGGGTTAAGCAATACAACTTCCGGTGTTTTAACCAATCCGAATTAAAAGTTACGCTCCAAGATTCATGGTTGCGCGTAACATAACGAAGCGGCGTTTATCACACATACTTGTATGTCGGCGGGAAGAACGCCTCCAGCGGCCTGTTGTAACGGTCGTGTTCGTGATAAAAATTCAAACACCGCTCGTAAACCGCCTGTGCTTTTTGCATTAACGCCGCTTCATCTATACCGATGAGTTTTTTATCCTTCATCAGCATTTTCCCGTTAATAATTGTGTGCGACACATTATTGCCCGTGCAGCTTATAACCATTGTGCGGATCGGGTCTTCGTGCGGCCCGACCGTTATGTCGTTCAAATTTACGGCTATAATATCGGCTTTCGCGCCTGGGGAGAGTTTGCCGATGTCGTCCCGTTTCAAAGCCGCAGCGCCGTTTATGGTGGCGGCGTCGTAGAAATCTCCCACTGTCATTGGTTCATAATCCGGTTCGTCCGCGAACGTGTTTGTTACGCTTCCGTCCTCATGATAACGGTCGAATATCACACGGTTGCGGCATATCGCGTCCATGTCGCGGGCATGGCGCATGTTGCGTATCATATCAAGCGGCTGGCAATCCGTGCCGATTGTGACGTTTATTCCGTAGTGCCGTAATTTCGCGAATGAAAAGAGCGCTCCCCCCCAGTTTGCTTCCGCGCACGGTGTGGAAATTACGCCGACTCCGCGCCGCGCAAGCGTTTCAAGTTCGCTGTTCCTCGCCACGCTGGCATGGGGGATCAATAAATTTTCAGATAACAGCCCTATATTGTCAAAATACTCAATCGTCGTGTTTCCGCCGAGTTTCCTTATGTAATCCCACTCGTAAACGCCCTCGCATGCGTGCAGGCGCATCGGCGCGTTTTTGCTTTCCGCGAAACGTATCGCGCGTAACAGAATGTCTATGCTTGTCCAGCGTATCTGGCAGGGATTGATAAACCCGCGAATCATTCCGCCGCCCTTGCCGTCAAAGTCGTCAAAAAAACGCATTGCGTCTGCGAAACTTCTCTCGCTTCGTTTTTCGTCGTAGCCCTTGCCGACATGGGTAAACGAACGGAACGACGGACCCGCATAAAGGCGCATACCCATCGACAGCGCGACATCCGCCATTATTTCATGCTCACGGTAACTCTGTCCCCAGCCGTGGAACATCTCTCCCATGATCGGCATGGCGGTTGTGATGCCGTTGCGTATCAACTGGGCGATGGAATAAGTTTGCCTGTCCCTGAAATCGTCATCTGAGTAAAAATCGACGGTACAGTATTTATCGCCCAAGTCGCACCACTGCCTTGCCTCAGACACGATAATATCCTGCAAAGCGTGGTCGGTGTCGATGTCGGCTTCAAGATCGATAAAGCCAGGCCCGATAATCGACGCGCCTGTGTCTATGGTTTCGTCAACATAACCGTCATAATCCCTGCCCACGAAGATAATGGTATCGTCTTTAAAAACCACTTCTCCGCCGCGATAGACCACATGATTTTTCCCGTCATGCCCTATCACGAATTTTCCCTTTATTTTTGTTATTTTCATATACTATTATTATCTTACATACATAAGTCCGATACCGCTACTCTATCATTTACTGTCAACAAAGTCAATACATCATTTCCTTTATCCTATTTATAAATTCATTATGCTGGTTTATAATGGAAAAGTTGAACAAAAAAAAGAAGAAAGAACTAGCAGCCCTAACGGGAAAAATTGCCATTACCGATACGGCGCTGTCGCCATCAGGAACCGTTTTAATTGACGGTGAAGCTTACGCCGCCGAGTCTGAGAACGAACACATAGACGCAGGAAGAGGCGTCCGCGTAACCCGTGTCCGGGGCGCAAAAATTTTTGTCAGGAGAGTTTAGTGCCCTTTTTACCCTACTGGCAGCGCAGTATATTTTATTCTTCAAATGTTTTGGCCTGATTTTTCTTCCCCATTAAATATGATTTTGTGATAAACATTTCAACAACATTTTTTACATCATCGTTACATTTACCAAAAACCTTTTTTGATAAAACGATCAGTTCTT
>JGI24698J34947_10000184_pt1 | contig 24871 bp, 9 predicted proteins | sample TergutMp193P3_FD_34947 | JGI IMG/M metagenome (IMG submission 34947) | reverse complement strand
GTCGCCGACGGGGCAAACAGCGCCATCGCCTCCACGCTGATTCAAAACTGCCCGACCAAGATATACCTCGCCGACCCGGAGGCGTTCAACAATCAGGACGCCTACCGGAAATTCGGCCTGACTATGGAGGAAATACAGATGCTTTCGCTCTCGCGGAAAAAGCAGGACTACTATTACAAAAGCCCGTCGGGTACGCGGCTGTTCCAGCTTTCACTGGGGCCGCTGATACTCGCGCTGATGCGCCAGCAGGATCAAATGGTAAAAACGGCGAAGGGCGATACCGTACGCTGGAACGACTATTGCCGCTATCTGCTCGAACTGAAAAAAGACGGAGAAATTCAAAAAGGTTTTGTCGAAGAAATTCTGGATATGCAGGGGATACGGTATGAAAACTATCTGGCGGGAACGCGCATAGATGGAGAAGAAGAAGAACAAGAACAAGCGGAAGAAAAGGAGGCAGTATGAAACTGAAAATTACGTTATGTGTAATCACATTGGCGATTACCGTTAACATGGGCGTATCGGCGCAGGGGCAGCCGGTTATAGACGTAACCGCCATAATAGCGGCGATAGAAAACGGTTACACGATGGTTCAGCAGCTTCAGACCATGTACGAGACGCTGAGAACATCCTATGACCAGCTGCAGAAGCAGATGAAAAGTTTTGAATCGTATGACTTAAATGCGCTGGACGTGAATGACCCGCTGGGATCGTGGAAAGCGATGACTACCTACGCGAACAGGATGTCGACGTATGAACAGAATATCGAATCGATTATCAACAAGAAGGATATCAAGATTGGCAATGGGACATATTCGTTAAACGATATATTTATAGCGCCGATCGCCGACAGGATAGATTTTAGCGTTTTCGATCCGCTTGAAAAAATGTTGACACCGGAAGAGAGGATGATATTTCTCCGTAAGTTTGGCCAGAGTTTTGGCAACAACATGCGCATAGCTCAGATGAGGGAGATGCTGCAAAAAAAAGCCTCGGAAGTGATCGCTTACAGCGGGAATTTGCAGAAGAATCTGGCGGAAGATCGGGAAAGGCTCAGCGCCATTACCAGTGATATGTTTGACAATCAAAGCATAATACAGCAGCAGCAGATAAATAACGCGGTGCTGTCGATTATGGCGCAGGATATAAAAACACAGTCAAGCCTGCTGGGGGATATCGCCGCTCAGTTTGCCACGGCCGCGGCGCAGGCGCAGGCGGAGAAACAGGCGCTGCAGGAGGAACTTAACATAAATAGGTTGGGTGTTACCGAGGGTTTCCTCAAGATGCTTGAGGATATGGCGCCGATGAGCGACTACAGGTAGGAAAATGTTTGATAATATCAGCGGAACATGGCTTGACGGCGCATTCTTCAACATACTGAGGTATGTTGACGGTATGCACCTGTTTTTTATGACGCAGGTGCGCGTCCTTGCCAAAATTTGTTTCGCGCTTTCTTTTGGAATCTCATGCGTAAAGCTGGCAATGGGGGCGGCGGAGATCAACCGGGTGCTGACGCAGGCGTTCATGTCGATAGCGGCGTATTTTATCATGATTTTTATGTTTCCGCATATCATGCTCAATATGCAAAAAATAGTATCAGAATTATCACATGGCGCGGTGTTTTCGCAGGGGTTTTCGGTTAATCTGGACGGCCTTCATGGAAAGGAAAATGAATATTATAGATATCTGAACGACATCGGTACTGACAGCAGCGGTAATACGATATGGACGGTGAAAGGGGAAAAGGGCGATGCCCGCAAAGCGCTGAATTTGCAGATAACGCACAAGAAAACGGGACTCATCTCGCTGAACAAAATTTTTCAAATGATAATTGTGACATTCAAGGCGATGTGGAAATCGCTGAATATAAAAGGTATTTACGATTTTTTCACCCACTTTCCCGATTTTTTGATGGTCATCGCTATCGGGTTGGCGTATCTGTGGGCGCTTTCCGTCGCGATTGTACAGTACGCGATGGTGGTAGTGCAATACGCGTTTTTATACGGGATGGGGGTATTGTTTATTCCATTTATGCTGTGGGAAGGAACTAAGCACGCCTTTGAAAAATTATGCGGCTCAATTTTCAATATCGGGGTCAGACTGCTGGTAGTCCAGACCACCCTGTATCTGGCGGTCATGGCGAATATCGACATTCTTAAAAATATGTTTATTTTATCCGCGGGAAACATTGATTTTATGCACGGGCTGGAATTTTATCTGTCCGTTGCCTTTATGGTTGTGTTTGTAAAACTGTTCGTCGATCAGGCTCCGGCAATAGCGGATTTTTTGTGCGGCGGTCAGCCAAGCATAGGGTTTGCGGCATTTGCGCGCGCGGCGGCATCGGGCGCGGCGGCGGGCAAGGCGGCGTTAAGCGCCGGCGGGTCGATGGTCAAGGGAGCGGCAACGGTGGGCGCGGCGACGGCCGGAGCGCTGGGAGCGGCGGGCGGCGCTGCGCGTACGGCGTTTAACAGTGATAGGGCGCAGGGCGGCGGCATGGTGAACAGTATCGGGATGGGGCTGGGAAGTTTTTCAAAGAGTCTCGGGCAGAGCGCGAAGCAGGGCGGCGCGAATGTTCTGGACAAGGGAATAGACGCGGCAGTCAACGCGCCCCAATCGGTGAAAAATCTGGGGCAGTTAATGGCGCACGGTATCAGTCCCGGCTCTTCGCCCGCGCCCGCATCCGCGTCCAAGGAGAGGAATGGAAGCTATGGCGGGGCAGGCGGTAAGCGTCACAGTCCCACCGAGGGCGAGCGCCTGATGAAGTCAAAAAATATATCTGAAAGGATCAAGGGCACGGGTGAGCGGTACCGCGAAAAGAGGGCGGAAGGCGGCAAGTATTCGGGTCTGGACGGAAGGTTTAAGGCATTGAAAAGTTCCATTGGAGAATTTCATCAGTCGAACAAAAAAGCCTCGCCGGGCCTGGACATGCCCGCGCACATTCATCATGGAGGAAAAAAATGAGAATACAGTCAAAAGAAATGTTCAGAAGCGCGTCCGGTCCGGTTGAAACGCGGTTTAACCGCGTCATCAATCAATATGATCAGTACATCAATAAACTGATCAAAGAAAGCCGGACATGGCAGTTGGTAGGGCTTTGTGCGGTAGTGATGATTCTGGGAACCATCGTCGGCTGGTTTTGTGTGCTGAGCATACGAAAAGAAATCCCCATCGTCATAGAAGTTAATGAACTGGGCAGGGCAAAGTATATCGGCGACATCAGCGGTAAATCGTATTTGCAGGGCTATACGGTAAAGGACTACATGATAGAGTCCGTCCTGCGCGACTTTATCGCCCATACCAGAAATATTTACGCGGATCAGGAAATAATGTCGCAAAATTACCGGCAGGCGGCGGCATGGTGCAGCAATGAGCTTAAAGTAAAACTGCGCGACGAACTGGTGGCGGAAGACCCCTACGCGATGATAGGCAGAATTAAGCGGACAGTCTCAATAGAAAGCGGGATAAAAATAACCAACGCCTCATGGCAGTACGACTGGTTTGACGTTACCAGCGATATCTACGGGAAGGAAATATCGCAGCTGCGCTACCGGGGAATGTTTACCGTAGCGATAAAAGAGCCGCAGACCGAAAATGAACGGTTTAACAATCCCCTGGGCGTTTACATAGTTGACTACAATATTTCAAAGATAAATGAGGTACTCAGATGAAAACAATGTTATGTGCAATTATCGTATTTATGACGCTCTCGTGCGGAACCGTGGATGTTCAATCGAGAAAAATCAGGGAAATCCGGCAGGAAAACCAAAAGCTGGGAAACGCGACGCCGGCGGTTTATGTAGACGATGAAGAACCTGAAGCCAAAGTCAACACCAATGTCATCATTATGAAGGACGAGGTGTTTGTTCCTGTTGACAGTCAGACGCAAAAGCCCATGTCTACCGGGCAGGTCGTCCAGCGGTCAATGCAGGAGGCGATGGTAACGCCGCAGAATTTTATCGGCGGGACGCAGTTTTACGACTACAATGAATACAAACAATACCCCGTAGTATGTAAAATGCTCAGTCTTACGGTAATCCAGCTTGAAAACGGGGAAGTGCCGATAGGCGTTCCCTATTTGTCTGATACCCTGCGCTGGGAATTAACCGGCGATGTATGGCGAACGGTCGACGGCCTTTCTGTCCAGCTGGTTATGATAAAGCCGCTTGAGCCGGGGCTGACGACTAACATGATACTCGTAACGAATCAAAGGATATACCAGTTTGTACTGACCAGTACGCGGGACAGCTATATGCCGATGGTAAAATTCAGATACCCGCTTGCATATAACAGGTTTATTACCGCCGAAACGCTCAGGCAGAAAGAGGAGAAAGGCGATAGGAAAGAAGATGAGGGCTATTTCCTGTCATACAACTATAAAATAGTTTCCGGCTGGTTTTTAACGGGCTGGTTCAAACCCCAATGGCAGCCGATAGAAGCATGGGATGACGGGCACAAGACATATGTGCGTCTTCCCCGCGGCGTTCTGCAAAAAGAGTACCCGGTAATATTTGAAAAGACAAATTATATTGTCAATTACCGGGTAAACGAAAATATCATAATAATAGACAAATTGATAACCAGCGTTACCCTGCGGCTGGACGGCAAGCGAGTCAGGATTATCAAGAAAAGGGGAGAGCCGGAGGACCTGCGTCGTTATGTGAAAAAAGAGACTGAAGTAACCGGAGATATGCCGCCTTTGAAAAATGGAGTCCGTTTTGAGATAAAGGGCGACGTTCCCTGGGTCCCGCAAAAAGTTATCGAGTATGACGGAGAAACGCATATATTTTTCGATGAAGGGCTGTTTAACGACGGGGTTTTGCAGATTATCGACGAGAAGCGCAATGCGGTGGAATATCGCCGGGTGGGAAATGTTATAACCATTCCCGCGGTGATAAAAAAAATACAGCTTGCGTATAACAACCGGATACTTACCATAACAAGGAAGTGATTGTATGGCGAATAATTATAACGATCAGTTTGATGAATGGAAGAACGGAGAGAAGACAGAGCAGGTTCCCAGGGATACGTTTGGCATTATGGAAGCGAAAACGCAGGCGCAGCCTCAGGAAAAACCGGATAACGGAACAAAAAAAACGACCTTTGCCGAACTGCGGCAGGGGAGAAAAGTTCCCCGGCTCAGGAAATCCATGGTTTTAACCATCATTACCGGGGGCGTATTTGTGTTTTTAATACTGGTTAATCTGGTTTTGCAGAAGAAAAAAGAAGAAGATAAAAAATATTTTGACGATCAAAAAAACGCGGTCGCGGTAGGAAGTGAATTCTCGCTGGGGGATCTGGAAAGAAAGGTTCGGTACAACGAAGACGATAAGGTTGAGGTCATTTCAGGCGATGAACATTATTTCAAATCGCCGCCCGCGTATGCGCCGGTTCCGGCGGAAAGGGTCATGCCGCCAACGGGAGGGGGAGCTCCGCGTTATGTGTCATCAAGCGGTTATTCAGACAGCGATCTTTTGGCTGTCAAGGCGCAGATAGGGAAGGATGGGGGATACGGGCTTTCCCGAAATATAAGTTATGACCCGCCGGGGGGTTATACGCCACAGACGCTGGAATTTGATCCTCAGGGAAGTTATGCTTCCATTCCCACGCGGGAAGAATATACCCGGCAAAGGGTAGATGACATTACGCGGCTCGTTCAAATGACGAATAACGAAAGTAATACAAATAGTAATACGAGGTATACCGATGCGGGAAAGTATAACCCGAATAATCCGCCGCGGGGAACGGACGCAGCCATGCTGGATGATGCCTGCCTGTTTCCCGGTACGATAATCCATGCAATCCTGATCAGCAGAATCGACACGGACTACCCCGGCCCCATTCACGCGCGCGTTATTGAGAATGTCTACGATTCAAAAACGGGGAAGAACCTGCTTATACCGCAGGGAACCATTTTGCAGGGGAACTACTCAAGCTCTTCCATTGGAGTTTCAAAAGTGCAGGTTGCCTGGGAATCAATGGTGGTGAATTACCAAGGGGTGGCGTATCAGATTTCGCTCGGCGGAATGGCGGGGGTAGACAAGCGGGGAAGGACAGGAATAGCCGGAACCCTCGACGATCATTATTTTGAGTGGCTCAAGGCGGCGGGAATAGTCAGTTTATTTACCATGTTGAATTCGGAAATCTCGTATCAAAGCAGGAATCAAAAGAACGCGCAGATCAGAGAGTTAATGGACATCAATCAGGGAATTGTCAATCAGTTGGGCAATAAACTCATTCAGCGCGCGATGGATATTCAACCCACGGTCAGGGTGGCAAACGGAACGGCGGTGAGCGTTTCAGTAAACACGGTTGTAAATCTAAGGCCGTTTCCGGCAATAAGAACGGAGGAAAGATGGATACGAAAATAATTGTCCTGCTCGCGCTGTTTTTAGGCTCATGTCATCTGTTTGACGCCGATGAAATGCAGGATGTCGCGGTTTATTTTAATGAGAGCAACGTATCCGTATACGAGGGAGGTTTGGGCTCTCTTTCGCTGCGGATAGAGCCGCCGGACGTATTATCGTATTACGCCGTTGACTATTCCATCATGAATGAAGAAATCGCGGTTGTTTTTCGCGCTGATAATCGGAACGTTGTTTTTGTCGGCAGAAAGGAAGGATCAACAGTAATAACCGCATCGATTGGAAATGCCGAGGCAAAAGCCGTTATTAATGTATTCAAATAACAGGAGATAAACATGAGGAGGAATGAAATGAACAGGACGGTAATACTGGCGTTAAGCGTAATAATGGCGGCGTGTATGATGTCGTGCAATAACGATATGTCATATGTTAATGACAATGGCGGAAGAAAACAGGCAAGGCGGGATCGCAGCCAGCGGACGACGATTGACGATGCCGCATATATTGATTTTACGACTCCAGCGCATAACGCCAGGACGGTTCGCAGTGAAGATGTGCTGTATACGTTGAATAATTATATGTTCAAAAACGGCAATTCATTGATACGCATAAAGGCGCAGGAAGGCACAGTTGAAATTTCAAGCGACACCGGCAGGTATAACGGCAAGGATAATTGCCAGGTGTATGGGGTATTCGCGCTTGATATAAAAGCGGCGAGCAGCGATTGCCTGTATATACGGCGCGACCCTGATAAAGAAGGGTTTGTATTGATTGATGGCGTTATGTTCCGCAATGACGCAATGCCTGATCTGGCAGTCTGCCTGCCGCTGTACGGATATTCGCGCAACCGGATTGAGGTCAGTTCCATTATGGACGGTTATATTGTGATGCCGAGCGGAACATATTGGAAACAATAACAGGGGAGGAACGGGTGATGAAAATGCCGCAAAAGATATTATATTTAAGCCTTCTGTGCCTGGGGTGCATATTTTCAGGCTGCCGCAATGAAGAGGAAACGGAGAAGGAAAAAATAAGCAGCATAGAGTTTGAAATTGAAAGGGTTGATGTCAATGTCAATGAAGATTTTATTGTGCGGGTAATAGCGAAATCAGATGAAGGAAAGAGAAACGAAAAGATACGGTATACGTCGATTAACGAAGGTTTTATTCAGATACGCGAACCGAGCAATGACGGGTTTGTCGTTAAGGGTTTGAAAGCAGGCTCGACGGTTATCCGGGTGCAGAGCCAGTATGTAGACAGAATGTTGGAAGTAAAAGTATATGGCGAGGATGTGCTGGCGCGGTATATAAAACTGGATAAGCCGGTTATCGAGGTTTATGAAGGATCGCAGGTACAGACGTTTGTTACTTTGTACGGGAAAGTGACAGAGCCGGATGACAACAGCCTGTTCCAATGGCAGTTGGAAGCCGGTAAAAACAACATCGCGGTTAATTTTACGGGCAACATAGCGGTTATCAGGGGCATAGAGCGGGGTTATCAGGAGATAAATGTAAGGCATCCGAGGGCGGGTTTTGACAATAAAATATTGGTGTTTGTTAAAGGCGTTGACGAGGAAGTAAAGTACATATACCGCGACAGCAACATATTGGTAATGCCCAACGACGGGAACTTCCACGATTTCGACGTGGTGTTGATAAACGGCGTGCCGTCGGACGCGGTAGATTTTAGTTACGAGGTTACTGACGGAAATCAGAATATACAGGAAATTTCAAAGTCCCAGAATAAATGCAATGTAATGGCGGCCAAAAGCGGGCTGTCAACTATCAGGGTAAGCCATCCGCTGGCGAAGGTTGATTTTGACGTGCGCGTGGTGATATACGATTTGGCAGTGCCGTATATCATGCTGGATCAGACGTTTTTATTATTGAACGCGCAGGAAAGCGGAAGGGTAACGGCTGAGGTGGAAAATGCGCGAAACGGGGTTCTGCATAAAAACCAGTTCAGTTATGTGATTATTGAAAACGGCGCGGAAGTGCCGGATGAGCGCAGTATTTTGGAGGTAGTCAAAACAAATGAAAGTTTTTATATACGTGCGAAACGCGCGGGGACGGCGCGGATAGTCATATCCAACGAGCAGGCGCATACGCCGCGCGAGGTATTGGTGGTAGTGCGCGACGAGGCGGCGTATCGGGACGATTATTACATAACGACGGAGCAGAACGTTATCACGACGCAGGTCGGGGCGGACATGACGAGGCTTTACGCGCGCCTAATCAACGGCGTTTCCGCCGATGCCAATAATTTTATATGGGACGTGGACGACATAACGGTTGTAAATTTGCGTACCAATCACGGCAACGTCAGGTATGGGAATTCAAGCCGGGCGATGATGAACGGCCCGGCAAATGTGTTCGAAGCATACGCGGATATAGAGCCGTTAAAGACAGGGACGGCGAAGATAACGATTACGAATACAAAATGGCCGGATACATTGGCGCAGGTTATCGTGCGGGTATATCCGAAGGGGACGTTTGTCAATCCTCCGGTACGGGTAGGTTATGATGGACTGATTAAACTTGAATACGGCAAGCCGGATACTACCGTAGCATTGCGGATAACGGATGGCAGCGCGCCTGCGGGGGATAACTGGCTTGACTGGGAAATTGAAAATTCAGGTATAGCGGAGCTGCCGTATTCCAATGCGCATGGCCTCGTAAATATATTACGGGCGGTGGCAGGCGCAGGCGGCATAACCAAATTGAAAGTTAAAAATATGAGCGGGCTTGAAACCCTTGAGTTCCCGCATGAGAGTCTCGTTATAGCGGGGAACGCGGATTATATTAACAGCATATCGGTTATTTACGCGGACAACATATACCAGAAAGTATTGGAGCAACAGACGATTGACGTGCATATACTGAATTCGAAAACCAACAGCCAGGGTTTGCCGGATGAAAGCTGGTACCCGTATGGATTTGAGATTTCTGAGGTGTCTGATCCCAGTAAAGTGTACGCAGTCATGGTAAAGAACGTATTGAAAATAATGGGCAAGGAAAGAGGCCAGACGAATATTAAAATCAGGCATAATCAGGCGGCCAACGAATTCATTACGATACATGTCCAGGTGGAACCGGCGAACCTTTCGATAGAGCAGCCGTATTACATCAGCGGGCCGGAGATTAAAGGCGTAGTGAGAACGGTGCCGGCTGACATTTCGGTTTCGCTGATGCCAAACGCGCCGGAAAGCGAGGTCCAAAAGCTGATATGGACAAGTACGGCGCCGGCAGTTGTTTCAGTTAACGGTACAGGATCGCAGGCCCTGCTGACCGGCAGGATAAGCGGAGCGCAGGAATTTATTACGGTTGGGCATAAGAACAACAAAGCGCAGGAAAAACAGATACTGGTGTATGTGGTGGAATCAGCCGCCGATCTTAACAAAGTTGTATTGGGAACAAAACAGCAAACTAATCTGCTGAAAACAGGTCATGAGCAGTTAATTACGATCATTACCAACGCGAGCGACGAGCAAAAAAGGCATATTAGCTGGAAAGTAGTGGCCAGGCCCGGCGATCCGGCGCCGGTAACGATAGACCCGCATTACGATTCGGCGATGATAAGGGCGGTTGCCGCGGGCAACGCGATGGTTGAGGTGACATATACCGATTACGCCAATCATGATCACCGTGAGAACGGGACGTGCACCGGGCTGACCGGAAAAGAAACGCTGCCGCTGTCAATCTATGTTTCGGTTGTGGACGGTTTAAGCGATGAGAAGGTTATTAAGGGGCCGGCGGTTATTGAGATTATCAGGGGCGAGAGCAAAATAATATCGGTGCAGCAGCTTAACCTGACACAAAACGATTTAATGAAAATCAAATGGGCGGTGGAGACAGAAGCAAACGAGGAGCCGCTGGCGAATATCGAAGGAAACGGCGATTCGGCATATATATACGGTTTGCGCAGGGGTGTGGGCAAAGTCAAAATATGGCAGGAAGATTTAAGATATACCCATTATGCGACATTGGTATGCGCTGACAGCGCGGTGGAATTGGAAAACCTGTACGTTATGGGGGTAGACGCGAGCTACCAGAAGATGATGCTGGGCGAGGAAAAAAAGGTCAGGCTGACATTCGGCAGTAACGGATTCCCGGAGGCGGCAAAGCGCAGCTTAAAATGGGAAGCGGACGGCACGGGCAAAGTAAAAGTCGTCGGCAGCCCCGGCGAGTCGGTTTCGATAATTGCGCAGGAGCCGGGTGAGGCGGAAGTAACGGTAACGGATATTAATAATCCGGCGGTCAGTTTTAATGAAACGCTGAAAATGAAATTTTTGGTGATTGATCCGCATAACAGCAGCATTGAATTCAGGGACTATCAGAAGATGGTCGGCATTGTCGTGGGACAGAACCGGCAGGTTAATCTGCGCCTGTACGACAATGAAAATGAGATAAAAAACTATCATTTGTGGAGCGATCCTGCGGAGATAAGCAATTCAGGCGTAGCCAGCGTCAATATAGCCGACGGCGACCCGTCGGGGAAAACGCTGGATATTCGCGCGTTAAGCGTCGGCGAGACGTATGTAACGATGCGGTACAACAACGAGGTCAGCGCGCGGATACTGGTGTACACTGCGTTGACGGCGGACGATTTGGAAAATTATTATCCCATATTGGTTGAAAAGACAAATTATCTGCTGCAAATCGGGCAGAGTGAAACCGTCAGGATAGAGACGATGACGGACAGGGATGCGGCGAATTTCAGCAAGGTAAGCTGGGGCATAGAAGGCGCGAATTTCATCGAGAAAGTTGATACGGCCGGGAAAAAGGAATTTACGATTAAGGGAAAGAGCGCTGGAAACTGCGTTATCAGCGTTAACTATACGGACAAGGGGAAAACAGAAACCAAGGCCCGCATTTTTGTGACGGTGGTCAGCAATGAGGAAATTGACACAGCCAAATACATCGTTACGGAAAACATTATCGGGATGCAGGCGGGAACGCAGTTTACGACCAGAATATTCCATAATTTGGGGAGCGGCGTTTCAGACGTGGTATGGGAAAGCCTCACGCCTTCCATAGTGACGGTATCGGGAAGAGGCGAGGAGGCGACGCTGCGGGCGGCTGCGGCAGGCGAGGCGTATGTGACGGTATCGTATGGATCGTGGCTCAAGCGGTATATACGGGTATACGTGAAGGCTGCCGGATCGGACGTGGGCGATTATAAGGCGATGAATATTGAAAACCAGTATTACCGCGCCGGAATCGGAGAGACGTTTACACTGCCGGTATATTTCGCGCCGGTAAAGTCGTCTGTGCCGACATTATGGATCGACAAATATGAGAACAAAGTCGTGCGGTTTGAACGGCTGGAAAACGGATCGAAGGTAGACATTACGGCGTTAAGCGAGGGCGTTGCGGTTTTGGAGGCGGTCAACACGGGGTTAAATGATCCTTCCCATGTACTGCGGATATATGTCGAAGTGTCTAAAAAGTACAACGGCGCGCCCAGGCCGATAGTTGATCGTTTCTTAACTATATCGAAGACGATTTACGTGATGAACCCTGATGACAAGGATGAAGAATTAAATTTGCGCGTGCAGGGTGTCGGCTATACGGTTGAGGAACTGGAAAGGGTGACGTGGCAGTTGGCGGACGACGGGGGAAAATCGGGCAGCCTGATCAGTATATATCCGAACGGGCAGGAATGCCGCGTGCGGGTTAACCCGGTCGGCAAGGAAGGCACGGCGGAGATACGCGCGTCAAAAACAGAAAACGAGGTATTGATTCGCGTCGTGGTGACGAGAACGGGTTTGATAGGATACCCAAGTATTGTCGGTGAGGAAACGGTGAGGGTCGGTTTGGGTCAGAAGGTAAGCATCGTGTACGACGTGACCGAGGCGGGTTCGTATGACTTGAATAATTTTTACGCGTCGGTTGTTGGCAGCGGGTCAACCAATGTCAGCGCAAAATTCAACAAAAACGTATTGGAGATAGAGGGCAAAATGTCGGGTCAGGCGCTGCTGCGTATTACCTGCGAGCCGACGGTCAGCGCGGCGCATTATAAAGACGTAATGGTTATCGTGACGACGACGCTTGACGGGCTGGTTTATTTAACGACACGGGATAACTTTACACAGGTCAAGATAGGAGAGACCAAAACGGTAAGCGTTGATTTGGCCGGGTTAAGCAATCCCGGTGAGAGCGGGTATATATGGTCGATAGCCGAAGAAGACAGGAAATATTTGAAGATGTCGCCAAACGGCAGGCAGGCGACGTTTGAGGGATTGGAAGCGGGCGCGGGTCAGACGGTCAAGGTTACGGTGCGCAATACAATAGTAAATGATCTGTTCGCGCTGACAATGTGGGTGCGCATTTCAGATAATTTCTTTAACACAATGTATTTGACAACGACCCAGAATGTCGTTTCGGTTACTGAGGGCCGCAGTATGTACCTGACGGCGGAATTGATCAACGGGGCGCAGGGCGAAGAGCAGATGATAAGCTGGCGATGTCTGGATACCGAATTCGCGCAGGTAATGGGGACGGGGCCGCAGGCGTATATTTTGGGCAATCATTTGGGTTTTGCGCGGGTAGTGGCCGAGTACAGTAAAGCGGTCAACAAGCAGATAGAGATATTGGTTGTCATAGAAAAAGACACGACCAGCGACGGCATTTATTTGACATCGACTGACGGTTTGGTGACGATGAAGCCGGGCGACACGCGCAAGATTTCGGTGCGTCTGGTAGGCGGCGGCGTGGGCGACGAGTACGGGTTCAGCTGGAACGACAATTATGTGCAAAACCCGGTCATAGCGGGGAAAAAGGTCGCGGAGATATACGGCTCGGTGACGGGGGTGGATAACGTGATTATCCGCGCTTTGAATGAGGGTGAGGCGACGATCAGGGTTACGCACAGAAGGTCAAGCTACATACTGGATTTGAAGATATATGTACAGGAGTACAGCAAAGTAGAATTTGATTCGGAAATGTTGACGATCAATTCGGGCGAAGAGAAAATTGTACGGGTAACGATGCCGTCGAACACGAGCGTACGCTATGTGGTTGACAAGCCGAATGTTATCAGCCTTTCGGATGTGGGTCCGACGAGTTCAGGGTTCCTGGTTATCACGGGCTTGCCGGTTTCACAGCCGACTACGGTAAAAATAACGGCGGCTTTGGTAGAGAAGCCGTATACCGACGAGATGCTGGTGACGGTAAACCCGGTCAATAACAAACTGGTACAGTATATACAGACCAATGACACGATATTCAACATGGTGGATTGGCAGAGCGCGTCGAACAGGGCGATGGTGTCGGGTCTTCCGGTCGGCGAGAAACTGGGCGGCGGGAAATTTAACGAGATGGACAGTTTGGGCCTGCAGTGGAATATAACCAGCGGAAGCCAATTTGCCGTATTTGATTTGCCGACTAACGCAGAAAAGACAAGGACGGTAGGCAAGACGGTAAGTATTGCGTCGATAAAACCGGGAACGGCAGAGATAGAAGTGACCCATCCTGAAATGCCGGGGTATTACAAAAAGGTTTACGTCAACATAACGCCGTACGACGCGAATTTCATACTGTCTCCGGCGTTTCAAAGCCTACAGATAGGGGATCAGGCGGCGTTTTCGGTGGGCATTACCGGTAATGTCGATGAGACCGCGTATAAAAATCTGACGTGGAGGCTGCTTTCCAATGAGAATGACGAGTACGGCGTAGAATTTATTGAAAGAAAATTTATAAACGACACCCTGTATGAAAAAGCGGGCGAGGATGGGATGAAAAGCGTGCGGGTGCTGGCGGTAAAGGCGGGCGTGTACAAATTAAAAGCGGTATACGAAGGACGCGAACTTGAGACGATTATCTATGTCGAGAAAGCGAAGGTGTTGGAAATATACGACGAGAGTTTTGTAAAGATGGTTCCCGGCTCAACGGTGTTTATCGGGCTGTACCACGAGCCGCTTAAAACAGGAAGGATAGGCGGCATCCCGAAAGAAGATGTTTGGATTCAATATAACAACGAGTGGCATCAGTTTGCGGAGGTAGGCTATTGCGGCCCGGTGAAAGAGCTGGTGGACGGTAAAATGGCATTAAACACCGATTTTCTGCCGGAGCGAGGAATGTATTACGGCGATTACAACGAGGAACATTATTACCAGATACGGAGCGCGTTTAACAAGACCGCGCAGGATTCTCTGGTGGAGAAAGGTTTTGGGGAATACAACGCGCTGCTGGTAGTGCATGGCACGGAGTTGGAAGGTTTTACCAAAATAACGGTAAAGTACAACAATATAGAGCGCGTCGTAACGGTGCATAACAGCAGGGACTATGGGTTCAACATGATAGGGGTAGTGGATAAAGAAACAAACGCGGTAAAAAAGGCGTCGGTAGTGCGCGGGCAGCCGGGGCAGGTAATAACGGTTAAGTATGAAGTGATGCCCTCGGGTTCCGAGATAAAGAACGGCAATCTTATCCCGATACAGGATACCGATGAATATTTTGAAGGGAACGGTTATCCTTATTATGAAGGGCGGAGCCAGTTAAATATTGATACTGGTAAAATAATTGATAATATAAGTTTTGATTTTATAAAGCAGGAAATAACGTTCAGGCTGGTTAGCTGCGGGTATACGGAGTTAAAATTCAGGAATGAACTTTATGACGATCAGTCGAAGCAGTTGGTAATACCAGTATATATATATTACGAGAAAATGGTATTGGATTGGAAAGCGAATAATAAAACATCGGGCACGCGCATGGACGGTTTGGCAAATGCCATATATATAGCGAATAACGAAACGTTAAACATATACCTTGAAAAGGAGCCGCAAATGACTGGCGGACGGTCCAATCCCTATGCCATGTCAATTAAAGGCTATGAGGGCGATGATCTTGAATTTGTGAGTATTAGGTTTAGTAATGGCGGATACAGCGAAATAAAAAATACTTTTAGCAATTCTCCCTTAACCGCCAATAATTATGTGACATGCAGACAAAACGCGAACAATCCTGAAATGGCAAGGGCGGGAATATATGCGCGATCAGAAAATGTTAACGAATATAACAGCAATATTTTAGGATTTACCGTTAGGGGAAATATTGGTGATAGCGGAACCGCAATTTTAAGAAAAGTCGAATATCTGGGAGTATTGGAAATAGTATATAAATACTCAAACGGCGGCGCGAAGAGAGCCGAATTTACCAAAAGGTTTTTGCTTTACGGCGAGACATGGGGAGAAAAATAACAATGAAAAAGACAGGAAAGTTAATTTTATTGCTCGGTATTTTTGCGCTATTTTTTTCATGCCGCAATGAGGAAGAGGAGCGCCCGAAAATCGATAAAATAGCGTTTGAGACCAATAGTAAAACGTCGATTGAAGGCGATACGGTCAAAATAACGGTTATTGCCGAGCCGCAGGAAGCGAAAGCGTACGATAGAATAACGTATTGGGTAAGTGACAACAGCCTGCTGCAAATACTGCCTGAGTCAAACAATGACTACGTTGTTTTTAAGAGTTTGAAAGCGGGTCAGGGGATAGTCAAGGCGTCAGTTAACGGGAGGGATATTTTTTGTGATGTTAAAATTATCAGCAGTAACGGCACGCTTATTCCGTATATCGTGATGTCGGATTATGTTATAGAAGGCGAGATTGGGGAAACCCATCATATCGTCGCCTCGCTGATAGGGGGCAATCCGGCGGACAATAACGATTTTGTATGGAGTTTTACCGGAAATAACAAAAATGTTATTAACATGGCGGCAAATAATAATATTGCCGTTGTTGATATGGTTAATTCAGGAGACTGCGCGGTTACGGTAAGCCATAAGAAAGCGACGTTCAGCGTTAATACGCTGGTGTTTGTCAAAGAAAAAGGAGAAACGCCGGTATACATTTCCACGAACAATAACGTTATCAATTTAGATGTAAATGATGATTTTAGGGAATATTCGGTTAATTTGTACGGGAAAAATATTACGGGAAACAATAATAATAACGGTTATTATTTGTTCAGACATGATATAGTCAATGAGAACAATGAAATAGCAGCTAACAACAGCGTTATAAGCCTCAGTTCCAGCAATAATGTAGGCACTATCAGGCCTAGGTCAAAGGGAATAGCTAAAATAAGGGTAAGCCATCAGGATGCGGATTACCCCATTGAAATTGTCGTTATTGTCAATGAGCAGGTTGAAATTAAATATATTGATATTGAAGATACGGTCATTGTAATGAACGAGGGTGAATTTACTATGGTAAGGGCAAATATTATCGGCGATGTGCCCGAAGACCGTTTTGAAAAATTTGAATTTGTTAATGATGATAACAACATTATTGATATAAGCGGTTCTCAGAATATTGTCAGTATCAGGGCGTTGAAGCAGGGCAGAAGCGTTATTAAAATCAAAAACAAGTACGTTGATTTTGACAGGGAAATGCTGGTTATAGTTAACGGGAAGGAAGGCCTGACAGATCAGGAAAAATATATAACGACCAATCAGAACGTTATTACGACGGAAGTAAACGCCGAGGCGCTTTTGACGATGACGCTGGTAGGCGGCAATTCGGCGGACGCGAATAATTTTGTATGGACGGTAGACGATGGCAGCGTTATTGAGATGGTAAATCAGACCGGAAAGGTGCGGTACAACAGCCGGGCGATGCTGGATTATATAGACGAGAAGTTTGAGGCGACGGCTTTGATAAAAGCCAAAAAGATAGGGACGACGACGATAACGCTGGAAAACCCTAAGGCGCGCAGCAGTTTTCAGGTGGTGGTTAAGGTATACAAGCAGGGTGTTTTCGGCGTTGTGCCGGTCGTTCTCAGCGGGCAGGGTATTTACCGGATCGACCGGGGCAAAGCAACTGAAACGTTTTTGAAAGTGGCGGCGGGCCTTGAAAAAAACATGGTTAATGTAAGCTGGAAGAGTTCGGACACAAACGTTTTTTCGGTGCCTAACCATACCAATCTGTCAGGTTTTCTGAAAGGGGAAAACAACGGTATTGCGATGCTGACGGTAACGGGCAGTAATCTTAAAAGCGATTTTACGGCGACGGTTATCGTGGGAGACGAAAATTATTTCAATGAACAGCCGTATATTTATGTCGCCAATCCCTATATGACGCTTATCAAAGACCGAACGGTGTCTTTCAGAGTATTGTGCGAAAACGTGTCTCCCGCCGTTATCGGCAGTTTAAGCATAGTCAATAATTCCGGCGATAAACTGGAGGTAAATTCTTACCGCGATACCGTTACGGTAAAGGGCCTGTCTTTCGGGGAAGGCGAGATTGTCGTCAGCGGCGAAGGCTTGAATACGATTAAAATTGCCGTTATGGTGGAAGATTACGCGCTTACTCCCGAAATGCCGTATTATTTGCGCCCGGAAAAATATATCTACGGTGTGGTTAAAGGCAACAGCGTTGAATTAACGGTCGATTTGGTCGGCGGCATAGCGAATAACGAAAAAGACATAACGTGGAAAATTGCCGATTCAAACGTGGCGGACATAAGGAAAAACGGGAAGAAGTGCATTATTACCGGCAAGAACGAAGGGCAGACGCTGTTAACGGTAAGCCACCCGCAAAGTCAGAATAAGGATGTCGATATTGTTGTTTACGTTGCGCTTTCCAATGCGGAGTTGAAGAGCAAGGTAGTGGTGCATGTGCCGGAGCAAAATATTCTGCTTAAACTGGGCGAGGCGCGTTATATCTCGGTTGTTACCAACGCGGCTGACGGGCAGGGCGATTTCAGATGGGGTAACGGCAACGCGAACGTGGTCGGGCTGAGGGTTAACGGGGATAAGAAAAGCGCGTTTTTGGACGCTTTGACTATAGGCAGCGCGGTGGTAACGGTAGGGTATGGAAATCAGACGCCGTTTGTCGTATACGTGTCGGTTGTCAATCCTTCGTCTGAGGCGGCGTATATAAACACGCCTTCGATTGTGGAAATGACCGCTGGTCAGACCATTACGGTAAATGCGGTAACAAGCGGCGTTTATAATAAATATGACATTGCATGGGTTTCTCAGGATGAAAAAGTCGCCAGAGCGTACGGGAACGGCGATAGCTGCACGCTTTCGGCGTTTAAGGGCGGCAAAACGGTTATAAAGGTCAGCTATCAGAATTTTGTTAAGGATATTGTGCTGCGCGTGTATGAAACCAACGCGGAAATGGCAAGCGCGTATATTTTTTCAGGAGAGCAAAGCAGGTATATTATCAACAAGGGTGATATCGTCAATATCGGACTTGTGTTCGGCTTGAAGGGGTATCCTGAATATGACATACCCAATATACGGTGGACTACCAATGATAATTCAAAAATTGAGCTCAGGGGCAATGGGAAATCAGCCGGCGTTAAAGGATTGGCTGCGGGCATTTGGGAAGTGTCGGCGGCAGATAATTATGGCAATGATATTAACATTGAGATAGTAGTGCAAGATGCCGGGAAGCCGGGTAAATATTATTTTAGCGTTAACAGCAATAACCGTATTAAGGGGATGCTGTCCGGCACGGATGATTTTTTGGAAATTAAGGTATTTAACGGCGCTAATGAGGTTTATAACGTAACCGGCATAGAGTATTCGGTCAGTAACAGCGATATTATCAGGGTTGAAGGAAAAGAAGGGGGCGTGCGCGTTTACGCGAAGCCGGGAATAGAGGGGCAGAGTTATATAACGGTAACGCACGATCTGGCGGATGACGGGAAAATATTGATATATACATCGTTGACCGAAGGCGGTCTGGTTAACGCCTACCCGATAATGGTTGAAAAGGCGAATTATTTGATCGGCAGGGGCGATAGTTTTAGCGTGTCGGTGCGGACACTTGATGAAAATCCGGGCAAGCTCGCCAATTTAAGTTACGGTTTGGAAAAGCAAAACGGCGTTCTTTCCATTCAGGAGCGCAATAAAAAAGAAATAACGGTAAATGCGGCAAGCGCAGGCAGTGAAATTATACTGGTGCGGTATAACGCCGAGATTGTACAGCGGGTATATGTGACGGTTATGGAAAGGGGTTATGGCATCAGCGGCGGGTACATGGTGACTGAAAATATTATAGGTCTGGTAAAAGGGCAGATTTATGAAACATGGGTTGATACGGATTCTAACTGGGGCATTGAATGGAAGAGCGAAAATAGTTATATTTGCGCAATTTATAACGATGAGGAAGAAGTTGAAGAAATAACTGAACTTGACGGCAAAAAAACCCTGTTGAAAGCCCATAATGCCGGTAATACGACGGTAACGGTAAAGCGCGGCGATATCGAACGGTATATTTATGTTTTTGTGGTTAATACGCCGGAAGAATTAAGGACTTATAACGCGGTTAATATTGAACAGCGCAGATATAAAATACCCAAAGGGATGGATGTAACGGTCAATATGCACAGTTATCAGGGGAAGGTTTTGGGGGAAACCAAATTTGAAGATTATTACAGGTACAGCGTACCGTATGGTAATGTGATAACGGTGAATAAAATTGAAAACGGAAAGATAAGCGTTAAAGGAATAAATGAAGGGACGGCGGCTGTGAGGATAACCAACAGTTATTATAACAGCGAGACGGTAGTATATGTCGAAGTGTACCCGGTCAGCGAAGGGGAAATCGGGGCTGTTACCCAGACGCATTATATAACGGCGGAAAAAACGCTGTATATTATTGAGCCTGACAAGAAAGACGTTTACATACAGGTTGGCGTTGTGCCGGAAGAAAATTTCTACGGAGATGCGTACTGGGAATGGGAAGGTTATGACGAAAATATTATTTCGGTTGAATCAATAGGAAGAGGCGCGGTAATAAGCCGCGTCGGTAACGGGCAGACCAGGATAAGGGTGTTTAATCAAAAATGCGACAATCATTCCATTGAGATTACGGTTATTGCCGGACAGCGGTTTATTTCCGATTCAGGCAAAACGCCGTATATTTATGTGGAAAAAGATCTGTTTGAAATGTTCAAGGGAAGCGGCAATTTGGAAATACCCTATTCCATTGTCAATGTCGATAGTATTGCAGCGAAAAATATTACGTTTAGTTCGGCGGGGAGCGGCATTAAAATCGCCCATGACGCGGGGAAAAGTGTGTTCAAGGTAGAGGCGGTAAGCGCCGGCATAGCCCGCTTTGAAATAAAATACGGCGATTTGAAGAAAGAAGTGTTTGTGCTGGTCAAGGAAAACCCTAATGCGGGCAATATTTATTTGACAACGAGCGAAAATTTTGTTATTGCGTCAATAGGCGAATTGCGCACTATTAATGTTGATTTGACAGGCTATGATGAAATTGACGGCAATAAAATAAAATGGAGTTTGAGCGGCGATAGTCCGCGAAACGTTGTTCAGTTGGCCGGCAACGGGCTGACAGGACAGATTTACGGGGTTGCGGAAGGCAGCGTGGTTATCAATATTACGCATGAAAGAAATGACGAATATAAAGCGGCGTATCCCCTGTCCATTAACGTTAAAATTGTAAAGGATAAATCGAAAGAAAAGGTGATATACCTGACCACGCAGCGCAACGTTATTGAAACGGTAGAAGGCGCGCCTGACGAAATGATATATATACAGAAAGTGGGCGGGGACGCGGCAAAATCGCAGATAATATGGAAAGTTGATAATTCAAGCATTGTAAGTTTGAATCATAGCGGCGGGTACTCGGCGCGTTTGACGGTGCATAAGGAAGGTTCTGTTAAAATAACCGCCTCAAATATAGAAACGCCCTATGATTTGAATATCATCGTAGTGGTACGCAAATCGACCGGCAGCAATGTTTATATTACCACCGCGAGCAATTTGATATGGCTGTCCCCCGGCGAAAAAAATCATAGAATAAGCGTCGATTTGGCTAACGGACAGGCAAAAGATTACAATATGATTACATGGAACGCGTACGAGCAAATTCCATCTGATAACGCGGTTTCTGGGACAGGGAGCAAAGTAATTAATATCGTTTCCAGTAATGAGCAATGTTATATTGACGCGGTAAATATCGGGGTGGCGTATATTTATGTTGAGTGCAAAAGCAGGGCCGATCTGCCGCTTATTATCACCGTATATGTCAGCCATTTCAGGGAAATGCAATTTTCCGCGCCGCATAAAGACGTGGTGATGAACGAGATGGAGATAGTGGAATTAAACCTGCCTACTTACGAGCGGCTAAAAGACAAGGCAAGCGTATGGGCGGAAGATTTAAGCGGCGGACCTACCAATGTCGTAGACGTGTATTATACCAATTCTCTGGTGCTGCTTCATGGGAGGAAAACGGGAAGCGCGGTCATTAAGGCGGCGGTTGACGGCAAGGAAGGCTATGCCCAAATGACCGTATCAGTGCTTGAGAAGCACGATCCCGACGTCAACCGTATGGTAATAGGCAAAAATTTATTGGTGGTAAGCGACATTGCGGGACAGATGGCGTTAAACGCGTCGGTTACCGGCCCGAATATATACGAAGGCGATCTTGATCAAATACAGTGGGAGATAATCCGCAATTACGCCGAGGAAGACATAGACCATAAGAAACCCCTTTTGGATATAATGCCCAGGAATGTGCCGTATTCGGTTACGAAATCGGTGGGGCGGACGGTGCAGGTTACGCCGAAGAGTATCGGTAACGCGGTAATCAGGGTAAGCCACCCTAAAGTGACGCAAGGGTATTGGAAGGATATATACATTGTTATTGCGGAAATGGGCAATACGTTTACCATTAATAAAACGGAAGTAACGGTAAATATATCGCGTCCGGCGGAGACCGTTGCCGTGAATATAGTCGGCGGCACGACGCGCGATTACGAGCAGGTGCGCTGGGTCGCCAAGATGCAGCAGAGATGGGACGGGACGCTGCTTGAAATTGTGCGCGTTATGGGATCAGGCCGCGAAGTAGTGTTGTACCCTATCAATAACGGAGAGACGGAAGTTTACGCCTTCTATAACGGTAAAATGCTGACGGTCAATGTTAAATGCGTCTCCGATTACTACTTCGATATTACCAACCGCAACGAACTGATGTATCCCGGCGAAGTGCGCGACATGCCTTACGAGATAGCCCCCGCCAGCAATTCGGTCACATGGAACTATACTCCCGGCGACGCGGGCCCGGTCGTCATATTTACGGACATTGCCGGCTCCGCGCCCGGCGGCGGCGGCAATGTAACCCGTATGCTGCGGGTAACGGCCCAGAGGGAAGGCAGCGCCAATATTATCGGGATGCCGATTAACGGCCGCCCCGTGCAGATCAACATTACCGTAAGGGACGACGTTGAATTCGGCCTGCAGGACAACCAGCCCGGTATTGTCACGGCGATGAACGTTATCAACCCGGCTCCCCAATACGTTACGCGCAACATTGATGGCAGCGTTAAAGGATCGTCGGACGGAGTTGTCAAGATAAATTATTTTATCTATCCCGGAGACGCTTATATCAAATGCGCAACGAACCCCCTGCCTACCGGACTTTCCGTTGATATTTCCCCCGCGCAGTTTTTGAAGTACGACAGCAGGAGAAGGGCGATCCACGGCGGAACCATTACCTTTACCGGAACTGTTGAAATGAACAGGAATATAGACTTTCAGCTTTACAAGGCTAACCCGTCAGGCGGCGTAGAAATACCGGTGCCCACAACGATTGAAAAACCCACAAGGCGTACGGTAAACGTCATTTATTATTTCAGGGATTTGAAGCTGGAACCTGTTTTTATACGGGGCGACGGCAAATATTCAAACCTTAAAAATTATGCTGACGGCGTTTCAGTCATTGGGATCGACAATATAAAGGGCGGGGATCAGCAATACTGGCTGAAAAACGGCAAAGCCATACCCAGAGGCGAAACTATAGAAAAATCGTTTTATCATGAGGGCGAATATTATATGACGCTGGGCGACGGCGAAGANCATTATCTCATTTTTGACCGGGAATACGATAACGCGAACGTCAATATTACCAGCCTTGTCAAGGGCGANGAAGCGGGCAATGTTGTTACGCTTGCCGACGGCANCGGAGGCNGGTTTCAGGCGGAAATTGTCAACTTTACCATCGACGGCGAAATCTATAAGNCGGTCAGGCTGTCAGGCGGCCCCGATTATATTGTCTATAATAGAGTTGGAATCCCCCATGAATTATTTATCGGCCTTAAAACCAAATACGGAAATGATAACCCGGCAGCGACAGAAGAAAGAGAATACTGGTATAATNTATTCAGAGACGAGTATGTCGATGATTATGAAAGCCATCAGCCGNTTTCAANATNAAACAGGCCGTATCTTTACAATTTTCCGCTTTCCGCAGATTACCAGTATCCTTTTGGCCGCCATATAAAATATGGCAGTTCAAGCAATTGGACTGATTCTTCCAGTTATGATGTATGGTTAGATTATTTTACCGTAAATAATATACAGAGAAATGGTAATAATTTTTTTGCCGTAAGATCAAATGGAAGTAATAAGAAAGGAAGTTCAAGAAGTGAAACTGTTAATATGACTGTTACATGTCAAGAGAGTTACTCGACTGGTAATCAATCTGGCGGTACTACTTATAGTATTAGAACGGTTACGATAGGTCCTTTTTCCGCTACTATTCCAGTAGGCTCTTGTGTTGCAACATTAGTAACCAGGCATCTGGTGGCAAGCCAACAATCGGTTTTTGTAGGCACTGTGGATAGAAATGGCGTTAGAAATGGAAGTAATCAGATTATAAATCAGGGCGGAGTATATGCTAATTATAATTCATATAATATAACAGAATATTGCGGCCATAATTTGGATGTTTATAATATATTCGCGGGCTCCAATGACGAGGTAACGTTTAATGAATATGGAAAGAAACTTTACATGGGCGATGTCGATTGTGGAGATACAAGAAATAGCTTTGGTTATGTTACAGGTTATTATAAAGACTTGAATTGGTCGAGAACGAGCGCGCAGTTTCAGATCAGGAAGCATGACCGGGGTACATTTACAACCGCTCCGTATTATATATTCAACCGTTTTCCTTATCGTTATGAAGTGGATAATACCATAAAACAAATGCTCAAAATCAGCGATTGCGGCGGAATACCCATGCCCTCTACCGATAGAAATGTTGCGGGTAAAATACCCGTTGTTTTAACGGTTAAATACAACAAATACGATCCGAAAACCGGTATGTATAAAGATTTCGATTTAAACATAAATATAGCGTGCGTTTCAAGGCCGTCTCATTTTCAATATTTTGGGAAATACCATGAAGATAGAATTAATACCGACGATGACGAAGTTAAAGGNCCGGTCACTCATTTTGGCGCTCTTGATGATTCGGCCAAAAAAACATATGCAAAATGGNTATAAAGTTCCGTATGAAACCCGCAANNCCGNTACGAAGCTGCGGATGATACATCATAATACTTGACAAACGGCGTTTTTTAGTGTATAATATATAAGGGGATGTTTTATGGCGAGAAACCTCGTTATTTTTATTTTATTATCCGNTTGTTCAATAAATATATTTTCACAGGAAAAAGAAAAATTGCTGTTTGAATTTGGTGACGAATATTATTATTATGGTAAATTTGAAAAAGATATTAATGCAT
>JGI24698J34947_10000183_pt1 | contig 24899 bp, 10 predicted proteins | sample TergutMp193P3_FD_34947 | JGI IMG/M metagenome (IMG submission 34947) | reverse complement strand
GGGACGCAGTTTTACGACTACAACGAATACAAACAATACCCCGTGGTGTGCAAAATGCTCAGTCTTACCGTTATCCAGCTTGAAAACGGGGAAGTGCCGATAGGCGTTCCCTATTTGTCCGACACCTTACGCTGGGAATTAACCGGCGACGTATGGCGGACGGTTGACGGCCTTTCGGTACAGCTGGTTATGATAAAGCCGCTTGAGCCCGGCCTGACGACTAACATGATCCTCGTAACAAATCAGCGGATATACCAGTTTGTGCTGACCAGCACGCGGGACAGCTATATGCCGATGGTAAAATTCAGGTACCCGCTTGCACATAACAGGTTTATCACCGCCGAAACATTGCGGCAGGAGGCTGAGCAGAATGGCCGTGAGGAAGAAGAAGGCTATTTTTTGTCATACAACTACAAAATAGTGTCCGGCTGGTTTTTAACAGGCTGGTTCAAACCCGAATGGCAGCCGATAGAAGCCTGGGATGACGGGCACAAGACATATGTGCGGCTCCCCCGTGGCGTTTTGCAGAGAGAATATCCGGTAATATTTGAAAAGTCAAATTTTATTGTCAATTACCGGGTAAACGAAAATATCATCATAATGGACAAGCTCATAAAAAACGTTACCCTGCGGCTGGATGGCAAACGGGTCAGAATTATCAAAAAAAGGGGAGAGCCAAAGGATCTGCGCCGTTATGTGAAGAAAGAAATCGAAGTAACGGGCGATATGCCGCCGTTAAAAAACGGAGTCCGTTTTGAAATACAGGGAGACGTTCCCTGGGTTCCGCAAAAAGTCATCGAGTATGACGGGGAAACCCATATATTTTTCGATGAAGGGCTGTTTAACGACGGAGTTTTGCAGATCATTGACGAGAAACGCAATGCGGTGGAATATCGCCGGACAGGAAATGTTATAACCATTCCCGCGGTGATAAAAAAAATACAGCTTGCGTATAACAACCGGATTCTTACCATAACGAGGAAGTAGTTGTATGGCGGACAATTATAACGACAAGTTTGAAGAATGGAAAAACGGCGGGAAAATCGAACAGGTGCCCAGGGATACGTTCGGCATTATGGAAACGCAGGCGCAAGAGCAGCCGCCGCCTGATAATGAAACAAAGAAAACATCGTTTGCCGAACTGCGGCAGAAAAGAAAGGTTCCCCGGCTTAAAAAATCCATGGTTTTGACCATTATGACCGGCGGCGTATTCGTGTTTTTAATATTGGTTAATTTAGTGGTGCAGAAACAGAAAAATGAGGAAAAAAAATATTTTGACGAACAAAAAAACGCTGTCGCCACCGGAAGCGAATTCTCCCTGGGTGATTTGGAGAGAAAGGCGCGTTATACCGAACCTGAACAGGTTGAGGTTATAACCAGCGATGAACATTATTTCAAGTCGCCGCCCGCATATACGCCCATTCAGGCGGAAAGGGCGCCGCCGCCGCCATCGGGAGGCTCCTACCGTCCCGCGGCGCCCGGCGGTTATTCCGACAGCGATCTTTTGGCTGTCAAGGCACAGATAGGAAAGGATGGGGGATACGGAATGGCATGGAACGCAAGTTATACCCCCGATGGGAATTATACTCCTGAGGGGAGTTTTGCTCCCCAATTTCCCACGCGGGAAGAATATACCCGCCAAAGGTTAGACGACATTACACGGCTTACGCAAATGACGAATAACGATGACAACACGCGGTATACCGACGCGGGAAGGTATAACCCGAATAATCCGCCGCGGGGAGCGGACATGTCCCTGCTGGGCGACGCCTGCCTGTTTCCCGGCACGATAATCCACGCGATTTTGGTCAGCAGAATAGACACAGACTATCCCGGCCCCATTCACGCGCGCGTTATCGAAAATGTCTACGATTCAAAAACGGGGAAAAATCTGCTGATACCGCAGGGAACCATTTTGCAGGGAAACTACTCAAGCTCTTCCATTGGGATTTCAAAAGTGCAGGTCGCCTGGGAATCGATGGTGGTAAATTATCAGGGGGTGGCGTACCAGATTTCGCTTGGCGGAATGGCCGGAGTGGACAAGCGGGGAAGGGCCGGAATAGCCGGAACCCTCGACGATCATTATTTTGAGTGGCTCAAGGCGGCGGGGATAGTCAGTTTATTTACCGTATTGAATTCTGAAATATCGTATCAATCCAAAAATCAAAACAACACGCAGATTCGCGAGTTAATCGACATCAATCAGGGAGTTATCAATCAATTGGGCAATAAACTCATGCAGCGCGCGCTGGATATTCAGCCCACGGTCAGGGTGGCAAACGGAACGGCGGTAAGCGTTTCAGTTAACGCCGTGGTGAATCTCAGGCCGTTTCCGGCAATAAGAGCGGAGGAAAGATGGATACGAAAATAATTGTCCTGCTCGCGTTGTTTTTGGGCTCGTGCCATCTGTTTGACGGCTCCGATGAAACGCAAAATGTCGCGGTGTATTTTAATGAAAGCAATGTATCCGTATACGAGGGAGGTTTGGGTTCTCTTTCACTGCGGATAGAACCGCCGGACACATTATCGTATTACACCGTTGACTATTCCATTTTGAATGAGGAAATCGCGGTAATATTTCGCGCCGATCGCCGGGGCGTTGTTTTTTCGGGCAGGAAGGAAGGTTCAACGGTAATAACCGCATCAATTGGCAATGCCGAGGCAAAGGCGGTTATTAATGTATACAAATAACAGGAAGGGGAGAAGAATGAAAAATAATTTGATATACGCGGGTATTTTGCTGCTGCTGTGCGTGTTTTCAGGCTGCCGTAACGAAGCTGCGGAAGAAAAAGAAAAAATAAGCAGCATAGAACTTGATACTGAAAGCGTGACATTGGGGGTAAACGAAGAGGTAATAGTGCGGATTAAGGCAGGAACGGAAGCCGCGAAAAAAAATGAGCAGATTAAATTTACCGCAACGCCTGAAGGGTTTGTTGAGATACGGGAGCCGAATAACGACGGGTTTGTCATCAAAGGGATCAAGGGCGGTTCGACGATTATACGAATAGAAAGCAAGTATGTCGTGAAATTGCTGGAAGTCAAAATTTTGGGAGAGGATGTGCTGGCCCGGTACATCAAGCTGGAAAAGCCGGTAATAGAGGTCAACGAGGGGAGCCGGGTAACGACGAGCGTCAGCCTGTACGGGGGAATAACCGAGGGCGATGACAATCTGTTGTTTGACTGGCGGCTTGAATCGGGAAAGAACAATATCGGTATTTCAGCGACAGGAAACATAGCGGTTATACAGGGGATTGAGCGCGGGTATCAGGAGATAAATATCAGCCATCCGCGTTCTGATTTTACCAATAAAATATTGGTATTTGTTAAAGGGATAGACGAGGAAATAAAGTACATATACCGGGAAAGCAACATACTGATGTTACCCAACGATGGGCAGTATCACGATTTTGACGTGGCGCTGATCAACGGCGTTCCCAGCGACGCGGTAGGATTTGAATACAGCGTGGTGCAGGGTCAGGGAAACATAGAGATTTCCGGCAGCCAGACCAAGTGCAATGTATTGGGGGTCAGGAGCGGCGCCTCGATAATACGGGTACACCATGATTTGGCAGTAGTTGATTTTGATGTGCGGGTTATTGTTTATGACGTGGATATGCCGTATATCGCGCTGGATCAGTCGTTCGTGCTGTTGAGCGTGCAGGAGAGCGCGCGGGTAACGGCGGAAGTAATGTACGCGCGCAATGGGACAGCGCATAAGGGACAGTTTCATTATCAGATAATCGAGAATGACGCAGTAGTGGCGGATGAAAACCAGAGCATCATTGAGGTAATACAAACCAACGAAAGTTTTTACATAAGGGCGAAGCGTATGGGTACGGCGCGGATAGTTATATCGAACGAGCAGGCGGAAATGGCGCGCGAGGCGCTGGTCGTGGTACGCGAAGATGCGGCGTACCGCGACGACTATTACATCACGACGACGCAGAATGTTATTACAACGCAGGTCGGAGCGGGCATGACGCGTTTGTATGTGACGCTGGTCAATGGCAACCAGGGACACGCCAACGGTTTTATATGGGATGTTGACGACAGTTCGGTTGCAAAGCTGTATACCAACCACGGAACCGCACGGAACCGCGCGCAGGTGCAGCAGGTATTTGAGGCCTACGCGGAGATAGAGCCGCTGAAAGCAGGCGCGGCAAAGATAGTTATCACCAATTCCAGTTTCCCGGAAACGCAGGCGCAGGTTATCGTGCGGGTATACCCGAAGGGGACATTTGCCAATCCGCCGGTGCAGGTTGGATACGATGGCTTGATTAAAGTAGAGTACGGGAATCCCCATACGGTCAATTTGCGCGTTACGGCGGGCAGTGAATCGGAAGTGGGTGATCTTAACTGGGAAATAGCGGATACCGGCATAGCGACGCTGTACGGTAACGCGCACAGCACGGTCAATGTGCTGTCGGCGGTCAGGCAGAACGACGGCGGCATTACCAGGATGAAAGTTACGGGCGACAACCTTGAATTCCCCCATGAGAGTATCGTAATAGCCGGGGACGAGGACTATATTAACCGGACGCAAATTATTTACGTGGATAGCATATATCAGAAGGTAGTCGAACAGCAGACCATAGACGTGCATGTGCTGAATTCAAAAACAAAAAGCGACGGGAAGCCGGATGAAAGCTGGCAGCCTTATGGGTTTTCGGCGCAGGTGGCAAAGCCGGATATTGCGTATGCGGTTATGGTGCAGAATGTGCTTAAGATTATGGGCAAGGAACGCGGCGAGACGGATATTGTGGTCAGCCACAGCGGAGCGGCAAACGAATCCATTACCCTGTATGTGCGCGTAGAGCCTGCCGGTATTTCGATAGATCAGCCGTACTATATTTCAGGCGACGACATTAAAGGCGTGGTCAGGGCGATACCGACGGAATTTTCAGTGTCGATGCCCGGCGCGCCGGACAGCGAACTCAACAAGCTGGCATGGCGCAGCGATGACTCATCGGTAGTGACGATAGGGGGAGGCTCCGGCCCGGCGGCGCTGCTGACCGGCAAGGTAAGCGGCAGGCAGGCGAAAGTGTGGGTATCGCACAGGAACAACAAGGCCGAGGAAAAACCAATATTGGTATACGTGGTTGATTCTGCAGAAGATTTAAGGAACGTGGTATTGGGCGCGAAGCAGGAAAATTATCTGCTGAAAACGGGGCAGGAGCAGCTTGTTACAATTATTACCAATGCGAATGACGCGCAAAAAAGAAATATAAGCTGGAGCGTATCGACCAAGCCGGGCGATCCGGCGCCGGTAACGATAGACCCGCATTACGATTCGGCGATGATCCGCGCGGTTACGGCAGGCAACGCGACGCTTGAAGTGACGTATACCGACTATGACGAGAACGGCGCGCCCACGGGCAAGCATACGCTGCCGCTGTCAATATATGTGTCGGTGGTGGATGCGCTGGGCGCGGACAAGATAATCAGAGGGCCTGCGGTTATCGAGATAATCAGGGGAGAAAGCAAAATAATCGGCGTGGAGCATCTTAATCTGACGCAGGACGAGATAATGGGCATTAAGTGGGCGGTAGAGGCTGAAGGCGATCCGCTGGCGAACATGGAAGGGAACGGCGACTCGGCCTATCTGTACGGTTTGCGCAAGGGCGTGGGGAAGGTAAAAATATGGCAGGATAGATTGAGGTACGAGCATTATGCGACATTGATATGCGCAAATAGTTTGGAAGAACTGGCAAGTATGTATGTCATGGGCGTGGACTCAAGCTACCAGAAGATGATGATAGGCGAAGAGAAAAAGGTCAAGCTGACGTTCGGCAGCAACGGGTTCCCGGAGACGGCAAAGCGCAATCTGGTGTGGACAGCGGACAGTTCCGGCAAGGTAAAAATAGCGGGAAGCCCCGGCGAGTCGGTCTCGATTATAGCGCAGGAACCGGGAGAGGCGACGGTAAAGGTAAGAGACGCAAACAATCCGAAGGTCAGCTTCAACGAAGAGATTGAGATAAAGTTCCTGGTGATTGATCCGAACCATTCCAGCCTTGAGTTCAGGGGACATCAGAAGATGGTCGGCATTGTGGTAGGTCAGAGCAAGCAAGTTGGGATGCGCCTGTTTGACAATGACGAGGAGATAAAGAATTACGGCTTGTGGGAACATGAGACAGAAAAGGCAAACATAGTCAACGTCAACCGCGTTGACGGCGATCCGTCCGGTCAGGTGCTGGACATCCGCGCTTTAAGCGTGGGCGAGTCATATATAACGGTCAGATATGACGATAAAGTCAGCGCGAAGATACTGGTGTATACCGCGTTGACAGCGAACGATTTGGAAAACTATTACCCCATACTGGTTGAAAAGACGAATTACCTGCTGCAGATTGGGCAGACGGCGGTCGTCAGGATAGAGACGATGGAAGAAAAGGACGCGGAAAATTTCAGCAAGGTAAGCTGGGGAGTGGATAACGCGGGCGTTATCGGCAACGCGAATTTTAACGGCCAGAAAGAGGTAACGATCAGGGGCGCGCAGGCGGGCAACTGTGTAATTAGTGTTAATTACAACAATGAAACCAAGGCGCGGATATTTATTACGGTAGTCAGCAACGATGTTATTGACATGGAGAAATATATCGTTACCGAAAATATTATCGGCATGGTTATCAATGAGCAGAAAACAACCAAAGTATTCAGCAATCTGGGAAGCGAAGCGTCAAAAATTGTCTGGGAAAGCCTTAATCAAAGCATCGTGTCGGTATCGGGAACGGGCGAGGAAGCGCGGCTGACGGCGAATACGGTGGGCGAAACATACGTAACGGTGACGTACGGCTCGTGGCTCAAGCGGCATATACGGGTGTATGTATGCGCCGGCAAGCCCAATGTTGAGTCGTACAGGGCCATGAACATGGAAAACCAGTATTACCGCGCGGGCGTCGGAGAAACGCTGATGCTGCCGGTATATTTTGCGCAGGTTAAATCAACCGTAGCGACGATGTGGGTAGACAAGTACGAAAACAAGGTAGTGAGATTTTCCCCGCAGGAAAACGGATCAAAGATAGAGGTAACAACGCAGAGCGAAGGCGTGGCGGTATTGGAAGCAATTAACACAGGGATAAGCGATCCTTCCCACGTACTGCGCATTTATATCGAGGTGTCGAACCAGTACAACGGCGCGCCCAGGCCGGTCGTTGATCGGTTCCTGACCATATCCAGGACGATCTATGTGATGAATCCTGACAACAAGGATGAAGAATTGAATCTGCGCGTGTCCGGCGTAGGTTACACGGTTGAGGAACTGGCGGGAGTGACATGGGAACTGATGTCGGGCGGGGACTATATCAGCATCTATCCGAATGGGCAGGAGTGCCGGGTACGGGTGAATCCGGTTGGCAAGGAAGGCACGGCGGAGATACGCGTGTCGAAAACAGAAAATGAGGTATTGATAAAAATAGTGGTCAGCAAAACGGGGATGCTGGGTTTCCCGCATATTGTCGGCGAAGACACGGTGCGCGTCGGCATGGGCGGCAAAGTATTGATTCCGTACGAAGTGGCGGAGGCGGTCAATTATGACCTGAACGCTTTTTTTGTTCAGGTAATGAATGGGGGCGAGTTAATAAGCGCAAAATTTAACCAGAATATCCTTGAAGTGGAAGGCAAGATGTCCGGTCAGGCAAAGTTACGCATAACGTGTGTCCCGGTATGCAGCGCATCACACTACAAAGACGTGGCGGTGCAGGTGACAACGACGATGGACGGCATTGTCTACCTGACAACGAGGGATAATTTTACGCAGGTAAAAATAGGCGAGGTGAAGACGCTGAACGTCGAGATGGTAGGCATGGAAAATTCGGGCGATGCGGGGTACAGGTGGTTTATTGACGAGGCAGATGAGGAATACAAATCATATTTGCAGTTAAATTATACCGGCAGGCAGGCGCAGGTTACGGGACTGAAAGCGGGCGCGGGTAAAACGGTGAGGATCAAAATACAGAATAAACTGTATGTAGACCCGATGTTCGACCTGGTTATATATGTGCGTATTTCTGACAATTTCTTTAACAATATTTATTTGACGACAAATAAAAATATTGTGTCGATAGTTGAAGGCAAAAGCACATACCTGACGGCGGAACTGGTCAACGGAGAGCCGGGAGAGGAAAACAAGATAAGCTGGATAAGTTTCAACACAGATGTGGCGGAAGCATACGGCGCGGGTACGCAGGCGTATATTATGGGAAAAAAAGTTGGCTTTGCGAGGGTGCAGGCGCAGTATAGCAATGCGGTTAATGATTTTATAGAAATACTGGTTATTGTTGAAAAGGACACGACCGGGGAAGGAATTTATATCACCAGCGGCGACACGCTGGTGCAGCTTAAGCCGGGCGACACGCGGGAAGTTTCGGTGCGTCTGGTTGGCGGGGGTTTGGGAGATGAAGCGGGATTCCGGTGGGAAGTATATACGCAGACGCCTGTTATTGCCGGTAAGGAAGTCGTGCAGATAATCGGCGGGCTGTCGGGAATTGACCGGACGTTCATAAAGGGGATCAACGAGGGACAGGCGACGATACGGGTAACGCATCCGGCGCGGACAAGTTATGTCCTTGAGATGATGATTTATGTGCAGGAGTATAACAAGGTAGAATTTAATACCAAAACTTTGACGGTGAAGCAGGGCGAAGAAAAGGTGGTGCGGGTTTCAATGCCGCCTAACACGCAGCTTATCTACACGGTAAGCAATGATGAACTCATATCGCTTTCGGACAAGGGGCCAACTTCTTCGGTTTTCCTGGTTATAAAGGGTATAAGAAAGGGCATATGCACGGTGCAGGTAAACGCGACGGACAAGATGTTAAGCGATGAGATGATAGTGACGGTGGAGGAGGTAAACAACCGGCTTTTGCAGTACATAGAGACCAATGACACGATATTCAACATGGTTGATTGGGAGAGCGCGGCGAACCGGGTGATGGTTTCTGGCCTGCCCGTCGGCGAAAAGGAAGGCGGGGGCGAGTTTACCGAAGCTGACAGTTTGGGGCTTCAATGGGAAATTACCGGCGGGAAAGAGTTTATCGAGTTTGACGCGGTATCGGCGGGCAGCGCGACGAAAGCGGCAGGCAAGATAGCGAGCGTCAAGTCCAAAAGAACGGGAACCGCGCAGATAACCGTAAAGCACAACGAGATGAAAGATTATGCAAAAAATATTTACGTCAACGTAATACCATACGACGCTCATTTCATGCTTAGTCCGTCGTTTGCAGGCATGAGAGTTTATGAAGATGCGCCTTTTACGGTTAATATTACGGGAAATAATATAGATTTGGATGACTATAAGAAAGTAACGTGGAGGCTGCTTCCCAATGAAAAATCGGTAAGGGGCGTGGAGTTTGTCGGCGAGAGTGGGGATGGTTTGTATGAAATAACCGGAAGGAAAAGCCAAAGCGTCAGGGTGCTGGCGAAGAACGAGGGCATCTATAAAATTAAGGTGTTATACGATGGGCATGAACTTGAAGGGTTGATTTATGTAGAGCCGCCGAAGGCGCTGGAAGTATACGACGAAAGTTTTGTCAAAGTGGTTCCGGGTACGACGGTATTTATCGGGCTGTACCATGAGCCGCTTCTGTCGCCGGGGGCGCAGTTTACGGTTAATACCGACTATAACGCGTTTGCGGATATCGGCTATTACGGCCCGATACGCAGAAAAGATGCAAATGATATTATTGGGCCGGTAGATACCAGTTTGCTGCCAGCCGATCGTACCTATAACGGGGATTACGGGCAGAAAGTAACGTATCCGATAATGAGCGCGTTTACCCCAAATGCGCAGAAGGCGATATTGGATCAGAATTACAACGCGCTTTTGGTAGTGCATGGGAAAGACCGGGAAGGGTACACGCAGATAAAGATAACGTATATGAACATAGAGCGCATAGTAACGATACATAACAGCAATGATTATTCGTTCAACATGGTAGGGATAACGCAAATAAATAATGTAAAATACCCGGATATTTATAAAACAACTTCAGTAAGGGGAAAGCCGGGCGACAAGGTAACGATTAAATACGAGATAGCGCCGATGCAGTCCGAGATAAGGCATGGGAATATTGTAGATTATCAGGGTGAGAGTCTTAGTTTCAATGGTTCTGAAATGTTACCAGGCAATGAACTACAGGTACTTCCGGGAGGCAGACAACTGGTTGTTTTTGGATCGGATTCAATGGATTTTATCAATCAGACGATAACGTTTACCCTAAAGCAGTGCGGGTATGCGCTTTTGCGTTTTGAAAACGTTTTTTATAATAGTATGGGTAAATATCTGGAGATACCGGTTTTTATATGTTATGACAAAATAAATGTGGAATGGAAAGCGCAAAGAACAGGAAAATCGAGACTGGATGAGTTAAGTAACGCAATATATATTGCAAATAATGAAACACTATATATAAATATTGAAACGGGAAATGATACGGTAAATAACGGCAATATATGCGTAAAAGGATACCCCGGCGATGATTTGGATTTTGTAGAAATAAAAATGAGTAACAGTAATAGCAGTGTGAAGGAAGAAAAAAAGGGCGCAACATATACTTCTCCTTCTTCTATGGGTAGCAAAAAAATAAATTTTGGATATTGGGAAAGAAATACAAATGTTTTCAGGTTTAGGATTACAGGCGATTCAAGTTTAGGCTCTACGAATGGAAAGAATATTCTGCAGGAAGTAACTTATATAGGAACATTGGAAGTATCATATGTTTATTCAAATGGCGGGATTAAAAAAACTGATAATACCGTTATCAAGCGGTTTTTGGTTTATACGGAAAGATGGTAATACGGTAAAAATTAATCAGTAAGGAGAAAGTTATGATTAAAGCGAAATGGGTTATTATGGGTATTTTGGCAGGCGTTTTGATGTTGTCGTGCAACAACGGTATGTCGTCTGTCCGCAGTCGTGACAGCAATACAGCAAAAAAAGACAAAAGCCAGCGGACGGTTATCGACAATCAGGAGTATTTTGATTTTACCATTGAGAAATACAACGCCAGGTCGGTGAAAATTGAGGATGTGCTGTTTGTGTTGAATAACGGGACATTCAAAAACGGCAATTCGGTTATCAAAATCAAAACGCAGGAAGGAACGATCGAAATTTCCAGCGACAGCGGCAGATACAACGGCAGGGAGAATTGCCAGGTTTACGGAAAATTCGCGATTGACGTGAGGGCGGCAAGCAGCGACTGCCTGTATTTGCGCAAAGACCCGCGCAAGGAAGGGTTTGTAATGATTGACGGGGATATGTTCCGCAACGAGGCGGCGCCTGATTTGGCTATTTGCCTGCCGTTGTACGGGTATTCGCGCAATAGAATTGAGGTAAGTTCGGTTATGGATGGGTTTATTTTGATGCCCAGCGGAACGTATTGGAAGCAGTAAAAAAGGAGAAGCGGTATGAAAACGTTAGGTAAAATATTGGTAATCATAAGCATATTCACTTGGTTTATTTCATGCCGCAATGAGGGGGAGGCCCGTCCAAAGATTGAGAAAATAGCGTTTGAGGTTGAAGAAAAGAAATTTTATGAAGGGGACAACGCGAAAATAACGGTTATCGCGGAGCCGAGGGAGGCAAAAGCGTATAACAAGATTAAGTATTCGGTGAGCGGGAATGATATTATTGAAATTCTGCCGGAATCGGACAATGAGGGCGTTGTTTTCAAAGGCTTAAAGGCGGGCAAAGCGGTTATAACGGCATCGGTCAACGGGATGTCGGTTTTTTGCAGCGTTACGGTTCTAAGCGCGGGCGGAAATATTATACCGTATATTACGCTTTCAAATTATGTTATTGAATGTGAAAGGGGGGCAAGAGAAAACATTGTCGCGTCGCTGATAGGGGGCAGCCCCGCTGACGATGGCGGATTTACCATGATTTCTTCCGATCAAAATATCGCCAATCTGGTGCCGAATAATAATATAGGGGTAATTGAGGCGGTTAATAACGGCACAAGCATCATAACCATAAGCCATGTAAAGGCGCAGTACAGCGCAAAAGTAGTGGTGTTTGTAAAAGAAAGGGATGAAATTCCGGTATATATCAATACTGATGATAATGTGATTAATATGAATGTAAGCGACAGCCTGCGCGAATATTCGGTTATTTTAATGGGGGAAAATACCAATAATTACCATTTGTTCAGGCATGATCTGCTGGATGATAACGGAAATATCAAGAGAGCAAGCAATGTTATTGAATTGTCATACGCCAATAATGTAGGTACCATAAAGCCTAAAGCGAAAGGCATTGAACGGATACAGATAAGCCATCCTCATGCGGAATTCCCAATGGAAATTGCGGTTATTGTTAATGAGGAAATTGAATTTAAATATATAGACATTGAAAATACGCTGGTTATTTTGAACGAGGGCGAATTTATAATGTTAAAAGCGGACATTGTCGGGGATGTGCCGCAGGATTATATATTTAAGTACGAATATGTGAATGAGGATGATAGCGTTATAAATATAAGCCCGTCAACATATACGCTTGGAATTCGCGCGCTTAAAAAAGGGAAATCGGTTATAAAAGTAAAAAATGATTATGTGAATTTTGACCGGGAAATTTTGGTTATTGTCAACGGCCCGGAAAGTTTAATAGATCAGGATAAGTATATTACGACTAACCAAAATGTTATTACTACGGAAGTAAACGGCGAAGTCACGCTGACAATGACGCTGGTTGGCGGCAATTCGGCGGATGCGAACGGTTTTGTATGGACGGTAGACGACGGCAGTATTATTGAGGTTACGAACCAGCACGGGGAAGTACGGTTTAGGAACCGGGCAATGGCGGTAAATGATGGGGAAAAGTTTGAAGCGACGGCATTGATAAAAGCGAAAAAGATAGGGACGGCGACAATAACGCTGGAACATCCGAAAGCGGGGAACAGTTTACAGGTAACGGTAAAGGTGTACAAGCAGGGGGTTTTCGGCGTTGTTCCCCTTGTTATTAATGGCCAAAGTATTTACCGGATAGAGGAAGGAAAAGAGATTAACGCTTATTTATATGTAGCGACGGGATTGGAGAAAAATTTAACCAATGTACGATGGGAAAGCGATAATGAGCATGTGGTATCGGTGGCGAGCCATAATAATTTATACGGCGTTCTAAAAGGCAAAAAAGAAGGCATTGCGACGCTGAGGGTAACGGGCGACAATCTTAAATATGATTATACGGCTACGGTCATTGTTGGCAGTGAGAATTATTTGAATGAAAAACCATATATATATGTAAGCAATCCGTATGTATCGGTAATAAAGGGAAAAAGTTTATTTTTCATGGTTGAATGTGAAAATTTGGCAAACAATGATATTGACAATATAAGTATTGTCAATAATTCCGGCGATAAAATAGAAATGTTCGCGTATCGTAATAATATTACCGTAACGGGCCTTGAGTTGGGCGAGGGTGAAATTATTGTCAGCGGCGAAGGGCTTAATACCCTGAAAATAACCGTTATGGTGGAAGATTACGCGCTGAATCCCGAAAAACCGTATTATTTGCGGCCCGAACACTTTATTTACGGGATGGTAAAGGGACGCAGCATTGAGATACCGGTTGATTTGGTGGGCGGCATTGCGTCAAATGAAAAGAATATAACATGGAATATTGTGGATAAAAATATCGCGGATATAATGGGGAACGGAAAAAAGTGCATTGTTACCGGTAAAAACGAAGGGCAGACGGTTTTGAAAGTCAGCCATGATAAAAGCAACAATGATGTGGAAATAGTTATATACGTGGTGTCGTCTGACGCGGAACTTAAAAGCAAGGTAATAATTCATGTGCCGGAAGAAAATATTTTGCTTAGATCCGGTGAGCTGCGCTTTGTTTCCATAATTACCAATGCGGCTGAGGGCCAGACGGATTTCAGGTGGGGGACGAGCAATATGAATGTGGCTGCGGTAAGGCCGAGCGGAGATAAAGTAAAGGCGTATATTGACGCGGTATCGGTGGGCAATGCGCAGGTGACGGTAGGCTACGGCAACCAAATTCCGCAGGTTATATATGTGTCGGTAATTGATTATAGCAGTGATGCGGCGTATGGTAACGTTCCTTCGATTGTAGAAATGTATGCGGGACAGACGGTTAATGTTAATGCGGTAATGAGCGGGGCTGTTAGTTCGTTTGAAATCGCATGGTCTTCCGCCGATGAAAACATTGTTAAGGCGTACGGGAACGGCAGCATATGTACGCTTACGGCGGTCAGGGCGGGGAAAACGGTTATTAAAGTAAAGTATCCGGGTTTTGCAAAAGATATGGTAGCGTATGTTTATAACAGCAGCGAAGAAATGGCAAGCGCCTATGTGTTTGCGGGCGAGCAGAGCCGGTATACCATCAACAAGGATGATATTGTCAATATAGGTCTGGTATTCGGGCTTAAGGGGTATCCTGAGCATGATAAAGTTAATATCAGATGGACAACCAATGCCGGTTCGTTTATTGAGGTAATAGGCAGCGGGGCAAGCGCGAGCGTTAAGGGGCTGCGCGAAGGCATTGGCGTGGTTTCGGTTGCTGATAATTACGGCAATGACATTAAAATTGAAGTAGTGGTTAAAGGAACCGGGAATATAGGCAAATATTATTTCAGTATTAACAGTCAGGACCGCATTAAGGGGATGTTGTCGGGAAGCGATGAGTTTATCGAGGTTAAGGTATTTAACGGTACGGCTGAGATGTATAATATCAGCGGGATAGATTACAAAGTTGAAAACAGCGATATTATCAGGGTTGAGAAAAAAGAAGGCGGCGTGCGCGTTTACGCGCTGGCGGGCAAGGAAGGGCAGAGTTATATAACGGTAACGCACGATTTGGTGGAAGACGGTAAAATACTGATTTACACGTCGATGACCCAGGGCGGGCTGATTAACGCCTTCCCGATAATGGTTGAAAAGTCAAATTATCTGGTAGAAAAAGGCAGCAGTTTTAATATTTTGATGCAGACAATAAATGAAGATGCAAGCAAACTGCGGAATATCGAATATGGTTTGGAAAAGAATAATGGAGTCGTTTTTATTCAGGAAAGAAATAAGAGAGAGCTATTGGTAAATGCGGAGAATGAAGGCAGCGAGGTTATTTTGGTACGGTACAATGCCGAGGTTGTGCAGCGGATATTTGTGTCGGTAGTGGAAAGGGGGTTTGGGCTGTATTCCGGTTATATGGTAACGGAAAATATTATCGGGTTGTTGAAGGGTCAGGAATATGAGACAAGAGTAGATACCGGCAATGACTGGGGCATTGAGTGGTCAAGCGAAAAAAGCTATATATGCGCGATTCTTGAAAATAACGGAAAAACGGCCGTCTTAAAAGCCAACCAAAGAGGCGAAACATTAATAAAAGTAAAAAGCGGGAACATTGAGCGGTATATATTGGTATTTGTCGTTGAAACCCAAAACGAATTGAATGTGTATCAGGCGGTTAATATAGAACAGCGTAATTATCGGATAAACAAGGGCGGCAATGTATCAATTAACATTCACAGTTTTCAGGGAAAAGTAGAAGGAAATACCAGGTTTGAAGATTATTATAAATACAGCGTGCCATATGGCAATGTAATAACCGTCAGCAAGGCTGATAACGGCAAATTAAATATACAGGGCATAAATGAAGGCGTTGCGGCAATAAGGATTGTCAATGAATATTACCACAGCGAGGTAATGGTATATGTCGAAGTTTATCCTTCTGCACAGGGAGACGTTACGGCCAATGTCAAAGATCATTATATAACGGCGGAAAAAACATTATATGTAATTGGCGAAAATGAGAGCAGTATTTATATATATGTTTCGGTTTTGCCGGATAATTTTTATGGGGATTCGTTTTGGGAATGGGGCGGTTATGATAAATCAGTTATAAGCGTTGACGCGTTGGGCAGGGGCGCTCTGGTAAAGCCGGTAGCAAAAGGCCAGACCAGAATAATAGTGGGCAATAGAGAGTGTTCCAATACGCTTGAGATTACGGTTATTGTCGGCGACCGTTTTGTCAGCGATGGGGGCAGCGTTCCATATATATATGTAGAAAAAGATCTGTTTGAAGTAACGAAAGGCGCCAATGTCAGCATACATTATTCGATTATGAATGTTAAAAATGTGGTATTGAAAAATATCACGCATCAGTTGTACAGCGACAATATCAGCATTAGTCATAATGTTAATGGCGGCGTGTTTAATGTAACGGCGACCAGGACAGGGATAGCGCGTTTTGACATTAAATACGGCGATTTGCGGCGCGAAGTGTATGTTTTGGTCAAGGAAAATATAAACGCGGGCGATATTTACCTGACAACCAGCGAGAATTACGTTGTTTCGGCTGTCGGCGTGATGCGCGCCATTAATGTCGAACTTATGGGATATGATGAGATTGATAGCAATAAAATAACATGGAGCGTAAGCAGTGACAGTCCCCAAAATGTAGTTCAGCTTGTGGGAAACGGGCTGGTCGGGCAGATTTACGGGGTAAGCGAAGGCAGTGTGGTTATTTATGTGAAACATGAGAGGGATGATGAATATAAAGCCGCGTACCCGCTGAAAATTAATGTAAAAATTGTTAAAGATATGAGCAAGGAAAAAGTTGTATATTTGACAACACAGCGGAATGTTATTGAAACGGTAAAAGGCTCTCAAAGCCAGATGATATATGTACAGAAAGTAGGCGGGGACGTTACCAAAACGGAAACGACATGGACTGGCTATGATAAAAACATTATAGACTTAAATGAAATAAAGGGATATTCGGCGCAATTAAATATAAAAGGCGAAGGATCGACGAGAATAACGGTTCATAATGTTGAAGCGTATTATGATCTTGAGATAGTGGTGGTAGTAAGGGCGTCGTCCGGGAACGGAATATATATATCAACCGCAAGCAGCCTGTTGTGGCTCAGCCCCGGCGAAAAAAATCATCGAATCAGCGTGGATTTAATAAACGGCGAATCCAGGGATTATAATAAATTTGTATGGACGGCAGGTTTGCAGGTGCCGTCTGATCCCCATGTCTTGCAAAATAAAGGTAAAGTAATTAATATTGTATCCAGCAACAATGTGTGTCTTATCGACGCTATTAATGTCGGGGTAGCTTATATTATCGTTAATAATCCGAAGTCCGACCTGTCGTTGACCATAACGGTATACGTCAGTCATTACCAGGAAATTAAATTCTCCTCAGCAAGCAGGGATATTGTTAGGGGAGAGGTGGAAATTGTCGAGTTAAACCTGCCTAATTATGAGTATCTAAAAGATAAGGCGCAGGTCTGGGCGGAGGATTTAGACGGAGGTATTACCAATGCAGTGGACGTGTATTATACCAATTCGCTGGTTATGCTCCACGCGCGCAATACAGGCCATGCGGTAGTTAAGGCGGCGGTAAAAGGCAAGGAAGGCTGCGCGCAGATGACTGTTTCTGTATTGGAAAGGTATGATCCCGATGTAAACCGCGTGATAATTGGTAAAAACCTTCATGTGATCAGCGTTAATTCGGGGGCGATGACATTAAACGCGTCAGTTACCGGCCAGAATATATTTGAGCAGGATAACGAAAATATAATATGGGAAGTTGTCAATAACTACGACGAGAGCGATGTTGAAAAGAAAAAGCCTCTTATTGATATTATCCCCAGGAATTTGCCGCCTGCGTCTTCCAAAGGGCGCACCGTACAGATTACGCCGCTGAACGAGGGGAATGCGGTATTGAGGGTAAAGCATCCCGATGTTACGGAAAGTTACTGGAAAAATATTTATATTGTCATCGCCGAGATGAACAACCGTTTTACGGTTACGAAAACAGATGTTACCGTCAACACCGCGCGGGCGGAGACTGTCGCGGTGAATATTGTGGGCGGGACGAACAGAGACTATGAGCAGGTAAAATGGGTCGCCAAAATGCAGCAAAAGTGGGACGGTACGATGGTTGAGGTTGTGCGCATTATGGGATCGGGCAGGGAAGTTATATTGTGGCCGATGAACAATGGGGAAACGGAAGTTTACGCGTATTATAACGGCGATATGAGGACAATCAAAGTAAACGTTGTATCAGATTACTATTTCAGCATGAAAAACTCCAATGAATTTATGTATCCCGGCGAGGAGCGCGATTTGTATTACGACATAACGCCCGCGAGCAATAATATCAACTGGATATACACGCCTGACAGTACAACGGGGCCGGTCGTTACCGTAACGCCCGTTCAGGGGTCAAGTCCCGGCGGCGGCTCCGATCCCAGCCGTTTTGTCAGGGTAACGGCGCTTAAGGAAGGCAACGCGACGGTTATCGGTATGCCTCAAAACGGCCTGCCCGTACAGGTCAATATTATAGTGGCCTATGACTATGAATTTGTTTTGAACGGGAACATATCAGGTCCGGTAACGGCGGTAAACTGGAAAGACACCAGGCCGCGATTTGAGACCTATAACGCCGATGGTACCATAAAAGATTCGGCTGCCGGCGTAACGGAAATAACGTATCAGGTTTGTCCGGCAAATACCTATATCAAATGCGTGTCCCAGGTACCGGCGGGGCTTACCATAGAAATATCCGATCCCAGAAAGGAATACGACAGTAAAGGAAGGGCCGTCGGACGCGGCACGATTAAATTTACCGGCTCTGTCGAAATGGTGCAGGATATTAAATTCCAGCAGTACAAGGCTCAGGCAGGGAGCGAAGCGGAAACGCCGGTCGAAAGCACGGGTTCTAAACCCAGCATGCGCGACGTGAAGGTAATGTATTTCTTTGGCAAAGTTGAATTACAGCCTTTCTTTGTGCGCGGCGACGGCAAATATTCCAACCAGAGCAATTACCACAGCGGCACCTCAGCGGTACCTGTACGGGGCGAGCAGAAAACCTGGTTGAAGAACGGCAAAGCAGTGCCCGGCGGGGAAAATATATATAAAGATGTCAAAATAGGTATTTATAGAGAAGGTATGACGCTGGGCGACGGCGAAGAACATTACATCCTTTTTGACAAGGAATATGAAAGCGCGGCCGCCAATATTATGGGCATATCCATAAGCGATACTGAGGACTGGGATGAATCCAATTCTATTAATCAGGAAAAAAGCCTGTACCTATACAAAGAAGGCTACGAATTCAAAGCCGCCATTGTGGACTTTACCCTTGATGGCGCAACCTACAAGGGAATCAGGCTGTCCGGCGGCAGTGACTATATCGAATATAATAGGGTTATGTTTAATCAAGAATTGTTTGTTGAAGTCAGTTCCGCTTATGTTAAAGATTATAATGTAGAACTTGTACCTATAGGCTCTTCTACCACAATATATGGGGATAGGTATTGTTACAAATACCGTTTCTCCAGTAAAACCGACGCTTGTTATATTCTACTTACAACGGAGTATTCTGATGATTTATTAAAGACTGAGGACGTAATAGAAGGGAATCAGTATGGTAGTGCTTATGCTTATTATATATATTCATTAAAAAATGGCGTATCAACAGGATTAGGACAAGGTTCACCTTCTGCCAACGGATCATTTGGTAAATATGAGAATATGCCTTATAAAGTATATTCTTATAGTAAAAGCGTTATAAGTGATTATTTAGCACAAGGTGATATTATATTTTATAGAGAAGCAAGCAATACAGATAATAGGGTTATACCTATTTTATTTAATTCAGCAAGTTTCAGAGATGCTTATGTTTCACCAAATGGAGTTAACTATTCTTATTTTCAGGGTGATAATATTCCTAGTGGTTATAAAGATATAGATAAAGATAATAATTATTATTATTCTGAATATAATTATAGAAAAGCTATAAGAGAACGCGTCTCAAAATTTAGCGTATTAAGAAATAAATATATTTCATCAGATGGTTCTGTTTTATCTGATGTGCCTACTGATTCAGTTTATATATCCGGGTTAAATTCTATGGCCAGTGCAACATATTCATCAAACGTTTTAAGAAAAATTACTTTTGAATATTCAAATGGATTTTGGGCTATTTATTATGGTAATATGAAATATACAGATGAAAAGGGTAATATGTATGCTGCAATAACTGAACAAAAAGGTCAAGGCGGATATAATGGAGGAGAAATCAGAGATCAAACTGATGGCACTTATATTAATTATATTAATTATATTAATCCTGTAGGCGTTAATATATTGGGAAATGGTGGAAAATTTACCAAATATTATTATAATTGTCATAGTTATAATTGGTGGACTGATATGTATGGTAGTAAATATGGCTGTTATAGATATCTGGAAAGTCATGCAAGACATAAGTTATATTGGGATGGCACTGGAAAGAGCATTATTACTCCTTATTATATATTTAACAAGTTTCCTTATAGGTTTGAAAATAGTGATGGCATAAAGATAAACAATGAACCTGTAGAAAACGCTCAATTTGTGAAATTATCAGAACATGGCAAACCCATGCCGTCGGTAGACAAGTCCCCGATTAGTTATAAAAGAAAATATTTGGTATATCAATATGAAGTATTTGATATAAATAAGGTCAATTATAAAGATGTAAGAACTGGCTCCATCCCTGTTTATTGCATAGTCAGAAGATCGCACAGCCAATATACAGGAAAAGAAGGGAAATATATTTATGATAGTACCATATCAATAAACAATGAATACGATGAGATGGAAGGGTCAATAAAGGATTTTAATGATAGAGATGCTCATTATAATAATGATATAACAAAATATTTTTAATAATATTATATAAAATAAAAAATACAGCTTCTCCGTAATAGAGAAGCTGTATAAAAACAAGCAAGCTGTATGGCTATTTTACTTTTGTCCAGGTAGTAGTAATTATATTTGGACGAGTATAAGTTCCCGCGGCCTTGCCTTCGTTGTTATAGGCGGTTTCAAAGCCATTCGCGCTGCCGTCCCTATTATCAAATGCGCGGGTGGGAATGTTTATATTTTCCCCAATAGTAACACTGGTCAGTTTGTTGCCGCCAAACGCATCGTACTCAATGGAAATGACGCTGTTGGGAATGATGACGCTGGTCAGTTCGTTGAATAAAAACGTTTTGCGATAGATGTAAGTGATGCTGTTAGGAATGTCAACACTGGTCAGTTTGTTTTCGGCAAACGCCAGCTCATCAATGGAAATGACGCTGTTGGGAATGTCAACACTGGTCAGTTTGTTTCCGGCAAACGCCCCGCTCCCAATGGAGGTGACACTGTTGGGAATGTCAACACTGGTCAGTTGGTTCGCGGCAAACGCCCCGTTCCCAATGGAGGTGACGCTGTTGGGAATGATGACGTTAGTTAGTCTGTTTCCAGTAAATGCATGGCTCCCAATGTGGGTGATGTTGTTGCCGATGGTAACACTGTAAATATCTCTCTTATAAAGAAATACCTCGCTACCAATTTTAGTGACTGGCATGCCATTTATGGTATCAGGTATAATTACATTACCTCCGTCTCCGTTATACTGAGTGATAGTTATAGTAAAATCTTCGATAATGTATTCAAAATCACCGTATATATTACTATCATCACCATCGCCTTTCTCGGTGTCTGGTAAGTCTTTAGGTATTTCTATTCCCGATTCAGACTTATCAGGATCAGGTTCCGGCTCGCAAGCCGCGAAAAAAAATACCATTGCCGCCGCAAGCAGGGCAATGCCGAAGAGAGAAAGAATGCGCGAAGTCAAAGTTTTCATTTGAGAACCTTCCTTAAAAAGAATTTTCCGTGAAAAATCACGGTTATAATATAATTATATCACACAAAATATACAAAAATTATTTTATAGTAAAAAATATTTTCGTAAAGTTTCAAATGAAATAATAATACTTACGTAAGTAAGGGTAGGAACATTCATTTGAAAGTCATTGGGCGCCCGCCGTGCGCATAGCTTGATACTTGACACAATGAAAAAAAATAACATACTATGAAACAGTTGCTCTAAGCAACTTATGGAGGGAAAAATGAGTTTTTTGGAAGCTGGGATGCTCATCTGTTTTGGCGCTTCGTGGCCGCTTGATATTTATAAGTCGTTGAAATCGCGCTCAACTGCCGGTAAAAGCGTCATGTTTATGTTTGTCCTTAATGTTGGGTACCTATTTGGTATAGCCAATAAAATTATATACAACCATGATATAGTGCTGGCTTTGTACATTCTCAATTTTGTATTGGTATCGGTTGATATTTGCCTTTTCTTCCGCAACAGGCGCATTGAAGCCAGGGCTAAAATAAATTAAATATAACTTGATTCATCATGTCAGCCGCCGAGGTAGGCTTTCTTTACGTCGGGATTGGCGGCAAGTTCTGCGGAGCTTCCCTGGGCGATAATTTCCCCGGTTTTGAGCACATAGCCGCGGTGGGCGAATTCAAGGGCGATTTTCGCGTTTTGCTCCACTACGAGAATAGTGATGCCATCGGCGGTGTTCAATTTTTTTAAGACTCTGAACATTTCCTGCATCAGTTTGGGGGCCAGCCCCATGGAGGGTTCGTCCAGCACGATAAAATTGCAGCCCGACATGAGCGCGCGCCCCACCGCGAGCATCTGCTGTTCGCCGCCGGAAAGAAGTTCCGCCCTTTGTTTCGAGCGTTCTTTAAGACGGGGGAACAACTCGCAGACCATGTTCATCTTTTCGGCGATGAGGGTATGGCGGTGCTTTTTTTTGCGATGCGGGTACGCGGCGATGCGGAGATTTTCTTCCACCGTCAGATTGCCGAAGATGTGCCGACCCTCGGGGACAAGGGCCATCATGCCCTGCTGTACCAGGGTATGGGCTTCGGTTTTAAGAAGGCTCTCTCCCTCATACAGAATGTCGCCTGACGTAATGACCGGGGCTTCAGGGCGGGGCAGACGGGCAATGCTGGAAAGAGTCGAAGTTTTCCCTGCTCCGTTCCCGCCAATAAGGGTGACGATTTCCCCCTTGTCAATGTTAAACGAAATGCCGTGCAGAACCTTGATGTTCCCATAGGAGGCTCTTAAATCTTTTACTTCCAACAGCATACCGGCCCCTATATCGTTCCGTCTCCAAGGTAGGCGTTAATTACCTTGGGGTCATTTTTTATTTCTTCGGGAGTGCCGCAGGCTATCTCCTTGCCAAAATCAATAACCGTGATTCTCTTGCAGAGCGTCATGATTACTTCCATCTGGTGTTCTATCATCCAGACGGTAAGGTTAAATTTTTCGTGTATCCATTTTATGTAACCGATAAGCGCGATGGCGTCCACCGTGGACAGCCCCGCCGCGGGTTCGTCCAGCATGAGAAGGTCAGGCTTGAGCGACAGCGCGCGGACAATTTCTACGCGGCGCTGCGTGCCATAGGGAAGATTTTTCGGGTAATCGTTGGCGTAATCGGCCAGATGAAACACCTCGAGCAACTCCATGGCGGAAGCGGTGATTTCTTTTTCCCGCTCCCGGTATTTTTTGGTGCGGAAAAAGACATCAAGCACATTGTAGCCCAGATGGTAATGCTGTGAAATGCTGATATTATCCAGCACCGTCATCTCGCTCCACAGTCTGATACTTTGAAAGGTTCGGCCAATCTTCATGGCCGCGACCTCGTGCGGTTTTTTGGCGTTTATTCGTTTACCGTGAACGAGTATATCCCCCTGGGTGGGCACATAAAAGCCGCTGACCAGATTAAAAACCGTGGTTTTTCCCGCGCCGTTGGGGCCAATAAGGCCGGCAATCTCGCCCTTCTCCAGATAGAGATTAATATCGGTCAGGGCCTGAAGCCCGCCAAAACGGTGGGTCAGGTTTTTTATTTCAAGATGCTTTTCCATTGGTATAAAGAATATCAGAAATACGCCGCCGGCGCAAGAGGAAAAGTCATGGCCCCGGGTTAAAGCCGATTTTTCCTTTTGGTTTTGGCGGGACTTCTATGAGATTATTCAGCCTGGTTATAATTTCGTTGATTGTGGCCGCGTGTTCCGCAAAATTATGGTTTGTGTCGTCTATATGCAGCATCAGGACTTTTTCTAAATCGTCCAGTTTTTTGCGGATGGGCTTGGCTATGTAACGCCTCATTTCTATGAAAGCCTTAACTACCGCTATATTTATTTGGTTGGCGATTTTACTATTCAAAACAGAGGACAACATGATAACGCCGTGCTCGGTAAAGGCAAAAGGAAGTTTCCGCCGTCCTCCCCAACTTGAAGTCGCAAATTGCGACTTCAAGTTATATCCATTCTTTGAGGTCGCAAATTGCGACCTCAAATTCTCATCTTTATCCTTTGAGGTCACAAATTGTGACATCAAGTTTTCAAGTTCATCCTTGGTTAATTGGAACATGAATTCAGGCGGGAAGCGGTCTATGTTACGTTTGACTGCCTCGTTTAGGCGTTTTGTTTCCACCTGGTAAATTTTAGCCAGGTCGGCGTCCAGCATTACCTGGTAACCACGGATTTTGTAAATCATTGCTTTTATGTTTTGAAGCTTGTTCATATTAATAATTATAAATCATTCTTGCGGTTTAGAAAAGAAAATTGTGTTAAAGGCCGTAAACGGCGACTTTACATTTTATCATACGGAAGCATGGCACCTATTAATTGATATACTCCGCGCTTCCATATGAAAGTTTTTAATGGTGATGATTAACTGGAGCAGTACCACTCCCGCAAAAACCGAGACGATGATTGCCATGATTAAGGTTATGGTAAACAGTTGGTTCATGGGGTTGTCTAAGAAAAAAGTCTGATAAACTTGCATTGCTTTCTTATTGCGGTTTTTATCGCCGCACAGTCTATTTTATTATCTGCGACTTGGTTTGCCGCATTGGTACTGACTGTTTTATTGATTACGGTATGCTGGGGACAGTTATTTACTATAAAGTTCAAAACTTGTTGATAGTCTGCCCCTCCGAGACTAAATGCCAAAACAAGATAATCAACTTCGCTGTATCTAATAATTGCTTCATGTATAAGGTACAATGTATCACCGTGAGAGTATAGAGCAA
>JGI24698J34947_10000182_pt1 | contig 24912 bp, 17 predicted proteins | sample TergutMp193P3_FD_34947 | JGI IMG/M metagenome (IMG submission 34947) | reverse complement strand
AGGCCGCTTTCCGAAAGGGAAGACGGATCGATCTCCGCCAGGCGCTTTTCCATTTGGGCGACGGTGAGCCGCGAATCGGAGAGGAGGACTATGGCCTGTTCTCTTGAAAGAATTGCCAAAGCGTCGTAGGCCCAGTCATCGGGGTGAAGGATCTTTTCCGGTGGCAGGGAAAACAACAGCCCGCTGGAAAGAAAATAATGAACGACAATATAAATTAACCATGGAGCGTTACGAAGGAAAGAAAAATAATTACTTGTTTTATGTTTACTAAAGCTTGAGTCCCTCATATACTTATTATCGAACCAATCCTTGGGAGATTTTATGTGCAAATACGCAATCTTTACCCTTTTCCTTTTTTCGGGAGCTATTCTTTTCGCGCAAACCCATGTTTCAGTCCCTCTGGGACATGAAGTTTATTATATTCTTGATCAGGCGGAGGCCAGGGGTCTCTGCTCACCGCTGNCTGCGGTAAAGCCCTACACGAGGGGCAGGGTTGTGGAAGCCATCAATGAGATTCTCACCGCAGAAGGCGGGCGTTTCGGCGGTTTGAGCGGCGCCGAAAGAAGCATGCTTGAGAACATCCGCGCCGAATTCACAGCGGGTGAAGCGGGACTCGATCTGTTAAATGGAATGTACCGGTTTGATATTCCGGGGGAGAAGGGGATTCGTTTTTCCGGCGATCTCGGAATCGCGGTGGAATCTCTCAACTCCGGCGCTTATTACGCGGAGGACGGGGAGACATACCTGGGAACCGATACCTGGGGGATTTTCTTTGTCGAAGGCGATTTGGGGGAAAATTTTTCATTTAACTTTGATTTCTCTGGCGGTCTTATGCTGGCGGAGAGGAACTATCTCGGTACATACGATACTTACGCGACAGAACTTGATGAACCGCCCGGCAGCAGCTATGTAAACCGCAGAGTGGATGTATATGGTCAGCCGATGGCTTTTTTCCCTTACTCTTACCAAAAGAGCTGGGACGGGTTTATGTTTCAACCCGGCAATATCACGGCCGGAAGCATGGAAGCATGGCCGCAAAATCCCGCTATTGCTGCGCGGATGTCTGCGGAAATGTCAGGGAGCGTGTTAGGCGACATGCTGCTTCTGCGCGCGGGCCGGTTCCAACGTGAATGGGGAGCCATGATACCGGGGAGCAGCCTGGTCTTTAATGCCTTCGCGCGTCCCTTCATAGGGCTGGAAGCGGTTTTTATTCCCGCACCGTGGTTTTCATTCAGCTCGATAACAGGTGTATTGGAATTTGACAATTCCGAAGGTATACGCGACCCTGCGATGACTTTTCAAAACGCCTTTTCACTTCAACAAGTGGAGCTTAATTTTAAGAATTACTTACACATTGATTTTGGCTCTTCCTCAATCTGGTCCAAGCGTTTTGAATTGGGTTACCTTTTCCCGCTTCTGGATAATTTTTTCTATCAGAATTTTATCGGCGACTTCGACAACATGGCTATTCATTTTAATATACGCGGCAGATATCCCGGTTTGGGCGGGCTCTGGTTCTCGTTTTTTTTGGATGAAGCGGAAATCTCAAGTATGTTCGATTCTTTGTTTGACAAGGATCGCCATATGTTCGCGTACCAGGCGGGCCTGCAGGGGATAATTCCTGCCCTGCCCTTCGCTTCAATAACGGCTGCGTACACCAGGATAGAACCGTACAATTATACGCATACAAGAGTGTATACGCCGTGGTACGGCGGCGATGAACCAATGGAAACGTCCTATACCAATAACGGAATATCTCTTGGCTATTATCTCCCTCCCAACTCGGACGAACTCAAGCTGCGCTTTGATGTACGCCCCATGCTTAAAACAGCCGGTCATTTCCAGTATCAGTTTATCCGTCATGGCGCGGATTATGGGCCGCACCAGGTAGATGGAAGTTCTCTCATCTCAGAACTGGACCCGAGCGGGCGAAACGAGAAGACGTCGCTTAATAAGAGTTTTCTTAAAGACGGCGCTTACCAGTGGCTGCACGTAATAAAGGCCGGGGCGGAACATACCTTCAGATCATTGCCCATAACGGTGTTCGGGGAAGCCGGGGTAGTGTACTCATATTTTACGGATATCAGCGACGCCGAATACGCCAGNTACAATCCTGTACCGTCAGGCGGAACCGCAAGGCCGCCCGCAGAAGGCAGTTATTCGACATCAACGGCTTTTATTTTAACGGTGGGCTTCAGGATGTTCAGGTAAGAGAAGAGGGAAAAGTGAAAAGTGAAGAGAGAAGAGAGATGAGAGATAAGTTTTAAATACGTTTTCGTTCTGTGATTATTTTTTTTATTCTTTCCTTGAACGCGTCAGGCGAAAATTGCCGTACATGGTTCGCAAACGCCTCCCGGCTGCCAAATGCGCCCTCCATTGCCTCAAAGCGATCCAGCGCCTCAACAAGAGAAGCGGAACTCTGTTCATTGAAAAAAATGCCGGTCACGTTTTCTTTTATCGTATCCAGCGCGCCCCCGTCCCGAAATGCGATAACGGGGCAGCCCGCGGCGTTTGCCTCAATCGGGACAAGGCCCAGATCCTCAATGCCGGGATAGAGTAGGGCTCTCGCGCCCGCAAAAAGCTCCGCCGCTTTTTCATCGGAAACCCTGCCGGTAAAACGCACAAGGCCGGTCTTTTCGGTTTTTTTTATTTCCCGCTTTTTTGCTCCGGCGCCCGCCACGACCAGCTTCCTCCCGGATCTGACACAGGCCTCTATTGCGAGATCCGCCCGTTTGTAGCCCGTGATTTGCCCGAAAAAAAGGTAATAATCTCCCGGCTTTCTTTCAACGCCGAGATAGCGGCTGATGAGCGCGGGGCCGTAAACAACTTCCGCTTCCCGATTATAAACGCGCCGTATCCTTTTCGCGACGTAATTTGAATTGGTGACAAAACGATCCACAAGATTGGCGGAAGTGACATCCCAGACGCGAAGGGAGGGGATAAGCCTCTTCATAAAAAAACGTACAAGCTGATTTGTTCCCCGCATATATTCGTGGTACATATCCCAGAGGTAGCGCATGGGGCTGTGGCAGTAGCACAGGTGGTAGGCATTGGGGTTGGGAATAACACCCTTCGCCGGGCCCGCCTCGCTTGAAATGACGAGATCGTATTGTCTTAGGTCAAACTCCATAAGGGCATGAGGCATCAACGGCATATAGAGCTGGTAGAGTTTTTTCGCGAAGGGAAGCCTGTTAATATATGAAGTATATACCTTGCGGGATTTGATAATTTCAGATACCGCGTCCGGATCGTACACGTGGGTGTAGATATCGGCACCGGGAAGCATTTCCAGCAGGGCCTCGAGCATTTTCTCTCCGCCGCGCATATTGAGTAGCCAGTAATGGACGATTGCAGTTTTCATTGCGGTTACGGCGCTCCGTTAAGCGAAAGGTACGGCAGGGCCGCCCCCTGCCATGTGATAACAAGAGGCTGCTTTCCGATCTCAAGAACGGTTCCCGGTGTCACCGGGCGGCTGCTGCCGGTGAAAATATCGTGAAGCGAAGCCAGCGCGTCAAGGTGAAGGTAAACCTTCTGAACGCGGTTCCTGTCGTTCCAGAGCATGAGTGTATTGTTTCCGGATGTACCGTCAAGAAAACAGAAAGAAACAATATTATCCGGTATATTTTCCCTTTGCGGCATTTCCGGAGTATAACGTGAACCCGGTAAAAACCTGGCGCAGAGTTCATAGGCCCATGCGCCATCCTTTCGTTGATAGTCGTGATAGGCAAGGCCAAAAAACGCTTCCGAATCTCTCCTGGTGTTAGGTGGAACTTCATGTTCATTATACCTGTCGAATAACTGGTACCACAGTAAACTTCTTGTTCCCCTGGCAGCCGCGCCAGCTATGGTTTTAACCACATAGGAAGGCAATTCCTCCAAAGATACTTTTGACGGATACCATCCTCCGGTAGGATAACCNATTTCGGTTATCCATACAGGCCTCGAATAATTGATTTCNGTCAAAGTCTTTANAAATTTGTCATGTGTTTTCATCGCGCCTGCGGGGTTGACGGCATAGGGATGAAAGGCTAGACCGTCAAGGTTTTCCATTGCCCCGGCTTTGTACATTCCTTTGATAAAGCCCACAGGAGAACGCCAAAAAACTCCGCCGAGAATATACGCGGTGGGGTCTGTTTCCCGTATTTTTATGGCGGTAAGCCTGGTTAATTCATAGAACTCTTTTGCGGAGCCTTTCCAGAACTTGATATTCGGTTCGTTCCATATTTCCCAGACATCTACCCGGCCTTTGTAATGGCGCACGATCTCTTCAACAAAACGGAGAAAATGTGGAATATTTTCCGTCGAGATGTATTTTTTGCTTTTTCCTTCGGGATATAACCAGAGCGCTTCGTAACCAAGAACGGCGAGGATTTTCCTGTTGTTTTGTTTCGCGGTATCAACATACTCATCATATACAGAGAAATCAAATATGCCCTTCTGGTTTTCAATTATGTCCCAATTAAAAGTTCTGAGTATCCAGGTAACTCCCATTTCATCCAAAAGCCCGTATTCCTCGACGCTTCCGGTCGCACCCGCGTGAACCATGCCGAAAAAATCCTCGGGAACATCAACAGATCCGACTTGGGGGAGAGGAGTGGTAGAACAGGAAAAAAATAAAGAAAAGGGAAGAACAAGATAAAAAACTGATTTTCCAAAGATTGTAAAAAAAAGATCAAATGGTTTATTCTTTGTCAAGAATGCAGGAATATAGCCCGCAGCAATCCCCGCCTTTACATCCCGCATATCATCTCCTGCCATATAGAAACCTTTCTTCTATAATGATGGTTTTAATGGGAAAAAATGCTCCTTGATAATGTTGAACTCGCCTCAATATCTTGTTAACCGATTCAGGGTAGGGTTAACGTTTCATTGTTTGTAAATAGTTCTCCTGTGTTTCTTCATCGTTATCGCTTTCTGCAGGATCAAATCCGATTTGGACTTCAATAATAACGAGTCTTACAAAGGCTTTAACAGAATATTTTTGTCCATTCAAGATGTTTACCACATCTCCACGCCGGATAGTACGTTTAATCTCATCAATCACTACTTCGCCGCTGCCATCAACGATAGTCCAAATTTCGCTTCTCAGTTTATGTGATTGATAGCCAGTATCACAATCTTTATTGATTACAAGTTGTTTAACCAATGTCTGTTGACCATCGTAACTGCTAAGCNGTTTCAACACAGTATAGCTTCCCCAGTGTTTTTCTTCATACATTGGCCGACTTGTTATTTTGTCAACATGTTGTTTGATTTCCGCACTGGCATCTTTTGTAGAAACAAGTATTCCGTCAGGGCTTGAGACAATTATCATTCCCGTTGCACCTGTTACTAAAATTGGAATATCAAGTTCATTTATCACATGGTTATTGTTATTTTCGTCAGTTAGAATCACATTGCCGTGAATTAACGATCCCATTTCTTCCGTAAGTGCGTTCCATGTTCCGAGGTCTTTCCACATACCATCGAAAGTAACCATAGAAATCGAAGTCATCTTTTCTGCAACTTCGAAATCAAAACTAATTTTTGGCAAAGTATTGTATTGGTGAAGCACATCTGCGTATGACTGTCTGTGAGTAAGATAGCTATCCGCAAATGACAGCATAAACCCTAGTTTAAACGCAAAAATCCCGGAATTCCATAGGGCGCCTTGTCGAATGAGCGTTTCCGCTTTTTCCGTACATGGCTTTTCTTCAAATTTACCTACAAGGGAATATTCTGTGGACGGCTTATCTTGACGAGGAACTATGTACCCATATTTTGTGGAAGGATACGTTGGGGTAATGCCCATTAACACAAGTTCAGATACTTCTTTGCGAACCAGCTCTTCCATATCTTTTAACCTGGTGTAATAGCTCGAATCGGCATACGGGTCTACCGGTAAAACAAAAACCGGCTCTTTTTCATCAATTCCCTTTTCAATATGCAGGAATAGGCAAGCCAATAGAATCGCCGGAAATGTGTCCCGGCTATCTGGTTCAATAACAAGGTCTACCCCGGTTCCAAGCTGAGATAAAATCTGTTCTTGTTGACTTGACGATGTAGAAATAACAATTCTTGCATCTGGATAAGCATTAACAAGCTGGCGATAGACACGCTGTATCATTGACTCAAATCCAGAGCCGTTGTTGGGAAGTAATTTCAGGAACTGCTTTGCCCTAATACCATTTGAAAGAGGCCAGAGCCGCTTGCCTGAACCCCCTGACAAAATGATTATGGTAATTTGGCATACTCCTTTTGGCTCATATTATATATTCCATAATTAGAGTTTGTTGTTTTACACAGATTTAAAAAGAAAGCTTGAATGAGTTTTTGCCCAAAGCTGAATCCTTGTTACGGTATAAGCTGCTCAGCGAAATCCGGAAGAGTATTAAAGATCCTGATATTGTGAATGTCATTTGTCTTTTCAAAAGGTTTATTGTTTGTCAGAAGTACAGGAATACAGCCTGCGGCAATTCCCGCTTTGACATCCCGAATGTCATCTCCCACCATATAGGAGCGTGACAAATCAATGTTATATTTTTCCGCCGCCTGAAAGAGCATACCTGGTTTTGGCTTGCGGCACTCGCAATCAATTTTATAATCCGGTCTTTCGCCGGGAAACCCCTTGTCGGGATGATGGGGACAATAAAAAATTTCATCTATAAACGCGCCGTATTTCCCCAGATCGGTCTCCATTTTCATGTGAATCAGATCAAGCGTTTCAATGTCAACTTCGCCGCGGGCGATAACCGGCTGATTGGTAATGACAATGGCAAGAAAACCGGCGCTGTTGATTTTGGCTATCGCTTCCGCTACGCCGTCTATCAGCTCCAGGGCTTCCGGTTTTGTTACAAAACCGTTGAATTTATTTATTGTACCGTCCCGATCCAGGAAAACAGCTTTTTGTCTGATTTTCAGATTCTTCTGTTTCACAATTCCTTTTTCTATATCTAAAGAGACTTGGGCATAACGTTCGGGCGTACCCATGTCTTTGATGTATTCGGGTGTTTGATAAGCGAATATCCTGCCGGATGAAATTGATGATTTGAGTAAATCACGATCAAGATCGACTTTCTGTCCAGGCTGTGGAAAATCGGCAAGTAGTTCTCTGGAAATAATATGAATACCGGCGTTAACACGGTTTTTATAGTAGGTTCTTCTATCTTCTTTATTCAACCAGCAGGTAACCCGATCATTGTTATCGGTTTTAATAAGCGCGCTGTCATAAGGATGGTTGTTCGGGTGCACGGCAAGGCTGACTAGTGCTTTTTTTTGCGTATGGAAAGCTATCATTCTTTGGAAGTCGATATCGAAAATTATGTCGCCGTTCACAAGAATAAAATCGTTTGGCAAATCCTCTATTTTATAGAGAGCACCGGCCGTTCCGAGCGGTTCAGTTTCGGTATAATACGATATTTTACAGCCGAAACGCGTACCGTCGCTGAAATATCTTTTTATCTGATGACCGAGATGTCCGATTACAAGGATAATGTCTATCAGTTCGTTTTTTTTAAGGCAATCGATCTGATGCTCAAGAATAACTTTGCCGCAAATTGGGATCATCGGTTTGGGTATATCGTCGGCAATCTGCGTTACGCGTGTTCCCTTTCCCCCCGCCATAATAATTACTTTCACGGAAAGAAATGCTCCTCGATCATCAGGCACAAACAATGATACACCGGCAGATGGAGCTCCTGAATTTTGTATGTTTCTTTTTCCGGGACGATAATGGATATATCGGCGGTCGTTTTTATTAAACCTCCGTCCCCGCCTGTCATGGCAATAACTTTAAGGCCTTTGGCTTTGGCCGTAACTGCTGCGTACATAATGTTTTTTGAATTTCCGGAGGTAGAAATACCAAGGAACACGTCGCCGTCTTTCGCGTAACCGTACACCTGCTGTGCGAATGTGATATTGCCGTCTATATCGTTGATGCAGGCTGTGCTAAGTGAAGGATGACCGGAGAGACTGATGACGGGTAAGCCCGGCTGCAGACGCGGAACGAGGTACCCGGCAATTTCGGTATTTTCCTTTTCCAGGTTTTCTATAAAATTATCGGGAAGCTTTCGTTCTTTCACGAAACTCTTCATCAATTCTCCCGTGATATGCTCAGCATCGGCAGCGCTGCCGCCGTTACCCGCTATCAGCAGTTTTCCGCCGTGGGCAAACGATTCGACAATTGCCAGAAAGGCTTTGTTAATTTCTGACTTCAATGGTTCAAGCCTGGGGTAACGTTCTGTCAGTTGCTGTAAATAGTCCATTGTTCGTTTTATTTAGTCCATGCCGGGGTTTCAATTTCGGTAAAACTGGGTGTTAGGACCTTTTCTTTCCTTTACTTTGGTACTTTGACCTGATAATTATTACTAAAATACCTTCTTAAAAAGCCGGGTAATGAAATCCGTAAGATTTTTCCATTTTCTGAGAAAAGCTGGGTATCGCCGGGTGAATTTTATCAGTTTAAAAAATAAAAGACTGTCCAGAGCGTTAATTACCGCCCTGTCGGAAATAATTCGTGAAACCGGCTCAAAAGCTGTTCTAGGGTTTTCGAGGAGCTTCATTACTTGCTGTGACAGCTCTCCGGTTTCCTTTATGGAAGCGAAAATCGCGGGTGAGGCAAGTTGACAGGGATGCTGCGTGGAGAGCAGGGTACTCGCAAAACAATGAATTATTTTTGCGTTATGTAAAAATGGCAGTCCGTTATGGCTAATTTGGCAATTCCATTCGCCTGAAAGCTCATGAATGATGTCTTTAAATTTGTAATTTACATGGTTAAAAGAAGGCTGATCCGCATAAACACCATGCGATTTACTTCTTTCCCATAATTCATTCCAACACCTGAAAAAATCGGCTGTTTCAGGAACGTCCCGGCAGAAAATTACCCCGCTGTTGAAATAATTTACCGGCTGATTATCTTCATCAAATTTTGACGCCGATATCTGTCTCAGAAACTCATTTTTCTGGTGATGAATGGAAAGCGGGACATGCGTATCCAGTACTGAGCCTATTTTTATGTCTGTTGAGAATTCATATTCCAGTTTTTCGGTAATGATGGTATCACAGTCGATGAAAAGAAAGTCTCCCGATAAAAGATTGCGGGTGGATGTTTTTATCCAGCGCGACGCCTCCTTTTGCGTTAATTGATCTGGAGGGCTTATTACTTTTATTTCCGACAAAAGTTTTTCATATTTCGAACGTTTCCCGGTCAGGCTCTGTTTTGTTTTGTCATCGATAAAGGCTATAACTTCAGCGTCCGGATTATATAGACGCAAAGAAGCGAGTGAAAGATAAAATTGCTCGTAATAAATATCTTTTTCAGAACTTGTCAAGACATAGACATACTTCATCTTATTGTCCAACTGCGTGATATGAAAATCCTATTTCTTCCATTTCCCTGCGTCTATAAATATTGCGCAGGTCAAAGAATATCGGAGAAGAAAGTAATTTTTTTACGCGTTCAAAATCAAGGTTGCTGTATTGATTCCACTCCGTGATAATTACCAGTGCGTCAGCACCTGCCATTGCTTCATATTCGTCTTCAAAGAAAGCAATTGAACTGCCGAGGTCCGCCAACCGCCATTTTGCATCGGAAAGTGCCGCCGGGTCGCTGACGTTAACGAGCGCTCCTTTTTTAACCAGTGTATTTATTATTGTCAGTGAAGGCGCTTCACGCATATCGTCAGTATTTGGCTTGAATGAAAGACCCAGTATCGCAATTTTTTTGCCGGACAGATTTCCCAAAACAAATTCGATTTTTTGCGCCATAATATTTTTCTGCTCTTCATTCGCATTGATCGCGGCTTCAATCACTGAGAGACGAGAACCCGCGTCTCTGGCGGTGCGTATCAGCGCAATCGTATCCTTTGGAAAGCAGCTTCCCCCGTATCCGGCACCCGCTTGCAAAAATTTTGCGCCGATCCTGACATCAAGTCCCATTGCCCCCGCAACATCAAGAATATCAGCGCCTGTTTTTTCACATAGATTCGCGATTTCATTAATCACGGATACTTTTACCACAAGAAACGCGTTGGACGCGTACTTAATCATTTCTGCGGATTCAAAGTTAGTTTCTATGTAAGGTATTTTATTTAAGTACAGGGAACGATAAACGTTTTTCATGATTGATCTGGCGTGATCTGTTTCAGCGCCAATGACTATGCGGTCAGGCTTGGTGAAATCCTGAACGGCGGAGCCTTCTCTTAAAAATTCCGGATTTGAGACAATGTCAAAGGAAAGATTTTTCATTTCCGGTTCTCCGCGTTCTGCGCGCCTGGAAATTTCTTCTTCAAGCCAGGTCTTTGCTTTTTTTGCGGTCCCTATGGGAACAGTACTCTTGTTTACAATAACTTTGTACGATGTGATAATTCTGCCGATTGTACGGACAGCGTTCTCTACGTATGAAAGGTCTGCGCTACCATTTTCCGATGGCGGTGTGCCGACAGCTATGAAAATAACTTCGCAGCCAGATATAGCTTCCTGCAGTGAATACGTGAAACGCAGGCGTTTATCCGCCATACCGCGTATAACCAAATCATCTAGCCCGGGTTCATAGATCGGGATTTCGCCTCTTTTAAGACTTTCAATTTTTTTTGTGTCAATATCGACACAGGTAACAATATTCCCGAAATCAGCCAGGCACGCGCCGGTAACTAATCCGACATATCCGGTACCGATAATTGCTACAGAAGTCATTGTGTTTCCTCAATGTTTATATAATTTAGATCAACTAAATTGCTTAAGAAGGTAGCCATATATTGTGAGTTTATTATTATTAGTATATTCATTGAAGGTTTTTTTCCATGTTAATTTGTGAAACGGTGTCAAAAGGAAACGGGAAAAAATTTCTTCGGAGTATTCAATGTTCAGACTTTTTTCCATCTCGAATTTCTCCGTGACGCTGCAGGGGACTTGATCAATCATTGTCCTGATGACCGATATATTATCGTAGCCAAGAGCAATCGCATAATCAAAAAGCAGGTATTCAATTTGGTCATTGTGGTCTTTCCAATATGCATGTAGGATATTTCTGATTAACTCAAAAATGATCGAATTTTTATATCCGGCAAACAGAAAACCTGACCATCTGCTTATTTGAGGACTTTCATGTTGATTTACTTGAGAAAATGATGGGTTGGAGAATCCGGCGAAACGTGCGAGAGAAACGCTTGCGTTTTTAGACGGTGCTTTTAATGTATAAAAAGGCAAATCACCCAATTTGATTTCCTTCAATNTCAATATTGTAATGTCCATCCAGATGCCGCCGTATTCATACAGAAGATTTGCTCGTAATATATCAGTAAAATGAGTAATTGTTATTATTCTAGCATTAACTTTATCCAGAATATATTCAGGAATAGATATAAAGTTGCGGCTGTTGTATTTCGTAATGAGCCGAACAGGATGTTTACCTGCGTGTTTCAAAATACTTTTGTAACAGACCTTGACGAGAGCGGGCATGGCTTCTTCTCCGTCCCACCAGCATACCCAGATAATGGATTCATGCCCAATAAATAATTCTGGTAATATTTTCCTGTCGTTGGAGTTTTTAATAACTTCGTCATAACGGTTGGTTAAATATCTAAGAATTGCCCCGTGTTTTTTCTTGCCCAGAAACGGCCTGAAGAATGCAAACAAATGATGAAAAGGAAACATTAGAGTCCAGAACGCGACAGACAAACCATATATGCGCCATTGCGGGAAAAAGTTTCGTATCATTGAGAGAATACGCTTAAGGAGCTCTTTCATATTTTTCATGAATAAAGATTCCTTGAAGTCAATATTGATTTATTTTTTAATTATTAATTTTCTTAACCATTTATGTAGCGATTCTTTTTCCTGCTTTTTTAATCCAACTAAATATACCAGACAGCAAATACTGAAAGTTGAAGCAAAACATGATAATATTAACCTTGTCCATCCAATAAAATAATAATATGGTAACAGGGTAAATAAACCGGAAATAACCATTATTATCAAGATAGGTATAATTACTTCTAGTAAAAAATTTATAATTGGAAAAAATATTTTTTTATTCAGAAAATATATAAACCAAATAAACCATAATATATTAACTACTATTTTTACAATTAAAACCCAGGCAGGATTAAAATCCAGGTGTAGAACAAAAAACGACAATGGTAAATTGGCAAATAATAAACAACTGACAGTAAGTTGATATCTTTTTATGTTCCCGGTTGCTTCTATTGACATTACCAAAGGGCCTGATATTGCCGTTATTATTGAGTCAAGCAGCATTAACCTGATAAAAACGATGGAATAATCCAGAACATTATTTAACCATAATTGAACTATAAAATCCGCGTTTATAAATAAGGGAAGCAGAAAAATAAATTGAAGATAGAATGAAACTTTTGATGTTTGAAACGTTAGCCGCATAAAATAATCATAATTTTCAGCGGCGTATGATTTAATCAATTGAGGTTTAAAGGCAGTTTGAAAATTAGTCAAAAACTGAGCCATTGCGTTTTTTACCTGTGTTGCTACTGCCATAGCGGCATTTACCGTAACGCCATAAAAAATATTTAACAATAAGTTAATACCATGTGAACTGATTGTATTAGAGAAAAACCCAAAAAAACTCCAGACTGAAAAGCTGGAAATCTGTTTAAATAATTTCCTGTTCCTGCTAAATCGAAAATGAGTTGACGTAAATGTCCTGTTACAATAAATTTTATATATTAATAAAATAATAATTTCGATAACTAAAAAAAGAACAGAATATGTTATCAATTTATCGTATGATATCATTCTTAAGAGAATTACAATTATTAGCTTTAATGAATATTCTATAATACTCATTAAAGTAACAAATGACATCATTTCATAGGCGACAATAACAGCATGATATGGAATGATTAAGATACTTAGAGCCCTCGTTACAATGGATAATTGGAAGACAATAAATGCAACGTCACGCCTGTCATGAGGTATATTAAGCCATGTATTAAAGAACCATAAACCTATGGTTTCGGCAAGAATGATAACCAATACAGATAATAAAATATGAATTATAAAACTAACGCTGTAGACTTCACTTGTTTGTTCTGCATCATTCTGCCCAATTACAAAACTCAAAAAACGCTGGGTAGTAGTTGTCATGGCATCGTTAAAGAACGAAAAAATAAAAACCAAACCAAAAACGACATTGTAAATCCCGTAATCTTCGACTCCCAGTATTTCAAGTTTAATTCTTACAATATAAAGACTTACAAGAAAAATGAAAATTTGCCTTGAATAAAGCATAAGAGTGTTTTTTGCAATTCGTAATGTAGCTGAAGGCATATCTGGGTACTCTTTATGTCATGAGACAGATCTTTGTTTCAAAATCGTGTAACATGTTGTTTTATTATTCTTTCTCTGCAGAATGCAATACCGCTCTGAGATTGTCTAATGATGTATTGTATAATTCCTTCTCAGATGCCTCAAGGGCGTTGACCAATGATATATAATTATCGTTAGGCATGTTTATGCATTTCTCCATAGCATCAGCCAATCCGCTATTGTCATTATATAACACGCTGTTTTTGTTGTTTAATCCGGATACTTCAGAGAACATTTTATGCAACAATGACGGTTTCAAAAAACCGTAACTGATTTGGTACGAACCGCTTGCTTTATTGGCATATTTAAAACTTCCTTGATCAAGAAGCGGCAAAAAAAAATCAGAATCCCTTATTTCACTAAACATTTCATTATAATCCAGATAACCAAAATCATGAATATTATTACGATAACATTCCGGTACCGGAATTCCTTTGCCTATCAATTTTATTTTGAATGAATTTATACCTTTTTTGTATAATAGTCCACATGCATCAAATAACAGGGATACATTCCTGCGAAAAGGATTATCAGTATTAAGAGCGGCGAATGTTGATGTTTCCATTTTATGTGATGCTTTATATTCTCCAAAATAATGTGGATTTACGGCAGGTGTGGGCTTCCTGTTTAAATGCTCCATTCTAACAAGCGATATTATTCTGTCTGTCTGGAAATAGCGGCTTTTCAGGTTAGGATTGTGGACAACACATATTGGTTTTAATCTGAAAATATCAACAAAAGAAAGATAATATAATTCTGTTCCGTCGGAAAAGGAATTTATCATAATGTGTCTGTAACAGGATGTAATGGAAGATCGTAATAATAAATTCATATCTAAATCCGACATATATTTTATACGTACCTTATTATTTTGATTAAAACATGAAAATAATCCCAGGTCATTCTTTTTTTCTTTTTTGGTTAGTTCACGCAAGACAACATCAACATTGTAACCAAGATCCAAAAAATACTTGATGTATCCAGGTAATAATTCACCGTGAACCTGGTAAAATTCCAGTAATAATACAGCATTTTCCACTGGAACAAAGAGATCAACTTTTTTTCTGAAAAAATTCAACAGATATTTGGTAAAATATTTACTAAACGTGAGAAGTATACTGTAAGGAATGATGGATTTAGCAATTTTCATGAGTTTCTTAATTATCATAGTTAATTTCCAGAAACATTAGTAGTGATGCTCCAGCCCGATAAAAATTTCATCCCACTCCGGGAAGAAACCCCATTTAAGAGAGGGGCCGTTATTTACTATTTTGTTGATATTGTAACCAACGCTCGCCCTTATATTTAAACTGCGAAAAAAACCTGGAAAGACGATAATCTCAAGGCCAGCCGCGTATAGCATATCATCCGGCTTTAGTTGATTGTATGGTCCTTCCAGTACCGCTATGTCAGTAAACGGGGAGATGTGCATTTCAAAATCGAAAATGTGCAGTTTGCCGTTGTCGAACCATTCTGACGGCCAAAAACGCAAAGCCCTTATCGGAAAATCCATGTTAAGCGAAAGCATTTGATATGCCCGTACATCGGTGTTCAGGACTCCCCGAAGCATATCCCCCGCGCTGTAATAAGGTATCCGGCCGTCTATCATGTCCGACCATTGCCACCACTGCCGGTATTTAAGCCGGGAAGAAACGCCGACGAATAGCGAAAATGGCCAGTGGAAAGTAACTTCACCGTCAAGCGTTATTTTCAGGGACGCGTCGGGGCGGTCAAAGTACCGGCTGTAATCATTGTTTATGAAAACCGAAAGACCTTTGCGGTAGTTGCCTATCCAGTTAATGCTGCCGAAACCTATGGAATGGCTGAAGCCGGCAACTGGCTTTCGGGGCTCGTCCATACTCCCGTAAGGATAATTGACCCTGCCGGAGATCCTCGGCGTATAGGCAAGCTCCCCAAAGTCGCCAATCTCAACGCCGAAGGGGATCTTCCACGAAACATACGGTTCGGTTGATCCGTAGGGGCCGTAATACCTGTCCGCCAGGCCGTATACCTCTTTATTTTCAGCACTGTTCTCTTCGTTAATCGTCAGGTATTGGTTAATGCCTACGGTAAAAGTTGTTAAGCGCCACGGGAGCTCAAGGGAAAGGCCAGTTACATTTTGATAGAAAAGGGAATCCTCAAATGTGTAACTGAAGAAATTATTAAATACAAGATTCCAGTTTAACCCAGCAGCCTGAAAGTGAGTACCGGATTCTATCGAAAAACCGATGGCGTGATCGCCGTTTTCCTGGCTGTATCCCAAATCCATTTTGAGCGCGCTCATGGTTCCAAGGAAATTGTAATCCCTTGCCTTGAGCGTTAGGCTGAAACCTTCGTTTGAATCGTATTTTGGGTAAGGAAGGATAATAAGATTCCAGGTATCCTTTACATGCACATAAAGCGTCACCGGAAGGGCGCCGTCATCTTCCCTGTCTCCCAGAAAATATTCGATCCTCACTTCTTCCAGTACCCGCTCGTTAAGAAGCAGTTGTTGTTTACGGGCAAGGTATCTGTCAAGATTATCCTTGCCCATGATCCGTTCCCCTTCCCTGAATTCACCGTGGTATATCAGCGCGTAGGGCCGGGTGATGCCGTCAACGTCAAATTCAATTAACCGGATTACGTAAACCGTATCGGCGTTTTCTGTTATTTTGGCTGCCTGCTCCTGGGCGCAAAGCGAAGAGGCGAAAAACAATAGCAAAATAAAAAAGAATTTATAATTCAAACGGGATATACCCTATTATCTATGTCAATTAATTGGTTTCAGGGGACAAAAAAACACCTTCCGGTTATTTAACCGGCTAAAAAAAGAGTTAAACCCCAAAAAGGCGGCACGGGCGGCCGAAACACGCTCCATTTCCCTTTTGGTTTGTCCAATTACAGTAAAATATCACACCGGAAATCGAAATTCAATACGCGATTCCGGGTAAACTGCCTTTAACGATCCTTTCATTTCAGCGCGGACGCCAGTTGATTGAACGCTTTTTCGAGCGTGGACAAGGGACAGGCGATGTTCACCCTTATAAAGCCCTTCCCCTCGTCCCCGAACGTGCTTCCTTTGCCGACCCAGAGCCGCGCTTTCGCGATAAGAATCCTTTCGAGTTCCTCTTCCGAAAAACCGTATGCGTTCAGGTCAAGCCATAGAAGATACGTTCCCTCAAGCTCAACGACATGAATTTTCGGCAGATTGGTATTTATGAATTCTTTCACGTAATAATAATTCTTCTCCAAATATACGATCAATTCGTCAAGCCATTCGCCGCCGCCTGAGTATGCCGCCTCACACGCGACAAGCCCCATTGTGTTTAACTGGCTGTAACCTGTATTCGCGGCTTCTTCCCTGAACCTGGACCTGAGCGCCGGGTCGGCTATAAATATGTTGGCCTCCTGAAGTCCCGCAAGGTTGAAGGTCTTGCTTGGCGCGGTACAGATAATCGAATTGTTGAGGAATTTTTCATTTATTGCCCCGAATACCGTATGCTTAACGGTGCCGTAAACAAAGTCGCAGTGTATCTCGTCGGATATCACGATTACGTTATGCTTAAGGCATATATCGCCCATTTGCGCCAGCTCGCTTTTTGTCCACACCCTGCCGACCGGGTTATGCGGGCTGCACAGAATAAACGCCTTTACATTGTTATTGACAATCTGATCCTCAAAATCCCTGAAATTGATCTCGTATTTCCCGCCTGTGTATATAAGCGGACTCGTGACAAGCCGCCGCCCTGTTGCCTGGATCGCTTCCCTGAAGGGGTGATACACGGGGGGTTGTATAAGAACGCCGTCGCCTGCCGCGGTAGATGCCCTTACGGCGGCATACAGGGCGAAGACCACTCCCGGCGTTTTTACAAGCCAGTCGCTTTTTACCTCAAAATCAAGCCGCTCGGAGAACCATTTTCGCACGGCTGCAAAAAAGGCGCCGTTCTTCTTTGTGTCAGAATAGCCGAATATTGCATGCTCCGCCGATTTAACGAGCGCTTCGGTGACGCAGGGGGCGGTCCTGAAATCCATGTCGGCTACCCATAACGGGATGAGCCCGCGCGGTTTGCCGCGCTCCGTCGCGAAATCGTATTTAAGCGAGTTGGTATTGTACCTGTCGATTACTTCGTCAAAGTTATGCTTCATGTTATATATCCTTTCGTGCGTTCAATTCGTTATTACCTCGTTTATCGTTCCGCCGCCAATAACGGTTTCCCCGTCATAAAGAACGGCGGCCTGGCCGGAGGTTATCGCTTTCTGCGGGCTGTCAAATTCAATCCGCAGCGTATCGGAATCAAGCTGCCATACGGTGGCGGGCTGCTCCAGTTGATTGTACCGTATGCGGGCGCTGACTTTCATCGCCGTGTCAAGCTTTTCGACAGGTATCAGGTTTATGTCCACGGCGATCAGTGTTTTGGCGTAAAGGCTGTCCGCGGTTCCGACAACCACGCTGTTGTCTTCCGGGCGTACCGCGCAGACATACAGGGGCGCTGCCGCCGACAATCCCAAACCCCTGCGCTGGCCTACGGTGTAGTGGATAATTCCCCTGTGTTCGCCAAGGTCGTTGCCGTGCGTGTCCACAAAGCGGCCTTTGGGAGTCTCCATGCCCGTATACTGCCGAATAAAGTCCGCGTAACCGCCGCTTCGTACGAAACATATATCCTGGCTGTCGCGCTTTTCCGCGTTGACAAAACCGTGTTCAACGGCTATTTCGCGCACCTCCGTTTTACGCAATCCGCCCAGCGGGAAAAGGGCGGATCGGAGCTGTTCCTGCGTCATCGCGTATAGCACATAACTCTGATCCTTTGACAAATCCGCGCCTTTTTTCAGTATGTGCCTGCCGTTTCCGTTTTCAATCCGCGCGTAATGCCCCGTGACGATGTATTCCTTTTCAAGTTCTTTCGCGCGCCGGAGCAGGCGCTCAAATTTCAGGTAACGGTTGCAGTCAATACAGGGGTTCGGCGTTTTTCCGTTTTGGTATGCCCTTATAAACCGGTCGATTACCTCTTCCCTGAAGGTGTCGGCAAAGTTGAAGACGTAAAACGGGATGCCAAGCCTGCGGGCTACGTCAGCGGCGTCGGCGGCGTCCTTCACCGAACAGCAGGTTTTCCCGCTGCCCTCCTCACGGCTTGAGCCTATGTCTTCGTTGTCAAAAAGCTTCATCATGCTTCCGGCGCAGTCCAGGCCGCGCTCTACCGCTAAAAGAGCCGCAACCGAACTGTCAACACCGCCGCTCATCGCTATCAGCGCACCGCCCATATCCGTCTCATTTCTCCTGGGCCTTTTTGGTTTTGTTCCAGTATTTTCGTATTTTTTTCAGGACAATCGCCATGTCCAGCGGTTTTCCGATATGGTCGTTCATGCCAGCCGCAAGGCACCTCACTATATCTTCCTTAAACACGTTAGCCGTCATTGCTATAATCGGGATTTTAACGCCGGTCTTGCGTATGTTACGCGTCGCTTCAAGACCGTCCATCTCGGGCATCTGCACGTCCATGAATACGAGGTCGTATTTATCCCGGTTTTCGGAAATGATACGCAGTGCTTCAAGCCCGTTTTCCGCGCAGTCAATTTCCGCGCCTGTACCCTCCATGCTTGCCAGGAGAATTTCGCGGTTTATTTCAACGTCCTCGGCGAGCAGAATGCGGCAGCCCTTGAACTCGCCTCCCTGTATGGCGCTCCGTTGTTCCTTTGTATCGGTGCCGCCGACCCCCATGCACGCGTTCATGCAATCCATAATGTCCGAAGCGAACAGGGGCTTCATCAAATACTTGTCCACCCCGGCGTTTTCCGCCTCGTCTCGTATAAACGTCCATTCGGTGGCCGAGATCATAATGACGACGCTCTTTCTGTCCTTGCTTCTTTTTTTTATTTCCCTTGTCAGTTCTATGCCGTTCATCCCCGGCATTTTCCAGTCCACGAAGTATATATCATAGCCGCCGGATTTTTCGATTTGCTTCAGGGCTTCATTGCCGTTTATGGCGACATCGCAATACACCCCGTAACGCTTGAATATTTCAGAGAAATACGAAAGTATTTCCCTCTCATCGTCAACGGCGAGAACCTTCAGGTTTTTCCAGTTCACGGACGGGTCCAGAAGCGAAGCTGGATTTTCTTTTCCCCGACCCGCTTTGAAGCTGAACCGGAAAACGGAACCTTTCCCTGGTTCGGAGCTGACGACGCCGATCTCCCCGCCCATCATCTCGATAATGCGCTTTGAAATGGCAAGCCCGAGCCCCGTGCCGCCGAACTTCCGTGACATCCCGCTTTCTGCCTGTTCAAAGGCGTGGAAGAGCCTCCCTTGCTGTTCCTCCGTGATCCCGATGCCTGTGTCGCTGACTTCCACGACAATCGTACAGACATCTTCCGCTGCCGACAAAAGAAAGGTGTTCAGGCGTATGCTTCCTTCCTCAGGCGTGAATTTGATCGCGTTGCTCAATAAATTGATGACGACCTGCGCCAGCCGCTGATCGTCGCCGTGCAGAATATGGGGGATTTTTCCGTCTACCGTTATGTGAAAGTGCTGCCGCTTCTGTTCCATGCGGATGAAATTGGCGTTTATGGCCTTTTTCAGCATTTTTTCGTATGAGAAATCACCCAGCACAAGCTCAAGCTTACCGGCTTCTATTTTTGACATATCGAGGACATCGTTGATTACGCCTAACAGATGCGCCGAGGCGTCCTCTATTTTGCCGAGCGCGTAATCCTTCCGCTCAGTCCCCGGCGAGTTTTTCCCGATTGAAGACATTCCCATGATTGTATTGAGGGGCGTCCGCATTTCGTGCGACATATTCGAAAGGAAAAGGCCCTTTGCCTGCGATGCGGCGGTGGCGCGTTCAAGCGCGTTCTTAAGCTTGTCGTTGTATATCGAGCGCATTATCGCGCCCGCTATTACGCTTGCTATCGTCGTGATGAAAGTTGTTTCATCTTCCTGCCATTCGCGCGGCCCGTCGCATTGCTCAACGCTTAAGATGCCCCACAGGCGTCCCTCAGCATATAGAGGCGCGGAGACAAAGGCGCACATGCCTGTCTGCACAAGCCCGCTATAGAGCGGATCCCTGGAAATGTCACAGCATGAGACAGGCGGCGTAACGGTATCCCCCTGGATGGTTTCGGTGAAACCGGCTTTTATTATTTCAAGGCCGCCGCGGAGTTTCGGCCTGGGAGGGTTTAGTTCCTCATCGTACTGGCTGTATGCCACATACGTTTCGCCGTGTTCGTAATCTATGCCGAGAATGACCACCCTTGATACTCTAAGGTATCTTCCAAGCTTCGCCATGGCTTCGTTTATCAGGGTATCGGATTCTCCCGATGTTACGAAACTCTTTGATATATCGCTTATCAGCTCCTGCTGCGCGAGGCGAATTTTTAATAGCTCGTCCTGTTCGGCGAGGCTCTGGGACATCTTTTTAATGTTGCGCAGATCGTACGCGAATCCCAGCGCCATAACTTCGTCGTCGTTCCTGACGCAGGTTACCGTGACATCGCAGGGTATGGGTTCACCGTCAGCGGCCCTGTGAAGGAACTCGCTTGTCAGTGTTTCGCCGGCGAGGGCGCGTCCCAAAAAATCGTCGGCCTTAACGATGGTTTTCTGTCCGTCCGGCTGGTACTCCGGAAAAAACTCATAGAAATGATCGATAAAATACGGCTTTGTGGTCTTGAAAATATTCGCGCTTTCATCGTTGCAGTCAATCAGGCGCTTGTTATGATCAAAGATCGTCAGGACGAACGGCGCAGCCCTGATAATGGCCTGGTTTAAATTGTTCGCCCTGTTTATTCTCCTCTCCATATCGGCGCGCATGACTGTGTTGGTGCATAAAAGGGCAGCGGAGCGCATCATCTCCATGGAGTCGCTCTCGAAGTACCGCTCGATAAGGCGATCTTCAAAAAGCACGAAACCCCAGAAATCCCCCCCGATAAAGATAGGCGTGATAAACGCCGACACGACGCCGAAAGACCTGAGCATCGGCGCTTCGGGCAGGAGGTTTGCCGGGCTGTTTATCGTCTCGCCGCGCGCCAGCAGCTCCTCCCAGCGCGGGGCGAGCTGGTCGTAAGTAACGTCCATCAGCTCCGGAGTAGGGTTCGTGGTACCCCCCAATTTTCTGTCCCAGCGGTATAATTGCGACGTGTGAAGGACATCCCCAACCCGGAAGTTGCGCCAAACGGACAGGCGGTCGAGACCCGCTGTATTGGCAATGGGGCCTATGCCGTTAGTCATCATCTCGTCAAATGTTTTCTCGCTGTTCGACAGGAAGATAATGGCTGCCTTGTTCAGCATATCGGTCATTTTCTTGCTGCGTTCCAGCGCTTCGAAGGATTCGCCGAAGCTTCTGTCCACGCTTTCCCTGATGATAGCGTCGGCGTACATGTAAGCTGACGAGGTTATCAAGTCAAGGCAGCCTTCGCTGAAATCAAGTCCATTTGTGTGATCCTGAAAACCCACCATCCCCCAGAATTTTCCCTTTGTGAAAATAGGCACCAGCAAAACGGATTTAATGCCGAAGGGGGCCAAAAATTTCTTCTCGACCTCTGTCATGCCGCTTTCGGTTATGGTAACGCATTCGTTTCTCAACAGGGCCGCCGTCCAGTTCTTGACAGCTTCGTCGTCGTTTGGCAGGGTGAGGAGTTTGCCGCTCAGGGAATACGCCGCCCTGTCCCAGCGGTAAATCTGCACCATGCTTTTGCCGGCTTCCGTGTCCTTGTAGTTATAGATGATGATACGATCCACGCCGACGGCATCCGCCATATACTGAAGGCCGTTCGTTATTGTCGTGGCGAAAGAGTCTTCCCCAAGGCTGGCAAACGTGATAATCACCTTGTTCAGGGCGTCAACAATCCCGGCGCGTCGCTGTGCTAATGAATCAGTGTTGCTTGTATCCATCAATAATAGTATAGCTCAAATGAAGGGACAAAGGGAATAAGGGACAAAGGGAATGGTGAATCTACTCCCTTTGTCCCCTTGTCCCTTTGTCCCCTTGTCCCTTTGTCCCTTTGTCCCCTTGTCCCCTTGTCCCCTTGTCCCCTTGTCCCCTTGTCCCCTTGTCCCCTTGTCCCCTATATTATTAAATATGCCTATCAGAATACCCAGGGCCCTGCCCGCGTATGACATTCTCAGCCGGGAACGGGTTTTTGTTATGACAGACGACCGGGCGGAACATCAGGACATAAGGCCCCTCAAGGTTGCCATAGTCAACCTCATGCCCACCACGGTGGACACCGAGATACAGTTGCTGCGGCTTTTGGGAAACAGCCCCCTGCAAATCGACATCACGTTCCTTCGCATGGGCAGCCACAACCACAAGAACGCGCCGCCCGGCCACATGGATAGATTCTACTCGAGCGCTGATGAGATCATATCGCGGCGGGTACGTTTCGACGGGCTCATCATCACCGGAGCGCCGGTTGAGACCCTGCCTTTTGAGGACGTCGACTACTGGGGCGAGCTTGTCGAGGTGATTGACTATTCGGAAAAAAACATCTACTCAACCCTGCATATCTGCTGGGGCGCGCAGGCCGCCCTGTACCGCCGCTATAAAATCCCCAAAGAGCCGCTTCCCAAAAAACTCTTCGGCATTTTCCCGCACGCCGTCAACGAGCAGTACCACGCCCTTTTCCGCGGCTTTGACGATGAGTTCCTCGCCCCCCAGTCGCGCCACACCACCTGCAATGCGGCCGCCATCGCGGCGGAAAGCCGGCTGCGTATCCAGTCCGAAACCCCCGAAACCGGCGTCTTTATCGTTACCGCCCGCGATGGCCGCGAGGTCTACGTCACCGGCCACCTGGAATACGATCCGCTTTGCCTTGACCGTGAATACCGCCGCGACCTCGCTAAAGGGCTGCCCATTGACATCCCCAAAAACTACTACCCCGGCGACGATCCGTCAAAGGTGCCCGTGGTCCGCTGGCGCGCCCACGCGAACCTGTTTTTTGACAACTGGCTCAACTACGTGTACCAGGAGACGCCGTTTGATTTGGAAGAATTAGGGGACTAGAGACTGCTACGAGAAAGCAGTTCCTGGTACCTTTACGATCCGACCCAAATAACGATAAGTTTATACCGTGAAGTTTGCGAAATGGCGCCTGATACTGCTTTTGATACTCGCCCGCCCCCTGCCCGCCAACGCGGAGATCACCCTTGGCATTACGGAAGCCCTTCAGCAATCTTCCAGCAACCTCCTGCCCATCGAGGACGATAAGGATCTGGTATGGCAGGCCGTTCACATTTTGGCCAACGAGCCTAAGCTGGAAAACCACCCCATCCGCCGCTATCTGTATGATCCCGATATATTGGCCCAAGTCTGGTTCGATGATTTCTCATTACAACCCATTGGAGCTTTGGCGGTAGCGGACATGAATAATATCTACATCAAGCCCGGGGAAGATCTGGCTTATTATCTTGAAAGTATGGCCCATGAGTTCATTCACGTGGATATGGCGGAAAAGTACGTTTCTTCCAGCTCCGGGTATTCTTTTCTCTACCCTGAGGATTTTGCCTTTTGTTACTTGATCGGGGAAGCCTTTGCCAATACATATGATTCCTGGTTGCGTTTGACTTTTCCACAAGAGATGAACAGTGACTATCAAATCCTCACTTATCAGTTTGCGCCCACAGACAACGGCGTGATCGATGCCATGAGGAATGACCTACGTTTGGAGTATCCTGAGTATGATGATAAACAAATCACCAATATGGTCATCGAGAACATATTTACGAAATTTATGACGGGTTGGTTTGTTGCATATTCTATGCAGAACATTCCCCAGGAAATGAAAAGATCGTATGGCGAGGGAAATACCTTTCTCATCCCCGAATATGCCGCTTACCGTGAGCGCGGCGATGCCCTCTTGCGTCATCAGTGGGATTATTTGCTCTCCATTATGCCGTTCACCTTGCCTGCCAATATGACCTACGACTATTTCCGCAGCCAATTTAAGGATAATTACACCATGTGGGCTGAATATGCCGATGAATATGTCTATTATGGTGAAAACACTGTTTTAGATTGGATAAATTATGATTACGAGGGAGCGGCGCGGGGGCGGATCGCCGGGAAAAGCCCGGAGGACGTGCGCTATGACTACCTCACACCGAAAGACGAGGCCAATCTCAACCGCGTCTTTCATGAAATCGACCCCACCTTTACGCCGGTGGATACGTGGCGCGCCCATGCTTGCCGCCATTAAATATATTACTAAATTAGTAAAAAATATCGGAAAAGTGATGACTTTTTTTGGAAAATTTGTATATTATTATTGTAGCCGATCAATGCATTGAAATCCCTACATTCAAGTTCAAAACATTGAACTGTATCCCCATTTTTCGTTTTATTCAGAAGCAATAGGACGAGCAATTTAAGGAAGGAACATTATGAAACTGAAGTTTAAACTGAGTATCATGGTGATCGCCATAATGGCGGTCGTAGTTACGGTCATTGCCGTAGTGCTCCTCCAGAGGGCATCCGGCTTGACCGTCGGGCTTAATACCGACGGCATTAAATACATAGCCGACGGTCAGGCGGATTACTGGCAGACTCGCCAGGCCAAGCGTTTACAAATACTGAGAACCCTGGCGGACGTAATGGCGAATTATGAGGATTATGCCCCCGAAGACAG
>JGI24698J34947_10000181_pt1 | contig 24967 bp, 24 predicted proteins | sample TergutMp193P3_FD_34947 | JGI IMG/M metagenome (IMG submission 34947) | reverse complement strand
GCAAAATATTCAAGGCATTAAAACTGAGCGTTCCGCAGGATTTTATAGAAATAGAAACAGAAAATTCCGAAAGAATATGGAGTGCAGCCTCTGCCCTGAATGCGGAATTCTTTGCTTTTGAAATAAAAAACAACCCCCAAGGCACGCCGGATTTCTGGGCAAGCGCAATGCTTGAATTTTTCAAATCGCAGTATAATGCGGAATTAAAAAGCGAGGAAAATTTCTCCTTGCTTCGCTTGCAAAGTTTTGAAACGGAACCGAGAGTTTTTTACATAGCGATTCTGAAAAAATCCGATAAAAAAACCTTGAAAATAGCAGTTGCAAGATTTCCGAACCTAGATGTGGAGCAAAAAAATTCCGAAGCGGTTAAGGAAGTTTTAAGGAGGGTGAAATGAGAATACTCTGCTTCGTATTAGCGTCGTTTTTTGCGCAAAATATTTTTGCAGCCGATTCTTCCGTGGTGGCGCAGGAATTTTACTTTTCTATAAGAACTGCGAATGTGGATAGCGTTTTTCAAAAAATAATACATACGGCGGAATCCAAGGGCGGTTATTTCACCAACTATAATAATTTCGCGCTCTCGCTCAGGCTGCCTGTTGGCGAATTGCAGGAGTTTCGTAAAAGCCTGGAGGGTTTTGCCGAAATTACGGAGAAAAGTTTTTCGAGCCAGGACAGAAAAGGGGATTTGGAAAGATTGAATTTGCAAATACAGTCTAGGAAAAAACTTTTGGAAGCATATCACGATTTGGTTAAGAATGCGCCCTTAAAGGAACTGCAATCCGTAGAGCGCGAAATGGTTAATCTGAATGCGCAGATAGAAAACCTGCAAGGGCAAAAGCAGGCAATAGAAAAAAGAGCCGCGCTCGCTTCAATCACAATTTCCGCATCCTCCTTTGTTTTGCCCATAGCGAGAACCTCAAGCCGCTCGCCGTTTCTCTGGATAAATTCAACCGATTTAAACTCGCTGCGGAGGGATTTTTAATATGAAATTCCTTTTTGTTTTTGCAACGCTTTTTCTATTTTCCTGCGCTTCGTTTAAAGCCCAAGCACCGGAGAATTTTGCCGAATACGGCGACAGCCCAAGCGGTAAATTCAAAGCCCTAAGCTCGGATGGAGTCCTTTACAGGGTTTCGGAATATGAGCAGAAAGCAGAGGCCTCCGCGGATTTTTGGCGAGAAGCCTTTTTGCTCAAAATGAAAAATGCGAACTACAAGCAGGAAGATTCTTTAAGCGTGAATATTGGCGGCAAAGCGGCAATTGGCTATATATTTTCATTTGCGCATAGCGCAGGTTCGGATTTATACCTTGTTGCGGCGGTGCAGTCCAAAGAAAAAATGTTTGTTATTGAGGCCGCCGGAGAAAGCGCGAAATTTGAAAACCGCAAAAAGGATATTCTGGATGCGATTGGCAAAATTAATATTGATTAGTTTGATATTGGTTTCATGCGCGAACCGCAGTAGGGGCGACCCTTCGCGGTCGCCCAATGATGCAAGGTTATCCGAATCCCCCCCGTGCGATGAATGCCGCAACGGCGAGGCGCCGAATTTTGATGTTAAGGTAAATAGAGCATACAGAGAGCAGGCAAACGAAATTCTGGCATTGGATTCCGGAGCTTTAATCGGCGTTTTGCCCGCTTTGAATGTTATTGCAAATTCCCCCGAAAATTGCAATTATTGCCACAGCTTTAGCGAAAGTGCCGTTGAATTTGATTTTGCGGCAAAAGAGGATTCCATTTTGGCGGCGCGATTCCCAAACAGCGAGCGCGTTTTGCTTTTCCCCGGCTCGCAGGTTCCTGAAAGGGATTCCGCAGAGTTCTGGAATGCTTTTGCGAATCTGCGGGAAATTCCCTTGAATGAGAACAAAGAGCTAAAGAATTTTTTAAAAAAACTGAGCTTGCGTTACAAGGTTCGCTACTTGGCTTTTGCGTCTTTTATTGAAGTCACCGTAAAAGACAAAAAAACCTTTGACTGGGAGAGCGAATGGAGTTTGTGGGACGCCCAAAAGGGCGAACTCTTATTTTGGGACTATCAAAATTTAACGGCCAAGAGCAAAAACTCCGCGCCGGTGGACAGGGGCTGGGCAGGCGTTTTCCGGTGAATCTAAGTCGCCACCATAATGTAGGGGCGTTGCCTGCAACGCCCCCATAATTTGCAACACCATAATTTACAACGCCCCCATAATTTGCAACGCCATAATTTGCAACGCCCTGTCGCAACGCAACGCCGCAAATTGGGCAAAAATCGTGGCACGGGGGCAAATATCCGCAAATAATACAAATGTCTCACAAAATCGTATTCAAACGTCCCTTTTTCCATAAAATTGGATTATTTTGAATATACTCTGCAATTCTTGCGCATTCTATCTCATTGCGGATTATATGTTCGTAATAATTCCGCTGCCAAATTGGGACGTTGCCATTTTGGGCATCACGGATACGGTGCGTGTCACGAATATATGGGGCGTTGCGGGCAACGCCCCTACGGCCATCGTTGCCGCAATCACGGTCGTGAATTTGTTTTGACACGGATGATTTGTATGAACGGATAATGGTCGGCAATGTTCCGGGTTTCGGGGAAATATTTGACATTGCATTGCCCGTCACCGCCGCCACCGCCGTAGGGGCGTTGCCTGCAACGCCCTTATAATTTCCAACGCCATGATTTCCAACGCCCTGCATATCCACAACGCCACAGATTTCCAATATTGCGTGAATATGATTTGGCATTGCAATAAATTCGCGTAATTCAACATTTGAATGATGCAGCGGCAATTCGTTCCATGAATTTGTTGCGATTTTGCCATATTCATTCAAAATCATTTTCCCATTGGCAATTTCGCCGAATAAACATTCGCGATTCCGGCAGCATATCGTAACGAAATACGCCCCCGCACGGGCATAATCGTGGCCGCGCAAACGGAAGGAATTCCTATTGTGCAAATTTGGGCTATATTTCATATCCAATCCCCTATTTTGGGTTTTTATATATTAGACGGAAAAAACAGCGGAAAAAATTCAAAAAAATGAAAAATCTTCATTTTATTCCGCATTTCCCGTGCCTAACTGGCACATCCTTCGCACGGTGTGCAAACATATGTTGACGTTTCGTAGCCTAATTTAACAAAACCCCCCTCAAAAATCACATGAAAATACAACTTTTGCCCGAAAATGACGAAAATTCTTCGCATTTTTGCCTTAAAATTTCTATATTTACATTTTGCGGGAGTTCTCCGCAATGGAGTATTATGACCAGAAAAGAGCAGGGACATATTAAACCGGATAGCTATGCAGAGGCAATGCGCTACATTGCCAATGCTAAAAACGTTCTGGCTAAAGCCGGCATGGAAGGCGATATGTACATTGACCCTAAATATGTGCGCATGGCTTGCGGAACTGCGTATAGCGGAGTGCTTGTGGCTTTGGATGATTTGGCGAATTTAAAAAAAGTAGATGCTCCAAAAGGAGGAAAAAGAAAATCTATTGCTCATTACAGAGACATTTTAGGCGGTAACCAAAAATTGCAGAGATATTTGGATACTGTGTACAAAAACCTGCATTTAAGCGGCTATTACGATGGAAATTTGGATTCTGCCGTAATAAAGTCCGGTTTTAAATATGCTAAAGAACTCATTAACTTGGTCAAGCCTTTGGCACAGGAGGCTTTATGACCGTAAAGGAACGGAAAGCCATTAAGCAAACGGCCTATAAAGAGGCTATGCGTTATATAAAAGAGGCAAGAACTTTTATGAAAAAAGCCCCGAAAGACGAAGGCTATGATGATTTTATAAAGTACAAAAGGGATGTTCGCAAGGTTTGCAGCACGGCTTATAAGGGTATGTCTGTTGCTTTGGATGCCTATTTGAAGCTCAATGATGTCGCCACAAATAAGCGGCAACGCAGCGACATTTATTATATGCAGGAGCTTGTTCGCAAAATTGATTGCGGATTGAGCGTGAAATTGTATTCTGCGCATAATATTTTATATTGGTGTTGTTGCTGCGATGGCATGTCATATATAAATTTTATCGAAATGGGCTTTGAAGACGCAATGGAACTCATTGCTCAAATCAAGCCTTCTTCTCAAAATTTTTTAAATTTAACAAAACCCCCCTCAAAAATCACATGAAAATACAACTTTTGCCCGAAAATGACGAAAATTCTTCACTTTTTGCCGAAAAAATTCTATATTTACAATTTGCGGGAGTTCCGCAATGGAGTATTATGAAGGTAGAAGACCAGGAACATATTAAAAACAAGCAGTATGCTTTGGCAATGCGCTACATTGCTAACGCTACGGAAATGTTGAAAAAAGCCGGCAAGGATGGCAAATATTTTAAAGATTCCAAATATGTTAGCTCGGCGAGCGGCATTGCGTATAAAGGTGTTCTTGTTGCTGTGGATGCTTGGCTGGAATTGAAAGAAGTGGAGTTTCCGGAAGATAAAGACCGCAAAACCATAAGTTTTTATAATCTGGAAATAGGCAAAAGGGATAAAAAACTTTTGAGAGATTTGAAGGTTGCCTATGATACTTTGCATTTGAGCGGTTATTATGATGGCACTTTATCTTGCGGCACAATAAATGATGGTTTTGCGGCAGCTAATTCAATTATTAACCGTATTAAGCCGGTGGGCGTGGCCTGAAGGCAAATTGGAGGTTTTATGACAGGTGTCATTGACAGAAACTTTAACAAGGAGACAAAAATGAGAGGTTCTCTACAAAAACTCGCGCTAACTTTTTCCGTGCTGGCTTTGCTGGCTATAAACGCGGCGGCCCAGTGCAGCGGCAAAATGGTTTATCTTCAACTGCCCAATAGCGGCTGGGGGAACAAAACCTCCATAAACCTCATGTGGGATAACAATTTGCATAACAATGCAATATCAGCCACGGTACAGGGCGACTTTTCCGTATTTACCTTTCCGAATGTACAAAATGACGGCACAAGCAAGACATTCTACTTCTCAATGAAAAGCAACGACATTGACAATGGGAACAGTTGGATTGCTTCAGGCAGCCGCTACAATATAGCCCAAAACCAAAGGCCCGGCAATAACGCTGGTTTCCCTTGCAGCCTCTTTGGGACCGGCAATATCTTATACATATATCCTGACCCAACCAACTCTTCCATAAGCCTTACCAACACGCTGCCCCCCAATGCCTACAACTTCTACTTTTTGCCTCCCCCCGACCCCGAATGGACGCTCGGCACCCCCTACTTTGTTTACAACGACGGCACAAACTTACAGTACATAAAGCTTGATATTGACGGGCGCAGATGCGGCTGGTACAAAAAAACCTGGTTCAACGAGCCTGTTCCCAACGGTCCCGGCTGGATTTGGCTCAACCGGACCGCTGATGACCAGTTTGGCCGTCTCGGGGCGGACGAGGACCCCATGGACTGGGAGGACGGGATAGCTACCCCCTTCAACCTTTCCGAACAATTCAACGGCCAACCAGGCGATTTGTTCTTTGCCCCTCTCAATCTCACTCCGGGCGGCATGTGGGCTACAACCGACGGAAGCCAGAGCGGAGTCTGCGCATACAACTTCGCGGCAATAATCTATGACACGGACAAATCGGTAAATAACTCTTTCCTTCAGGATTGCAATACTGCTAGGCCTGATTATGCTCCTGAATTTGGTGCATGTACTAACGATAATCCGGGTGGAGTTGGCATAATCAAAAACATTCCCGCGCCCACCTTGGCTCCCGTTGATGGCGTCATGAAAATGCAATGGGGAAACAGGTCGGGGAATATTGATCATTGGACGCAGCAGAACTTTATAGATGCCTTCAAGCCAACCCAAGGCAAAAACGTTGTGCGTTGCTACGACATGCCCTTTAAGCGCAACTCCGCCGGCCTGTGGGAGTTCAACAGCAACAAGCTGTGCAGAAACAACACAATGGATTTGGACGGCGACTGCGGGGGTGGCAAAACCGGCAACCCCGGAATCATGGGCGGCTTTTTCCCTCCCATGCTGCAGCCTAGCGACCCCAGCTTTGATAATGCCGCATACGCCGCCGCAGGCTGCCCTGTCGCTACTTGCGCCAAGACGTATCATACTCAGGGCTGGGCTCCGCTTCAAAACATCAGCCAGTTCTGCTACGACAGAGGGCGTACGGGCACCAGCGAAGGGCCTAACATCAACAGTTGCGGCGCGGAATTCGCCGAGGGTCAGCTTGCGAATGGCGATACCCCCAACATTTGGGTCTGGGAGAATGACCGCCTTGATTCAAGACAAAACGCCAATTTAATGCCTGCAAAAAATCCGCACTACTGCTTTGAAAGCTCCCCCGCGGAGTTCACATACGAGCCGGGGCAGGAGTTCTTCTTCAGCGGCGATGATGATATCTGGGTGTTCATAAACAACAAGCTGGCCATAGACTTGGGCGGTACTCACTTGGCGGCTCCGGGCTATGTCAATCTTGAGGCGAAGGCTGGTGAGCTAGGGCTTGTCGCTGGCGAAAAATACCCCATGAACATATTCTTCTGCGACCGCCGCACAACCATGAGCAATGTGCGCATAACTACCAATATGTACTTTGCCCAGACCAACGCCCTTAGCGTAAGCGGAGGCGCTACCGGTGCCGATGGGGCAAAAATCTGCCTTGAGTCCAGCGGCTCGGACGGCGGCTGCGCCAGCGTAACCGGCGGCGGCGTTGGCGGCGGGTCTAAATGCGGCGCCCAGATGGGCAACATACTGGACTACTATATGCTTAACCGCAAAGGCGAACTGACTGAGCTTAGCACCAGCAATCCTGCATGCGAGCTAAGAGGCAATGCACTGGTCTGCTATGGCGGCATAACCCTGAACAACTACCCGTCCGTGGAAAACGTTGTGGCAAGAGTTGGTGGCATGCACACCTTGATGGGCACCTACAGAATTTATGCGAAAATCAATGACTCGGAGGCGGATAAATTCCCCAGCGCCACGCCCATCCAGATAGGCCAGTTCACCGTTGGCGTTAATGTCAAGCCTGTCTGGGGCAAGATTTACAAAGATGGACCCGGCGGCGCGCTCATCTACGACCTTGGCCCCAAGTTAAAGAACGTGGTTGCTGGCAAGCTAGTCCCCATCGGCATCAGCGCCGGCGAATGGAGATGCAATGAACCAGGCAACGATAATGCCGGTTGCGGATTTGAAGCGTTAATGGAGCCAGCCGGGGCAGGCGGTGCTCTTGGCCAGAGAGTGAATGGTATTTCGGTTTTTACAGATCCCGGCCTGGGACGCTCTGCATTAAAGTTCTACACCGATTCGCTCGGCAATGACGAGGTTCCGCCAGGCAATACCTTTACAATACCCGGCGATGGCCCTCATGCCGGCTTGCTGATACTTTGGGTTAAAGGAGAATACGAAGCCGAGGAAGACGAAACCCATACTTTGAACAGCGAGTTGATAGTAAAAGTCTTTTTGCCGCGCCTAGGGTTTATAGACCCGGCAACAGCCAGCACTGCTCCTGCCAGGTTAAGCGCTGCGCAAAAGAGAGGCAGCGATTTCAGCAAATGGACGCCGACCATAGGCGCGAGAGACATGATTGTTTGGCTGGGGACGCCACTGCAAAGAGCTGTTGCGGCTTACGATATTTCCAACGGCTCGCCCGTGCTTTGCGAAAGCTGCAATTTCCGGATGTCCCCAGGGGCTTGGGCCACGGATAATTTAGGAGGTAGGCTGGATGGCAATCCCAGTTTCGGCACGAATACCGATATAATCCAGACCGCGCCCGCCCTTGTAGACATCGTAGACGGCATCGCGGATTTCTCTATCTCAGGCGTGGTTCCGGTGGTTGCAGACACCTTCGCCTTCTTCACGGTTGGCGGCCGTTCAAGCAATCCCAACACGTTTGACCAATGGGATTCGCTGCTGTTTAGGGCGCCTTTGGTGCCTCGCCCGACCAATGCGTATATATACGACAGAAATGGAGACGGCATAGGCGATTCCCTGAGCGTAATCTATAACAGGAAATTCCCCAGGGTAGGCGGTGTTCTGGATTCCCTGCCCAATATGTTGCTGGTTAATTGGGAGCAGGACTCCCTTCTTCTCCCTTTTGAGTTCGGATTGGGGCAAAAAAACAGCCAGAATCAATATATTCTCCCTCCCAGTGCCACCACTCAGGCAAATTATGATTATTGGAATAATACGGCCCGTTCTGATTTCAAGACAAAAGTAGAGAACGATTCTACCTTGGCAATTTTCGACATGGATTTTAGTGGGGACGTTAAAACGTATGTTATCCAAGGTCCAGGTTCAATAAAGGCCAGCGTTGATAGCTGGGCCAGCTTTATAGACCCTGAATTTAGCAATACTCAAGCGATGCATCTAGCCATGTCCGTACCCAGCGGTATAGAGGACAAAATTCCGGCGATTGTTGTTAAGGCCACTTATTATCCGGCTGAAGGCAATTGCGGAAGCAGGTCGTCAAAATGCAGAGACAATGTGAAAATAGAAGTTTCCGAAGCGATTATGCCGGCGGAAGGCGAAATCAGCACCGAATCGGCTGAGACACCATTCGCCTATTTGCTGAGGAGCGTCGGCAAAAGCGGCGACCAGTGGGATGCTTATACCGAACTCAAGAGCAGGCCGGTTATTACGCAATGGGCACCGAGCCTCGGAGTAAGGCCAGTTGGAAGAGATTCCATTGTTAATTTCACTTATGAACGCTATACCGAAGGGACCGATAACTCCAATACTCCCGTAGCCGGCGATTCCGTCAGGTTTGTCTGGAGAGACCTCGCAGGTTACTATGCCCTTACGGATTTGGTAGGCAATGAACCAAATCCAAGGGAAATAGGCAGACGCTTGGAAGGCATCAGACCCTCTGAAATAGGGAAAATACCTATAGCCACGCTGGACCCGGATAGGGACTTCGACAAATTTTTTGAGGAGGAGGTGAAAGTCTGTGATGCAAATAATGCCTGTGTAAATATAAAGAACCCGTTCAACAAGAACAAGCAGGTGGAATTCCTTCCCTCTCTGGAGACTTGGACGGCAGACAGCATAAGGAAATATTATCCCGGCTTTGCAGGCCAGCTATTTGTACAGGATGTGGATAATACCATAACCCAAATACTGACCGACAAGGGAATAGACCCCAGTACCGTAAAACCCGAGGATATAACATTCTATGCCAGTGCCTATTATTACACAAATCTCGGCACCTATGTGGTTGAAAGCAAACCGATAGAGATAAAGTGCGACGACGATAGGTTCAAAATAGATGGACAAGGCGATTGCAGAATAAACAATATGAATGTTTATTTCGCTTGGAATCTAAAGGATTCCAAAGACCGCTGGGTAGGCTCAGGCGCATATGTTGAGAAATACACCTTCCATTGGGAGTTTATCTACGAAGAGAATGGAGAAAAGAAATCAAGCGGCCGCCTGGACAGAAAGAAGGACAAGATAGAAATGCTGGGCGTAAAGAGGATAAAGAAGAAGAAATAGGGTTCCGTAGGGGCAACCCTTGCGGTTGCCCTATTTGGTTATTGTTCGGTTGCCCTATTTAGATGTAACAAAAAATTATCCCATTCGTCAAAAAAAATGTATATTTACCAATAGAGAGGTATTTATGTTCAAGAAAATTGCGTCAAGCGCTTTTGGTGGGTCTGCGTTCATAGCTTTGTCTTTGGCAGCCTTTATTGTGTTTTTTGCAGCTTGCGACAGCGGCCGCAGCGGTGGTGATGATAACCAAAGTTCTTCTTCCGTAAGCAGTTCGTCTTACGTTCCGCCTCCTCCGCTTTCTTCCGGAGTTATGGAAGTACAGGAGCTTGATGTCACTCTGACAGGTTTGCAAGACCATCAGTTGGGATTTATCTGCAATGTTCGTACTGCTACTTCGGAAAACACTCTTGATTCCGTTGTAATTAAGCTAGGTGGCCAAAAAACAATTAATAAAAGAGTGGCGAGCGGTAGTAAAATGAATATCGCGATTGATGGGAATTATGAATTTGAAGGTCAAGAATTTTGTGGCATTGGTACATTTCAAGTTTGCGCATATATTTATATGAATGCCTCGCGGAACCCCAGCAGTTTGTGCGAGCCAATAGAAAGAAAAGCAGAAAGGTGCAATCCCAGTTCTTCCAGCGTTTCAAGTTCAAGCGTTGCTGCGTTCAAAACTTTTTCAGAAGTAGGTACCTTCACGCTGAATTCGGCGAATGGCGATAGAGGGATTGTGTTGGCCAGCGGTACCACTATGGTTGATACGTATACGGCGGATATTTATTTCGATGGAACGAATACTGGTTCTCTTAAAACCGAAAAAAACACCGTGAAAATAGTAACCATGTTTGACATACTTCTCAGCAATGGAAATTGGAGATACGGCCAAGAACTCTTTTATGCTTCTTCGCCGGATCCGGACAATGGCTTTATAACGATTCCTTCTACTACTTCGCAGTTTATATTAGGCATGTCAAGCGTCGGGGCATCTGAAGTTGCGTATTCTAATGGGCCGTATTATATGGTTCGAACTGCTTCTTCTTCCGGATTGGAATGGACTTCCAACGATTATCTGGTGCTTGGTCTAATAAGTCCTGCCCTAAGCGGTAACAACAAATCTATAGAAATAAAGGTTTGGAAAGTTAATTAACCATGGCCGGCGGTTCCAAACTGCAAATTGGGCAGCTTCTTGTTCAGAAGGGTCTTATAAACGAAGACCAGCTTGCCCATGCAGTTAGCGAGCAAAAACGCACGGGCATTCATCTAAGCAAAATCCTAATCCGCCTCGGCTTTGTTAGCGAGGAGCAAATAACCGTTGTCCTGGGCGAGCAACTGCAAGCCAGCGAACACAAAAGAATAGGCGAACTGCTCGTAGAGAAAAACTACATAACCGTGGAACAGCGCAACAGAGCGCTTGAAGAACAAAAGCAAACCGGCCTAAGGCTTGGCAAAATGCTCATGCAACTGGGCTTTATGACGGAAGAGAGGCTAATAGAAATCCTCTCCGCCCAGCTTGAAATTCCAACCGTAAACCTTGGCGACCTGATGATTCCTCCGGATGTTTTGCAACTCCTGCCGGAAGAATTTTGCCGCTCCTACAAGGTTATCCCCTTGGCCGTTAAGGGCAAGGTTCTAACCCTCGCCATGCACGACCCGAGCAACCAGAGAACCCTTGACCACATAAGGTTTAAGGTTCAAATGGAAATAGAACCGGTGATGTCCAGCGAAAAGGAAATATCGGAAACCATAAATCGGGCTTACGTAGGCTCCTCCAGCGGCGAAGCCATGAGGGAACTCGCTCGCCTTAACGAAGAAGACGAGCTTCAAACCATAAACAAAGACGAAGAAGCTGCCGCCCTTGAAGAACAGCTCTCTGACGAAGAAGGCCAGCAGGTTATAAAACTGGTAAATTCAATCATTCAAGATGCCATTGCGCGAAAGGCCTCCGATATTCATCTGGAACCGCAGGAAACTTTTTTAAAGCTCCGCATTCGCATAGACGGCGATTTAATGGTTTTGCCGCCTATTCCGGGCCGCTTAATGCCGCAGGTTTTGTCCAGGGTAAAGCTCCTGTCCCATATGGACATTGCGGAAAAGCGCAAACCTTTGGATGGCCGTTTTACCGTTCGCGCCCGTGGCAAGGAAGTTGATTTGCGCGTTAGCTCTTTTCCCATTTCGCTTCGCAAAAGAGGCGTGGTAGAGAAAATTGTCATGCGTATTTTAGACCCAACCGCCGGCCAAATAGACCTTGACAAGATGGGTCTTAGACCGGCGGTGTTCAAGGAAGTGGATTACACCATTCATCTGCCCAATGGAATTTTGCTGGTAACCGGCCCAACCGGTTCGGGTAAATCTACAACCCTTTACGCTTCCATCCGCCGTATTTTGGACAATACCATAAACATCACCACAATGGAAGACCCCGTGGAAATGAATATTGAAGGGGTTAACCAAGGGCAGATAAACAATGCGGCAGGTTTTAGCTTTGCCTCCGGCATAAGAGCCATTCTCCGCCAAGACCCTGATGTTATAATGATAGGCGAAATGCGCGATAGGGAAACGGCCAGCATGGCCATAGAGAGTGCTTTAACCGGTCATTTGGTGTTCAGCACCTTGCACACCAACGATGCCGCCGGTGCCTTCCCCCGTTTGCTGGAAATGGGTTTGGAACCCTTTCTTGTTGCAACCGCAATCAAGGGGGTTTTGGCTCAAAGGCTTATACGCAAAATTTGCCAGAACTGCAAGGAAGAAGACAAAAACGTGGATTCCGGTATTAGAAAGGAGCTTGGCATTCCGGAAGATATGAAGTTCTATAAAGGCAAGGGCTGCGCCAAATGCGATACCACAGGCTACAAGGGCCGCGTAGGTATTTTTGAATTTTTGGTGCCCAGCGAAGAAGTTCGCAACCTGATTTTGAAAAGAGCGAGCGGCGATGAAATCAAAAGAGTATGCCTGGCTCAAGGCATGAGCACTTTGCGCATGGACGGCATGGACAAGGCGAGAGCGGGCATAACAACCCTGGAACAAGTGCTCGGAGCCTCCGAAAGAGACGAAGACACAAAGATGATGGGTTAGAAAGAAACGTTAAATCCATACCACGGGTGCAGGGGGAAAAACGTTGCATTCGGGTACAGGCGAACCGCCGGCGCAGGGAATTTTATATGGTTTAAGATTGTGACCAAATTTTTGCTCCAGGTTTTTTGGGGGCGAAGAATAGCCTCAAAATCGTAATCCAGAGAGAGATAGTATTCATAGCGATAATCCATGGTATCGGGATTGTAATCGTTGGCTACTCCCAAGCCAAATGCAATTGCAAGCCATTCCGGGTAATAGATTTTCGCTTGGGTGGGCAGCATTTTGCCTACCTTGAAGGAGAGCCAGTGGGTTTGGTTTCCGCCGTAATAATCATCAAACCAAATCCCGCCATAGCCATCGGTATTCTTTCCTCTATGCGCATCCCAATATCCGGGCGAATTCGGCCAATATGTAAATTTGTAATCCACATATTTCATCGCGGGAATAAACCTTTTGCCCATAGCGTAAAAACCGCCCAAAGAACCCGCTGCGGCATCGTAAACGCTATAGCCGTAAGGAGAAACTCCATCCTTGATTTCAATCAGAATTTGCGTTAGGCTAACCGTTATGCCCGCACAAAGCGAAGAAGCAAAAGGACTCATCCCAACCCAGTCATAGCTCATCGCAAACAGTTCGCCTACAATAACGCCGGTATAAAAATGCCCGAATTTATCCAAGTTGTGCGCATAATTCATATCGGATTCCAAGGGTTCAAAGTGCATGGGCCTGGCCTCTGCCCACCACCCTTCCTTGAGATAAGCGATGTAAAACGTAGAGTAGATAGCAGCGATGGAGCCGCCTACAATCGCAAGCCGCACAGGTTTTATTTTATGCTCTTCGGCCAAGTCCTGTTCCGCCGTGTCTGCAACGGCAAGCTGGGTGGAATTTATTTCGGAATATGAAATGGAAAAAATTAAGGATAAGGCTATGGCTAACCTGTTCATCTTAAATCTCATTGCACAGCATCTGTTCAAAAGTCTGCCGCTTTCTTATTTGGACGAATTTCCCTTCTTCCCATAGAACTTCGGGTGCAAGCAAGCGGGAATTGTAATTGCTGCTCATCGCGGAACCGTAAGCTCCAACTTCGTGAATCACCAGTAAATCTCCAACCTGCGCAAGCGGCAATTTGCGGCTAACAACAATCCCGCCCTCTTCCTGGGTAAAAACATCGCCGCTTTCGCAAAGCGGCCCTGCGACTATTACATCCGTTTCTTCATCGGTTGCCTTTCCATTCCTGTGAATAACGGAAATGTAGTGATAGGCCCCGTAAAAAGCCGGGCGCATCAAATCCGTAAAGCCGGCATCAATTAAGTAGAACAGGTTTTTGCCCATTTTTTTTACGGCGCGGATTTCAGCCGCCAAAACACAGCTCTCGGCCATTAAGTAGCGGCCCGGCTCAACCTCCAGTTTCATGTAATTCCCAAGATTATCGTGGAGTCTTTTGCGGGCGCTGTCCCAAATATCAAAATACCTTTCCAAATCTATGCTATGTGGTTTATCCCTTAAATAGGATATGGGCAGCCCGCCGCCTATGCTTATGATTTTCAGGTCGGGAATGAGGGCGGCCGTAATGCCTACGGCGCGTTCCATTGCGGAAACAACCTGCGATAGATGGATATAATCGGAACCGGAACCTATGTGCATATGCAGGCATTCAATAACAAAGCCCAGTTCGGCAGCTTTTCTTGCGACATCTTCAAGCTCGCCATGCCAAATGCCGTGCTTGGAAAGCTCCCCGCCGGTATTCACCTTTTTGGAATGCCCGTGCCCAAACCCCGGATTTATTCGTATGGCCAAAGGAACTTCCACGCCTGCCTCGCGCAACTGAAAAAGCATATCCGCGCTGCCTATATTCACTGGAATTGAATGCTCTTTTACCAGAGCGAGAGCGTCCCTGTCAAAAATATCCGCTGTGTACCTTATTTGCTGCGGCGTAAAACCCGCTCGCAAAGCGCGAACAATTTCGCCTGCGCTAACGGCATCTACGTCAACGCCCAAATTTCTCATTCTTGATAGCAGATTTATGTTAGGAGCTGCTTTTTGCGCATAACGGACAATCCCGAAAGAACGCAAATCCCAAATACGTTTTTCTATAACTCCAAAATCATAAAGCCAAAGCGGAGAACCGAACTGTTCCACCGCTGAGACGATTTCTTTATCGCCAAAAGAAACATTATACTTTTGCACGTAAAATACTGTTCTCCCCGCCGTGGCCATCGGGAGTGCGTTCCGGGTTTGATTTATCGGTTTCCCAGTAGTGTCCATTAAAAACGAGCTTGTACTGATGAACGCCTTCGCTTAATTTAATATTTCCGCTCCAATTTCCGGTTTTGTCTTTTTTGAGAGCAAACGGTTTCCAACCATTGAAGTCGCCTGCTACGGCAACGGAGTCGGAATTTGGAGCAAATACCTTAAACCCTGCGTCAACAGTTTTGCCTTTTGAAGCGGGTTTTTTGGCTTTAGGTGCAACTGCTTTGGTGGTTGCTGCCTTTGCCGGCTTTGCCGCAACTTTAGCTTTCGTTTCTTTTTTCAGTGCCATGATAGCCTCCCTTTAGGAACATGGGTGTAAATATAGAAAAAAAATCTCAAATTGTCAAGGCTTTTATTGGAGAATTTTGGTTAATCGGCGCAAATGCAGTGCACCGCTGCGTTTTCACAGGGTTTAATGGTTTTTGAGGCGTTGAAAAATTTCTAAATTGCACTTGATGTTCCCATTTATAGTTTTAGACTGCGCTTTTATACTCTTGCCTTTTCTCGTTCTGGCCTTTGGCTTGTTTTCGCAAAGGGGTTCCATTGCTTTGGCCAATGCCGGTTCTGCCGCTCTGTTTCTGCTTTATGCAGGTTTTTCCATATGCGGGTTTGAGAGCGCGAATTTAAATGCGAGTTTGCTTACTTGGCACGTTAACGGTTTGGGAATTTTGGTGAGAGAGCTTTTGCTGCTGTCCTTCTTTTTTGCCTCCGTTTTGAGCGGCAATTACAATTTGAGGAATAAATCGGAATTTTTGGGCGCAATGCTGTTTGTGGCTGTGGGCGGAATGCTTGTAGCCTCGGCTAGCGAGCTTCTATCTCTGTTTATAGGCTTGGAGCTTGCAACCATGCCCATGTATTTTTTGGTAGCTTGGAATAAACTTTCGTCTAAAGGGTCGGAAGCCGCTCTTAAATATGTTTTAATGGGTTCAATAGCTACTGCGGTATTGCTGTTCGGCATGGGTTATTTATACGGCTTTGCCGGCTCGCTTTTATTCTCGGACATTTTTAACGCAGTGCATAACACTGCCGGCGGGGATTTAAATCTATTGCTCATAGCTATGCTTTTCATAGTGGCCGGCATAGGTTTTAAACTCTGTCTGTTTCCCTTTCACACTTGGGCGCCGGACGTTTACGAAGGCGCGCCAACCCCTATAACGGCTTATCTTTCCGTTTCTTCAAAAGCTACTGCGCTTGTGTTTTTGGGAGTTTTGGTATATGGGCCTTTGGCGGATTTGGGGTTTGTGTTCCAGTTTATATTTTCGGTGCTTGCAATGGCAACCATATTCGTAGGCAATTTGGGCGCATTAAAGCAGAGCCGGCTGCGCAGGTTTATGGCATACAGTTCCATTGCGCAAGCGGGCTACATCTTAATAGGTTTGTGCGGCAGCGCTCGCCTTGGGGTACCTTCTTTTGTTTATTACCTGTTCCTGTACGCTTTTTCAAATTACCTGATGTTCTTCTTAATCGGCATAATAGGCAAGAGCCGCACGGAGAGTTTTGATTCTCTTAAAGGGCTTTCAAAAGAGAATCCTCTGCTTGCCGTTTTGTTTGCGTTCAGCGCGTTTAGTTTGGCGGGCATTCCGCCGCTCGCGGGTTTTATAGGCAAATGGATGGTGTTTGCCAGCGCGGCTTCTGCGGGCAATTATGTGCTTGTAGGCTTTGCCGCAATAAATAGCGTTATAGCCCTGTATTATTATTTGCAAATAGTAAAGGCGGCCTGGGTTAGCGAAGCCGGCGATGACCTTCCGCCTGTGCAGGTTCATGCGTGGCAAAAGGCAATACTTGTCTTTTTAGGGATAGCGGTCTTGTTTTTGGGTATTGCTCCGTGGCTGCATTCGTATATTTATGCTTTAGCTTTGTAGAGAACGCGGATGTTGAAAATAAGGGAATTGCTGTTTAGGCGTTTTAGCCTGCTGGCCGGGCTTTTGGCTCTTGCTTCTATTTTTATTCTGTCTTATTTTTATTATCGCTTGCAGGTAAATTCTCCCTTTATTTACGAACAGATAATAGCCAGTATATCCGAATACAGGGTGCTTGATTCCAGGTTCTCTCTTTTTGGCAATTCCGGGCAGGTAAATTTAGCGGTAGCCAAGGACAATTTAAGCATTCAGCAATCTCTCATATCGTATGCGGAGGAGCAATTTTACAGTTTAGGCAATCTGGAGATCAAGGTTCCAAACTCGGATGGTCTTTACGAAATACAAAACAGCATAACTTCAAGAATGCGCTGGCTTGCGGCATGTTCAAAAGGAGGTTCATGCAATATTGAGGAATGGAATAGCGCCCAGGCCAAAGCGTGGGAAGCCTGCGAAACCTTGCTCGCTTCTTTTTACAGCCTGCGATGGGAACAGGAAGATGCCTGGTCTAAAAACCTGAGAATATTTTACATGCTATCGGTCATGCTTTTACTGGCCACGCTGCTCTTTGCCGCAAAAAGACATTAGCAAATGCGGATTTATTCCGTCACTAAATTAACAATTTTGGCAAAGACATTGTTTGTGAGCGCATATGTTTCCAAGCCTTCGAAATTGAGAGTGCTAAAGATAATCTTGCCTTTTCCAAAGGGAATTATCTGCAAGTCAACGCCGGTTTGCAACTCCCCGTTTTTTAAGGAAGTCGAATATATCAGGCTTTGCGCTTCCTTAATTTCAAGCATGGAAAGGCTGGGCACAATGGCGGAACATACTTTGTCAAAAACCAGCTTCCCAAAAAATTCGCTTTTAAGAGGAGAATTTTCCGGTATATAATGCACGGCGATTCCTCCGGCTCCGGAAGAATAAAAATATTCCAAGGAACATTTAAATGGCGGACTGCTGTTGAGCAGTTTAATGTCTTCCGGAATTATGTCGGAAATAAAGAGAATTTTTCCCTCTTTAACGGCATTCGCAACGGATTCCAAAATGGAATTGTCCGCCCAGGAACTGAGAGCTGCCGTAAATAGCACGGATTTTTTGCTCTTTATCATTTTAACTATTTCCGCCGAGTTTTCTGCGATGTCTAAAAATTCGGATTTTGCAAATGCGTTCTTGAAGTTTGAAGTATCGGTTACCTCTATTGGCTCTTCTATTGAATAAATTTCCTTTCCTGAATCTGCCAGCGTTAATTTTAAACTGTAGGAGCCTGTTTTCTGCGGAGCTTTTATGCTCAGGTCGCCCAGAAGCGCAAGCGCGAGCTTGGGCGTGGGAAAGTTTTTATTCTGGGAAACAACGGAACATCCGGCATTGTCCAAGAGCTGCGCCGTTATGCTTACCTCGCCCAGTCTTTTTTCGTTTAGTATGCTCAATTGAAACGAAATGCTTTCGCCTTTCGCAACCACCCTTTCCAAGCCGCTCATCAACAGCTTGGTGGATGCCGTTATGTTTTTTATGCTTTGCTCCAAACCTTTGCTTTCTCCGGCTTCATCTACTATTCCGCTAAAATCGTTTTTGAAATCCGCCCACTCCTCGATAAAATAGCCGCTTACAATGGGGCTGCTCTGCAAGCTCTGAATGTTCTGCTCAAGTCCAGACAACGCTAAATCGTTTGAATTCTTTGCAAAGGCTTCTGCGTTTTGCCAAATTTCTTTCGCTTCTTTGTCTATGATTTTTTTTATTTCCCGCATTGCATTTTGCATATTGGCGCTGTTTTTTGCGGAACCGAACAGATTGTAATTTTTTACGGAAAGCAAAATTTTTCCGTTTCTCTTTATGTCATCGGCAAACTGCTTGTAGTTGTCTTGCAGCCAGGCATTTCCAAAGAACGGATCCGGTATAACAAAATCCTCTTCTTCCGCAAGCCCGTAGCGGGATAGAAACAGGGAAAAGGGAACCCCGCCAAAAATCCTGAGAGCAAGGCGGTGAGAAGAATAAGCGACAACATTTCCGTCTGTTACCCCCATTATTTTTCCGGTTGCGCCGAATATTTTCTCGTGCCCGTACTTAAAATTCTGGTCGTTGTCTATTGAAACGTTGTTTATGTTGCTTATAGCCGGATGGCAGCTTTCCAGGGTATCTATGCGGCTCAGGAGCTTTGCGCCGTTTTCCAGAATCAGCCTGCCGTTATCGGAGCCTAAAACCCACGCGGCCAAAGACGGATGGTTTGCGCTTTCGCATATTATTTCCGGAGAGATGGCTTTTACGGCTTCCAGTCCCATTTTGCCCGATTGTTCATCGCATATCGGAAATTCCTGAAATACCAGCAGCCCCAGATTATCGCATATATCAAGAGCTTCCTTGCCAAAGGGTGCGCCACCGGTGCGAACAGCATTAAAACCTAATTTTTTGATGGTCTCCAAATCTTTTTTAATGGAAGCATCTCTGCGCTGGCTATATACAATGCCCTGTATTTTTATTATTGAATCATTCAAAAAGAAATCGCCCTGTTTGCAGTCGAATTTTTTAAAGCCGAAATTTGACGATAAACCGTTTGAACCTTCCAGTTGAACTTCTATTGCATATAAATTGGGTTCTTCTATAGACCATAGTTTTACGTCCTTGAATCCAAAATGCAAGATTGCATTTGTGTTTTCTTTTTCAAGTTTGATTTCCTTTTGCAAAAACGAAACTTCCTGCTTTGGATTGCGGGCAAAAATTTTCAGTTTTGCCGCATAGTTGCGCGGGTTGTTGAAGGATATCTTTAAGTTTACTTGTCCGTGGTCGGAATCCGAGGATATTTCCAAAGCGGTTAGCAAGGCTCTTTCTCCGCAGAGCATTGTCACATTGCCTGTAAGCCCGGCAAACGGGGAACGTCTCCACGGCAGGCCAAGGGGCATGGTTTCCGCCGGTATTGAGTCTCCGCCGGCCATAAGTTTAAAATCGCCGGTATTTGAAACCGTAGATACTTTAACGCACAGCAGATTTTCTCCGCCTGTTTTTGCTAACTGCGAGATGTCAAGCTCAAAAGAGGTGCTTGCGCCAAAATGGTCTCCGGCCAATTTTCCGTTCACCCAGGCAACCGCATAAACCGAAACCTGTTCAAAACGCAAAATAACCCTTTTATCTTTGCCCGAAAGCGAAAAATTTTTATAATAAAAGGCTGTTATAGCCGTATTTTCATCCCAAAAATGCGGAATTTTCACGCTTATGGCATTGTCGGGAACTTCAGCAAACCAACGTCCGGCCACTCCTTTATTTTCCGGATCCCAAACCAATTTCCAGTCGTCATTGAAATCTATTTCGCTCATGGCAAAGAAATTTAGAAAATTTCTAAATTATACCCCAAACAAAAAGAGGGTGTTTTATGATAAACTTAAAAGGCAAAAATGCAATTGTTACGGGAGCTACCCGCGGCATTGGCTTGGAAATATCAAAGGTTTTGGCTGAAAATGGAGCGAATGTAGCTATTTTAGATGTTCAGCTTGGCGATGGCTCTTCAATAAAAGAGGTCTCGTCGCTTGGAGTTTCCTGCAAAGGCTATGCTTGCGACGTATCCAGCCCCGAAGCTGTGGAAGAGGTGTTCAAGCAAATTTTAGCCGACTTTGGCAAAATTGATATTTTGGTGAATAACGCCGGCATAACCCGCGATAACCTGATTATCCGCATGAAGCAGGAAGACTTTGATGCCGTTCTAAGCGTTAATCTGCGCGCCGCCTTTATTTGCACCAAGGCTATAAGCTCGCACCTTATGCGCAACCGTTCCGGCCGCATAATAAATATGGCATCCATAAACGGCATACGCTGCCAAGCCGGGCAATCCAACTACGCAGCCTCCAAAGCCGGCATAATAGGCTTAACCAAATCCAACGCCATGGAATTTGCAGCGCGAGGCGTAACGGTTAATGCCATAGCCCCCGGCTTTATTAAAACCGCCATGACCGAGAAGCTTCTCCCGGAGGTTATAGCCAAGTACAAAGAGGCTATTCCCCTCAAGGATTTGGGCAACCCTAGAGATGTGGCTAATGCCGTCGCTTTCTTGGCTTCGGATGAGGCTGCCTACATAACAGGCCAGGTGCTGGGCGTGGATGGCGGGTTGGGCGCATAATTTTCTATATTTTCTTTGAACATATCAACCTTTTAAGGAGAAAAAAATGGCTAACGAAGAAATTGCCAGTAAAGTGAAAAAAGTTATCCTCGACAAATTAGAGGTCAAGGAAGAACAGATTGTAGAAGGAGCTTCTTTTACAGCGGATTTGGGTGCCGATTCCTTAGACCGTACAGAGCTTATAATGGGCTTGGAAGACGAGTTCAAGGTTGAGATTCCCGATACGGTTTCGGAAAAATTCCAAACAGTCGGCGATGTTATAAAGTTCTTGTCTGAAAAGCAATAACGCGGCGGAACAGGCTTTTAATGCAAAAATTGGAGCAGATTTTGAATTGCTCCTTTAAGAATAAAGGCCTGCTAAAACAAGCCTTTACTCATGGCTCTTGCAAACAGGAGGCTTCGGATTGCGAGACTTACGAGCGTTTGGAATTTTTTGGAGATTCCGTTGTCAGTTTTTTGACAGCGGAATTTTTGTTTTTGAAGTATGGGGAAGAAAGCGAGGGGATGCTTTCAAAAAAGAAGTCTGCCATTGTTAGCGGCACAGCCCTTGCGCATGTGGCTAAACGTTTGAAATTGCATTCGTATTTAATAACAGCGAAAGAGGTGGATAAGGAGAATCCCGCGCTTTTGGCAGATGTTTTTGAAGCTTTGCTCGGCGCGGTTTATTTGGATGCAGGCATTGAAAAATGCAGGGAAATTCTTTCAAAATTCCTGTTTTCCGAAGAAAGCGAAATTTTGCAAAGCGAGATTTTTCAGAATCCGAAAACTCTTTTAAATGAAAAAACGCAGGAGCTTGGCCTTGGAGCTCCGGCATACGAGGAACTGGACGAATGGGGAGAGGTTCACAAAAGGAAATTTAAAATGGCGGTTAATGCCGGCGGCGAGCAGCTGGGGCAGGGTATTGGCTCCTCAAAAAAGGAAGCGGAGCAGAATGCTGCAAGGGAGGCTTTGAAGCAATTTAAAAAAATAGACAAAAAACGAAAATTAAAGGATAAAAAGTCTTTTTAACTATACAAAAATGTAATTTTTTCCCCTACAAAATTTTATATTTACAGAATGAAAAAGATTACCCCGGCTTTTTTGTTCCTTGCCTTATTATGCACCTGTTCTTTGGACGATGTTAAAATTAGCGAAAATTATATTGAAAGGATTGTGTTTGACATAGACCCCATAGAGATAAACATAAAAAATAACCAATCTTTGATTTATATATGGACGGAACCCTCTAAAGAAAGTTTGTTAAAAAGCAAGAAGCCGGATTCTATTGTGATTTCCTATTGCGCCTCGCTTTCCGGCAACAGGGACTTGAGCAATTGGGCCGAGCCGGGTTTTAAATACACCGTGACAGCGGAGAACGGCGACACTCGCGATTATGAAGTGCAAATAGATACTGATGTTCCGAGAATGTATAGTTTTGATAATTGGAATTTATCGCAAGGGCCTAGCGTATATTACGTGTCGTCAAGTTTAAGATGGGAAAGCGGAAATGCGGGAATTGCCATGGCTTTGGCAATACTTGAAATAAGCAGCAAAAATCCTGAAAATTATCCTACAAGAAAAACCGAAGATAGCTATAGGGGAAATGCCGTGCTTATGGAAACCTTGAAAGGCGGCATGGTGTTTGGGCGAAATATACGCATAATTTCGGGGAATTTCTTTTTGGGGAAATTTAATGCCGTCACGGCAATAGATGATGAATTGGCAGCAACGGAGTTGGGATATATTTATCCGGCCAAGCCTAAAAGCATAAAAGGTTACTACAAATACAAGGAAGGGTCAGGGGATTTCATAGATAAAAACGGGCGTGAAAATAAAAAAGGGAATGATTCTTGCAGCATGAATGCCTGGCTTTATCGTAGCGATTTGCCCGGCGGAAAAGACACAACTCTAACGGTTAGGGATGTTGATGAATCTAATTTGGTTGTAGCGAAGGCCAGCCAGCATAATTGTTCGGATACGGGCGGTAAATTCAAGGAATTTGAGTTGGAATTTGAGTACAAAAGCGAGCCTGATTTTGAAAATCATCGTTATAAATTGGGCGCAACTTTTGCCTCCAGCAAATACGGTGATCTTTATTCCGGCAAAATAGGTTCGAGGTTGATTGTTGATGAAATTGAAATTGTGGATTATTAGAAGTTGCTTAATGCTATTCTGCGCTCTCTCCTTCGCAGAAGGAGAGCCGGCAAATATTTGGGATTTTTCCGCAAAGATTGGCATTAATCTCGGCGGTACAATGCCGTTTCCTATGCCCGGCAATATAGAAGAAATAGAAGGTTACAGTTTAAGGTTTATTCCAACTATAGAGGCTGAGGCTCTCAGGTGGATAAATAAGAAAGTCGGAGTTTCTGCCGGAATCCGTTCCGATAATAAGGGGATGAAGAGCAAAGCGAAGGTAAAAGAGTATTCCATGAATTTTGAAGATTTTCAAGGGAGGTTTAGGGGAACCGTAGATACCGAAATGAGTTTTAACTATTTGAGCTTGCCTGTTTTAGCCCATTATGCCCTGATGGAAAACTTTTCAGTTCATGCCGGTGCTTACTATGCTTATCTGTTGAGCGGCAAATTTAAGGGCGCAACTCGCGATGGAATTTTGAACAGCGGTAGCGATATAATGAACGTTACCCATGAATCCTATGATTTTTCGAAAGAACTGAACCGCAACGATGCGGGGTTCAACATAGGCTTGAATTTTTTGCCGTATAACGAGCATCTCTTGCTCTCTTTTGATTTCAATTACGGTCTTATGTCTGTTTTCCCAAGCGATTTCAACGGCATTTCCGATGAAATGCAAAATGTTTACGGAAAATTTTCGGTAGGGTATTTATTTTGAACCACCGGCAGATTTTATAATATTAGCCCCTTTGTCTGAACCTTGATTCACTTGATTTGAGGATTTTCTTGATTGTCTAGCATTATTTTCAAGTAGTCCTGTATTTTATACTAAATTTATTATATTATACTTATGGCGAAAAAAATAAAATTCTTCGCAGAAATCAAAAGCCCTCCTTTTGAAAGCGAGGTACGTTTGGAGATTGGGGGAGTTTTACGCTCGTTTCAGGAAGGGGAAATTCCGAGCGAGCCTATGGCCAAGCCTATTCACCAGATAGGCAGACTGTGCTATGAGATACGGCACAAAACGGCGCAGCATAACTGGCGTGTTTATTTGGCGATACGAACTGATATAGCGGTTTTGGCTATTGAAGATAAAAAATCCAATTCAATATCAAAGTCCATTATTAAAACTTGCAAAAGCCGCTTGCATTTGTACGAGCTTGCGGAAAAGGAATTAAAAAAGGAGGCTTTATGAGCAAACGCAAAATGTCGGAAAAGGAGTTTTGGGAATCCAAGGGCTGGAAAAGCTATGAGACCGCTTGGGAAGCGGTAGGCATGACTCCGGAAGAAGCGGAGCTTGCGGAAACTAAGTTCCAGATGGCTCGCAAGGTGAAGGAACTGCGTTCCGCAGGCGGCATTACGCAAGCGGAGCTTTCGGCAAAAATGGGAACTTCCCAGCCGCGCATTGCCGCTTTGGAAAATGCGGAGCACACAACTCTTGATTCGTTTTTTCAGGCGTTCCGTGCCCTGGGCGTGTCGGCACGGGAATTTGGCAAGATGTTCGGTGTGCGTAAGCCGGCTTAAACAGAGTAAGGCGGCGGGGGCGGAAATCTTTTTCTATATTTAAAATAGACATAAGCCCAAGGAGATAAGAAAAGGTGACAAACGCACAAAAAGATTTTGAAGAAAACGAGATAGCCGCTGCGGTAGCTTATATGGAAAGCCGCATGGACAAGTTTCCTGAAGCGTCAAAATATCCCAATCATGCAAGAGAAATTTCCACCGAGGAATTCGATGCCGCCGCCGATGCTCTAATCGGGCCGTTTTCAAAAGCGGTGGAAAGGGCGTATGCAAATTGAAAAGGACAAGATACTTGAAAATAGAATGAGAACGCTCGTCAGAGCGTGGGCTAAATTGGCGTTTGCTGACAGGATAGACAAAAATATTTTCATTCTAAACCATTCTATAGCGACAAAAGTCATTCGCTACTATGCCCGGGACATAGAAGTTCTGAAAGCGAGATACGGAATACCGGATAGAGTGCAAGCTCCTAAAATAGCCGGGCTTATGGCTAATGCGATAACAAAATTCCGCCCTGTTGTTCCAATAGACGGGAGGCAGCAAGACATAGAAAACGCCGATTGCAACGAGCTTCTTTCAATATACTATGGGATTTGCGTTTGCGCGAATTTCGGTGAA
>JGI24698J34947_10000179_pt1 | contig 25012 bp, 23 predicted proteins | sample TergutMp193P3_FD_34947 | JGI IMG/M metagenome (IMG submission 34947) | reverse complement strand
TTACATCCAATGGAGAAAATATATTATCGGCTTCAATAAAGAAGCGCACATTTTCGAGGAAAATAACTTTAATCTTAGATTTTAAATCCAAATTCAAACGAAGGTCGGTGCGAAAAAGCGAAGTAGTTTCACTCGTATATTTTATGTGCCTTTGTTCTTGAGCGGGAGTTATGGACCATTCGTAAAGAGGTCTGTTGAGGGCGGCGCGATGGCTGACTATAAATGATAAAAGGGAATCGCTCCTCGGATAAATTCTCAGATGCGATACCATGTCTATTTGCGAGTTTGCCTGCCAGGGCAGGGAATGGCCGTTTGGAAGTTCGTATTCGCCGTAAACACGTGAAATATTGCTTTGGAATGCAACTCTGTGCAAGCTGTGAAAATCAAAAGTCACCTGACCGCCGCTAACCCACCCGAAATCAACGCCTTGCTGTTCACTGTAATATTCAAAAGCAGGCGGAATCGGCAGAATGGGGTCAGGGTAATAGCGGCCAAATCCATGCACGGAAATTTTTAAGCCGCCCAATGCAAACCTCGCACCAGCTTTCAGGGAAGCGCCTTCGTTTAGTTCTCCATCTATCCAATCGGAACGCCAAGCTGTATTTCCGAAAACTGCAAAATCCTTTTTGATTTCTTTTTCCAAATCAAAAGAGGCGAGAGGCAAAATTTGTTTTGAAGAAAGCGAAAAAATTCCGCCTGTCCCAAACGTGCTCCGTATCGCATTGCCTTCAATTTTATAATGAGCATTTGTTTGAATTACATTGTCATTTAAAGTTGTATCGGAATCTGTCCATTTTTTCTCAACGCTGTGAAAATCATATAAAATGGCAAAACCCAAATTATCGGTTTGTTCCCAAGAAATTCCTGCGCTTGCTGTTAGGTGTGATTTTTCGTAGTCATCTATAAGATTTAAATTTATATTATCGCAAAAAATGTCGATGCTGATAGGGCATTTTTTAAAAGGAGAAGTGTTTCTCAGAGTATTGGAAATTTCTTGCGAAACGGCTCCTACGTGAATATTTGTTCCGCCCAAAGTTTTATATTCGGCGGTAGCCAAACCGTAAACCTGAGACCCTTGTATTATTGCGGTACTGTCTTGGCGAATGGAATATTCGTCACTTGCGTAAAGCCCCGTTATGGCCCAACTGTTCTGAGAAGAATCCTTGCCGAAAAGCCTTGCGTAGATATCCATTGAATAAAGGGAAAAGGAATTTGATTCCGGAGCGGAACATTCATCGCAGGTTTCGCCCTGTTTTTTGAATTCGGTGAAGAATTTTTCGCCCATGTTTTTAAGAGTGGATGGGTCTAAATATCTTGCGCTGAAAGCAAAGCCATCCCAGAACAGCCAGGGGCCTTCCATGTATATTTCTCTCAATGTTGTTCCGAGTGAAATATCCGCCTTGAATTCATCAGAATTTCTCGGTGCAAATTGAACCGAGCCTGCAAGCCCTTGATTGAATGGATTTGCTCCATAATGCTCGCTGATGTTTATGTTTTCAATAGCGTGGGGATTGAGCACAGACAGATTGCCCGGAAAACCGATGTCCAAATGCCGCATATTCGGAATTTTGAACTCTCCCAGATGATAAGCCACTTCTTCGGCACGGCTGCCGTCATAAAACAGATTGTTTGAAAAATCCGCTTGCCCAGACATGCCGGATATCTGGCTCAAATGCTCGGTTAAATCAAAGCGAAGCCCGGCTGCATCTTCCAGCTTTTGCACGGAAATCGCTTTGGGATTTTGCCATGCCATGCTCCCGCCACCGCCGATAACTGTTGCGCTCCCCAAATACTTCGCGTCAGAGCGCATACTCACGACAATGTCTAGCAAATCGGCAAAATCCTGCGTTTCTACAACCGTGCTGTCAAAGCCGTTTTTTTTGAAAATCAGAACGGCGTTTCGACTTTCTACTTCAAACTCAAACCTGCCCTTGTTATCGCTTAGCCCCAAAATTTTTCCGGAAATATAAGCGATATTTACGTAAGGAATCGGATTATCGGTAGTTTCTTCCACCACAACGCCTCTTAAAGGTACTGCGTGCAGAACCGCAACAAAAAAAAACAAGACGAAAACTGATAAACGCACGAACTTAAAATTTAGTAAATTTCCGAAATGTTCAACGCTTTTCCACATATCGCATCCATAGACATAGGCAGTCACAGCACCATTCTTTTAGTCGCAAAAAAGGAAGGAGATTCTCTGAGAACTCTAGTACAAAAAATTGAAGTTTGCAGGCTTGGCGAGGATATTTATTCAAACGGAAAAATATCAGAAGGCAGGCTGGAGAGCCTTTGCAAAATACTAGTGAATTTCAGGGGAATAGCTCACTCGCTTGGAGCCGAACTCAAAGCTGCGGCCATGACGGAAGCGATGCGAAAAGCCAAAAATCGGGAAGAAGTTTTACAGGCTGTGGAACGTGTTCTTTGGATAAAACCCCGTATAATAAGCGGAGAAGAAGAAGCTGAGCTTTCTTACAAAGCGGTTTCCAAAGTTTACGGTCAGGGAATTTTAACCGTTGATGTCGGCGGCAATTCAACGGAATTGTCCAACGGAAAGAATTTTTTAAGCGTACCTGTAGGTGCTCTTGCTCTTTATGAACGGATGGGAGCCATACCCGGGCCTGAATATAAAAAATGGGCAAAGGATTTTTTTAAGGAAGTTAACTTGAAACCATTCGCAAAAAGAGATGCTTATTTTGTAGGCGGAACGGCTGTGGCTCTTGGTATGCTTACAAAGGAAATGAAAAGCTTCAATGCGGATGCTCTGGAGAAACTAGCAATTTTTGTCGCCGATATTGGACGGCTTATAACACATTTGAGCGATCTGTCCGGAGAACTCAGAAATGCGATGCCTGGTTTGGAACAGGGCAGGGGAGATGTGATTGTGTGCGGGCTTTATTGGCTTCGTTCCCTTTGCGAAAAACTGAAAATTGATTCCTTAAAAATTTCAACCTTGGGTTTGAGATACGGGTTGCTGAGTGACTGAGCCTATTAGCGAATGGATTCTAAGGGCTTCGCAACTGAAAGACCCTGTTGTGGAAGTTGCGGGCAGAGCTGGGAGTTTGCCTGTAAAACTCAACTGGCTGCTTTTGGGCTGCACCTTGCAGCAAGGCATAAATCTGGCGGAATTGCAAAATTTTTTATCGGAATTGCAAAGGGAAATCGGCGATATTGCAGAGCTTCCGGCTCCTTCCGAAAATTTGATTTTGAAAGTAATTTCAAAATGCAAACTCAAAGATTGGAATCTCGCTCCGCAGGCGGCGGGCATAGTTTGGAGCGTGGGCAGGTTTGCGCGTGTCAGGGAAAAACGCCTTGATTTGTGGGTTGCGAGTCATTCGCCAGTTGATATATGGAGGCAGTGCGGCGAAATTTTTTATATGGGAAAAAGCAGTGCGCTCCGTCCAAAGGTTTTGCTATTTCTGCATCGCTTAGCTTCGTTTTTATCCACTCTTGCGGGAGAATTGCCGCATCTTCCGAATTCGGCTGGCGCAAGGCGGTGGTTGATCCAAACAAAAGTTTACAATCCAGAGGAGAGTCCAAGAGAAAAATTGAGAACGGTAAACGCTCTTTATAGGGAGTTATTTCCTAAAAATCCCGCCCTTGCCTGCCATGCCCTGCAATTTTTTGCCGAACCGGTGAATGAAAATATCTATTTTTGCCAAAGAATTTTTTCGTGCAATTTATGTCCTGTATCAAATTATTGCCGCTGGCATTCGTAGCTGTTTTTTCCGCTTGTTCCATTGAAGACCCAAGCATTGCGGAATTTGATTTGCAAAGAATACGCTTGAGCGGCAATGCTCCCTTTAACGCATATTTTGAAAGTCCGCAGCCATATACGTACGCAGACAGGCAGGCGGATTTTTTTTATGCAATGGACAATGGAGACACAATAAAAGTCTCGGTTTGCGAATATGAAACCGCAATGCTTGCAAGAGCTTTTTTTTATAACTCGGACAGCATAATAGAAAAAATTGAAATTTTAACGGAAAATGAAAGAAAGAGATTTTTCAGGCATGGCAGGCGAATTTTCATTTTTTCATATATGTCTTCAATATCGGAAAATTCTTCTGCATTGGATTCCCTTGTGCAATTTATTAGAAGGTTTCCGGTCAAAGATACCAGTGCAAATGTGCAGTTTCAAAGTTTCAGTCTAAAAAACAGCCGCGCAGATGAAGATGTTTCTGTGCAGAAAGGCTATTTTCTCGGCGTTGAAGCTCCATTCATAATGCTTGTCCGTCGTTATAGGGATGCGGATTTTGCTTGGACCTGTGCCCGCAGTTCCGGCGCGGTTTCCGAAGAAGACTGGGAGAATTACAAAACCCAGTGGCAGAACAATTTTTACGCTCATGACAGCACGGCCTTGATCAGCAGGCTTTCAAACGGTATTGTCATTGCCGTTTACGGAGATTTGGATAAGGAGCGAATGCAAAAGATTTTTAGAGAATTTAAGGAGCTTGTTAGGTAATATGCGCGGTGCCTACTTCATATCCGACGTGCATTTAGGAGTTTCGCCTGTCGGTTCGGTTCATGGGCGCGAAGAGCATTTGGTGAAATTTTTAAAGGAGCTTGAGGGCAAGGCTACACACCTTTTTATTGCGGGTGATTTATTTGAGTTTTGGTACGAATATGATTTTTACATTCCGTCTAAACACTTCAGGATTATAAAAACCTTGGCAGATTTAAAAGACAAAGGCTGCGAAATTAAGCTGCTCAAGGGTAACCACGACTTTGCTTACGGGAATTTTTTTGAGCGGGAGCTTGGTATAGAGGCTTGTTCGCATATTGTAACGGAACTTTACGGCAGACGGGTTTATATTTGCCATGGAGATGGCTTGGCTGGTGTGGATGGTTCTTACAGGTTTTTCAGAAAAATTCTGAATTTTAAGCTAAATCGATTTTTATTCAAATGGCTCCATCCAGATATCGGAATGCACCTTGCCCTCAATATTGGCTCAAACAGCAGGGTTTTCAACAAAAAACGCATGATTCCTGAAGAGGAATATTTGGATAAAATAAGGAAAATTATGCAAAAAAACAACTGTGATACCTTTGTACATGGGCATAATCATCTCGGAGGGGTGTGGAAAGTACCGGAAGGTGTGGTTATAAACTGCGGTCAATGGCTTTTTGAGGAAAATTACTCCTGTATTTCCCAAAAAATTTGCTATTTTTACCCTTCCCTTTTAGCAGAGCCAAGCTCTGCCTGTTAAAAAGGTTTAACCAAAGAGCTTCCTTACGAGGTACGATATGGCCTATAGAGGTCCCAAAGCAAAAGTTGCCAGGTCGCTGGATTTGGCTGTTACTCCCAAAACGCAAAAGGTTTTAGAACGTCGCAAATTCCCCCCAGGGCAGCACGGCATGAGCCGTAAAAAGAATGCGGGTGTTTATAAACAGCAGCTCGTTGAAAAACAGAGATTGAAGTTCACCTATAACATCTCAGAAACCCAACTCGCCAGAATCTATCACGAGGCAAACCGCAGAGACGGTTCCTCCGGAGATAATCTGATGCAACTCTTGGAAACAAGACTGGACGCTCTCGTATATCGCGCCGGTTTTGCCCGTACAATTTTTGCAGCGCGCCAGTATGTTGCTCATGGACATTTTCAGATTAACGGGCAGCGCAGTTTTTCACCCAATCGGACTATTAAGCCGAACGATTTAATTGCAGTTCGCGAAAAATCAAAAAGACATCCGCAAATAAAAGAAGCTATAGAGAATGCGCCCGAGGCTCCAAACTATTTGGCTGTTAATAAGGGAAATTTCGAAGCCAAATTGGTGAATACTCCGCTTCGAGACCAGATACCGGTAAAGCTGAATGAGCAGTTGGTTATAGAATATTATAGTAAGTAATTTTTTTCAACTTCTGTGCTTCGTGAGGCTTTTCAGTAAAAAGGGGTGAGCGAAGGAAAATAATATTATTGGCGGTAAAGAAGCTATAACCGAAAAGGCCATCAAAAGTTCCGGATGGTTAGCCATTTGCCCGACAGCCATCCTTATTCCTACCGGTAAAGTAGCCGTATGTGAATCGGTTGAGAGAATCCATATAAGCATAATTTCGTCCCATGCGAAAAGGAATATGTAAATAAGGCAAGTTGCAAGAGCAGGGCGAATTGCCGGAATTATCACTTTCCAAAATGTTTTCCATAGCGTACACCCATCCATCATGGCACATTCTTCCAGATTTGACGGAATTACCTTAAACATATTGTACATGAATTGTACGGTTAGCGGCAAAAAGAATGCGGTATTTACCAGTATGATTGTAGTGAAATTGTTAAACATATGAAAAGACTTCATTTGCAAAATTATGAATATAACAAAAATCGGAATTAAGAACGGCAGGCTGGAGAGCACTTGAGAAGAAAACATTATTTTTGAAAAAGCGGATTTCCCGAAAAATTTAAGGCGAGCTACGGCATAGCTTGGAAATATAGCTATGAGTGTACAAAGCAGGCTTATGGATATGCTTATGAACAGGGAATTTTTAATAAATGATGTCAGCGGCATAATTTGGGTAATGTCCTGATAATTACTCCACTGGAGAGTTCTTTTGCCTTTTGGAATAACGTTTGCTCTGAGCAGAGAATCCGAATTGTTCAAAACTTCGAGTTTTCCATCACTGTAACCTATCCACTTGTATCCTTCTTCATTTTCGTAGTAATAGCTTATTAGCGGTGAAATAGATATTTGCTCAACTGTAGGCTCGGTTTTGAATTTGCGAAAATCAAACGTTATGCTTCCGGTTTCGTAACTTATGAAAATTTTGTCGTTCGGCAGAATTTTGATATATAAATTTTGTTCGTCTAAATAGGGTAATTCATAATCGCCAAACATAAAGTTGTGGGTTACTTTTTCAGCATTAAATTGAATAATGCTAAGTCCCAAATCGTGCGTTACCAAAATTTCGTGTTCCGATATTTGAATTATATTTTGAATTGAAGCGCTTGGAAGCCCTCTAGCTTCCGTAATCCAGGAGGAAAACTGTTTTGTTTCCGTATCAAAAATTGCAATTCCGGGAAAAAATCCGCCACGCATACCCATTATAACTTTATCACCCGCTACTAAAACGGAAAGCCCGAAATTTGCAACTTGGCTAACCCATATATCCTGCCAGGGAAAATACTTAAAACGCGATATTTTATTTGGAAACAGTTCGGACAGGCAAAAACGAAAAAGCAATTTTTTTTCTTTTTCTGATATATTTCTAATATTGAACAGATTGTGTATTTGCGGATTAAGCCATCCGTCCCACTTTCTCCAATAATTGATAATCCTATTGAGTTTGTTATTGTCTGCTAAAATATTATTGAGTTGCCATATAATCTCCTCCGACTGATAAAATTTAATCCCGACCAATGCGGATATCGTTGTATCTCCGTACTCGGATGGCAATGCCGGCGAAGAATTCAAGTTATTGGCAAGCCATGCAGAATGCTCCGGTAAAATATCGCTGGAAACAAAGAATCTGGAAGGGTCAAGGGCTTTGTAGCTTTCCTTGAAGATATCCCATCCGTAGGAATTTTTTTCAACTTTCCTTTCTAAATCTATTTCTACTAGACCCCTGTTTGCGCTAAACGCCCAAAGCGATTTGTTCTTCGCATAAACGGTTGCAATCGAATTTATGCCTGTTATTTTTTCACCTTTGTAATTTGAAGTCTTGGAAAATTCATATATAGAACCCAGAGATGTGGCGGCTATTTCCGTTTGGCCGTCTTCCTGCGGGGCAAAAAATGTAATTCTGTTAGTTCTGTTTTGAGGGAAGAAAAAAGATTGATTAATATCGTCTGCGTTTAAAACAGACAGCCAAACCATGAATAAAATCGGAACTGCGCTTATTAAGGCGAGAATCCACGCGGTCGCTATTTTTTCGGTTCTAAAACTTCGCATATTCGCTTCCGCCTAGATTTTTGTAATAATACAAAACAAAAACTCCCACAAACAGCATTAGCATTGTGGACAGGCTTGCTCCGATTCCTAGATTCCAATACTGGAAAGACGTGCGGAATATGTATGGAATAATCATGTCTGCGCTCTTGCTTGGAATTATGGTTCCGTTGCCGAACATCATTACAACTATGTTGAAATTGTAAATATTTGTTATGAAATTTTGAACGAACACCGCTATGAAAACCGGGCGTAAAATCGGCAAAGTTATGTGAAAAAAAGTGTCAATTTTATTGGCTCCGTCTATGGCTGCAGCTTTATTTATATTGCTTTGAATAGAGTTTAAACCAGCTAAAAACAAAAGCATTGAATATGGCCAATAGTGCCATATAGCGGGAATAGCCACGGTTAACACAGAATATTTGCCATCCAGCCATCTTGGCATTATGAGTTGACCGAATTCGTTGTAGCTCCATTGCAGCCCAAGCCAGCTTGAATACGTGTCAAAACTCAAAATGTCAAATAATAAAAAATTAACAAAGTTATTGTCTTGCTGAAAAATATAACCGAAAAAAATTCCAACCACATAGCTTGGAACAGACCACGAAAGCATTATCAAAGCCATAACTATTCCCCTGCCTTTGAACGGTTCTTTTAGACAGAGAGCTGCCAGCAGCCCGATGACGGTTACACCGCACGTTGTTATGAGGGTGTATATTATGGAATTTTTTACGGCATTTATAATTCCATCTTGCATAACGGCGGCCGCATAGTTATCAAATGATACGGACGAATTAAACCATTGCTTAGGATTATTTCCTATATCAAATGCGCTTATAAAGGCGTTACATAAAATCGGCAATATCAGAAAAAGCAAAAAAAGAATGCTTGTAGGCAAAACCAGAAAAAATGTTGTTCGATTGTTAAAGTTCCTCATAGAATTTCTCGGGTTTGCTTTTTTAACGGATTTTTGCTTATAATATTGTTTATTTCTCTGTCTGCAGCTTGAAGCTCCGCATCTATTTGATTTTTAGGCCATTGTTTTCCTTCGGAGCTTGCTATTATGTTAAAAATATTGTTGAATCTTTTTGTTAAAACATCGGTTTCTATTGCGCTCCAAAAATGAACGGATGGATAGCTCACCCCATTTTCGACTATTTTCTGAAATACCATGCGGACTTCATTTTCCGAAAAATACGGCAGATTATAGGTTTCGGATAGAGCGGGTAAAAAGCCCGATATTCTGGAAAACTGAAATTGCACATCGCTTTGAGTAGTTAAATATCTTAAAAGGGTTAGAGCTTCTCTTTTGAAATTCGTTGAATTGAAAATTCCCAAATTCGAACCGCCTAAAAAATATTTTCCCTCATGGCCTTCTTTTGCCGTTGGGGGTGTTATGCAGCCGTATTCCAATATTGCCGCGACATTTGAAGTGCCTTGCAAAAAATTTTGGTATTTAAGATACATGGATTTTGATGTTGTTTCCCCAATAAAGGCGGTTTTTCCCTGGTCAAAATCTGTGCTAACGCCGGCCGTTGTTTTGTCGAGGTTTAAATAGTCGTTATAGCCGTTTTTTACAAAATCCAGATAAAAATAAATACCCTCCAGAGTATTATCGCTGAGCAGATTGCTTTTTGATAAATCTTCGCTTAAAAAAGAACCTCCTGCGCTGAAAATCCACGAAGCAAAATTATGAACAATATTCCAGTCGTTTTTAGCGGGATATTCCATTGAGCTTACGATTTTACCGTTTATCGATATTTTTGAATCTTTTACTTTTTGCAAGACATTTACAAAATCTTCCCTTGATTTTATTGAATTCGGATCTACGCCAAGAGAGTCTAAAACTTTTTTATTGTAGTAAAAAGGGCGTACGTCCAAAAACCATGGAAGCGATGTAGCATAAACGGAATTTTTCGGTTGCATGGTTTCTCTTGAACCTGCTATAAACAGATTCGGATTTCCCCATGTTTGGACAACGGAATCAAGCGACATAAGCGCACCTATATCGGTCAGCGATGCCGCCCATGTCGAAGGAACCTGCACGACATCAGGGCCTTTTCGGGTTGCTGCGGCCAATACTATTTTTGAAAAACCGCTGCCCCAGTCCAAAATGGTAACTTCAACTTTTATCCCCGGATTTTCAATATGAAAATCTTTCAGGATTTTATTCATGTCGTCCAAAGGCTTGGGTGTATTATTGAAAATCCATAAATGCAAAACCTTTTCGGAAGGAATGTCCTTTTTGCATGAACAGAAAAAAAATAACGGCAAAATCAGCGAGAAAAACAACAAGAACTTACATTTCATATAACAATTTTTCCATCTGCAAATAGGTGAATTTCACTTTCTGCAAGTTCAATATATACGGTTTCTCCAATTTCATAACGTTCGTTCAGGAGTATTTCAACAGCTAAAGTCTGGTGCTCGCGCGCAACATAGAGAATGGACTGAGAACCCATATATTCCTGCATTTCAACGATCATGGGTATAGCATTTGGTTTTTCGGAGACTATTTTTAAATTTTCCGCCCTGACACCTATTTTTGCTTTTGTATGAGATTGAATTATTTCCATAAAGACTTTTGGAGCCGGTATTGAGTAAGAGGCGTTTATCAAATTCAGAATTTTATAATTGCTCTCTTCGTTTGTTTCAAACTCAAGGAAATTCATTTCCGGATAGCCTATAAATCGTGCCACGGTTTCATTTGCCGGTTTGTTGTAAAGTTCGTAGCTCGTGCCAATCTGTTGAATTTTTCCCCTGTCCATGCAAACTATACGGTCGCCCAAGGTCATGGCTTCGGATGGATTGTGCGTTGCGTATATTACGGTTGCCTGCAAGTTTATGCAAAAACGTCTTATTATCGATTGCACTTTTACTTTTAGATGGGAGTCGAGTTCGGAAATAGGTTCGTCAAAAATTAAAACCTGCGGTCGCTTTATAAATGCCCGAGCTATGGCTACAAGCTGTTTTTGCGAATTTGACAGTTTTTTGGGGGTTAGGTCCAGCAGATTTGATATGTCGAGTAAATCTGTAATTTCTATTATCCTTGCATTTATGGTTTCTTTGGGCATGTTTGCAATTTTAAGCCCAAACTCAAGATTTTTTCGTACGGTTAAGTGGGGGTAAAGAGCTTGCGATTGGAACACCATTGCAAGTTTTCCATAATTAGGGGAAAATTCGCTTAGGCTTAGGCCGTTAAAAAGCACAGTTCCCGAATCCGGTTTCACCAAACCGGCTATGATTCTCAATATGCGGGATTTTCCGTTATTGCCGGGGGCTATAAGTGCTAAAAATTCACCGGCTTTTATATCCAGAGATATATTGTTTGCCAAGGATTCTTCTTCATAATCTTTTTCATAGAGCGTAATGCGGTCCAAAGATATATTTACCATAACTCTTACCTATTCTTGACTTTCCGGGTGGTTGTTCGGAGCCTTTAAATCAAATAATTTGCGAATAGACTCGAAATATATTTCATTCTGCTCGTTGTTTCTGTTGAGCTGGGAATAATCAAGCGCAATAATCATTATTTCCGGATTATTGTTTGCCATTTTCACAAACTCGCTCGTGGACACATTTTCTTCGGTTAAATCCACTACAAAAGTATCCCATTCTTCCTTTTCCGAAATTTCAGTGACCATTTCTTCGCTGTATGCCATGCGTATGGTGGCAAGCGGCAAAAGAAAAGCCAGTGTTTCTTCTACTGTTTGCCGATTCTCCTCGTCTTCTACCCAAACCAAAATGCGCCGTGACTTGTAATCATAAGAATACTGTGAAACGGGTTTTTCCTCTTTGAAATCATCATCAAAATCATCCAAGAGATCTTCGTCTTCTTCCAATCTTACCATAAAGCGTAATATACAAAACTCAACTCTCAACTGAACGTCAAATTTACTACGTTTCCAAAAATGTCCGATTACCATTCCAAAGAATACCCTCAGGCGGTGGATGCCGAAGTGTGGCTTTTGGGCGGTGTTTTGCAAGACCCCAAGTCGCTGAGCGAGGTTTCGCTAACACTGAGAAACGGCGCTGAATTTTATCATGAAAAAAACCAGGCCGTGTGGAATGCCATGCTCGCTCTTTCCGAAAGCGGCAAGCCTATAGATGTGATGACGGTTGCCGATGCTTTGGAAAAAGACGGCAAGCTGGCGCTGGTTGGGGGCAAAGACTACATTTTTTCGCTTATGGAGTCCGTTCCGAGCGCGGCAAATGTGGACTATTACGCTGAGATGATTCGCAATAAATATATTTTGCGCAGCCTAATATCTTCTTCCAACGACACTATAAGAGAATCTTTGGAACCCGCCGCAGATACCGAAGAGGTTTTGCAAGCTGCGGAAAAACGGATTTTTGATTTGGTAACCGACCAGGTAAAGGAAAATGCGGAGTCTCTGAGCAAGGTTGCGATGGATTTTTTGGATAAACTCGCAATGCGGCAGCACGGTTTGCTTTCCGGTTGCCCAACCGATTTCAAAGACCTGGATAATTTAACAAACGGACTGCAAAAAACCGATTTGATAATTTTGGCAGCACGGCCCTCCATGGGAAAAACAGCGCTTGCGCTCAATATCGCCGCAAACGCCGCTATGCAAAAAAAAACCGTACTGTTCTTTAGCCTTGAGATGAATGCGCAGCAATTGGCTATAAGAGTGTTAAGCTCAATGGCGGAGGTCAATCAGAGCAAATTGCGGCACGGAATGATAGATACGGAAACTGTCCACTTTCTGCTTGCTAAGGCAAAGGAAATGGCGGATATGCCGCTCTTTATAGATGATTCAAGCGAAATACGCGCTTTTGACCTGCTTTCAAAGTGCAGAATCTTCAAAAGAAAACACAATAACAGTTTAGACCTTGTGGTGGTGGATTACCTGCAGATGATGAAAATCAGCGGAAATGCGGAAAACAGAGCGGTTGGCGTTGCGGAAAATTCCCGCATGTTAAAGGTGCTTGCCAAGGAACTTCAGGTTCCGGTTCTCGCTCTCGCCCAGTTGAACAGAAATGTGGAAAATCGCCCGACCGGTGGCCGTCCGCAACTCTCGGATTTGCGCGATTCCGGCTCCATAGAACAGGATGCCGATATGGTTTGGTTTATACACCGCCCGGCAAAGGAAAAGGAAAAGAGAAAGGACGCTTATGAAATTTCGGAAAAGGAAAAACGGGAAGCGCATTTGATAGTTGCAAAGCACAGAAACGGCCCCACTGCGGATATTGAGCTTGAATTTTACGGCGAATTTACTAAATTTAAAGACCATAGATTTACGCCAGTTTCACATCCAGACGATAAAGCCGGTTTCAGCGGGGAGTTTCAATGAGGGTATTGCTTTCTCCAATTAACAGCATAGGCAAAACGTTTGTCGAAGGCATATCTGCAATAGGCGAGGTTAGCGTTCTTCTGTTTTCCACTTTGAAAAGGCTTCCTTTTTTGCCCAGAGTGATGAATTTGACCATAAGGCAAATGATATCCATAGGGGTTTCCAGCCTGCCGCTTTTGTTTGTCACATCTATTTTCACGGGAATGGTAGCGACCGTGCAGGCGCAGTATCAGTTCAGAAATCTGGTTCCGGACAAGTTTGTGGGAACTGCCGCCTGTAAAATGATTCTGATTGAACTTGGGCCAATTTTAACCGCGCTGGTTTTGGCCGGGCGGGTGGGAAGCGCTCTCGCTGCGGAAATCGGAACCATGAAGGAAAAGGAGGAGTTGGCGGCTTATGAGGTTTTGGGTTTAGACCCATTGCGTTATTTGGCTTTGCCCAGATTTGTTGCATTTTTTGTTATGCTGCCCGCTCTAAGCGTTATATCGAATTGCCTTGCGCTTATCGGCGGGTGGCTTGTTTGCGTTCTTGCGTTGAACATCACCAGTTACACCTATTATACGGGTATGCAGTACATGTTTGAGATTAGAGACCTGTTTTCGGGTGTGTTAAAATCTTTTGTGTTCGGAACTTTGATTTATCTTTTGGGTTATTATTGCGGATTGAAGGCCGGAGCAGGAGCAAAAGGCGTTGGATTTGCCACTATGAATGTGGTTGTAAGTTCGTGCGTTTCAATTTTGATTTTTGACCTGATTGTAGCAATGTTGATATTTAATTAAAATAATTAAAAAAATCATTTTTTTTTTGCTTTTTTTTAAAAAAAATATATATTAATTATATGAATCCGAATAAGCGAAAAAAAAAGGAAATGCTGATTCTGGATGCTATGGAAAGTCTTATTCTTGAGGGGAAGGGAGATACGTGCTCCGTGAACGAAGTAGCAAGGGTAGCTAACATAGCAAAGGGCAGCGTATATTACTATTTTGCTTCCAAAGAAGATATCATAATGGCTCTCATTTTGAGGAGTTATGAAAATCTTATTGAGAACTGCAAAACGGTTTTGGAAACCAAGGCAAACGCTCTGAAAAAATTGGAGCTTTTGTTCGAGGCTTACTACAAACAGGTGTCCGGTAGCGCGGTTAGCTCTTTTCTGCTTATGCGGATACCGAACAATGAAATCAACGGTCCGCCAATGCTTACCGCCTACACGTGCCTTCCGCAGTCTGCGGATATGCATTTGAAGACGATTACCCATATAATCACCGAGATCACGCCTGTGATGAACAAGATCATAGAAGACGGGGTTAATGAGGGTACATTTAAATGCAGTTTTCCGGACCAGACTTCGCAGATAGTAGTCACAATGTTCGCTTTTTTGTTTGATGTATTCATTTACAAACCGAGCGAGCAGGATTACCAGGCCAAATTGAAGGCTTCTGCCGAAATTATGGAGAGAATTCTGGAGACAGAGAAAGGCAGTTTTTCGTTCCTGTACGAAAGTCCCCTGTCTATTGTGAAATAGCAAACTTGCCAATTCGATGTCCGACCATTTAGAGAATCTTTACGAAAGCTGGTTTTTAGACTATGCCAGCTACGTGATTTTAGACCGTGCCGTGCCTTATTATGAAGACGGGTTGAAACCAGTGCAAAGGCGCATTTTGCACACGCTTTACGAAATGAACAAAAGCGATGAGCGAATGCACAAGGTGGCTAATATTGTTGGGCGTGTTATGCAATACCACCCCCACGGAGATGCTTCCATCGGAGATGCCCTTGTGAATATGGGGCAAAAAAAACTCCTGATAGAAACCCAGGGAAATTGGGGAAACCTCATAACCGGAGACCCTCCCGCAGCGTCTCGCTACATAGAAGGCAGGCTTTCTCAATTCGCTCTTGAAGTGCTTTTTAACCCGGAGACAACCAAGTGGGTTCCCAACTACGACGGCAGGAGCAAAGAACCGGTTTGCCTGCCGGTTAAATTCCCGCTTGTGCTGGCGCAAGGTGCCGAAGGTATTGCGGTTGCCTTGAGTACAACTATTTTGCCGCATAATTTTTGCGAGCTTTGCGAGGCGAGCATTGCCGCTTTGAAAGGGAGGAAATTTGAACTTTACCCGGACTTTTTCACAGGCGGAATAATAGATGCAAGTGCCTACAACGATGGGCTTAGGGGCGGGCGTGTCAAAGTCAGGGCGCGCATAGAAAAGCAGGATTCAAAAACCCTTGTCATCAGGGAAATTCCTTTTGGCATCACAACCGTAAGCCTTATGGACAGCATAACAAAGGCAAACGAAAAGGGCAAAATAAAAATCAAAAAAGTTGACGACCACACGTCCAAAACCGTTGAACTGGTTGTGCATTTGCAGCCCGGGAGCGACCCGCAAACAGTTATAGATGCCCTTTACGCCTTTACGGATTGCGAAAAATCCATTGCTACCAATAACTGCGTTATAGTAAACGAAAAACCCCAGTTTTTGGGTTCAACGGAAATTTTGAAGAAAAGCACGGAACACACAAAAAGCCTTTTGGAATGGGAATTGAAAAACAAAATGAACCACTTGCAGGAAAGGTGGCATTTGATAAGTTTAGAGAAGATTTTTATAGACAGGGAAGTTTACGAAGTGATTAAAAAAGCGCACGACAGGGAGGAAATGATTAACCTTGTAGATGCAGGTTTAAAACCCTTCGTGAAAAAACTTCGTCGCGCAGTTACAAGAGAGGATATTTTGAAGCTGGTCGAAATTCCAATGCGCAGAATTTCTCTTTTTGACCAAAAAAAGGCAAACGAACTCTTAAAAGAAATAGACGAGCAAATAAAAGAAACCGCTTATAATCTGGAGCATTTAATCGACTTTGCCGTTGACTGGTTCAAGGGATTGCTGAAAAAATACGGAACCGGCAGGGAGCGCAAATCGCAGATAACGGAATTCGGAAAGGTAAGCGCGGTTCATGTTGCTTTGTCCAACCAGAAATTGTATGTTCATCGCAAAGAGGGTTTTGTAGGTACCGGGTTGAAGAAAGAGGAGTATTTATTCGATGTTTCGGAATATGACGATTTAATCGCTTTTTGCCAGGACGGGACGTTTAAGGTGTTCAAGGTTTCGGACAAGGTGTTTATAGGCAAGGATATTTTACTTGTGGAAAAATTCAACAAAGACGATACCCGCAGGATTTACAATGTGATTTACCAGGATGGCAAGGATGGTCCTTCTTACATGAAGCGTTTTAACGTAGGCGGCATAACCAGGGAAAAGGTTTATACTATAGGCAAGGGAACGGCCGGTTCCAAACTTCTGTGGATTACCTCCAATCCAAACGGAGAAGCGGAAAGCGTCTCCGTTTTTTTAAAACCCAAGCCGAGAATCAAGCTGGAAATACCCGTTGATTTTTCGGAAACCCTTGTTAAGGGCAGAGATGCCATAGGAAATTTGGTGACAAAATATGCTGTTAAAACCGTTAAAATGCTGAAAAAAGGAAAGGGCACTCTTGGCGATATGGAGCTTTTTTTTGACCGGCCTTCCGGTGTGGTAAGCATTGCGGACAAGGGTGAGAGCCTCGGTGAATTCGGTAAGTTCGACAAGCTCTTGACGGTTAAGGAAAACGGAGTTGCAAAAATTTATGAAGCGAGCGACACTATTCTGGTGGGGCAGCAGATAGCCTATATAGCCCGTTATGAGAGTTCAAAGATTTATACGGTTTTATACTTTGACGGATTAAATTCGCAGTATTGCGTTAAAAGGTTTAATTTGGAAACTGCTCCTCAAACAGCGGAATTTTCGCTTTTAACCGATAGCCCCGAAAGCACAATGCTTTTATTTTACGACGAGGAAGCTCCGATTGCCCAAATTGACGGCAAGGAATATAATTTGGCGGAGCTTGGCGATATTCGCGGATACAGGGCTATTGGCAACAGACTGGATTTTAAAAGGATTAAAAAGGCTGTTAAAATCCCACTGCTAGTCCTAAAATAATGTTATGAGCTTCGATTTTATCTTTGCTCGTCAAGGAGATTGAATATTCAAGAGACAGCCAAACATTTTTGGTGTTTTCAATTAATTTTTCAAATTGCTCTCGCAAATTAAATGCGATTGAACCGCTAAAAAACGTTATAACTACTCCTTTTAATGTTAAATCTAGATTATGCCCAAGACTAAAGCCCCAGTTTGGCGTTGCTAAAAAACCAATACCGCTATGATAGCCTATGCTTGAGCCGATATTTGCAAATAAATTATGACATTCGGTGTTGCTTCGATTTTCTTCACCTCTATTTGAAAATTCTTCTCTTAAAGCATTCATGTTTGTATTTTCAAAAGAAAATGTCGGCCCTATGAATAAAGCGTATCTTGGCCGGTTATTCATAATTTTTGCGTTTGCCGAGTATCTTTGGTATACGAGATTATTTGCAGAGTCCAAGTTTCCTCCTAGAAATTTAATACTTATTCCGCCGGATAAAAAGGGATTGTATGAATATTGTCCATAACCCGTCCATGTCCATAGAGTTTTGCAATTGGCATGGTTTTGCGTGCCAAAACCCATTCCTGCAGTTACTCCTCTGCTCTGTGCTATGCCCTGTCCCGGCAACGGAATATCCGCATGGGAATAGGTAAAGAGAAGAAATAGGCTAATACCCAGCTTGAGCAAAAAGTCTGGCCACTGCCATATTGTAGTCATATACGGCAAAGTAGTAATCTTTTTTCATCATCAGATTTCTTCTGTAAGTATTTGCCAAAAGTCCCGATGTTTTGCCGGGATTAATGTCGTATTGAAGCGCAGCTCCTTTTAACATTCCTTCTGTCGCCCGCAGGGCATTTCTCGCACTTTCCAATTTGCCCTTTGCAACTAGAAAATCTTCATACTTTTCTTCGATTTGCAGTTCAATTCCTCTAGAGGCATAACTTTCGGTTTGCCGTAAAATGCGATAGTCCGTGCGCGCGCTTTTATAGCTTTCCCATTGGTTCCAGAAATTTAACTTGTATCTTACTCCTATTCCGAATGCGCCGGAAATTCTGTTCACAGGATCTGGCGCAAAAGCGTTTTTTGAAAGGGTAGTGCGGTCTCCCGCCCATGATTTTGCGTATTCAAATTCTCCTATTATAAAAAATTCCGGAGCAAGTCTTGCCGAAGCCAATTCCATTTGCATATTCATAGCTTCCATGCCTGCGGTAAGGCGGCGAATATCTGGGTGTTGCGTACTTGCCCATTTTTTTAAGGAATCCAAACTCGGTACAAAATCGCTAATTGCAGATAGTACACTGTCGGTCGGTTCGAATTTGATGGAATCCGGCAGATTAAGAGCAAACTTTGCGGCTAACTGTATCTTTTTTAAACCGGATTTTGCATCTAAAACCGCCTTGTCAATTTCAAAAAATCCGGCTTTAAGTTCCAGCAAATCCATTTGCGAAACGCTTTCATCGTCATCATCAAGGGCTTCTTCCAGTTGGTCTGCGGCTTTGCGCATTTGTTTGTAGCCGTCCTGTGCGAGTTTATCCATTTCCATAGCGAGCAGATAGCTATAGTAATAGCTTAAAAATTCCGTTTTTTTGTTATGCGTTCTTCCTTCAAGTTCCATTTTCTTTTGCTGCAAATCTGCCCGTGCAGCTCTTAGCCCAAGTTGTAACTGTCCGTAATTCAGAGGCTGCGCTGCCTGTATGTTCATTCCATAAAAAGGACCCATTTCGGTAAAATCCCAGATTTTTATTGTTTCTCCGAAAATATCTTGGCGTCTTTTCAGTCCGGGAACAATTCCCGACATCATTGAAAATTCAAATTTCGGGAGTATCACTCCGGCTTTTATCTGCTCAATCCTATCTTCCTTTGATATAATTGCCATTTGGCTTTCTTTAAATCTCGGCTCTTTTTTCAAAGCGGCTTCAACAAATTCATCCCTGCTCAAACGAACAATGTAATCCTCACCGGCAAAAGATACGGAAAAGAGAAATGCGAAAATTAAAATTAAAAACACGGAGGAAAATTTAGAAAAAACATGAAGAATGGAGGAGGAGAGTGACTAGCGGTTAACTGCGGCGTACATCACAAATTCCAAAGCGGATTGCATTCTATCCGTACCCAAAGGTCTGGAAACGAATTGCTGGACTCCGAAAGATATATCGGATTTTTGCAAGGCATCTGCAAAACTCAAAATAGAGGAATAATCCGCATTCGTGGTGGTTTTTAAAACAACTCTGCGATAGAGTCCGAAATTTTCCTCTATAGGATTTTCCAAACCTGCCAAACGTACTCGATTAAATGCGGCCAAACTGCGCAGAGCCAAAATTTCAGAATTTATTTTAGAAGCCTGCGCGAACTCGGATTTCCGTTCTTCGGATAGCCCAATGTTACCTTGCAGGCTGAATTCAACATTACCGTTTCTGTAGGTTGCGGAATCTATAACATTCAAATCCACACCTTTTGATTTCAAGCTGTTTATGTAAGAGATGCGGGTAGCTGTATCCACGGCTATAACGCGAACAAAGTAAAAATACGGAGCTCGATATACAAGGTCTAGATAACCTACGCCATCGGGCGTTGCTTCATAAAATGTGTTTAACATGAGGTAAAAGGCCTGTTTGGGACAAGGATGGATGTCAAAAGGCTGTCGCCGCTCTTTATTATATATCGGCGTTTTATTTTTATCCTCAATGCGAATATCCGGACGCAAGGTTTTAACCGCCTCTTCAACAGAAGCATTTACCGGAATTGCCGGTTCTTTTACGCTAAAGCCTTTCGCAATTAACCGTGGCAAGGCAACTTCGGTTTCACGTGATATCCGCGGCGCATAAACAATTTCTTCTTTTTGCGATATTATTTTAAGTAAAAAATCGGGAATTCCAAAAAATTTATAATAAGTTCCTGCAGCAATTAAAAGGAAGAACAGCAGATAAAAAAAATTGTTCTTGTTTTTTTTGCCTGCGGGTTTGTTTTTTCCTTTTGGAGAAGCCCGTAGTGAAACTTTTTTGGGGAGAGGCGGCATTAAATTGGATTTTATCATCTTCTCTACATGCAGTTCAAGGTTGCACCTATGGCTCCCAAACACTGTGATAATTTTGAAAAATTTCCATTCTTTTCCAGAGAAAACTTTGAAAGCGAATTCCAAACTTTTACTTCTATGCTTTTTTTAAGTTCTTTAGCTGCCTTTGCAAGTTCTTCCGTAAAATCAGCTTTTGCCGAAAGTTCGCCGCAGAGTTTAACGTTTCTTTTTGCTGTCGGAAATTTTTTGTAGCCGTCTTCCAAAAATTCAAGAATAACAGCCGGAGAAAGGAAATCTTTCGGCAAAAGCTTTATAGCAAGAGGGCCGGTTTCGTTTCCCCAAAAGATAGTGGCAAATTTTTCATCCGCCTTTAACACGCATTTAGGTTGCCCGTCTAGGCCCTCGGAACATTCCAAAAGGTTGAGCAAGGCACATATATCCGCAATCAGGCAATTCGGCCTAAAACCGCTTCTTTCAAGTTCTGCCGAGCAAAAGGAGTCTATAATTTTCTTACGCACCGCTGTAACAATAGCTCGTTCAGGTTTCTTTGCATTTGGGTAAAAGGCGATATCCATCCGGTAATCGCTAGGCTTGGAATTAATGGCGGAAGCAAATTCCCATTCTACGTAGTCAAAGGCATGTTCAGCCTCTTTTGGAATGTTGACAAGCCGCATTATGCCGTTGTACGCCGGGAAGGTCACCGCCACCGAGTTTATTTTAGGGAGCAAATTACTGCGTACCCAGGAACTCATTACGGAAGCATAAATTGAAGTGTCATTTATTGAATTGCCGGATGTAGGAACCGCGTCTATTTTAATAATATTCTTGTGTTCCGGTTCAACCAAAGCGATTTTCACCCCATCTTGGTTTATCTCTATGCCTAAGCAAATTTTTTGTGCAGCCATTTTCTTATAGTAATATATAAAATACTCAGCACAACAAACTGCTTATGGCAAGTTCAAAAGAGGGTAAATCTCTGTAATGGCCTGTTTTTTTTCCGTAGGAGAGGCTGTCCAGAAATAAAATAGCTTTTTGCAAGCTGCCGGGTTTCCAGCAGGAGCTTTGCTCCGGCATACGGTTTTTTCTGTAAAGAAAAGTCCTGTTGGGTGGTAAAATTTGAGATGGTATTTCAAATTCCGGAATTTTTTTCACCCTCATGGCCTGTATATGCAAAAGAGTCAGGCAGTGGTTTCTGAGCGCGCTGATTACGGGCATAAAAGCATCATCTCCTTCTTCCGCCAAGATTCTGCGAAATTTAGGCAAAAAGGCATTTAAATTCCTGAATCCAAAAGAATCCTGCAATTCGTAGGCGGGAACCTCTCTGTTTTGCTGTATGAACAGCAGACATTGCTGCATATTTATTTCCCGTGTGTTTTTGTCGTATATGAGTATTTTTTTTATTTCGCCGTGTATGCGCTTGGTGTCGCCGCCGATAGCATCTGCAATGTACTGGGCGGCGGCATAATGTATTTTTATTCCAAAATGATTTTGAACATGGTTAATTACCCATTTTTGAACTGCATCGCTGTATTTCGGAGGTTCATAAGATTCAATAGCTTTAAATTTTTCAAAAAGTTTCCACAAAGCGCTCCTTTTATCCAATTCGGAAAAATCAAGAGCTAGATTCTCTTGAAACCCTCCGCCTGTTTGGTTAAAACCGTTTATAAAATCCGCAAGCCTTCGCTGTTCCTCAGAAAGCATAAATTCGCAGTGCCTTACCAAAACACTCGCCGTCGGGCCAAAAAAAGAAGGGGTTAGAGCCTGCGCTATGCTCACAGTTAAGAAGGTTTCGTCTTTCGTGTAATCAGAGGCGAAAAACACCTTGCGTTGCGAACCTTCGGCCCCAGATTCTTTCCAGAACCGGGCAATTCTCTCATCCTTTGCAAATTCGTCCAAACCTATCAACGCAAGGAGCATGGGGAAAAACTAGAAAATAATGCCCGGTGCAGAGAAAAAATCATTTTTTTGAATTTTTTTTCCGATAACCTCCGTCTAACGGAATATGAAAACATATAATCTTTTATTTTTGGTTTTTAGCCTGCTTTCAGGTTCTTTTTGCTTTGCCGAGCAAAACGGTTTTTCTTATTGGTGGCTAAGCGATGGCTTAATAAATTCCTCGCAGGCGGAGGAGCTGGATGCCCTTAGCGATGACCAGGAGCTATGGTGCGCATTGGCGGAGCTTTATGTCGGTAGGGAGCTAGCAGAGGAAGCAGAATGCGTTTTTGAGAAGGCGCAAGCTCCTAAAAAATCGGGAAAGAAAAAAATATGGAATTTTAATTTAAGCGGCGGCGCGAATCTGGATTCCGGGGGAAATTTAAAAAACAGGTTTGCAAAAGCGGCAGGCAAGGTATGGGATATTTCCGGAGAAATGAGGCTAAAGGAAGGCAATGAGATAAAAGGAACTGCGGCTTTTAGGCATGGAATTTTTCATGCAAAGGGTGGAGATTTAACAAGCAAAAATAGAGGAATTTTATCTGAATTTAATTTGGGCGATTTAAATTTGGGCGGGGAATGGCTTTTTAAAGAAGAAAAGGATTCCTCTTGGTTTTTTGGAAAGTTCAGCAAAAATTTTTTGGAAAAGAGAATTTACGCCGGAGGTAATTTTCGTTTAATTGCCCCGTATTCAGGCGGAACCAGGCTTTGGAGCAGAACTTGGCAGGGTCTGCGCTTTTTGGGTTGGAATTTAAGGGTAACGGAAATCGCGGTAACAAAAGAAAACGAGAATACCCTTGATTTTTCCGTTTTTGCGGAGCGAAAGAGAAAGGGAGCAAGGCTTGTTTTTGACCGGGATAAGAATAAAAGCGGCGTTGGTGCGGGTTTTAAACCCGTTTTGCAAGGTACGGACAGTTTATGGGCAAGGTCGGAGTATCCTTTACGTATGCAGCTCGGGTGGGATAAAAAAATGCAAAATGTTAGAGTTTCTAATTCGCTTTTATTTAAAGAGAATTGGATGCTGGGAAAGCCATTGGAATTTAGGAACGAGAGTAAAATAAAAATTCCACTTGCATTTTCACCGCTTTTAACCCTGCGCTGGACAGCGCATATTTACAAAGATGAAAGAATAAATTTAAGGCAGTTTTATGTTGGAATAGGTATTCAATGATATACTCGCTGAATTTTTCTATATTCCATTATGCTCGGAGATAAACTATGGCAGAAAATTTGCAACATTTGATAGATAAAATTAAAGCCGAAGCCGTTGACAAGGCGGAGGCGGAGGCTTCAAGAATAGTGTCAGAAGCCAAGGCTAGAAGCCAAGGCTAAGGCGGCTCAGGTAGTCAAAGAGGCAGAAGCGGAAGCTAAAGCCAAACTTGAAAAGGCAGACAGAGATTCGCAAGCATATACCGAACGAAGCGAAAAGACCCTTGAACAGGCGGCTCGGGACGTTGTGCTCGCCGTTAGCCAGGGCGTGGAAAAGGCCGTGCTTGGGGTGCTTGCTCTGAATGTGGATAAGACCCTCACCCCGGAGCTCTTGCAGCAACTGCTCCTGACGCTTGCAAGCGGATACGCCGGCAAAGCCGCGACCGTCTCCCTCTCGGAAGGCGATTCAAAAAAGCTCGCTTCCTTTGTTTCCGGCGAGTTCCGGAAAAAACTCGGAGCGGGAATTGCCGTCCAGAGCGACACCGGCATTTTTGCGGGGTTCCGCCTCTCTTTTGAAGACGGCAAGGTCAGCCAGGAATGGACCAACGTGGCGATAGCAGACGCGCTTTCCGCAATTCTTCGCCCTGCCCTCGCAAAAGTTGTTCAAAAAGCGATAAAGGGTTAAACAGCCATGAGCGCAACCTACTTGCTATCGAGTTTGCCAACCCTGGAACTTGGGGGAGAGGCTCCTTTTTCGATAGAAGAACTACGCCGCCGCTGCGAAGGCATGGAAGGCATCAGTTTGAGCGACTTTGATGCTGTGCTAGCCGGGGTCCCAGGCTCTAACCCGTTTACAAGGGATTATGCAAATGTTTTGACGGAAATAAAAAATACAACTGCAACTCTGCGCGCAGCCAAGTGGGAAGGCGATAACATTCGGGTTTCCGAGCGTTCCTATTCGGGCTATCATGTTGACTTGCACCAAAAAATCACAGAAGCTATGAACATTAAAAACCCTTTCGAAAGGGAGGTGGCTCTTGAGAAGATACGCTGGCAAATTGCGGACGAGCTTACGGGCATGGATTATTTTTCGGAAGAGAAAGTTTATGCTTACATTGTAAAATTGCATATTAATAACCGCATTGCCGGCCTGAATGAAGAGGCAGGCAAAGCGGTAGTGGAAGATTTCATTAAGGCAAACGACCAAGAGGTCGCTAACTAGGGATAAATTCTTATGGCAAATATCGGAAAAATAATAGGCGTGAACAGCAATTTGCTGCGAGTTCGCTTTGAACAGCCCGTTGTGCAAAACGAGGTGGCTTATGCCTTGCTGGAAAACGGGACCCGCTTGAAAAGCGAAGTGATTCGCATTAGAGGCTCGGTTGCCGAATTGCAGGTGTTTGAAGACACCACCGGCTTAAAGGAGGGCGACTCCGTTGAATTTACGGGCGAGCTTCTATCTGTAGAGCTTGGCCCCGGCCTCTTAACCCAGGTGTATGACGGCTTGCAAAACCCGCTTCCTCAGCTTGCCGAGCAGTGCGGTTTTTTCTTGCAGAGAGGCAAATATCTGGAAGCCCTGCCGAGGGATAAAAAATGGGCCTTTACCCCGAAAGTAACGGTTGCCGACAGGATTTCTGCCGGTGAAACGCTAGGCTCGGTTCCGGAAGGAATTTTCGAACATTCGATAATGGTGCCTTTTCGCTGGCAGGGAACATTCTCCGTTGAAAGCATTGCACGGGCTGGGGAGTACAAGGTCACCGATGTCATT